>Ga0207797_1001566_pt1 | contig 16442 bp, 12 predicted proteins | sample PRCRCaboRojoPR_6_FD_187275 | JGI IMG/M metagenome (GOLD analysis project Ga0207797, IMG submission 187275) | Marine sediment microbial community from Cabo Rojo, Puerto Rico - PR CR 10% Liquid 1 (SPAdes) | ecosystem: Environmental > Aquatic > Marine > Coastal > Sediment | place: Cabo Rojo, Puerto...
CCCGCCGAGGCCGTAGCCGCCGGCGACGATGCGCCGCGCCCGCGAGAGGTCCCGCTCGGGCACGTCGACGACGCCGAGACGTCGCACGCCCGCCCCGTCCTCGACCGTCACGGAGACGGTGCGCTCGCGGGGCGACCCCGGCGGCGGTTCCGCCGGCGTGCCGAGCGCGTCGGTGTTCAGCGTGACGACCGGCGGCCCGCCCTCGAACGAGAGCTCCGCGTACGCGCGGCCGCCGTAGACGGCCCGGCCGGCGCGGAGTTCGCCGTCGCGGACGCGCAGGAGGCAGTCGGTGACGCAGCCGCCCCGGACGCGACGGGCGGTCGCCGCCGCGAGGTCGTCCCCGTCGGGCGTGTCCGGGAGCAGGACCGCCGTCGCGGGCGCGGGCCCGTCCGCGACCAGCGACGCCAGCGCCGCCGCCCGCGCCCGCACGCCGGCCGCCCCGGTCGCGAACGCCTCCCCGTCCTCGCGGACGACGCGGACTACCTCGTCCGGCGCGGCCTCCGCGGCCGTCGCCGGGTCGAGGACGCCGTCGAACGCGACGACGACGACGGTCGGCCGGTCCCCGTCCCCGGCGTCGCCGTCGCTCCCGTCGGCGCCGCCGTCACCGTCACCGCCACCGCCGCCCCCGTCGACCGAGAGCTGTTCGGCGAGCCGGTGTGCCTCGTCGACGAGTGCGACGTCCGCTGCGTCCGGAACGGTGAGGAGTGGGCCTGTCATGGTGTCACGAGCGGGTGTGCGCGGTCGGGCGTCCGGTCGGCGCGGCGCGTCCGACGCGGTCGCGGTCGGCGGGTCGGTTCGGGGGCGGGGCGGGTGACGACGCCGGTCGAGGGCGCGCCCGCGCGGCTCGTCGTCGCCGTCACGCCGACAGCTCCCGGGCGAGCATCTCGCCGTCGTAGATGGCGGTGTCGATGAGGCGCGGGGCGACGCAGTCGCCGACGCGGTGGACCGTGTCCGGATCGTCGACCCGTTCGCGGAGCGCCTCCCCCAGCCCGGTCCGCGCCTCCCGGCGCTCGGCGACGACCAGCGAGTCCGCCTCGCGGGTGGTCACCTCCTGGGAGTAGACGTTCATCACCTGGGCGACGCCGTCCTCGAAGCCGATGATCGTCGCGTGCGTCACCACGTCGACGTCGTGCTCGTAGAGCGTCTCGAGGAACGGCGGGACGTTCGTCCCCTCCAGGCGGTCGCCGGGGTGGTAGGCGGTCGTCACGAGCGTGACGTCGTGGCCGTCGACCGCGAGCTGCTCGGCGGTTCCGACGCCGGCGGCGTGCTTGTTGTTGTCGAGGACGATCACCTCGTCGCCGACGGGCTCGCCCCGGAGGACGTCCCACGACCGGTGGACGTCCGGCCCCGGGAGCTCCGGCTCGCGCTCGGTGGCGCCGGTGGCGACAACGATCGCGTCCCACGATTCGGTCGCCACGTCGTCGGGGGCCACCTCGACGCCCGTCTCGACGGTGACGTCGCGGTTACCGAGCTGGTTCTGGAGGTTGCGGACGGCGTCGCCGAACTCGCGGCGGGAGTCGACCTGCGTGGCGACGTTCGACTGCCCGCCGAGCTGGTCGTCCCGCTCGCGGATCGTCACCCGGTGGCCCAGGTCCGCCGCCGTGACGGCGAACGACAGGCCGGCCGGTCCGCCGCCGACGACGAGGACCGACTTCGACTGCGGGGCGTCGTCGACGTCCTCGATGTGGGGGATGTCCGCCTCGCGGCCCGAGCGTGGCGTCTGGATGCAGCCCACGTGGCCCTTCGTGTGGATGCCCCCGAGGCAGTTCTGGTTGCAGGCGATACAGTGGACCACCTCGTCGTCGTCGCCGCGCCTGGCCTTGCGGACCGTGTCGGCGTCACAGATGAGCTGGCGACACATCCCGACGAAGTCGGCCCGACCCTCCTCCAGGAGGTCGTTGGCCTTCCCGAGGTCGTTGATCCGCCCCGCCGCGATCACCGGAACGTCGACGAGTTCGCGGGCGGCGCCGTAGTACTCGGCCGTGTACGCGAGCGGGGCGTGCATCGGGGCGTCCGTGATGTAGAGCTTGGAGATGGTGGCGATGTCGGAGTCGATGAAGTCGAGGCTCGGGTGGAGCCGCCGGATCACCTCGACGGCGTAGTCGTAGTCGTACCCCTCGTCTTCCATCTCGTCGAGCGTGAGCCTGATGCCGACGGGGAACTCGTCGCCGACGCGGTCGCGGATCGCCTCGATCACCTCGTTGACGAGCCTGACGCGGTTCGCCAGCGAGCCGCCGTACTTGTCGTCGCGGCGGTTGTACTTCGGGGAGAGGAACTGCCGGAGGATGCCGTCGTGGCCCGCCTTCAGCTCGATCCCGTCGAGCCCGCCGCGTTGCACGTGCTCTGCGGTCTTGGCGAAACCGAGCTTGATCTCCTCGACGTCCTCCGTCTCCATCCGCTTCGGCATCTCGTAGCCGAACTCCGAGGGGACCGCCGAGGGTGCCCACGTCTCGCGCATGGCGAACTCGCCGGAGTCCTCGCCGCCGGTGTGCTGGAGCTGCGCGAACACTTTCGTCCCGTGTTCGTGACAGGCGTCGGCGATCGTCTCCAGGCGGGGGATCACGTCGGGGTCGTAGCCCGAGGCGTACATCGGGTTCGAGGCGCTCGGGTGGACGAGCATACTCGACGGGCCGACGATGAGCCCGACGCCACCGCGAGCGCGGGCGCTGTAGTAGGCGGCGTCCCGCTCGGTCGGCAGGCCGTCCTCCGCGAAGCCCGTCTCGTGCGCGAGGAACACCGTCCGGTTCGGGATCGTCACCGACCCGATCGACTTCGGCGTAAAGAGCATATCGGTCATCGTTGGTGCGAGACGTGTTGTCCGGTACCACGCTGGCAGCGGCCGGGTAAAGAATTAACGCCGGCCGTCCTGCCGTCGTGACGGCCGAACGACCCGAACGCCCGCCCGTCACCGGTCGCGGAGCTGACGACGGCCGGTGCGGCGTCTCGCCCGGCGCACGGCGACACTCCTTTATATGTCTACCGTGCACGTGGGGTGTGGTGACATAGCAGGAATGTACCCGTTCAGCGCCATCGTCGACCAGCGGGCCACCAGGCGCTCGCTGGTCCTCGCGGCTGTCAACCCGTCGATCCAGGGGGTGCTCCTCCGGGGCGAGCGCGGGACGGCGAAGTCGACGGCCGTGCGGGCCCTGACCGAGGTGCTCCCGACCGTCGACGTCGTCGCCGACTGTCCGTTCCGGTGTGCCCCGGACGATCGAGATCGGATGTGCGAGCAGTGCTCGGCCCGTCACGCCGCCGGCGAGACGCTCCCGGTCGCGTCCCACCGGATGCGGGTGGTCGACCTCCCGTTGAACGCCTCGGAGGACCGCGTGGTCGGGACGATCGACCTGGAGGAGGCCGTCCAGGCCGGCGAGCGACGGTTCGACCCCGGCATCCTCGCGGCGGCCAACCGGAACGTCCTCTACGTCGACGAGGTCAACCTCCTCGACGACCACATCGTCGACGTCCTCCTCGACGCCGCCGCGATGGGTGAGAACGTCGTCGAGCGCGAGGGGGTCTCCGTCCGCCACCCCGCCGAGTTCATCCTCGTCGGGACGATGAACCCCGAGGAGGGCCGGCTCCGGCCACAGCTGCTCGACCGGTTCGACCTCGTGGTGGACGTCGAGGGCGTGAACGAGGTGGACGAGCGGCTCCGCATCGCCGAGCGCCGCGAGTCGTTCGACGCGGACCCCGCGGCGTTCCGCGAGGCGTACGCCGACGAGCAGGAGCGCCTGGCCGCCCGCATCGCGGCCGCCCGCGACCGGATCGACGGGGTAACCGTCGACGAGGACGTGCTCCGCGAGGTCTCCTTCCAGGCGGTCCGCCAGCGCGCCCACGGCATGCGCGCGGACATCGCCGTGAGCCGGATCGCCCGCGCCATCGCGGCCGTCGAGGGCGAGTCGGCGGTGACTGAGGGACACGCTCGAGAAGCACAGTACTTCGCGTTCCCGCACCGCGTCGAGGGCGTCGGCGAGGTGAGCTTCGGCGAGGGGGTCCTCGGCGGCGACACCGACGACGAGGCCGACGGCGAGTCCGACGACGACGAGGACGTCGACGGCGACCAGGACGCCGACGGGGCAGCCGGCGGGATGCCGATCGGGGCCGGGGAGGAGTCGTACCCCGTCGATCGGACGGCGATCCAGCCGCCGAAGGACCGGACGATGCGCGACCGGCTCGCGCGCCGGACGCCCTCGACCGTCGACGTCCGCAGCGGGCGCTACGTCCGCGCGCGCGACCGGGAGACGGTCGACGACGTCGCCATCGACGCGACGATCCGGGCGGCCGCACCCCACCAGCAGACCCGGCGGGCGGCACAGCCGGGGACGGCCGGGGACGACGACCGCGGCATCGAAATCGAGCCCCGGGACCTCAAACAGAAGATCAGGGAGCGGACGGCGGAGGCGCTCGTCGTCTTCGTCGTCGACGCGAGCGGGAGCGTGATGAGCGGCCAGCAGATGATGGAGACCAAGCGCGGCATCCTCTCGCTCGTCGAGGACGCCTACCGCGCCCGCGACCGGGTCGCGGTCGTCGTCTTCCGCGGCGAGGGTGCGTTCACGCTCGTCGAGCCGACCCGGAACCACGCGATGGCACGGCGGGCCGTCGCCGAGATGACCGTCGGCGGGAACACGCCCCTGGCCCACGGGCTCGTCGAGGCGTACCGGCTCGTCACTCGCGAGCGGCGGCAGGACGAGGAGCTGTACCCGCTCGTCGTCCTCTTTTCCGACGGACAGACCAACGTCGAGTACCGCGAGGACGGCGACCCGAAGGAGGACGCCTTCCGGGCGGCGGCGCTGTTCGCCGACGAGGACGTCCCGTCGGTGTTCGTCGACACCGGCCACGAGATCGACACGACGCCCGACGAGATCTGGACGCACCGGAAGGCCGAGCGGATCAAACGCAAGCGCCTCGAGCGCAACCTCACGTACGCGGAGACGATGGGCGCCGACTACCTGCCCCTGGTCGAGCTACCGCGGAACGCGGTGCTTCCGACCGCCCTCCGGGACGAGGAGGAGGGAACGGCGTGACGTCGTCCCCGTGGCGAGCCTCGGCGAACCCCCAGAGACGGCAGGGCGCGACGAGGGCCCCGGGCGGCTCGAACCGCCCGACCGATCCCGGGCGGCCGAACGTGGACGAACACGGCGGAGCGATCGACATGACCGACCGACTCGACCGACCCGACCGAACCGAGCGGAGCGGCTGACGCGGCAGTGACACACTGACACATGGCTGACGAGCACGACAACGGAGACGCGACGGTAGCCGAAGAGGGATCGAGGGACGGGCCGAACCACCGGACGGACGGCCACGATCACGCCGACGGCCACGATCACGCCGCCGACGCGGCTGGCGGGGAGCACGCCCGGACGCGCACGTTCCCGTTCACGGCGATCGTGAATCAGGTCGAGATGAAGCGCGCGCTGCTGTTGAACGCGGTCAACCCCGACGTCGGGGGCGTCCTGATCAGGGGCGAGCGCGGGACCGCGAAGTCGACGGCCGTACGGGCGCTCGCGGACGTCCTGCCCGACATCGAGGTCGTCGCGGACTGCCCGTACGGCTGTCCGCCGGACGACCCCGACCGGATGTGCGACACGTGTCGGGATCGCCTGTCCGACGGCGAGGAGCTGCCCGTCCGCACGCGACCGATGCGTGTCGTGGACCTGCCGCTGAACGCCTCGGAGGACCGCGTGGTCGGGACGATCGACCTGGAACAGGCCGTCCAGGCCGGCGAGCGACAGTTCGAGCCCGGCATCCTCGCGGCGGCCAACCGGAACGTCCTCTACGTCGACGAGGTCAACCTCCTCGACGACCACATCGTCGACGTCCTCCTCGACGCCGCCGCCATGCACGAGAACGTCGTCGAGCGTGAAGGGGTCTCCGTCCGTCACCCCGCCGAGTTCATCCTCGTCGGGACGATGAACCCCGAGGAGGGGGACCTCCGGCCGCAGCTGCTCGACCGGTTCGGCCTGGTGGTGAACGTCGAAGGCGTGAGCGAGGTGGACGAGCGCGTCGAGATCAGTCGTCGTCGCGCCGCGTTCGACGAGGATCCCGTCGCGTTCCGCGAGACGTACGCCGCCGACCAGGCGGGGCTCCGCGAGCGCATCGTCGCCGCCCGCGACCGGCTCGGCGCGGTCGACCTCCCCGAAGAGGTCGCCCGGCTCGTCGCCGGTATGAACATCCAGCTCGAGATCGACGGGCACCGTGGCGACATCACGCTGCGCCGTGCAGCCCGGACCCTCGCCGCCCTGGAGGGCGACGACGAGGTCACCGCCCGGACCGTCCGGCAGGTCGCCCGCATGTCGCTCGATCACCGCCTCAAGCGGCTCCCCTTCGAGGAGGAGGAGAAGGACGTGATGGGGGCGTTCCACGACGTCCGCAAGGACCTCGGGCTCCTGGACTGAGGCCGTCGAGGACTCGGGCTCCTGGACTGAGGCCGTCGAGGACTCGGGCTCCTGGACCAGGGCCGTCGAGGACTCTGGCTCGTGGACCGGGGTCGCGTCGACGGGACACTGGGCTGTGCACGAACGGGACGTCGACGTGAGTCTCCAGTAACGACAAACGGCGTGGACGCGGCACACCGCTGGCCCCAGGTTCGGCGTCGACAGGCGGTACTCCCGGCAACTGTCCCGTCACCGACGAGCTGGCGCGCCGCTGGAGTCGAGCCGGCGCGGCGAACAAGTGACAGATAACTATACAGTACGTTTATTAAAGACCCTATCAGTTACGCTAGCTGGGATCGAGTAACACGGTGCAGGGTCGCACGCTCGCGGGGCCGGATCCGCGATCCGGGACGTGACGGTCGTCCGGAGTCGCGTCGGTTCCGTGTGCAGTGGCCCCGACAGCCCCGTCCCGGTGGTCGACGGGCACGGCCGTCCCGACCGACCGACTCGTCCCGGAGGGAGCAGACACACATGCCAACGTACGACTTCAGCGACACGGTGGCGTTCGTCACCGGCGCGGCACGCGCCCAGGGGCGCTCGCACGCGGTCCACTACGCGCGCCACGGCGCGGACGTGGTAGTAACGGACATCTGTGACAACGTCGAGACGAACCCGTACGACCTCGGAACACGGGACCAACTCGACGAGACGGCGAGCATGGTCGAAGCCGAGGGCGGCGAAGCCCTCGCGATCGAGCTGGACGTCCGTGACGAGGCGCAGGTGGAGGCCGCCGTCGAGGAGGCGATCGACCAGTTCGGGCGGATCGACGTCCTCGCGAACAACGCCGGCATCTTCAACGCCTCCGAGATGACCGAGATGGACGAGGCGCTGTGGGACGACATGATCGACACGAACCTGAAGGGCGTCTGGCTCTGCTCGAAGCACGTCGGGCAACACTTCGTCGAGCGGGGCGACGGCGGCAAGATCGTCTCCACGTCGTCGGCAGCGGGCGTGATCGGGACGCCCCTCTCGGGCCACTACTCGGCGACGAAACACGGCGTCCTCGGGCTGACGAAGACGCTCGCGCTCGAACTCGCCGAGTACGACGTCAACGTCAACGCGGTCTGTCCGACGGGCGTCGACACCCCGATGATCTCGGGATACATCGAGGCGTACGGCGAGGAGACGATCGACGAACTCGGCCAGCTCACAGGCCCCTGGAGCGTCTTCGATGGCGTCGACATGATCGAAGAACAGGACATCAGCGAGGCGTACATGTGGCTCTCGAGCGACGCCGCACGCTACGTCACCGGCGTCGGCCTCCTCGTCGACGCGGGACTCACGGCGAAATAATCCGACACCAGAACGATGGCAGCATACGACTTCAGCGGCAAGGTAGCGTTCGTAACCGGAGCGGCCCACGGTCAGGGGCGCTCGCACGCACAGCACTACGCGAAACACGGCGCGGACGTGGTGGTCACAGACATCGGGGAGAACATGAGTACCGTCCCGTACGACCTCGGGACGGCCGACGAGCTCCGGGAGACGGCCGACCTCGTCGAGGCGGAGGGCCAGGAGGCGCTCGCGATCGAGGTAGACGTCCGCGACGAGTCACAGGTCGAGTCGGCCGTCGAGGAGGCCGTCGACCACTTCGGCCACGTCGACATCCTCGCCAACAACGCGGGGATCGTCACGATCTCCGATCTCGTCGAGATGGACGAGGCACTGTGGGACGAGATGCTCGACACGAACCTCAAGGGGGTCTGGCTCCCCTCGAAACACGTCGGGCAACACTTCGTCGAGCGGGGCGACGGCGGCAAGATCGTCTCCACCTCCTCGACGGCCGGGCTCGTCGGGACGGTCGGGGCGGGCCACTACGCCTCGGCCAAACACGGCGTGATCGGGCTCACGAAGACGCTGGCGCTCGAGCTGGCCGAGTACGACGTCAACGTCAACTGCGTCTGTCCGACGGTGGTGAACACGCCGATGATCTCGGGGATGACGGAGGCGTACGGCGACGAGGTGTTCGAGGAGATGGCGATCAGCGGGCCGATGAACGTCTTCGACGCCGAGGACCCGGGGATCGAGGCGAGCGACATCAGCGAGGCGTACCTGTGGCTCTCGAGCGACGCCGCCCGCTACGTCACCGGGATCGCGCTCCCGATCGACGCCGGTTTCGTCGCCAAGTGAGGTCGTCGCGACAGCCGACTGTCCGGACGACGGTGGATCCGACGACGGACGGTCCGGAACGGGCCCCGTCGACCGGAGCGGGACGAATCGAGCGGCAGACGACACGAGCGGACTGCGGTACTACGGAGACACGACAAAATGGTTCAGTACGACTTCGACGGCAAGGTAGCGTTCGTAACCGGAGCGGCCCACGGCCAGGGGCGCTCGCACGCACAGCACTACGCGCGGAACGGCGCGGACGTGGTGGTCACGGACATCGGGGAGAACATGAGCACTGTCCCGTACGACCTCGGGACGGCCGACGAGCTCCAGGAGACGGCCGACCTCGTCGAGGCGGAGGGCCAGGAGGCGCTGGCGATCGAGATGGACGTCCGCGACGAGTCACAGGTGGAGTCGGCGGTCGACGAGGCCGTCGACCACTTCGGCCACGTCGACATCCTCGCCAACAACGCCGGCATCGAGTCGATGGCGGAGCTGACGAAGTTGACAGAGGAGATGTGGGACGAGCTGCTCGACACGAACCTGAAGGGCGTCTGGCTCTGTTCGAAACACGTCGGGCAACACTTCATCGAGCGTGGCGACGGCGGCAAGATCGTCTCCACCTCCTCGACGGCCGGACAGGTGGGAATCGCGACCAACGGACACTACGTGGCGGCCAAACACGGCGTGATCGGGCTCACGAAGACGCTGGCGCTCGAACTCGCCGAGTACGACGTCAACGTCAACTGCATCGGTCCGACGGGCATCGACACGCCGATGGTGCAAGGGATGACCGAGGCGTACGGCGAGGAAGCGCTCGAGGACATCGGTGCGGTCGCCGGGCCGTTCAACGTCTTCGGCGACGGCGGGATGATCGGCCCCGAGCACATCAGCGAGGCGTACATGTGGCTCTCGAGCGACGCCGCACGCTACGTCACCGGGATCTACCTCCCGGTCGACGCCGGCTTCCTCGCGAAGTGACGACGGGGGGAACGCGATCGCCACGCACGGGTCCCGGTGCAGTCGCCCCGGGGCGGATCGAGTGGACTCGCGTCGGGTCGGGGACGATCGGCCGCGACGGCGCGTTGGCCCCGGAAGGGTTCGCCCGCGAGCCCACAGGCGCCGAAACGCGCGGCGGACGGTAACCGTCGACGGCATCGATCCACCGGCCGTCGAACCGCGCCGTCGCTGATCCCGCCCCGGTCGACGAAGGGTCGTTCGCGACGGACGGCGTGCGGACGCCGACGGTCGATCACTCCCGGGCCGGACGCGGCTCCGACGAGCGCCGGTCCGACGCCAGCCCGACGGCGAGACCGCCGCCGGCGACGAACGCGCCCATCGGGGTCGACGCGTCGGTCGCGTCCCGGTACGTCCGGACCGACGCGACGGCGACGGCGGCGTCCACACTCCCCCAGAGAACGTTGCGGGCGGCGCTGGGCTCCGATCCGAACGGCGTCGCGCGTCGCTCGCCGAGGAGCCCGCGGACGAGGTGGAGACCCGCGTCCGTACCGAACAGGCAGACGAACACGAAGACGACCAGTGCGACTGGGGATCCCACGTCGACAGGTTCGACGGGGGATCCCACGGAGCTGTCCACCACAAGCTAGTTGTCGACGCGCGGAGAAGCCAGCCCGAACGTGCCGACCTACGACTTCGACGGACGGGTGGCGTTCGTGACCGGGGCCGGCCGGGGCCAGGGGCGCTCGCACGCGGTCACGTACGCGACGCACGGTGCGGACGTCGTCGTCACGGACGTCTGCCGCGACATCGAGACGTCACCGTACCCGCTCGCGACGGAACCGGACCTCGAGGAGACCGTTCGACTCGTCGAGGATGCCGGGAGGAGCGCCCTCCCCGTCCGCCTGGACGTCCGGGAAGAGGCGGCGGTCGAGCGCGCGGTCGACACTGCGGTCGCGGAGTTCGGTCGGATCGACGTCCTCGCCAACAACGCCGGGATCTGGAACGTGACCGATCTCGTCGAGCTAGACCAGCGACGGTGGGACGACCTCGTCGACGCGACGCTCAAAGGTGCGTGGCTCTGTGCGAAACACGTGGGGCGGCACTTCGTGGAGCGGGGAGGGGGCGGGAGGATCGTCTCGACGGCGTCGACTGCCGGGCTCGTCGGCGCCAGAGGGTCGGGCCACTACACCGCCGCGAAACACGGGATCGTCGGCCTGACGAAGGCGCTCGCGCTCGAGCTGGCCGAGTACGACGTCACCGTCAACTGCGTCGCGCCGACGGGTGTCGACACCCCGATGATCGACGGCATCCTCGAGGCGGTCGGCGAGTCGGCCCTCGAATCCGTCTCCGACGCGAGCGGATCGATGAACGTGATCGACGGGCAGCTCGTCGACCCGATCGACGTGAGCGAGGCGTACATGTGGCTCTCGAGCGACGCCGCTCGCTACGTCACAGGGGCCGTGCTCCCGGTCGACGCCGGGATGACCGCGAAGTAGTGACGGACTCCCGAGACGGGTGGTCGGTCGTCGGCGGGAGGTCGGTCGTCGACAACCGAACCGAAGCGGCGCTCGCACCGGGACGACGACCGTCCCACAGTCGACCGGTGGGCGTCACGCCACCCGCACCGGCACCGCTCCCGGACCGCGTTCAGAGCCGGCGGCCGAGCCGCTCGCCGTCGTAGTAGGCCCGGTCGAGCTTCCGGGGGGCGACGGCGTCTCCGACGCGGTAGATCCCGTCGCGTCGCGCCGCCAGCTCGAGGTAGAGCGCCTCGTCGGCTCCCCGCCTGCCGACGACGACGACGTCGTCGGGGGCTCGCGTCTCCCGGTCGCCCGTGAGCGTGTTCCGGAGGGTGACGGAGCCGTCCGCGTCGACCGCCTCGACGGTCCGGTTCCCGGTGAACGTGGCCCCCTGCGCCTGGAGGGCCGCGACGAACCCGGGGAGGTTCGGCTGCTCGGTCCGGAAGCCGGGGTAGTGGTCACCCGTCACCATCTCGACGGTCGCCCCCCGGCCCAGGAGTTCGAGCCCGGTCTGCATCGTGATCACCCACCGGTTCTCGTCGAACAGCAGGACGTCGTCGCCGACCGACGCCCCCTCGAGCACGTCGAAGGCGTTCACCACCTCGCCCTCGAACCGGTCCGCGACGTCGGGGCGGGTGGCGCCCGTCGCGACGACGACCGCGTCCCAGGTCGGCGCGAGGTCGTCGGCCGCCACCGGCGCGTCCAGTTCGACTGCGACGCCAGCCTCCTCGACGGTCGCCCGGAGGTCCTCGCTCGCCCGCGAGAGCGGTTCGAGCGGGCCACTGGCCGCCAGGTTCAGCTGGCCGCCGAGCCGGTCGCTCGCCTCCCGGAGCGTCACGTCGTGGCCCCTGCGGGCGGCCGTCGCGGCCACGCGCATACCCGCCGGGCCGCCGCCGACGACGAGCACGCGCTGCGGGATGGCTGCCGGCTCCGCGTCCCCGACGAGTGGGAGTTCCGTCTCACGGCCGGTCCGCGGGTCGACGACGCACTCGACGTGGCCCCCGTGCGCGTGGCCGTACACCCCTTCGAGGCACTTCTGGTTGCACTGGATACAGCGGTCGTACCGCTCGCCGGCTGCGGCCCTCGCGAGCGTTCGTTCGTCGGCGAGCAGCTGACGGGTGAACGAGACGAACGACGCGCCCGCGTCGAGCAACGCCTCGGCGTCCGCCAGCGTCGTGATCGGCTGGCGGCTCATCACCGGCACGTCCAGGGCGTCGACCGCCGTCCGCGTCGGCTCCAGGAGGTCGGGTGCCTCGACGGCGAGGCCGGCGTGCGTGCGGTTGTACGTCGCCTGCGTACCGACGGTACAGGAGAGGTAGTCGAACCCCTCGATCGCCTCGAGGATGGCCGGGAGGTCGTCGAACTCGTAGCCGCCGTACTCCAGCTCCGCGAGCGAGAGGTGGACGCCGACGGGGCCGTCGATCGCCGCGTCGACCGCGCCGATCGCCTCGTTGACGAACCGGGCCCGCGCCCCCCAGTCGCCGCCGTACTCGTCCTCGCGGACGTTGTACCGCGGCGAGAGGAACTGTCTGAGCACAGAGAACGGCCCGGCGGCCAGCTCGACGCCGTCGAACCCCGCGGTCTCCAGGTTCCGCGCGGCGGCCCCGAACGCGTCGACCAGCTCGCCGACCTCGTCGACGTCCATCGACTTGGGCATCTCGTAGGCCGCGTCGGACGCCGACGCGGACGGGGCGAGCTGCGGCTGCATCTCCCAGTCGCCCGTCGCCTCCGCCCCGGTGTGGGTCAGCTGGCCGACGATCGGACGGTCGTGCTCGTGGACCGCGTCGGCGACTGCCCGGAGGCTGTCGATCGCGCGCTCGTCGTGGGCGGCCACGAACGACGGCCCGCTGGCCGAGGGGTGAACGAGCATCTCCGCCGGGCCGACGACGAGACCGGCACCGCCGGCGGCGCGTGCCCCGAGGTGCGCCGCCAGCTCCGGGGTCGGCACGCCGTCGTCGACGAATCGGGTTCGAACCGGCCGGAAGACCCCGCGGGAGGGGACGTCGAGGTCGCCGACCCGGCCCTGTTCCTGCAGTCCCATGCTACCATCCACCGATGAGTCGCACTTCAACTTACCCCTTGTCGACGTCCCGTCGATGGAGTCGCGACTCCGTCGAGTGGTGCGTCGATCGCGTGGAGGGACGACCGCCATCCGCGACCGTCGTCTCCTGCCGGTGCCCCAGAACGCCGCCTCGTGACCCGGAACGTCGTCTCAGACACCCAGCGACGGAGCCACGAGCCGGATCCGGGCAGACCGACGGTCAGGACCGGCGGAGAGTGTGATTTATGCATCTATTGGTCATACAGTGGACAAGCGATGGACGGGATGACACGGGGGACGGGTCGAGGCGAGACCGAGACCGCGATCCTGGAGGCCACCTACCGCGCCCTCTGCGAGTACGGGTACGCACAGCTGTCGGTACAGCACATCGCCGAGAACTTCGAGAAGAGCAAGTCGGCCATTTACTACCACTACGACTCCAAGGACGACGTCCTGCTGTCGCTGCTCGACTTCGTGGTGGAGACGTTCTTCGAGGACCTCGAGGCGGAAACCGGGACCGATCCCGTCGAGAACCTCCGACTCCTGGTCGACCGGCTCGTCCCGGCGTCGCTCGTCGAGGAGGACCTCGACCTCCACACGGTGATGTTCGAACTCCGGTCGGAGGCGCTGACGAAGCCAGTCTACCGAACCAAGTTCACCGAGGTCGACCGGACCGTCTGCCAGATAGTCGAATCGTACGTCCGGACGGCCATCGACAGCGGGGTCGTCACGGGTGTCGATCCCGAGCAGACCGCACGCCGGATCCAGCAGCACGCACTGAGTGCACAGACCGCACGGCTGACGACTGAGGACGACTGGGCCGTCGAGACGGCTCGCGACGCCGCCTTCGAACTGCTGGACGTCCCGCAGGACTGAGCGCCCGGGGACACGTCCCCGTCCCCCGACACTAGTTCGCGTACCGTTCCCGAGGACCGAACCGGAGACCCGGTCGTGACTGAACGGTTAGTCGGAGGCCGCGTGGTGACTGAACGGTCAGTTTCATATCCGTTCGGATTAACTTTACATCCTTATCTGCGTAAAGACTACACCACATCGGCCGGGAAATTGTGTGGACGATTATTTCATATTCGAATTGATAGCTGTCGGGGTCGTAACCGGTTCGCCTTCGCGACAGAGGCGCCCTCAGCTGGAAGAGTCGCCACCCGCGCCACGCGGTACAGCTCGAGCGGATCACCGACCACTGCCGGGTCGAGACGGATGGGGGCCGCGTCGAAGTACGCGGTATACCAAGGAAACCGGACGTTCCGACCGAATCTCACTGGAACGATACCCGACAGCGACGGCTCGGACGATAATACTGATTGTATATATTCCTCGTCGTATCCGATCTACGAACGGTCGTAGTATACGTTCATCAGCCGGCAACGTCGAGATGTGATCTCGACTGTTCGGTGTTCGATCGAGAACTGATCGACGGAGAAGTTCCCGGTACGTCGGATTAAAACCGTCGAACAGCCGTGATCGAAGGGTCGAGTGTCTGTCCCGACACGGTGAAGCTATCTCGATAACTGTCCTCGCCGATCATCCTGAACGTGGGAACACGCTCCTGTCGTGCGAGAAATGATTCTGATTACTTTAGTTCGGATTCGATCGTCCGGAGACGAGTACCCGGTGAGCGTCTCGCGGCGTCGTCGACCGGGGGAACGACGACTGTGATCCGTTCCGTCCGGATCAGCGCTCGTCCGGCTGCCGGGATCCGAGTGCCCGCAGGTCCCAGCGGAAGACGAGTGCCGGGAGGACGGAGAACGCGACAGCCAGCGCGAGGACCGGGAGCAGGTCGTCGCGGACGTCTTCGACGAGCGCGACGTGGGGGCTCGCCACGAGCACCTGGCCCGCGAGCCCGACAAGGACGGCGACGACGACGACCCCCCAGACGGCCGCGATCGTGAGACCGACTTGGCCACACGGCGGAGTGCCCGCCGTGCCCCCAGTCCCACGAGAACGCCGGCAAGTGCCAGTGCCAGGCCGAGTCTCAGACGCTGGCGAGCACGACGAGGGGCACGAGAGACGAGCCGAGCGCGCCCCGGCGGCGCCCAGCGCCGTCCCGACGACCGCGACGATCCCGACGAGGAGTCCCAGGAGGAGGTGGGCGACGACCGTCGCGACCCACGAGAGCGGGACTACCGTCCGTTCCCGGAGGGCGTCGAGTCGCCACCGGCCTTCCGATCGGGTCATCGCCCGCTCGCGTTCGGGTCACGTCCGTCCTCGATCCGCGGGTCGCGTCCACCGCCGACGGTCGGTACACTCCAGCCGCTCGGGACCACTATGCTGTGGACATCGTCCCGGAGTGTCAATACAGTGCTGCCGGCTCCCGGAGGCTCGACCGAACGCGGGGGCACGACGACGGCGAGCTCCCGGTGCGTTCCCGGAGGACCGTGCCCCCGGAGGACCGTGCAGACCCCTCGCGTCCGCGAGCCCGTTGTCCGTCCGTGGAACGGGGGCGGACGCCCGGGATCCGATCCCGGATCGAACCTCGGTGAGTGGAGGGCACCGGGATCGTGTCGGCGTACTGATCGAAGGGGGATCGATCGACGCGGGTGCGTCCGCCTCACCCACCGCAAGGGGTTGTGCCACCTCGCACCTGGTTTCGAAACGCTTCGACCGGAGTAGACCGGTTCGGTCCGGGCGAGAACGGATTCGCGTTCCGTCGTCGACTGATCAGATACCCGGTACTACGAACGAAGGATAAACGATAGGATATTTCACGGTCTGCTCGAAGGGTCGGGACCCGTATGCTGCGCTCACCAGCGTTTCGTTCGGCGGTAATCGACCGGAGAGGCGTCACGCGGATCGCTCCGGACGATTCCGACCAGGATCACTACTTCGTGTGGATCGGTCTCGCGTGTTCGACGGTTCCCGGTATCGACGGGACGACGGGCCGAAATCGACGAACGTGTCGAGTTGCCCTCCACGTGGTCAGCGCGCCCCCGGATCACGTGGCCCGGGTCGTTCCGTGACGTGTCCGTTCTACGGATATAATTTGATCCGGATAGTTGCTGTAGACCCAGTTTCCCACAGCCGGTTTCGTTAGCGACGGCGCTCTCCCTCGCTCGGTCCGTCGCCCGGTCGCCGACGACCCGGTGGTCACGGCGTCTGATCGCTCGGTCCCGGTCTCGACGGCCGTTCGGAACCGGGGAGAGCGGGTACCGACAGCGGGGAGCGGCGCACCGGCGGGGACCGGCGCACCGGGACCTGGTAAACCGTATGTCGCTACATCGAATGTCGGACTGCGGGTCCGACGAAGCGCTCGCCCGACTGGGGGCGACGCGGTGGAGGCGACGCGGCCGGGGCGACCCGAATCGTACCCGACGTCCCGACTCGACGACCGGCGTCGACGTCGACGAGGTATCGACCACCGGT
>Ga0207797_1001567_pt1 | contig 16441 bp, 11 predicted proteins | sample PRCRCaboRojoPR_6_FD_187275 | JGI IMG/M metagenome (GOLD analysis project Ga0207797, IMG submission 187275) | Marine sediment microbial community from Cabo Rojo, Puerto Rico - PR CR 10% Liquid 1 (SPAdes) | ecosystem: Environmental > Aquatic > Marine > Coastal > Sediment | place: Cabo Rojo, Puerto...
GCCGTGGAACAGGACGCCTCGCTGTCGAAAAACACTTAGGGGCCTAATTACATCTAATTAAACGATGTCAGAGACCGCCGAGTTCCCCGACTACCTCGACGTCGACTACAGCGCGGGCGAGGGCGAGGATCCCGCCGACTACCCGACGATCGAGGACAAGATCGAGAAGGCCATCGAGGTCACCCGGCAGGGCCTCGAACAGTACGAGAACCCGGTCGTGATGTGGACCGGCGGGAAGGACAGCACGCTGACGCTGTACTTCATCACCGAGGTGGCCGAGCAGTTCGGCTACGACGTCCCGCCGGCGGTCTTCATCGACCACTTCCAGCACTTCGACGAGCTCCACGGCTTCGTCGACCGCTGGGCGGAGGCCTGGGACCTCGACGTCATCTACGCCCGCAACGAGGACGTCGGCGACTACGTCGACGAGCACGATCTGGAGCCCGGCGACGAGGTTCCAGTCGAGGCCCTCTCCGAGCACAACCAGCACCACATCCGGAACCTGCTGGAGTACGAGGACGACACCTTCCCGTTCCTGCTCGACACCTACGTGGGCAACCACCTGCTCAAGACCGTCGCGCTGAACGACGCCCTCGAGGAGTACGACGTCGACGGCGTCATCTCGGGCGTCCGGTGGGACGAACAGGAGGCCCGCGCCGACGAGACGTTCTTCTCGCCGCGCCACGACCCGGACATCTACCCGCCCCACGACCGCATCCAGCCGATCCTCCAGTTCGCCGAACCCGACGTCTGGGAGGCATTCTGGGGCTTCGTCGTCCCGGAGTCCGTCCCGGGCTACCCCGACGAGGGCTACGTCCCGCAGAGCCAGAACGACCTGCCCGAGGGCATCACGAAGGAGGACGTCCCCGTCTCGCCGAAGTACTTCGCCGGGTTCCGGTCGCTGGGGAGCGAGGTCAGCACCGACAAGTCCGCCGAGGAACCGGCCTGGCTCCAGGACATGGCCAACACGACCGAACGCGCCGGCCGCGCCCAGGACAAGGAGGACCTCATGGAGCGCCTCCGCGACCTGGGGTACATGTAGGCGACGGCAGCAGTGAATCGGGACGTTCCCGTGAATCGGGAACGGCTGACACCGTTTTCGGAGCGGACGGCCTACCGGTTGTATGAGCCAATCCTCGACGCGGTCCTTCGGGACGGAGTCGATCACCACTCTCGGGTGGCTCGCGGTCGCACTCGTGGTCGTCACCGGAGCCATCCACGTCTACGCTGGGGTCGTCGAAGGACGGATCCCGGTCGCCCTGGCCGGCGTCGGCTTCTTCGGGGCCCTCGTGCTCTACCTCCTGAACTATCGCCGCCGCCTGCTGTACCTCGTCGGGATCGTCTACACCGCCGTCCAGCTCCCGCTCTGGTACGTGGTCAAGGCCGGCGAGTTCACCACGGTCGGCTACGTCGACAAGGCCGTCCAGATCGTCCTCGTCCTCGTCCTGGCGTACCTCTACTGGCAGGCCAGGTCGAGCGACGCCGGCCAGCAGGTTTCGTCCCGGTCGGGGGCCGTGTAAGTCGCTTTGGGTAGCAAATTTCGGACCGTCCGGTGGTCGACAGAGGGGGAGCCGCGTTGCGGTGGTCGACAGAGGGGGAGCCGCGCTGCCCAGTATCGGCAGGCCAGGGCGCACCGGCGCGACGGAACGGCGACTTCAATGGCGACGCGGGCAGCCGCCCCCCGTGGCGCCTCGCCCGACAGACCGGCGCTGGCTGGATTCTGCCACCTTGGCACGCGATACTGTGACAACATTCTTAGGCCGTGAATGCAACCGGTCTGATATGCCACCGCGGATCGAGACGGCCGTGAACCGCCCAGCGGTGCCCTGGACAGGGGCGACGGTCACCGCCGAGGTCGACGTCGAGCCGGGGGCCCAGGACCGTGCCGTCCAGCGAGTCCTCTCGCTCTGCATCGACACCAGCGGGTCGATGGGCGGCGAGAAGATCGAACGGGCACGGGAAGGGGCCGCGTGGGTGATGGGCCTGCTCGATCCCGAAGACTACGTCAGCATCGTCGCCTTCGACTCCGAGGCCGAACTCGTGATGCGGCCGACCCGGTGGAGTGACACCTCCCGCGAGGAAGCCATGGAGCACGTGACGGAACTCACTGCCGGCGGGGGGACCGACATGTTCGACGGACTCCAGACGGCCCGAAAGGCCCTGGAGTCCGTCGACTACCAGGTCGAGACCGAGGGCGCGGTCCGGCGCATCCTCCTGCTCTCGGACGGCAAGGACAAGCACCACGAGCCCGCGGACTTCGCGGACCTCGCCCGGGAGATCGACGGGGCCGGGATCCGCATCAAGGCCGCCGGCATCGGGGCCGAGTACAACGAGGACACCATCCGCGAACTCGGGACGAAGGGCCGGGGCGAGTGGAGTCACCTCGAGGGCCCCTTCGCCATCGAGGACTTCTTCGGCGACGCCGTCGAGGACGCCAACGACGTCGTGGCGGCCGACGCCCAACTGGAACTCGACGTCGCAAACGGCGTCGAGGTCGAGGAGGTCTACCGGGCGCTCCCCCAGGCCCAGGAGGTCGACCTGGACTGGCGGGCCAACACCGCAGTCGTGAAGCTACCGGACCTCGTCGAGCGCGAACACCAGAAGGTGACGATGAAGCTCCACGCCCCGGCGATGGACGGCGAGGACGAAGAGAACCACGTGCTCGTCGACCTGACCCTGACCGCGCGGGGCGCGGAGGCGACGGCGCCGCTGATCGTGACCTACACCGACGACAACGCCAAACTCGCCGCCGAGAACGAATCCGTCCAGCTCGACCACCAGCAGACCGTCGTCAAGACCGAGCTCGGCAAGGGCAACGTCGAGGCCGCCGAGACCCAGGTCGAGCGGATGACCCGGATCCACGGCGAGGACGTCGACGCCGTCCAGGAGGTCGAGCGACAGACCCAGCTCGTCCGGGAGGGCGGGCGGGCCGAGCGCAACCGCGCGACCAAGATCGTCGAGGACGACCACCAGCCGTGAGGGAAGCCCGGTGAGCGAACCAATGACCACGCCAGCGCCCGGAGACCTGATCGCAGGCCGCTACGAGCTCGGCGAGGAGGTCGGCAGCGGCGGCTTCGCCGCCGCCTACCGGGCCCAGGACCGCGGCACCGGCCGGGAAGTGGCGGTGAAGCTCCCGAACTACGACCGCAGCAGCAACGACCCCGACCTCATCGACCGCTACTTCGCCAACGAGGGCGAGACTCTCGAGCGCATCCGGGCCGCGGGTGGCCACCCCAACCTCATGGACCTCTTCGAGCGGATCAGCGTGGGCGACGCGCCGGCCCTGGTCGTGGAGTTCGTCGAGGGGTTCGAACTGGACACGGTCATCCAGGAGGCCGGTCCCTTCGAGAGCTCCGAGCTCGTCCGCCGCATCGGGATGAACCTCGCCAACGCGATGGGCTTCCTCCACGAGAACGAGATCGTCTACCGCGACCTCAAGCCCGACAACGCCATGCTGACCGACGAGGCCGGCGAGGTGACCCTCATCGACTTCAACACCGCGACCTACGACGTCGGCGCGATGGGGAGTTCGGACGCGACGGCGATCCTCGGGCCCTACAAGCCGCCGGAAGTCGCCGAGGCCGGCTCCACGGACGTCCGCCAGGGCCCGTGGTCGGACGTCTACTCCATCGGAAAGATCCTGATGTTCCTCCTCAAGGGAACGGTCCCCAAGAAGGACGGCGTCGACCCGCGGGACTTCGGCGCGGAGTGTGAGCCCTACCTGGCCGAGGTCATCGAGCGGGCGACGCGGCCGGACTACGAGGAGCGCTACCGGAACGCGACCGTCCTCGAGCAGGTCCTGGACACGCGGAACCCCGAGATCCCCGCCGAAGCCGCAGTCCGCCACGTCCAGGCCGACCGCGAGTACCGGCTGTTCCCGGGTGACACCATCGGCCGCCGGTACGCCGAGGGCCCGACGCCCTCCATCGCCATCGAGGATTCCGGTGAGTACATCTCGACGGTCCAGGTCCAGTTCGACGTCGACGCCGACGGCACCTGGCTCCTCCGGGACCGCAGTCTCAACGGCACCTACGTCCAGACCGGCTCCGGCTGGCAGCGCGTCCTCGGGGACGAGGGCCGGCGGCGCCTGAAACAGCAGGGCGAGGACCCCACGGACCGCCACGGCGAGGTCCCGCCGTCGACCTATCCGCTCTCTGACGGTGACCTCGTCGCGCTGGTCCACCCGAGCTACGGGGTCACCTTCGAGTTCGAGACCGTCTGACCATGGACTACGCAACCGACTACGACGTCGGCGAGTCGAAACGAGCAGGGGGAATCAACGAGGACAGCGTCGCTGTCCTCGTCTTCGAGGACGGCCACCGCGAGGGCGCCGAACCACCCGATCGGGACCCGGGCGGCGCGGACGAGGCGGCCGAGGGCCCCGAAGAGACGCGACCGGAGAGGGCGTCTGGCTCCGAGGACCCGGACGACGAGGAACTCACGATCGCGGACGTCCTCTCCGGGCAGGCCGTTGACGGGGCGACCGCCGACACGGACCCGGACACGGACCCGGAGACAGACTCGGGCACGGACCCTGGCGGAGACCCAGAGAGAGATCCGGACACGGATCGGGACACCGACCAGAGCGGCGAGGGTCGCAACCGGAGCACCGCGGTGTTCGCCCTCGCCGACGGTGCCGGCGGCCACGAGGCAGGGGACGTGGCCTCCTACCTCGCCTCGACCGTCGTCTGCGAACACCTCGCCGAGACGGCGGTGCGGGCAGCCCGATGCGATCCCGACCCGTTTGACCTTGAGGTGGGCGCGTCGCTTCCCGCACCGCCCACGACGGACGACCTCCAGGCAGCCATCGAGGACGCCGTGATCGCCGCCCACCGGGCCGTGCTCGACTACGCCGTCGACGTCGGGCAGGCGGCCTACACAACGGTCGTCGCGGGCATCGCGGTCGGCGGCGAACTCCACTACGGCTGGGTCGGGGACAGTCGCGCGTACGTCTGCAACCGCCGGCACGAAACAATCGAGCGGCTGACGACCGACCACGGGGTCGTCACCCAGCTCGCCGAGTCGGGCGAGATCGACGAGGTGGAGGCCATGGTGCACCCCCGGGGCAACGAGATCACTCGCGCGCTCGGCGGTACGCCCGTCCCAGAGGACGACCCGACTGTCGAGGTCGACCTCAACACGATCGACCTCTACGGCGACGACCTCGTCCTCGTCACGAGCGACGGCCTGATCGACGCCCAGACGGACGCCCCCGACCTCTACGAGGCGTACGTGGCAGCCGACCGGTCCGAAGCGGCCGCCGAGACCGTTCGGGACGCGGTGGTGACCGAGGCCGAGATCAGAGACGTCGTCCTCGAGGCGGATTCGCTCGGGACCGCCGCGTCCGACCTCGTCGCCCTCGCGAACGACCGCGGCGGCAAGGACAACATCTCGACCCTGCTGTTCGGTGACGCCGCCCTGGGCGATCCACCGGCGACCGAGCCGGCCCGGGGCGTCGCCGACCCACCGCCGGTCGAACAGCGCGACACCGTCGTCCTCAAGGAGGAGTGACCGGGACTCGTGCCGGGCGGTGACCCGAGCCACGGTCCCATCGCACCGAATCGGCCCCGAAACGGCCCACCGCGGGCCCGTTCGGGAGCCGTTTGCGGGGGAACAGTTTTTAAGGACGAATGAGAGGACCCTACTATGACTGAATCGAACCCCACGTCCGTCGAATGCCCGGTGTGTGGCGAGTCCTTCGACCCGACCGCCGCCGGTGGCTGGTGTACCAACTCCGAGTGTGGCGAGTGGAAGTACGAGGGCGAGGCGATGCCGGACCCCGACGACGTCTCGGGGTCCCGGGACGATCACGTCCCACTCGACGCCATCACCGGTTCGGCGGACGGCGACGGTCACGGGGGAGAGGATCCGCGAGAGAACGGCGAGGCCGAGGCACCCGAGGCTGGTACCGAGGGGACAGAAGCGCCCCCCGAGGTCGCAGGTGAAGGCCACGGTGCGGGGCCGGTAACGAACGGGGGCGGCGGTCCCAGCGACGACGTGGGCCCACCCGAGGAACCGGCCAAGGGCGACGTCGACGAACATGCCGGCGAATCGCCGGCCCGGGCCGACGAGCCTGAGGAGATAGCTGGCAGTCCCGACGAGAGCCCCGGGGCGACGTCTCCCGCCGATCGGAACGACGCCGACGAGGGTCCCGAATCGGGCGGGTCGAGTCAGGACGAGATCGAGGACCGCCTCGACGCCATCGACGACCGGCTCGAGGACGTCGACGACTCCGCTGACGGGGACGATGGGGAGGCGGCGTCCGCTGGCGGGGAGTCGGACGGAGAGGACGAGGGCGAGACGACCATCGAGTGTCCCCTCTGTGGGGAGACGCTCCACGAGCGCGATTTCTTCATCCACGACTGCGAGGCCGAGAGCACTGGAGGAGATGCGGGTGACGAGGAGGCAGCCGGTGCAGCGGCCAGCGGCGAGGAGGCGGCCGGTGCAGCGGCCAGCGGCGAGGAGGCGGCCAGTGCAGCGGCCAGCGGCGAGGAGGCGGCCAGTTCGGAGGGGGCCAGTACAGAAGCGGCCGCTGCGGAGACTGGCGGTACGGAGGCGGCCAGCGCGGAGGCCGTCGGAGCCGAATCGAGTTCGGAGACGCCAGGGGGAGGCGAGTCGGCCACGCAGAGCCCCGGCGACGAGGCAGCCTGTCCCTCCTGTGGCGACACAGTCGGGCCCGACGCCAACTTCTGTCCGAGCTGCGGGGAGGACCTCACAGGGTCCGAGGCGACCGGCGGTCTCGAGACCTGTCCCGGGTGCGGAGAGTCCGTCACTCCCGACGACCAGTTCTGCCCGAGTTGCGGCGAGGACCTCGATTCCCATCGCCGGGGCGACGCGGGCGGCACGGCAGGCACGACACCGGAGGCCGAGGCCCACGCGGAGGACCAGACGGGGGCCCAGGCCGAGGACCAAGCCGAGGACCAACCCGAGGACCACCCCGAGCACCTGGTCCTTCGAGCCCGGGGGCGCGAGGTGACCGTCGGCGACGGCGATTCCGTCGGCCGGGAGTTCCGCCGGATCATCACCCGCACCGGTGGCGACGAGGAGGACGCCGTCCGCATCCACCGCGAACACGTCAGATTCGTCCGGGACGACGGTCGGTTCGACCTCGTCGACCTCGGCGCGAACCCGACCGCGGTCAACGGCCGGAAACTCGAGAAGGGCGATCGGACCTCGGTCGGCCCCGGTGACACCATCACCCTCTCGAACGTCCTCACCGCCGAAGTCGAGGCGCCGTAGCTCCCTGTCGGTAGCACACTGATCACCTATGGACCCTGCCAGACTGCCCAGCCAACTGTGGCAATCGATTCGCATCGCCTACACCGACGAGTGGTGGCTCCTCCCGGGACTGGTGGCCGTCGCCATCGCCTACCCAATCTGGGTGGGAGCGACGGGCGTCGCCGTCCTCGCCATCGGCAACTTCGTGGGGCTCTCGCTCTCGCTGTCCCCCTGGACCGGGCAGACGACCGCCCTCGCGGGTGTCCTGGCCGTCTTCTGGGTGGTCGGCCCGGCGGCCGTCGGGACGCACCTGGTCGTCCAGCGGCTGCGCAATCCCAGCGACAACCTCCGGACCTGCTACCGGCTCGAACACCCCCTCTTCCTCTTCTCGCTCCCCGCGATCGTCCTCGTGGTGGGCCTCGGCCTCCTGGCCGCGTCCGGCTCGATCGTCGGACAGGCCCTGGTCGTCCTCGGCGCAGTTTTCATCGCGATTCGGGGCGCAGCCTACGCCCACCGCGTGTTCGCCCTCTCCCTTCCGTTGCTCGCGGAGGCCATCCTCTTTCTGACACTGGCCGGCGGCGGGATCGCCCTCCTCGCGGCGGGCGCGATCGGCGCCGGTCGGAAGCCGGTCGTCGCCGACTCGGCAGTCGGAATCGCCGACCTCCTCGGGGTTCCCGCCCTCGCGGGCTACGCCGACGGCGTTGTCGGCCTCGGGGGCGTCGAACTGTCCACGATCGCCGCGACCGTCGCCATCCCCGCACTCCTCCCGACTGTTGCCTACGTGGCCCTGCAGACCGCGGTCTCGCTCGTCCAGCGGCTCCGGAAACCCGACGTGAAGCGCTCCTCGCTCCGCACCGGCCAGCGGTATCCGATCTTCGCTCACCCGACGGCCGGCGGGGCGAGAACCGGTGGGAGTCCCGACACGTCTCCGGTGAGCGGGTCGGCCGACGAGGCCGACGCCACTCCCGACGACTCGGCCGAGCCGACGGCAGACGCGGACGCGGCTGCAGCAGGAGGCGACCGGACCGGGGGAACACCGACGCCGCCGGCCCCCGGTGCGGCCGGTGGCGGTGGCCAGGAGGCCGGTGCCGGAGCCGCCGCAGCGGCCGGCGACGAGGAAGTCGACGACGTGGGCCACACCCGGGTCTACTCGCCGCCGAAGGACGCCGACGAGATCGAGATGGCCGATCCGGACGAGGCCGCCCGCCGGGCCGGGGACGGCAAGTACTGCCCCTCCTGTGACGAGTTCTTCGAGGGCGAGACCCGCACCTTCTGTTCGACCTGCGGGGCACGCCTGGAGGAGCCCTGAGCGGTGGGCCGATAGCCCGGCGCCGATCCCTGCGGTGATCTCGGTCCCTTCCCAGCCTTCGGAATACCAGACCACGAGCCGCTCCCAGTCCGAGGTCGGCGGTATGCATCCGGCCCCATTTGTTTGTGAATCCTTAACACAATCCCCATCGAAGATCCGACCAGCGTCCCTCGTGTTTGGACGTGGTGAGCTGTGGGACGTGGTTGGGAGGTGATGAGTGGTTGAGAGGTGAGCGATGGAGAGCGGTGAGCGCTGAGAAGCGGGCCAAGAGGCGTCGAATCGAGGGACGCGAACAGAGGTGACAGACGATGCCAACGTACGTGACCCTGGCGAACTTCACGGAGGACGGCCTCGAAAACATCGGGCAACTACCGGCGCAGATCGAGCAGGTCGAGGAGATGAAACGAGCCCTGGGGGGCGAGCCGCTCGGGTTCTTCCTGACGTTCGGACAGTACGACCTCGTCGCGTTCTCGGAGATGCCCGACGACGAAGCCACGGCGAAACTCCAGCTCACCAGCGCGATGGAGGGGAACGTCGAGACAGAGACGCTTCGGGCCTTCACGATGGACGAACTCGACGGCATCCTCGACGACCTGCCCCACTAAATGCGGGCAGCGAACCGCGGCAAGGCGGAACGGCGCAGTCGCGGCTCCCGGTCTCGAGGGACAGCGTGACCGGAGCCCTCCTGTGACACGATCCCGCACGTGACCCGAGCCATCGCCGGCGGGGCGACAGCCCTACCGCGCAGCCTCGATCGCGTCGATGGCGTCGGGGTTCTCGATCGAGGACAGGTCGCCGAGTTCCTCGCCGGCGTGGACGCTCTGGATGATCCGGCGGACGATCTTGCCGGACTGGGTCTTCGGGAACTCGTCGACGAAGTGGACCTCCCGGGGGCGGAAGGGCTTGCCGAGGTCCTCGCCGACCTTCGCCCGGAGGTCCTCGGCGAGGTCCTCGCTTTGCTCGTAGCCCGCCTCGAGGATGACGTAGGTCACGACGGCCGTGCCCGTGGTCTCGTCCTCTGCCCCGATGGCCGCGGCGGCGTTGACGGCCTCGTGCTCGATGAGCGCGCCCTCGACCTCGGCGGGACCGACCTTCCGGCCGGCGACGTTGAGGACGTCGTCTGAGCGGCCGTGGAGGAACCAGAACCCGTCCTCGTCCTGCTGGGCCCAGTCGCCGTGGTCCCACATGTCATCGAACCGACTCCAGTACTCCTCGAGGTAGCGCTCGTCGCCGCTCCAGAGCGACTTCGTCATCGATGGGGCCGAGGACTTGCAGACGAGGTAGCCCTGCTCGTGGTCGTCGGCGATGGATGCGCCGGTGGCGTCGACGATGTCGACGTCCATCCCGAGGGCGGGACCGCCGAGGGTCCCGGGCTTGAGCGAGTGGATCGGGAGGGGCTGGAGGAAGCAGCCGAAGATCTCGGTGCCCCCGGAGATGTTCATGATCGGGCACTCGCCGCCGCCGACCTGCTCGTAGAACCACAGCCAGGACTCGGGGTCCCAGGGTTCGCCCGTCGAGCCGAGCAGACGGAGACTGGAGAGGTCGTACCCCTCGAGCCACTCCTCGCCGTGCTTGCGGAGCGCACGGATGGCCGTCGGCGAGATGCCGAAGGCGGTGATACCGTGGCGGTCGATCAGCTCCCAGAACCGGTCGGGCTCGGGGTGGTCCGGGGCGCCCTCGTAGACGACGATGGTGCCGCCGAAGGCGTGGTTGCCGATGAGCGTCCAGGGCCCCATCATCCAGCCGATGTCCGAGACCCAGAAGAAGCGGTCGTGGTCCTTGTGATCGAAGGCGAAGTACAGTTCCTTGGCCGGCTGGACCAGCCCGCCGGCGTGGGTGTGGACGATCCCCTTGGGCTTGCCCGTGGTCCCCGAGGAGTACAGCAGCATGGACTCCTGGTCGGCCGGCAGGGACTTCGTCTCGTAGTCGTCGTCCCGGGTCCCGACTGCCTCGTCCCACCACTCGTCGCGGTCGTCGTCCCACGGGAGGCCCTCCGAGCCGGCCTCGAGACCGAGCCGCGAGTAGACGATGGTGTGCTCGACGTGGCCGACCTCGTCGATGGCGGCGTCGGCCTGGGGCTTGAGGTGGATCTCGCTCCCCCGGCGGTAGAAGCCGTCGCCGGTGAACAGCACCGAGCACTCGGAGTCCTCGATCCGGGTGGCGGTCGCGTCGACGCCGAAGCCAGAGAAGATCGGAACGGCGATCGCGCCGACCTTGAAGCAGCCGTACATGATGGCCACGACCTCGGGGACCATCGGCATGTAGAGCCCGACGGTGTCGCCGGTCCCGATCCCCCGCTTCTCGAGGGCGTTGGCGACCCGGTTGGACTGCCGGTGGAGTTCGTGGTAGGTGACCTCGCGAACCTCGCCGTCCTCCCCCTCCCAGATCGTGGCGACGCGGTTGCGCTCCGGGCTGTCGGCCCGGGCCCACCGGTCGACGACGTTGTGGGCGATGTTCAGCGTCCCGCCGGGGTACCACTCGGTGAACTGCGGGCCGTCGGTGTCGTCGAGGACGGCGTCGTAGTCCTCGTCGAACTCGAGGTCGAGGAAGTCGACGACGGCGTCCCAGAACCAGGCCAGGCCGGAGTCGGGTTCGCCCGCGACCGACTCGACGCTCCGGCGGTGGAGTTCCTCGAAGTCCTCGATGCCGTACTCGTCCATGAACGCACGGACGTTGCTGTCGGCGACGACGTCGGGGTCGGGTTCGTAGACCACCTCGTCGTAGTCCTCGAATGAGTCCTCCATGGTAATCGTTCGACAGTTCGACTGAAGTACTCAAAGTGATTGTGGTGGCCGAGAACGCGAGCAGGTCCCGGACCCGGCGATCCCCGAAAAGCGAGCGGGCAGGTCCAGCGTCGGCCGAACCGACGTCAACAGGCCCTCCGCGAGGCGGGGTGGACGTCGCGGGTAGTCGAGAACGGTGCGGGACGTCGGCGGTGCCGCGAGCAGTTCGGCGGTGCCGCGAGCAGTTCGGCGGTGCCGCGAGCAGTTCGGCGGTGCCGCGAGCAGTCGAAGGTGTCGCGGGCCCTCGAAGGTCGCGGGCCCTCGAAGGTCGCGGATTGTCGCTTCGGTTCGGACCGCTACCCGACGAATCGATACCGCGGATCGCGGCCGGCGCCGGGATCTGTCCTGTCGCAGATACCCACTCCCGCCAGTGCGACGAGTGCTGACCGCACCGTCGCTTCGGTCAACCGTGTGCGGTCGCGGAGTTCCTCGAGCGAGAGTGGGCGGGACGCGTCGAGCAACTCCACGAACACGACCTTCGTCGCCAGCGGGTCCTCGTCGAATCCGCCCTCCAGGTCTCGCGTTCCCAACCTGTCGTCGAGTCTGTTCGAGGTGGCCATGGGACTACGGAAGGACTGTCGTAAGTTGAACGGGACAGATCGTTTGCGCCGTTCAAAACGGTTCATCCCGGCGGATCCGGGGCGTTCGTGGTGTTGCGTCGCTCCGCAGCGGTCGGGTGACGCGACGGTCCTCTCGGGCGGGTGAGCCGACGTGCCCACCGCCCGGGGCACGTGGCGGACCGACGTCGAGCTCGAGTACTTGGCTCTGGCAGCGAGAACCCGGTCCAGGCAGCACTCGCCCGTCCCCGAGCGGATGCGCCGCCGACGACGCCGCCTCAGTCGGCCACTGCCTCCTCGGCCTCGCCGCCGGCGGCCGGCGTCTGGATCCAGAGGTCGCCGAAGAGGTCGTCCTGCTCGAGGACCACCCGGCCACGGTGGGTGAGGAAGAGGACGCCGAGGAAGGTGTCCACGCGACTTCCGCCGGCGCCGGCCACCTCCGCGAAGAGGACCTCCTCGCGGCCCTGCTCGTACTGGGCCTCGAGGGCCGCCCAGACCGCGTCGACGATGTCGTCGATGTGTTCGCCGTGGGCGGTCCCGGTGACGTCCGCGGCGGTCGGCTCGTCGTCCATCCGGAAGTCGTCGCCCGTCCGGTAGTCCAGTTCCTGGGTCCCGCGGGTGTACCCGTGGGGGGAGTCGCTGGTGTCGTACTCGCGGTGTTCCTTCCACCAGTTGTCCCGTTCTGCCTCCCGGAGGTCCCGGACGAGTTCGTCCAGGGTCTGGGGCATCCCCCGCGCGCGGCGGCGGTCCAGCCGGCGGTCCATCTCGGCCTCGAGTTTCGCGAACGGGTCGGGGTCCGCGGGGGCGTCGCCGTTCATCGCGAGTTCCCAGGGCTCGGGCTCCGGTTCGGCCTCCTCCTGGGGCGAGAGCATCGCGTCGCCCTTCATCCGGAGAAGGACGCTCGCGTAGAACAGCGCCCGGCCGGAGGTCCGGAGGTCGGCCTCGTCGAGCGCGTCGAGGAACTTGTCGGTCACCGCCACGATGTCGATGTCCCAGGGATCGATCTCGCCGTCGCGAGCGAGCTGGACGAGGACCTCGACCGGTTCGACCTCCTCGTCGCCCTCACCCTCCGGCTCCTCCGGGTCGTCGGGGCCGTCCTCGAGCCCCAGCCCGGGCTCCTCGGGCGAGGCCGCTGCCGGCCGGTCGCGGTCCTCGTGGCCGGCGATGTTCAGGGGGATCTCCGAGTCGCTCACTTGCGACCAGCCCCCGTGACAGGCTGGCGAGTCGTGGCGACCCGCGCGGCAGCCCGGCCCGTCGGAGCGGGCCGGCGCTCCTCGTCAGTCATCGGCGGGGACCTCCGACTCGTCGTCGCCCGCGTCTCCCGGCGGCCCGCCGTCCCCGCCCGGCCCGTCGTCGCCGGGGCTGTCGGTCCCCTGGACCGCCGACGAGAGGTCACCGGAGAGGTCGATGCCCGTGACGGCCGAGACGTTGTCCGCGCCCATCGTGACGCCGATGGCACGTTCCGACCGCTCGAGCAGCGCCGAGCGGTGGGAGACCACGACGAACTGGGCGTCGCCGGCCAGTTCGTCGACGAGTTCGCCGACGAGTTCGGCGTTTGCGGCGTCGAGGAAGGCGTCGACCTCGTCGAGCGCGTAGAAGGGCGCCGGGTTGTGGCGCTGGATGGCGAAGATGAAGGCCAGCGCGGTCAGTGACTTCTCGCCGCCGGACATCGCGTTGAGCCGCTGGATCGGCTTGTCGCCGGGCTGGGCCTTCATCGTCAGCCCGCCGTCGAAGGGGTCCTCCTCGTTCTCGAGGTAGAGGTGGCCGGTGCCGTTCGAGAGCCGCTTGAAGATGCGCTGGAAGTTCTCGTCGATGGCCTCGAAGGCCTCCATGAAGGTCTCCTTCTTGCGGGCCTCGTAGGTTTCGATGCGGTCTCTGATCCCGTCGGCCTCCTCGACGAGCGTGTCCCGCTTGTCCTGGAAGTCCTCGAGTTCGGCCTCGACGCGGTCGTACTCGTCGATCGCGAGCATGTTGACGGGCTCGAGGGCGTCCATCTCGGCCTGGAGGCGGTCGATCTCGGACTGGACCTCCTCGTGGTCCGGGATGGCCTCGGGGTCGTAGTCGCCGACCTCCGCGGCGAGTTCGTCGATCTCCCACGCCAGGCGCTCCTCGTCCTCTCGACACTCCGCGAGGTCGGCCTCGACGCTCGTGACTTTGCTGCGGGCCTCGTTGCGGGCCTCGCTCGCCTCGGCGAGTTCCTCCTTCAGCGCCGCGCGTTCCTCCTTGAGGTCGGCGAGTTCGGACTCGAGTTCGGCCACGGCGGCCTCCTTCTCCGCGAGTGCCTCCTCCTTGACGGCGACCTGGTCCTCGAGGTCGTGGACCGCCTCCTCGGCCTCGGCCTTGCGCTCCTGGGCGGCCTCGATGTCGGCCTGGAGCTCATCGATGGCCTCCTCGGCGTACTCCTTCTCGAGCTGGTACTCGTTGAGCTTGCCGTCCAGGTCGTCGACGTCCCGCTCGAGGGCCGCGATCTCGTCCTCGATGGCCTCGGCGCGGTCGGTCAGGTCCGGGAGGTCGCTGTCCTGGACCTCCGCCTCGAGCTCGTCGATCTCCTCGTGGATCTCGTCGATCTCGGCCTCGCGGGCGTCGATCTCTGCCTCGAGGTCGTCCATCTCCTCGGAGACCCGCTCGCGTTCGGCTTCGATCTCCTCGAGTTGTTCCTCGAGGTCGGCCTTCCGTGACTCGGTCTGCTCGATCGCGGCCCGCTTGGACTCGAGGTCGCTCTCGATGTCCCGCACCTGGTCGGTGGCGTCGGTCTGCCGGTCGCGGGCGTCCTCGAGGCGGCTCTCGACCTCGCGGAGTTCCTCGCGGAGGGCCTGGCGCTCGTCCTCGAGGTCGTTGATCTTCGCGGCGACGCGTTCGAGTTTGCCCTCGCTGCCGTCGAAGCTGTAGCGGGTGCCCTTCGTCGAGCCGCCGGTCATCGCCCCGGACTTCTCGACGAGGTCGCCGTCGAGGGTCACCAGGCGGTACCGGCCCATGAGGTCCCGCGCGGTCTCGATGTCCTCGACCACGAGCGTGTCGCCGAGGACGTAGCTGAAGACGCCGGCGTAGGTCGAGTCGAAGTCAACGAGGTTGTACGCGAAGTCGACGACGCCCGCGCGGTCGGGCGCCGAGCCCGGGGGGCGGGCGTCCATCTCCGTGATCGGAAGGAACGTCGCCCGGCCGGCGTTGCGGGCTTTCAGGAACTCGATGCAGTCCTGGCCGACGCCGTCGTCGTCGACGACCACGTTGGCGAGGCGACCGCCGGCGGCCGTCTCGCAGGCCGTCGCGACCGCGCCGTCGACGCTGCCGAGTTGCGCGACGGTGCCGTGGACGCCCTCGCGGTCGGCCTCGAGGACGGTCGTGACGGCGCGGCCGTAGGAGGAGTCGCCGGACTCGCCGGCCTTGGCCTCGAGCTGGGCGTACTCCTGCTGGAGCCCGGCGATCTCGTCTTCGAGGTCGTCGATCTGGCTCGCGAGGGACTGTTTCTCCGCCTTGAGGTCGTCGACGACCTCGCCGATGGTCTCTCGGTTGCGCTCTGCCTTCTCGAGTTCGTCCTCGAGGTCGTCGATCTCGGCCTCGAGTTCCGGGACCCGGGCGTCGGCGGCCTCGATCTGTTTCTCCTTCTCGCGTTGCTCGTTCGAGCGCCGGCGGGCCTCGTCGAGCAAGCGGTCCTGTTCGCGCTGGAGGTCGTTCTTCGCGGATTTGGCCTCCTCGAGGGCCTCACGCCGGTCGTCGAGGGCCTCCTTGACTTCCTCGTACTCCGCAGCGACCTCGTCGATGCGGGCCTCGACCTCCTCGAGTTCGGCCTCCTTCTCGGCGACGTCCTGGGCCAGCGAGGACTTCGAGACCTTGGCCTCGCGGATGTCGGTCTCGAGGTCGTCGATGGTCTCCTGCTTCCGGTCGATCTTGACGAAGGCCTGGCGACGCTCGTTCTCGGCGTCCTGGGCCTTCTCCTCGGCGGCCTCGATCCGGTCCTCGAGGCGGGCGATGTCGCCCTTGATCTCCTCCATCTCCCGCTTGATCTCGAGTTGCTCGTCCTCGCCCTTGCGCTCGATCTCTTCGTTGAGTTCCTCGAGGTCGTCCTCCAGGCGCATGACCGTGCCCTGGCGCGAATCGAGGGTGGCCTGGCGGTCGGACAGTTCGGCCTCGAGTTCGTCGATCTCTTCCCGCACGGCGTCGAGGTCGGCCCGCTTGTCCTCGAGTTCGGCGGCCTTCTGGTAGCCCTCGTACTCCTGTTTCTCGTCGCGGAGGTCCTGGTACTCGAGGGCGGTCTCGCGCTCGTCGGTGAGCTGGTCCAGCCGGTTCTCCTTGTCCTCGATGCGGATCTCGGCCTCCTCGATGCGCTCCTCGACGACCTCGAGTTCCTCGAAGGCGTCGGCCTTCTTCTGGTCGAACTCCGCGACGCCGGCGATCTCGTCGATGATCTCGCGGCGGGCGCCGGCGGTCATCTGGGTGATGTCCGTCACGTCCCCCTGCATGACGACGTTGTACCCCTCCGGCGTGACGCCGGCCTGGGAGAGGAGGTCCTGGATGTCCGAGAGGTTCACCGAGCGGCCGTTGATGTAGTAGTAGGAGTAGTAGTTCTCCTCGGTCTC
>Ga0207797_1001568_pt1 | contig 16431 bp, 14 predicted proteins | sample PRCRCaboRojoPR_6_FD_187275 | JGI IMG/M metagenome (GOLD analysis project Ga0207797, IMG submission 187275) | Marine sediment microbial community from Cabo Rojo, Puerto Rico - PR CR 10% Liquid 1 (SPAdes) | ecosystem: Environmental > Aquatic > Marine > Coastal > Sediment | place: Cabo Rojo, Puerto...
CCGCGCGACAGCCCGTGTGACCGACGACGAGGACGGTCCCGCCGCCCGCCTCGACCAGCGGGAAGAGGAGGTCGCCGTCGACGACCAGTTCGCCGTCGACCTCGTCCCACACCTGGGCGCCGATCGTGGCCGACGCGACCAGCCGGCCGGGCTCCTCGATCCCCCACGTCGCCGCCGGATCGACGCGTGCGTCCGTACAGCACGCCGCGACGATCGGCGACCGGTCGTCCCGGTCGCGGTCGTCCTCGCCGCCGTCGTCCGGACGCGACTCGACGTGCCGGCGGTTCCCCGCCAGCAGGTCGACCAGCGTCCCGTCGGGATCGTCGGTCGCCACGCCGGCGTCGGGACCGGCGCCGCCGGTCGCGTCGCGAGTACCGTCGGTCATGTCCGGGACGTCGACGCCGAGCGGGATAACGGCACGCCCGTCGCTCGACGGTCGGAGGGCGCGGCGGTAGCGGACCCGGCAGTCGTCCCGAGGTGGCTCCGACCGCCGGCTGGTGATCGGGCCCGGCCGTCGGACGGGGACGCGGCCGGCCGCCCACTGGTCGTCGCGAGCCGATCGACGGCGGTCCCGTATCACTGCCCGCCGAACAGCACCAGCCGCGCCGCGACGAACGCGAAGTAGGCGGCCACGAGCGCGGCGCCGTCGCGCCGGCGGAGCGTCCCGTCCCGCGCGCCCGCCAGGAACGCGGCGGCCAGCAGGCCGACGCCGGCGACGAGCTTCACCGGGAGGTCCAGCCAGATCACCGGCGCCGGGACGCGGTACGTCGAGACGACGCCGCCGAGCCCGACCGCCAGCAGGGGGTTGACGACGTTGCTCCCGACCAGGGTGCCGACGGCGACGTTCGGGGCGCGCCGGCGGAGCGCGTCCACGACGGTCGACAGCTCCGGCAGCGCGGCCGCGAGCCCGAGGGTGACCACCCCGACCATCGAGCCGCCCAGCGCCAGCGCGTCGACGACCCGCTCGACGGCCGCGAGGAGGACGAACGCCGCCCCCAGGACCGCACCGAGGGCGACGACGGCGACGGCGGCGTCGCGCGCGACGTGTCTACTCTCGCCCTCGGCGAGCCGGACCGCCCGGTCCCGCTGGCGGACGGCGACGAGCAGGTAGGCCGCGAACGCCGCCAGGAGGACGACGCCGTCGAGGACGGAGACGGTCCCGTCGACCGCGAGCCCCAGCAGGAGCGCGGCCGCGGCGAGCATCGGGAGGTAGCTCGTCCGGACGAACTCGTCGGTGAGCCGGAACCGCCCGTAGCCGACGAGGAACACCCCCAGCAGCAGGAGCTGCTGGGTGATCGACGAGCCCATGTTCCCGCCGAGGACGGTCGCCGACGCCACCTCGTAGTCTAACTCCCCGGCGCGGATGCCCACCGAAGCGACGAGGTGCGAGCCGATCTCGGGGAGGCTCGTCCCGACGGCGACGACGGTCGTCCCGACCACGACGTCGGGGACGCCCAGCCGCTGGGCGAGCGCGGTCGACCGCGAGACGGCCACGCCCGCGGCGCGGACGAGCACCGCCAGCGCGACCGCCGCCGCCACGAGCGTCGGCGCGTCGCCCGGCCCGAGTGCCATGGCGGACGGTGGCCGGCCGCGGCCGTGAAGCCTCCGGTGGCACTCGCGGGTCCGTCGCGGTCCCGCCGTGCTCGCCGTCACCGGCTGGCGCCGGCACGACGAGCCGGGGGCGATGGCCCTCCCGTTCGTGGTCTTCATGCTCGGTGCGGCGATCTGATCGATCGCCTACGGGCTCGCGCTTGGCACGGTCGACCCCGGCGTCCGGCGCGCCTTCGAGGTCCCCATCGAGGTCGGCAAGGTGCTCATCGCGCCCGCGTGGCTGGCGTTCTCGCTGGGGTACACCGGCCGCGGTGCGCTGCTCACCCGGCGCGTCGTCGCGGCGGTGATGGCGCTCCCGGTCGCGACGATCGGGCTCGTGGCGACGAGCGACCTCCACCACCTCCTCTGGCGGAACTACCGCGTCGTCGAGGTTCTTGGAGCCGCCACGGCCGCGTACGACCCGGGCGCGTGGTACTACCTCCACGCGGTCTACGGCTACCTGCTCGTCGCCGCCGGGCTGGCGTACGTCGTCGGGTCGTGGCTGGCCGGCGGAACTGCCTACCGCGATCAGGTGCTCGCGCTCCTCGTCGGATCGGTCGCCCCGAGCGTCGCCCACGTCGCGCGGACTTTCCGGCTCGGCCCGTTCCCGACGGTCGACTTCACGCCGCTGGCGCTGTCCGTGACCGGCGTCGCGTTCGGCTACGCGTTCCTCCGGCTGGAGCTGTTCGGCTTCTCCCCCGCGACCGGCCGACTCGGCCGCCGGGCGGCGATCGACGACGTGGGCGTCGGCGTCGCGGTCGTCGACCGGCGGGGCCGGGTCGTCGACCTCAACGACGGGGCGGAGTCCGTCCTCGACCGCTCGACCGGCGCGGCCCGACGCGAGCGGCTCGACGACCTCGTCGACTGGGACGGCGAGCGGTCCGACGGCCCGGCGGCCGACCGCGACGCCCGGCTGGTGGAGCTCGACAGCGGGGCCGGCAGGCGGACCTACGAGGTGACGACGTCCCCGGTCCGCGGGCCGACCGGCGGGCGCGTCGGGGCGACGGTCGCGTTCCACGACGTCACTGCACGGGAGCGTCGCCGCCAGCGCCTCGCGGTCCTCAACCGCGTCCTCCGGCACAACCTCCGGAACGAGCTGACGGTCGTCTCTGGCCACGCGTCGCTCCTGGCCGGGGAACTCGACGAGCCGGCCGCCTCGCAAGCGGCGACGATCGAGGCACGGGCGGCGGCGCTGGCGTCGCTCGGCGAGACGGCCGGCGAGATCGAGCGGATGCTGGCGGCCCGGGACGGCCCGGCGACGCCGGTCGACGTCGCCGCGCTCGTCCGGTCGGTCGCGGACGCCGCGCGCGCCGAGCACGGCGGGACCGACGGGACCGTCAGGGTCCGGGCTGACGACGAGCCGACCGTGGCGACCCACGAGCGGCTCCTGCGGCCGGTCGTCGAGCACCTCGTCGAGAACGCCCTCGAGCACGGCGGCGCGTCGCCGACCGTCGAGGTTCGGGTCGCCGAGACGGCCGACGGCGTCGAGGTGACGGTCGCGGACGACGGCCCCGGCATCCCCGACGGCGAGCTGGCGGCGCTGGTCGCGGGCGACGAGACACCCCTCCAGCACGGGAGCGGGCTCGGCCTCTGGCTCGTGCGGTGGGGCGTCGACGCCCTCGGCGGCGAGCTGTCGTTCGACGACGGCCCGGACGGCGGGGCGGTCGTGACCGTCCGCCTGCCGGCCGTCACGGACGCCGGGGACTCCCCGGTCGACGAGTGAGACGGCGGAGGCGGGGGAGTCGATCCGACCACATCCGACCCGACCGACCGGGAGCAACGTATTTCTCGCCGTCCGACCATTCCACGCCGAATGGCAGGCCCGCCGGACCCCGCCGTGCTCGCGTTGACGGCCGAGCCGTTCGCGTCGGTCGGGGACGCGCACCGTCGGCTCGCGGCACTGGAACGGACGTTCCGGGCGCGCGGCGACCGCCGCGGGGCGTTCCTCGCGATCTACGCGCGCGTGACCGGAGAGGTCGGCCGCTCGATCGCGGCCGGCGAGTTCGCCGATCCGGACTGGGTCGCCGACTACCTCGTCGCGTTCGCCGAGCTCTACCGCGAGGCGCTGGTCGCGTTCGAGACCGGCGACGGCGAGCTGTCCGGCGCCTGGCGGCTCGCGTTCGAGGCGGCCGCGACCGGCGACTGCCTCGTCTCGCAGGCGGCGCTCCTCGGGATCAACGCCCACGTCAACTACGACCTCGCGCTGGCGCTGGACGCCGCCGGCCTCGACGCCGACCGGGAGGCGCGCTACGCCGACCACTGTGCGGTCAACGACGTCCTCAAGCGCCTCGTCGACGAGGTACAAGAGCGGCTGGCCGACCGGTACGCCCCCGGCATCGCGACCGTCGACGAGTCGCTCGGCCGGCTCGACGAGGCGGTCGCCTACTGGGTGCTCTCGGTCGGTCGGGAGAGCGCCTGGTGGTGTGCGGTCGCGCTCGCCGACTCGCGGTCGCGGTGGGGCCTGCGCCGACGGGTTGCCACCGCGTTCCGAACCGGCTCGTCGACCGGGGTCGCGCACCTGCTGCTCGGACCGACGCGGAGCACGGGGCTGCGCGCGCTGTTCGGCCGGATCGAGCGGGGACCGAGGCGCCGGGGACGGCGGCGCGGCGAGCCGGACGTCGAGACGGACGGCGACGGCAGGGACGGGACGGGCTGACCGCGATCCGGTCCGGTTCGACCCCATCCGATCCGATCCGGTCCGGGCGTCGGCAGGAGCCGTCCCGCGCTCGAGCGGGCGTCGGTTCACCCGTCGAGCGGGCGTCGGTCGAGCGGGCATCGGTTCACCCGTCGAGTGAGCGCCGGCGGACGACCCCCGCGCCCGACGCGAGGAGGATCCCGACCGGGACGGTGAGCCAGCCGACGCTCAACAGCGCCCCGACGCCGCCGTTGACGAGGCCGAAGAGGAACGCGCCGGACAACAGCGGGGCGGACGGCTCGACGACGCCGGCGAGCGTCGCGACGACCTCGCCGACCGGTGCGAAGACCAGCGGCGCGAGGATCCCCGCAAGCCCGCCCACGGCGACGAGGCGCCAGGTGCGGTCGAGGTTCGCCTCGGGGGCACCCTCGATGCCGACGTACCAGGCCGCACCGACGGTGACGGCCGCGATCCCCGTCGACGTCACCGCCACCAGGAGCACCCCCGGAAGGCCGACCCCCGAGGCGACGAGGAAGGCGAGCGTCGCGACCACGCCGACGACGAGCCCCGCGCCGGCGCCGACGCGAACGGCCCAGCGGACGCCCTCGCCGCGGTCCCCGCGACTGTCTCCCATGCCGGGAGGCTGGCGGCCGGCCCTGTTAAGCGGTTCGTCACGCGGGCGGCCCGCTCCCCTCGACGTCGGCGTCGGGGTCGTCCCCGCCGTCGACGCTCGTCTCGCCCCCGTCCGCCCCGTCGACCAGCCCCTCGTCGCGCAGGAACTCGTCGACCTGTCTGCGGGTTCTGGCGAGCGAGCCGCCGTTGTCGACCCGGCGGTGGTCGCGCTCGAGGGGTTCGAACGAGTCGCGGACCGTCAGGTGGACGTCGAAGTCGGCGTCGCTGGCGTCGCCGTCCCGGGCGGCGATCCGTTCGCGGACGACCGGCGACGGACAGGTCACCCGCACCAGCTCGAAGGCGGCGTCGCGGTCGGCCGAGAGCTCCCGGGCACGGTCGCGGTAGCGCTGCCGGCGGAACGTACCGTCGAGGACGACGTCCTCGCCGTTCGCCACCCGGTCGCGGGCCCGGTCGTAGAGGGCGTCGTAGGTCCGTTCGGTCTCGCGATCCGTGTACGACGGCTGCGCGACCAGCTCCTTGCGGACCGTGTCGGTCCGCAGCAGCGTGCCGCCGGCCCGGTCGGCGATCCGCGAGGCGACTGTCGTCTTGCCCGTCCCCGGCGGCCCACAGACAACGACCAGCATCGACGTGGATCCCTCGCGGTGCCGGGGGTTTATCGGTTCGCTTCCCGGTCCGTACCGTCGGCGTCGCGGGTCCGTCGACCGCGGCGGGCGACCACACGGTCGAGGACACGGCGGCGTGGCGCTCGCGCCGGCGGTCGTCGTCGTCGAGCCGACGCGGAGACGTCGGCCCGGGACTACGCGTCCGCGACGGACGGGAACAGGGCACCGAGCACCAGCCCGTAGAGCAGGTGCCAGACGAGCAGCGGGACGGTGACGTTCGGGATCGACGGCGGGGTCGTGAAGCCGACTGCGCCCAGCCAGATCGGCATGACGATCCCCGCGCCGACGACGGCCAGGACGAGCGCGTAGACGACGCCCGCCACGGTCGTCTTCCACCGCCACTCCGTGACGCGGTGGAGCCCGGGGTCGGCGAGCACGGCCGCGAAGAGCACCCCGAAGACGGTGCCGTGTGCGAGGTGCGCCAGCCACCCGGCGACGAGGCTCCCCTCGAGCCCGTAGAGCCCCGCGATCACGACCCGGAGCGTCGAGAGTTCGACGAGGGTGATCCCGATCCCCATCGCCGCGGTCGCAACGAGGCCGGCCACCCCCCCGCCGCGCCATGCCAGCCGCGGCTCGAACGGCGCCGATACGTCGGTCGATCCGTGCTCGGTGACGTCTGCCATCCTCCAGCACCCCTCGTGTACACGGCGACGGCCGGCCGCCGGAAAACGACGCCGCGCGCCTGCAGGCCTGTCACACGTCGGGACGGTCCGTCGGTCGATGGCGACGGGGACCGAACGACGGAAACTGACGACGTCGTCGGGTGACCGATTCCGGGCGACGGGGGCCGAGGGACGGCTGCTACGGAGTCCACCGAGGACCATCGAGACGCGGGGAGGGGCCGAAGCCGTCCGCGATCAGCCGGAGACGACGCCCGGCGACCGGCTGATGCGCTCTAAGACCGGCTCGTAGTCGGGCAGCTCCCGCTCGATGCCGGCGACCTCGCGTTCGAGCGCCGCGATCTCCTCGTCGAGGCGCGCGACCGGCTCGCTGTCGGCCAGCTCCGCCCGGGACAGCTCGCCGGCCAGGACGCTCCGGCGCACGCGCTTCGAGGACAGCTCCAGCTGGAGGTCGGCGTACGTGTCGAGCACGAGGAGTCGCTCGACGGTCGCCCGGAGGTCGCTCGCCGAGACGGGCTTCTCGAGGTAGTCGTCGAACGGGAGGTCGACGACGTCGACGGCGGGGGCGACGGCCGTCACCATGGCGACCCGACAGTCGACGCCGCGGCGACGCAGCGCCGCGAGCACCTCGTCGCCGGACGTGCCCGGCATCCGGCGATCGAGCAGGACGGCGTCCGTATCGTCGTCGATCAGTCCCAGCGCCTCGTCGCCGTCGGCCGCGGTCGCCACGTCGTACCACTCCGCGAGCCACTCGGCGAACAGCGCGGCGAGGTCGGGGTCGTCCTCGACGACGACCACGCTCGGCTCGTCCGGCCGGTCGCCGGGCCCGACGTCGGTAGCGACCGGGTCGGCGTCCGCGATCGCGTCCACGCCCGCGTTCGCGTCGGAACTCGCGTTCCTGTCGGGGGTCGCGGACGCGTCCCGGTCGTCACTCACCTCCACGGCGTCCGGGCCGCTCGCCTCCGACAGCATCGTGTTCATACTTGGACTGAGGACGGACAGGATCCTAAAGCCCCAGCAGCGTGTTCTGCTGCTGAACACGCCCCTCGATCGGCTGCCCGCGGCGCTCCGAGTGGTGCTCCCGGGGGATTCCCCCGGGAACCGGATGGGCGACGGGGGCCCGATCGAGGCGGCTGCCCGATTGAGGCAGTTTCTTGTCCCGCGCGTGCGAGCGGGGATCGTGCTCCGGACGCTCCGCGAGAACGGGCCCGTCGTCCTCGTCCCGCTGGCGTGGACGTTCGCCGCCGCCGCCCACCTCGGGCTGGTGGGCAGCCACCCCCTGTTCGTCGCGCACGTCGTCATGAGCGCGATCCTCGTCGCGTTCGTCGTCCTCTCGTGGTCGGAGATGCGGACGGGCGTCCTGCTGGCGTGGAAACTGGTCATCGCCGCGGGGTTCGCGATCACGCTCGTCGGGACGGTCGCCCTGCTCGCACCGTCGCCGGACCCGCGGCTCCTCGGGGTCACGGTCGTCGGCTGGATGCTGATCCCGGCGGCGGGGCTGGCGTACACCGGCCGCCACGTCGGTCCCGACGAGTGGCCCCTCGTCTACACCGCGGGTGCCGTCTGCAGCGTCGTCGGCGCCGCGGTCTACGTCGGTGGCCCGCTGGCGGTCGCCGCCGACGTCGCCCGACTCGCCGGCCTCGCGCTCGTCGGCGTCGGCCAGACCGCCGGGATCGTCGCCGCCGTGGTCGAGTACTGACGCGCGTCGATCCGCGCGTCGACACCGACGGCGGGAGAGATCGGCCGACTCGACGGCTGACGCGGGCCAGCCGGCGCTACGGTAAGAAGAGGTCCATCGAGTCGTACTCCCGCCCGCAGTCGCGACACTCGTAGTCGGTCCCGTTGTCGGTCCGGACGCGACCGCCGCACTCGGGACAGCTGTCACCGGTTGGCATTGCCACCGACTCCCCCGCCCCGGGTATACCCCTTGTGGTTCGCGACCGGTCCGCACGGCCCCCGTCCTCGCGCGTCGGTTCCACGCCGTGGATCCGGTGTCGTCCCGGGTCCGGCGCGACCGCCGGTCCGGCGTCCGCCGATCCCCCGAGCCCACCGCCGGGTCCCCACCCGGTCCGATCAGTTCCCCGCGTCGACCCGGGCGTCGTACTCGCCGGGCTCGACGCGCACCTCGCGACCGCCGTCGTTCCCGCCCCCGTCCCCGTCCGTCGCGCCGTCGGCCGTCGTCCCGGTTTCGGCCTCGATGCCGGCGAGGTGCTGGCCCCACAGCCCCTCGTGTTTGACGACCCGTACGTCGTCGACGACGCGGGTCTGACAGGCGAGCCGGAGGTTCGGCACGTCCGAGCCCCGGAGCGGGGGGAACTTCGTCCGTCGCTTCTCCTGGCGGGTCGGCTCCCGGACGTTCTCGCCGACGACCATGTTCTCGACCTGGACGGCGCAGGTGCCACAGACGCCGTTGCCGCTGCAGTTGGCGTAGCTCGTCCGGTCGTTGTGGGGGTTCACCCCGGCGGCCTGCAACAGCACGTCCCGGAGGACGGCCCCGGGCTCGCACTTGATCTCCTCGCCGCCGAACTCCACGGTCGGCAGGTGCCGGAAGCCGGGGCGCCGGCTGTTCATCGTCAGCTCGACGTCCCGGACGAGCCAGCAGCCCGCGTACTTCCCGTCGCCCTGCTTCTCGACGACGAACTCGTACATGTACTCGTCGTCCCGGCTGTCGTCGCGACCCCGCCTCCCGCCCGCGAGTCGGCCCCCGTCCGGGGCCTCGTCGTCCCCGCCCCGGTCGTGGGCCCCCGTTCCGTCGCGGGCCCCCGCCAGGGCGCGTTCGGCCGCCCGACCGCCCGTCCCGTCGCCGGTCGCGACGAGGACGGCCTGGGTCGTCTCCGTCACGGCGTCGTTCACCTCGACCGCCCCTCGTTCGGCGCGCTCGTGCCCGACGAGGGGCCGGAAGAGGGGCGCCGCGAGCCGGTCGCGGAACCCCTCGAACCCCCCGACCTCACGCCGGTAGGCCGGCGCGGACAGGTGGTACGCCGACCTGAGCCCGTCGTCGTCCGTCGGCGCGTCGGGCTCGCGGAGGCCCTCGAGGAACGCCCTGACGACCCACTCGGGCGTGACCCCGGTGTTCGGGTGGACAGGACGGTCGTCGGGGGCGACGACCTCCCGCACCGTCGGGTGCGTCATTCGTCACCCCCGCCGGCGTCGGCGCGCGTCTCGAAGCGCTCGAGGCGCTCGGAGAGCGCCCGGGCGCCGTCGGTGAGCCGACGGATCCCCGTCCACGTCCCCTCGAGCACCCCCACCTGCTCGGTCGACGCTGCCGCGACGTCGTCGGCCAGCGACGCCGTCCGGTCGCTCATCGACGAGACCTCCTCGACCCGCTCGACCACCCGGGCGGCCGTCTCCGACTGTCGGGCCGTCGCGCGGCTGATCTCGCCGATGGTCTCGTTCGCCGCCTCGATCGCGTCGGTGATCTCCCGGAACTCTTCGAGGGCCGCCTCGATCGTCTCGGCGCTCTCGCCGACGGCCGCCCGCGTCTCCTCGATCTCCGCGACCGCGTCGCTCGCCTCCGCCTCGAACTCGGTGAGGCGGTCCTCGATTCGCCCGACCGTCCCCTGGGTCTCCTCGGCGAACTCCCCGATCTCGCGCGCCAGGAGTCGGGGGAACCGTCCGTCGTCGGTGTCGCGGTTCGCGTGGACCTCCGCCTGGTCGGCGAGGAACTTCGCCCGCGCGGCCACGTCGTCGATCTCGTCCACGAGGCTCCCGACGTCCCCGGTGATCTCGTCGAGCTGCTGGACGGCCCGCTCGCTCCCGTCGATCCGGGCCTCGATCGTCTCCACGCCGTCGATCGCCTCCCGGGCGGCCCTGCGGCCCTCCCTGGCCCGCGCGGTCGTCCGGTCGAACGCCCCCGCGAGGTCGTCGGCCCGGGCCGCGACCGACTCGACCGTCGTCGAGAGGTCGTTCAGCTCCGCGGTCGCCCGGTCGAGCTCCGCGCTCTGGCGGTCCGTCGCCTCGTCGATCTCCCCGACGCTGGCCTCGATCGTCTCCGAGGCGCGCTTGCCGCGGTCGACGTCATCGCGCAGCTCCGCCCCGGTGTCCACGATGACGCCGCTGAACTGCTCGACGGTCGCGACGAGCGCCTCGAGGTCGTGCATCATCCCGTTGAACCGGTAGGCGACCGTGTCGAGCTGTGGAACGCCGGTGTCGGCGTCCATCCGTCGCGTGAGGTCGCCGTCGGCGCAGGCGCGCATCACGGCCGCCTGGTCGGTCGCGATCCGGTTCATCCGCCGGTTGTCCGCCTCGACGCGGTCGGTGTAGTCGGCCAGCTCGTCGCGGAAGGCGGCGAAGTCGTCGAACGCCCGCCCGACGACGTCCGAGCGGCTCGTCTCCGCGGGCGGATCGTAGTTCCCGTTCCTGGCGGCCGACAGCAGGTCCCCCAGCCGGTAGACGTCCCGGACGACGACCAGCCAGACGAAGCCGACGCCGACGAGTTCGATCCCGGCGCCGGCGGCGGCGATCGCAGCCGTCCGGTCCGTGGCGCCGGTCACCACCGCCCACCAGACACCCACCGGGGTCGCCACCATCACCAGCCAGATCACCCCGAGCTTCAGCCCCAGGCTGGCGGCCGGATCGGTCCAGCTCCGGGACTGCGTGACAGTTTCACTCATTGTCGTGTCCTCTCGCGTGACTGTAGTAGGTGTTTCCACCCGACCGGTCGAACGGTGTTCACACCTCGTTTCGACTCGAGAACTGATCCGGCGCGCGTCGGGGTCGGCCCGCCGGAAGCTCGCCCGCCGGAAGCTCGCCCCGTTCCGTGGCTTCGACAGTCCCGTGACGCCGGCCGTCCTGTGAGTTCAGTGATCGATTCGACCTGTCCGTTTTTGTCGGACGGATTCGACGGCCGACACGATGCCGAACATCACCGCACACGCCACCCGGCTCGTCCCCTTCGCGAGCGACGAGCCGGCGTCGGCGAACGCCTACCTCGCCTTCTCGGGCGTACTCGGACTGGTCCTCTGGGGAGTCACCGCGGTCGTCTCGTCGACGGCGGGCTCGGACGTCGCCGTGACCGGTCCGGCGGGGCTGCTCGTCCTCGTGTGGGTCGTCGGCTGGGGCGCCCGGTTCGTCGTCGCGGCGACGACCGTCGACCGGGCCGTCTGGCTCTCGACGCCGGGCGTCGTCTGGACCGTCGCGACCGTTCTGGCGTTCCTCGCGAACGGGTACGGGCTCACGCTCGGGTCGACCTCCCTGGGCGAGACGCTGATGTGGGCCCCGTGGGCGGCGGCGTTCGGGGTCGCGTACCTCCTCACGGGGCTACTCGTCGACCGCGGCGGCGTCTACCTCGCGGCGGGGGTCGCGTCCGTCGGCGTCCTCGTCGGGGGGCTGGTCGTCGGGCTCCCGGGCACGTTCGCCCTGCTCGGCCTCCTCCACGGCGTCCCCATGCTGGTCGACGCCTCCCGCGGCGGCCGACACCTCACCGCGGACGGCACGCCCGCACTGCGGGGCGCGAGCGAGGAGGTCGGCCGGATCCCGACCTGAGGTCACGGTCGGCGTCCCGGCCAGGTCCCGGATCGAGGGACGCGACCGCGTCCCGCGGACCCCGGGCCGGAACGCGGAGACGCGGGTCCCGGGTTCCGGTTCCGGCCCCGCCTCCACTGGCGCGGGGCGGTCGCCGCCGCCACTCAGCCGGCGCCCCCGACGACCGCCCCGGCGGCGTTGACCAGGTCCGCGACGGGGACCGACCGGAGCGACGCCTCGGCGAGCACGAGCCGCTGTCTCGGGCGACCGACGCCCTCCTTCACCGGCTCGGTCGCGAGCAGCCCCGCCTCCTCGAGCCGGCCTTTCGTCCGCGAGACCGTCCCCTGACTCGCGAGGGTCGTCCGCTCGGCCCAGTCGACGACGGCCCTGAACTCCCGTTCGTGCGCCGCGGCGACCAGCAGCATCAGCGCGACAGAGCCGAGCCGTTCGCGGGCCTCGCGCGTCTCGCCCGCGTCGAGGGCCGCCTCGAACGCCGTCCGGACGTCGGCGTCCAGGACCCCTTCGGCCGACTCCACGACCCGCGAGTACGGGGGCTCGTCGATCGAGCGGGGCATCGCGGCGTCCCACTGCGCGTCGTGCCGATCCCGGAGGCGGTCGCGGACGTCCCCGTCGGTGATCCGCACTGCGGCCGCCTCCCCGCCACCGAGCGGGACGAGGGTCAGGGCCTCGGTCGGCCCGACGAGGACGGTGTGAACCGGGCCGTCGACGGCCAGCTCCCGGAGGGCGACGACGTCGTCGACGAGGAGGTCGCGGGCCCGACTCGCGACGCGGAACGTCCCGTCGAGCCGGGTCAGGGCGGCCGACGAACAGAGGAGGGCCACCTCGGTGGCCGTCCCGTCGGCGTGGAGGCGCTCGGCGAGCGTGGCGAGGAACGCGAAGTCGGCCGTCGTGACGCGCCACTCGTCGGTGTCGCTGTCGACGAGGAACTCCCGGACGACCTCGCCGTACGGACGAACGCCGACAGCGCCCATCGTCTCCAACTGTGTGAATTATCAATAAAAAACTTGTCGATCGACTAACCACTGTCCCGATCGATCGTCGGTCGATCCACCGTCGCACGACGGGCCGTCCGTCGATCCACCGTCGCACGACGGGCCGTCCGTCGATCCACCGTCGCACGACGGGCCGTCCGTCGATCCCTCGTCGGTCCTGCCGGCGGGGCGTTACGGACCCGCCGTTCCCCCGCCTCCCCCCTGCGCGACGACCGCGCCGACGGCCAGCTGGAGCAGGGCCAGCCCGGAGAGCAGGGCCCGGGCGAGCCGGGGGTGCGATTCGATCCGCCTGCGAAGGGTTGCTCGTGCCATCGCGCTCGACTGGACAGCTGGCAGACGTTCGACATTTTATCCGGATGACATCTGGAGCAAGACTTTTCAGTTACTCCTCCGCCCGGTCCTGGACTGCGTTCGCGTCCGTCACAGCCCCCGCGACACCGGAGCCGGAGCCGAAAGCTACGGTTTCAAAACGGTAGCACACCTGTCGGCGGGTATGACAGCCGAGTCGGCGCTCGGGTTCGTCGCCGTCCGGGACCCGGACGGGGTCCGCGTCGAGGATCGGGTCTCGGGTCGGCAGTACGAACTCCGGACGGCCGGCGCCGTCGATCCGTCGCCGGTCGACGCCGACGCGCTGGCCGTCCCCGTGAGTGACGCCGTCGCGCTCGAGACGAGCGAACTCCGGATCGCCGACCAGTACACGGTGTACGTTCGGACCGGAGACGGCGAGCTCCGCGACACGGTCTGGGACGACACCGTCGCGGTCCCGCCGGGGGACCACTACCTCGAACTCGGGACGCCGGTGAAGACGTACGTCGGGATCCAGGCGGGGTTCGACTGTACCAACACCGACGCGGGACTCCGCGTCGAACTCGACGAGCCGGAACGCGTCGTCGTCGGGGCGCGGCCGTGGCGCGTCAGCCCCGACCACGAGATCCTCGTCGGCGAGGAGCCCGAGGACCTGCTCGCCGCGCTCTCGTACTTCGGGAGCGCGCTGGCGTCACGCTCGCCCGAGCGGTCGTTCCCGAGCCTCCGGGGCCACCCGCCGGCGCTCCGGGTCGACGACAGCCTCGACGACGGCCTCGACGTCCCCGCCGACCTGTCGAGACCGTCGTCCGGGGTGACGATACGAGTCCCGCCGACGCTCCCGGCGGCGTACGCCGTCGCGCCGCTGGCGTTCTACCTGGCGGCCGACGTGGTCCCGGGCGACCGGTTCGCCGTCCGGACGGACGACGGCTTCGAGTTCGTCCCGGCGGCGGAGGGAGGGAACGAGCAGGGTCCGTCGACGGACGGCGCGGCCGGGCGAGCGGGCGGAACCGGTCGAGGCGGTGTGGCCGGACAGGCGGACGGGATCGCCGACGCGGCCCGGCAGGTGCTGGCGCACTGTTTCACACTCGACTGTCTCGTCCGTACCGTCGGGCGCTACCCGATCGACCTCCAGGAGCGCCGGACGGTCGAGGCGGCGTCCGACGTCGACCTGGACGACGAGCGCCTCTACGACCTGTCGCTGCCGGAGCGGACCGCGGCGTACCTCCGGATCCCACACGACGCCGTGGCCCCCGTCGTGCCACGGTGGCCCGTGACCGCCCTCGTCGAGCCGGGTGCCCGGGCGACCGAGGCGCTCGCCTCCCTCGTCGACCGGTTCGCGCTCGTCCGGGCTGCCGACCCGCCGACGTACAGCGGCACCGACGCCCGCGCCCCGGCGCTCCGGTCGTTCGCCCCGACCGGGACCGACGCCCCGACCGGGACCGACGGGTTCCGGTCGGCGTCGCTCGTCTTCGAGCGCGAGGCGACGTACGTCGACCTGCCGCCGACCGAGGGCGACCGGACGGTCTGGGTCGGCGACGGCATCCCGCTCGGCGCCGCGAGCTACCTCTCGGCGGGCGTCGACAATCGGAACCGGCGGGCGGCCGAGCTGGTCGCGTCGTCGCCGCTACGGATCGACGTGGTGTCGAACGAGGCCTCGATGGACGGCGAGGTCGACGCGGTCGCGGACGCGTACGACGTCCGGACCGACCGCCGCCTCGAGACGACGATCCACCGTCGACTCACGACGACGGGGCTCCGGGACCTGCTCGAGCGGGGGACGGAGTTCCTCCACTTCGTCGGGCACGCGACGCCCGACGGCCTCGAGTGTGCCGACGGGGCCCTCGACGTCGCGACCGTCGAGGAGAGCCGGGTCGACACGTTCTGTCTGAACGCCTGCCAGTCGTACCGACAGGGACGGCGCCTCGTCGAGCGGGGCAGCGTCGGCGGGATCGTCACGCACACGCGGGTCTCCGACGAGATCGCCGCCGACGTGGGCGTGACGTTCGCCCGGCTGCTCGACGTCGGCTACCCGCTGGGGACCGCCCGCGCGGTCGTCCGCTCGGCGACGAACGTCGGCGGCCAGTACACGGTCGTCGGCGACGAGCGCGTCTGTCTCGCCCAGCCGGGCGGCGGCCCGCCGTACCTGCCCCTCGTGACCGACGACGGCGTCGAGGGGGACCGCTACCGGCTCCGGCTCCGGTCGTTCGCCGCCTCGGCGTGCCGCTGGGGGGTCGGTTCGCTGATGGCGTACACCGTCGACCCGGCCGAGCGCCAGTTCCTCGTCCCGAGCACCGCCGGCCCGTTCGAGGTAACCGGCGACGAGCTCCGCGCGTTCGCCTCGCAGAGCCGGGGGCCCCTCCTCGTCGACGGCGAGCTGCGCTGGGACGTGTGAGGCGGCCGGCCGGAACGGGGCATCGTTCGGACGTCACCGTCAGGTCTCCGTCCGCACGCAGCCGCGTCACCACAGCGGGACTCGAGGCCGTCAGCCGCCGCCTCCGCGGCCGCCACCGAGCGCCGCCGCGACGGCGTCACCGGCCGCGGGGCTCTCGCGGGCGAGCGCCGCGACCTGCACGTACGACCCGAGGGGACGGGTCAGCGACGACGCCGGGATCGCCTCGTCGTCGTCGTACCTCGCGAGCTCCTCGTCGGCGCGCGAGACGGTGTCGGGGAGCCAGTCCGCCAGCCACCGGGTCAGCTCCGGCCTGCGGTCGGCCTCCCGCACCGTCTCGATCCCGTCGACGGCGGCCGACCGGAGGCGCTCGACGTCGGCGGCCCGCTCGACGGTGACGTGCTCGCCGGCCGCCACCCGGGTCCGGAGCGCCGCGAACGCCAGGGCGGCCAGCAGGCTCTCGCCGGCCGAGAGGACGACGGTGGCGAGCTTCCCCCGCGCCCGGTGGCGGTCGAACTCGTCGGCGTCGTCGAGCGGGTACGAGAGGTTCTCGAGGGCCTCCGCCACCGGCGTCCCCTCGACGTCGCGGTCCGCGATCGTCGTCACCTCGCGGTCCTCGGGGAGCGCGAGCGTCGCGACGCGGTCCTCCAGTGCCGTCTCGAGGGTGCCACCGGCCCGCCGGAACGTCGCCCGCAGGTCCCGCTCCGCGGCGAGCGAGTCTCGGTACCGGCCGTAGAGGTGCCGCGCGTCCTCGAGTGCCGCCCGCGCTCGCGACAGCGTCCCGGCGAGTTCGCCGACCGCCATCGGCGTCCCCGGGGCTCGCTCGCGTCGTACCTCCGACTCCCGAGCCCGGACGTGCTCGACGCCCTCGATCGCCTCCTCGACGAGCCGCTCGAGCGTCCCGTGGACCAGCACGGCCCGCACGGGGTCGTCGCCGACGTAGCGCCACGTCCCCTCGCGGAACGACCGGACGTCCTCGGCGACGGGCGCCGCGTCCGCCCTGACGTCCTCGGGTCCGAGGTCGCCGTCGACGGCCCGCCACGCCGCTTCGACCCCCCGTGCATCCTCCAGGGCCGTCCGGAGGTGGGCCAGCCGGCCCACCGGGGACGACGCCGCCGCC
>Ga0207797_1001569_pt1 | contig 16428 bp, 17 predicted proteins | sample PRCRCaboRojoPR_6_FD_187275 | JGI IMG/M metagenome (GOLD analysis project Ga0207797, IMG submission 187275) | Marine sediment microbial community from Cabo Rojo, Puerto Rico - PR CR 10% Liquid 1 (SPAdes) | ecosystem: Environmental > Aquatic > Marine > Coastal > Sediment | place: Cabo Rojo, Puerto...
GGCCCAGCGGGAGGTCCCCCTCGTCGGTCGGATCGTGGTCGACCGTCGGAGTGCAGAACTCGTGGTCGGCCGGCACTCGCGCGTCGACGCCCCGGAGGAGATCGTAGACGCGGGCCGGCAGGAGGGTGCGTGCCGCCAGGGCGACACCGTACCCGCCGCCGGCGCTCTCGACGAAACTGAACGCGGTCGCGGCGTTCGAGGTGAGCGTCTCGAGGAGCTCCTCGCCCGCGCGGGTCAGACTCGACCAGCGGTCGTGGCGGGCCCGTTGCCGGTCGCGCTCGCCGCTCGGCCGGTCCGCGATGCGGTGGCGGGCGTCGAGGATCGGCGGGCAGGCGTCGACGGCGACGTCGGCGCCGTAGCCCACGTACCGCATCGGCACGCCGAAGAACCCGGCGTAGCCGTGGGTCTCGTACCGCCCCGACGCCTCGATGTGGCGGCGGACGACCTCGGACCGCGTGTCGATACAGAAGACGAGCTGTGCGTCCGGCCGGCCGTCGTCGCGGTCCACGGTCGACGACCCGGCCGCCTCCGTCACCGCGTCGACGAGCTCCTCGCGGTACGTCGCCTCCCAGGCACGCAGCCAGACCTCGGGGAGGGGAACGGCGTCGCCCTCGTCGGTCGCGGCGTCGTCGGTCGCGGCGTCGTCGGTCCCGTCCGACGGGTCGACGGGGGCGTCCAGCAGGTCTGCCAGGGTCAGGCGGACCGCCAGGTAGTCGGTCAGCGTGATCGGGCAGGCCGACTGCCAGTCGCCACCGTCGTCGGCGCGCCGCTTGAGCAGCCCGGTCCAGCCCGGGAGCGCGGCCAGGTGGTGCTCGGCGATCGCAGTCCAGCGGTCATCCGGGTGCGCCGCGAGGACCTCCCCGACGGCGTCGACCGGCTCGTCGGGCAGGTCGGCCACTGCGGCCCGGTCCGGGATCGCACGGTCGTACCGGGCCACCGCGCGGAACGCGGCGTAGAACCCCCGTTCGCGGTTCGGCATCGGCCACGCCGCCTGCCCCTGGTCCAGGAAGGCCGCCAGCCACTTCGTGAGCACCCGGTCGAGCCGGTCCTCGGCCGTCGCTCCGGTTCCCTCGGAGGCGGCCGTCGCTCCGGTTCCCCCGGAGGCGGCCGTCGAACCAGTGTCGTCGGTCGACGCAGCCGTTCCGGCGTCGTCGGTCGCTACCGTCGCCCCGGTTTCCATGCGCTCGAGGAGGACCTCCGGCGGCTCGCGGTAGCCGTGCTCGTCGAGTTCGGCGGCCAGCAGGTCCGGATCGATCCGACCTGCCTCCCACGCCCGGCGGAACGTGTCGGCGCTCGGGTACCCCCGGCCGCCGAACAGCCGTTCGGCCCGCCGTACCGCCTCGGGGAACGGCCGATCCTCGAACCCCGAGAGCGGGTTGGCCGTCACGAACGAGTGGAGCGGCCAGACCGGCCCGACCGCGGCCGCCGCGCGCTCGACGGCCTCGCGGACCGCGGGCTCAGTACTCACGGTACTCCCCCCGCGAGGTCAGCAGGGTCTCGGCCGGTGGCTGCGTGGCGTTCACCAGCGCGACGTAGAGGCGCTCGCTGCGCCGGTAGGCCCCGGTCTCGATGGCGACGAACGCGACGACGAACGCGACGGCGACGGCGCCGTGGACGGCCGTCAGCTCCGCCGGCGCCGTGACCACGGGGAGGTCCGCCAGCAGCCCGACGACGACGGTGTAGACGGCCGCGTAGACGGCGATCGCGGGCAGGAAGACGAGTGGCACCGCCCCGTACCGGACCGTCGCCGGCAGCGACGTGGCCCGGACGGCGGTCCGGGTCGCGTGGAGCGTCGTCAGCACGACGAGCAGCGTCAGCAACAGCCCGGCGTCGGGGCTCGTCCCCTTACCGGTGAGGGCGACGAAGAGGGCGCCGCCGGCGAGCGCGGCCAGCCCGGTCGCGACCCAGCCGACGAGGCCGGTCGATCCCGGCTCCCGCCCCGGTCCCGTCGGACTCGTCCGCTCGACCCGCCCGCCCGACGAGCAGAACAGGTAGGCCTTGTAGAACCCGTGGAGCACGAGGTGGGTGACGGCGGCGCCGAAGAAGCCGAGGCCGGCCTGCGCGATCATGAAGCCCATCTGGCCGACCGTCGAGCAGCCGAGCTGGCGCTTGACGTCCGACTGTACGGACTTCAGGAGCTTCCCCAGCAGGGCACTCGCCACGCCGACGACCACGACGAGGAGCATGACGTCCGGGTCGACGGAGACGACGGGGGCGAACCGCGTCAGCAGGACGCCGCCGGCGTTGACGAACCCGGCGTGCATCAGCGCCGACGCCGGCGTCGGGGCCGTCATCGACGAGAGGAGCCAGGTGTGGAACGGCACCAGCGCGGACTGGATCGTCGCCGCCAGCACGAGCGCCCCGACCGCGAACAGCCAGGGCGTCCGCGGGACGGCGTCGACGGCCGCGGCGACTCCGCTGACGGTCGTCGCGCCCGTGGTCACCCACAGCGTCGCGAGGGCGGCGGCGACCAGGAGGCTGCTGGCCAGGAAGTACCGGCGGGCGAGCGTCGCGGCGGCCCGCGCCTGCGGCCAGCCGCGGACGTGGCCGATCAGGTCCGCCATCACCAGTCCCATCGCCACCCACGCGGCCGCGAACAGCGCGAGGTGATCGGCCGCGACCAGCACCAGCACGACCAGCGTGAACCCGAACAGGCGGGTGAAAAAGCGGCTGACGTGCCGGCCCCCGGCCATGTAGCGCACGGAGTAGCTGTGGACGATCCCGCCGAGGAAGGTGACGACCACCCACAGCACGACGGTCAGCCCGTCGACGGCGAACACTCCCCACAGCTCCCAGACCCCCTCGACTCGCAGGCGGGCGACGAGCGTGCCGAGGCTCGCGACCCACAGCAGCCACACGAGTCGCGTGAGCACTGCGGGGACGAGCGGCGTCGACCCCGCCGCAGTGTTCGGGAGCTGTCCGACCGTCTCCGGCTGGTCTTGTCCTGTCATCGTTCGAACCGTCGTCGACGAGCCGCTACCACCGGGGCTGCATTGCCCCCGACGGACGGAAGCCGGTCGTCAACACCGGTGAGTACGAACAGAATGACTATTAAATTCTTTTATTTTCCCGAGCTGTTCTCGAAATAGGGTATTATAGAACATTATGTTTCTCGCCGGTGAAGCCCGCCGGCGAGGCACGCGTGGTCTCGCGGACGCTCGACCCGTCCGTCTCCCGGCGTCAGTCGGGTGCGAACCCGCCGAACGGCGTCGACTCGTGGCTCCGCACGAGCACCTCGTCGGCGACGGTCAGCCCCATGTCGAGCAGCTCCTGTGCGACCGGCGTGATGTCGCTGTCCGACTCCCCGACGACGGTCACGAGCAGGTTCTGTTCGCCGGTGACGAGTTCCTGGACCGAGACGACGCCGTCGATGGCCAGTACCTCCGGGACCAGATCCCCCCGCTCGGGGATCGCGGCGGTACAGAAGAGGAGCATCCGGAGCGGGTACCCCGACCGCTGGTAGTCGACGTCGGCGCTGTACCCCTTGATCACGCCGTCCGATTCGAGCCGCTGGATGCGCTTGCGGACCGTGCTCCCCGAGGTTCCGGTTCGCTCCGCGATGTCGCCCGACGACGTGTTCCGCGCGTCCGCCTGGAGCGCGTGGAGGATCGCCCGGTCCACGTCGTCGATGTCGCCGTCGGTCATGCCGCCACCTCCGACGTCCTCGGCAAAGGACCTTCGGCCGTGACGCTCTCCCGTCGCGTCCTCCTCGGGACGACTGTCGCCGGCCTCCTCGGGACGACTGTCGCCGGCCTCCTCGGCCTCCCGGGCTGTCTCGCCGACCGGGACGATCCCGACTCGCTCCGGGACGCACTCGGGACGATCCGGGTCTTCGCAGCCTTCGGTACGGCCGAGCGGCCGATCGACTCCTACCGGCTCGAGTGACGCCGCCTCCGAGTACTCCGTCGCTCCGGCGGTCGGTCGCCCCGTCCGACGGTCGCGGCAGCGGTCGATCCGCGACGGTCGCGGCAGCGGTCGATCCGCGACGGTCGTGGCAGCGGTCGATCCGCGACGGTCGTCAGCCGACGATCGCCGGCAGGTCGTGGAGCGTCTCCACCTCGTAGGTCGGCGCGACCGGGAGGTCGACGTCGCGACAGTGCGACCGGCGGACGAACGCCGAGTCCAGCCCCGCCCGGTGGGCGGCGACGACGTCGCTCTCGCTGTCGCCGACGTAGAGTGCCGACGCGGCGCCGAGGTCGGCCATCGCCCGGTCGATGTAGTGCGTGTTCGGCTTCTTCAGCGAGAGGCTCTCGACCGTCATCTCGCGCCCGTAGAAGGTGTCGAACAGCGGTCGAAGCTCGAAGAAGTCCAGCTTGAACGCAATCGTGCTGTGATGGTTGTTGCTCACGACGCCGCGCCCGCCCGGCAGCTCGGCGATCGCGGCGACGTCGTCGTAGCGACCCCGCGCGCCCGTCCTGAACGCGTCGAGCTGTGACAGTTCGTCGTGTCGCTCCCGGGCGTCCCAGAGCTCGTCCGGGGCGAGGTCGTAGGCGGTCGCGACCTCGCGGAGTCGCTCGACGGTGACGCCGCTCACGAGGTCGACGAGGTGCTGGCGGGTGACGTTCTCGATCTCGACGCCGACGGCGCGGAACGCGGCCCGGACGGCCTCGAGCTGGGTCTCCCGCGCGGGCGGCTCGACGAGGACGCCGTCGCTGTCGAACAGCACCGCGTCGTAGTCGTCCCCTGGCACGTCCCTCGTGTGGGGCTGGTCGGCGAAATCAACGTTTCGGTCGACGGCGGCGCTCTGGTCTGTGGCGTCCCCGATCGACGTCCGTCCCCGGTCAGCGCTCCTCGACGGGCGTCCACGTCCGGTCCTCGGCACCGACGTACCGGGCGGTGGGCCGGACGATGCGGTTGTCCGCGAGCTGTTCGAGACAGTGGGCCGTCCATCCGCCGGCGCGGGCGACGGCGAACGTCGACGCGTTCGTCCCGTGCTCGACGACCGTGTTCAGGTACGTCTCGAGGCCCCGGGTCCGCTCGGGGGCTCCCGACCGGGTCGGGGTCGCTGGTCGATCGGTGCAGTCGATCGCCGGTGGCTCGTCGACGGTGGGGCCTGCCCGACCTGGAGTTACCCGTCGGCCTCGTCAGCCTCGGCGGCGAAGCGGTGGAAGGGGACGAACCGCTCGCCGCGGATGAGTAGCTCGTCGGAGATGGCGAGCCCGAGTTCGCTCAGCGCGCTGGCGATCCGCGTGAGGTCGTCGTCGTCGGTCGCGACAGTGTGGACCAGGAGGTTCTCCGCCCCGGCGGCGAGCTCGCGGACCGACACCACGCCCGGCACCTCCAGCGCGCGCGCGGCGAGCTCCTCGCGCTCCGTGATCGGCGCGGTACAGACGATCTGGACGCGGAGCTGGTAGCCCGCCTTCGCGAAGTCGACGTCGGCGCGGTAGCCCGCGATGACGCCCTGGTTTTCCAGCCGCTGGATGCGCTTCCGGACGGTGCTCGGCGAGACGTCCATCCGCTCGGCGATCTCCTTCGAGGACGCGTTCCGAGCGTCCTGCTGGAGGACGTGGAGGATGTAGCGGTCGAGCTCGTCGAGCCCCTGCAGCGTCATACCGCTACCGTGTGTCCGAGGCACACATGAGTGTTCCCGTCCGTCTCGCGCACGGTACGCGCTACGGCTCCGGTCAGACCGCCGACGGGTCCTCCGTCGACCCCGCGGCGCGAGGAGCGGTCGCGACGGTCGGCCGTGGTCCGTGCACCGGGTCAACCGCTCGGGCCGGCTCGTGGGGCACCGCTCAGGCCGGCTCGTGGGGCACCGCTCAGGCCGGCTCGTCGGCCCCGTAGAGGGCCGCGAGACAGTCGTGGATGAACCCCGGTACGCCGATCTCGTTGCCGGCGCGGATCTTGACGATCAGGCCGTCCGTGTCCGAGAGGTAGATGTGGACGGCCGTCGCCCGGTCGTGCTGGAGGACCAGGCTCCGGGCGTCGCCGAGGTGCGTGTAGACCTCCTCGACGTACGGGCGGTTGAACAGGGCGATCGACCGGTGGACGACGACGTCGAACTGGTGTGAGGTGAGCTCGGTCCGCAGATCGTCGCGGACGTACTTGACGTCGTACCGGTAGCGGTCCGCGTCGAACGACGCGATCCACCGGAGCTCGTCGCCGTACCGCGTCAGGAGATACGTGACGAGCCGCTCGTAGTCGGGGTCGCCCCCCTCGAGGTCGACGACGGGGGCGCTCGCGTCCCTCCCGGCGCCCGTTTCCGCGTCGGTGGTCGTGTTCGCTCCAGCGTCGGTGGTCGCATCCATCTCGGTGTCGGTGTTCGTGGTCATCTTCGTCGGGTTGTGGTGTGGTTGTCGTTCGCGCGTCCGGTGGAGCCGGACGCGGGTCGATCGTGGTCCGGTTGGGTCGTGGTTCGGTTCGTCGACGTCGATCACCCCAGCTGGACGAGCAGGAGCGCGACGCCGAGCCCGGCGGCGACCACGAGCAGCGTGGTCCCGAGGTCGCCGCCCCGGGGCCGCCCGGGCTCGTCGTCCCGGACGGCCTCGCCGGCGAGGGACAGTGCCGCCGCGACGGCGGTCTCAGCCCGCCGGCCGGCGCCGATCACCCACCGGGCGCCGTCGTTCGCGAGCCGGAACGCCGCGGGGTGGAGCACCCGGTCGACGTCGACCGAGGGCACCCGAGAGAGCGGGCCCCGGAGGAGGGCGAAGCCGACGACCCCCGCGAGGGTCACCGCGGCGGCCTTCGCCAGCTCGCTCGTCGCGTACGGCGCGAACCCGCCGGTGTCGCCGGGCAGGGCGCCGTAGAGGAGCCCCGGGGCGACCCCGAAGAGGACGCTCGGGACGGCCGTCGCGACGAGGACGGCCGTCAGCGTCCGGGGGGCGGGCCGGAGGTCGAGGCGCTCGGGGGCGGCCCTGACGAACGCGTAGTAGCCGACCTTCGCGAACGAGAGGACCGTCCCGACGCCGCCGAGGACGAGCGCCCACCAGAGCAGGTCGGGACCCGCCGTGTCGACGGCCTTCACGACGAGCCCCTTGCTGACGAACCCCGAGAAGCCGGGTACCCCGGAGATCGCGAGCGCCGCGACGAGGAACGCCGCGAACGTCAGGGGCATCCGGCGACCGAGCCCGCCGAGCCGCTTCAGTGACTCCGTCCCGGTCCGGTAGAGCAGCGCGCCCGCCACCATGAACAGCAGCCCCTTGTAGAGGACGTGCGTCGAGAGGTGCGCGACGGCCCCGGCGGTCCCCACGGCCGTCCCGATCCCGACGGCCGCGACCATGTACCCCACCTGCGAGACGATGTGGTAGCTCAGCAGTCGGCGCACGTCCGTCTGGAGGACCGCCATCCAGACGGCGTACAGCACCATCGCGCCGCCCATCCACGCGACCAGCGCGTGCCCGTCGGGGACGAGCCGCGCGAGCGCGTAGACGGCCACCTTCGTCGTGAACCCCGCGAGCACGACGCTGGCGGCGACGTGCGGGCGCGGGTAGGCGTCGGGGACCCAGTAGTGGAGCCCGACGAACCCCAGGTTGACGCCGACCCCGAGGACGGCCAGTGCCGTCGGCAGGCCGTCGGCGAACCCGTCCGCGACGGCGAAGCTCCCGGTCGCGTCGTAGTGGAGCACGACCGCGGCCACGAGGAAGACGCCGCCGACGAGGTGGTAGACGGCGTACCGGAACGCCGGGCGGACGGCGTCGCCGCCGTGGAGCCAGACGAGGACCGTCGCGGTGACGGCCATCAGCTCCCACGCGACCAGCAGGGTGAGCCAGTCGCCGGCCAGCACAGCCGCCACGGAGACGCCCATGTACGCCAGCGCGACCGCGTTCGTCCGGCGCCCGGCGCCAGTCGCGTACGCGTAGGCGACCCCGACGGCGGCCACGAAGCCGAAGACGGCGGCGACGGGCCGCGCGAGGCCGTCGACCCGGAGCAGCGTCTGCTCGAACCCCAGCGGGGCGACGACGAGCGCCGTCCCCGACGGGGCCAGCAGCGCCCACGGGATCGTCAGCGCCGTCAGCGCCACGGCGACGGCGTAGCCGACCCGCCGCGACGCGACCAGCGCGACGACCGCCGCGAGGAGGAACGCCGTCCACGGCGGGACCGTCGCGAGGAACTGGACGGCAATCGGCGGGAGGTCGACGACGAGCGGGAGGTCGACGACGGCAGGCGGGTGACCTGACGCTCCCCCGATACCGCCGGCGACGGAGACGCCGGTCATCCGAACACCTCCGCGACGGCGGTCTCGGCGAGCTCCCAGAACGGCAGCGCCGTCGGGACGACCCCGAGGACGACCGCGACGCCGACGGTGAACAGCACCGGCACGAGCAGGAACGCCGACGACTCGGTCGTCGGGGTCCGGTACTCCCAGCCGGCTGTGCCGACGCCGTCGGCGCGGTCGACGCGCCCGGCGCGGTCGGCGTAGCCCCCGTCGGCGACGGTCGCGGGGTCGCCGGTCCTGTCGGCCCCCGTCGGCCCGCCCGCCGCGGTCGGACCGGCGTCGACGCCCGCCCCGCCGAGGCCGCCGGTCGACCGGTCGTGGCCGTGCCCGTGGGGCGGCGCGAACGGGTGCCGGCTGGCCGGGGAGGCCCGCTCGCGGCTGCCGAAGAACGCCGCGTAGACGATCGGCCAGAAGTACAGCAGTTTCAGGAGGCCGGCGACGAGGAACGCGGCGACGAACGCCGGGTGGGGGCTCGCGGCCGCCCCGAGCAGCAGGTGGAACTTGCTGACGAAGCCGGCGACGAGCGGGAACCCCACGAGTCCGGCGGCCGCGACGGCGAACGCCGCCATCGTCGCCGGGAGCCGCCGGCCGACGCCCGCGAGGTCCGAGACGTACTTCTCGCCAGTCTCGACGTAGATCAGCCCCGCGGCGAAGAACAGCGTGATCTTCATGAACGCGTGGGCGACCACGTGGAGCAGGGCGCCGAACGCCGCCACCGGCGTCAACAGTGCCACGCCGAGGACGATGTACGACAGCTGGCTCACCGTCGAGTAGGCGAGCCCGCGCTTGAGGCTGTCCTGGCGGAGCCCGACGACGCCCGCCAGCACCATCGTGAGCGCGGCGGCGACGGCCAGCGGGAGCGCGACCCCGAGGTCGCCGGCCGTCTCCGGGCCGAAGACGTACAGCACCGAGCGCGTGACGGCGAACGCGCCGCTCTTGACGACCGCGACGGCGTGGAGCAGCCCCGACACCGGCGTCGGCGCGACCATCGCGGCCGGGAGCCAGGCGTGCAGCGGGACGATCGCGGCCTTCACGCCGAACCCGGCGACCAGGAGGCCGAACGCCGCCCGGGCCAGCGTCGGGTCCGCCGTCGCCAGCCCGGCGACGCCCCCGGGGACGAACCCGAGGGTCCCCGCGAGCGCGCCCACGAGGAGGATCCCGCCGAACGCCAGGACGCCGCCGCCCAGCGTGTACGCGAGGTACTTGCGGCCGGCGGCCCTGGCCGCGTCGTCGCCCGCGTGGGCGACCAGCGGGTAGGTCGCCAGCGTCAGCAGCTCGTAGAAGACGAACAGCGTCAGCAGGTCGGCCGCGAGGGCGACGCCCATCGTCGCGGCGATGCTGGCGGCGAACGCGGCGAAAAAGCGGGTCTGGCCGCGCTCGTCGAGCCCGCGGACGTAGCCGACGCTGTAGACGGCGGTGGCGATCCACAGCGTGCTCGCCAGCAGGGCGAACAGCAGGCCGGCGGCGTCGGCCCGGAGCGCGAGGCCGAGCCCGGCGATCGAGCCGAGGCCGGTGGTCTCCGTCCCGGCGGTGTGGACCATCGCCGCGACGGCGCCGAACGTCCCGAGTGTGGCGAGCCCGGTCCACGCCTCCCGGACGGTCGGGCGCGCGCCCGACGCCAGGATCAGCGGGACGGCCGCCGCGGGGATCGCGACCGCCGCGAGCGGCAGCCACGAGACGACGTCGGTCACAGCCACCCCTCCACGACCGGCGCGAACCAGTCGGCGAGGGCCGTCGAGGCGAGCCCGAGGCCGACGACGAGCGCCGCGGCGACCGCCGCCACGACGAGCGGCGATCGGAACGGGCGGCCGCCGTCGGTCGTCGCGGGCTCGCCCGACGGCACGGACCCGGGCGCCGTCCCGGGCTCGCCGACGGCGTCGCGTCCGTCACGCCGTCCGTCGGCGGTCGCGGTGTCGGCCCCGTCACCGGTCGCGGTGCCGAGGTAGAGCCGCTCGACGACCCGACCCGCGTACGCCAGCGAGAGCAGCGTGCTCGCGACGACGACCGCCGCGACCGCCCACGAGCCCGCCTCGACGGCACCGAGCGCGAGGTACCACTTGCTCGCGAAGCCGACCGTCGGCGGGAGGCCGACGAGGCTGACCGCGAGCACGGCGACCGCGGCGCCGGTCGCGGGCGTCCGGGCCGCCAGCCCCGCGTAGTCGTCGACGGTCCGGGCGCCGTAGTCCCGGGCGAACGTCCCGGCCGCGACGAAGAGGCCGCCCTTGGCGACGGCGTGGCCGACGAGGCCGACGAGCGCGCCGGTCACCGCCAGCGGCGTCGCCAGCGCGATGCCGAGCCCGACCAGGCCGAACTGCGAGACCGACGAGTACGCCAGCAGGCGGCGGACGTCCGTCTCGCGGAGCGCGAGCAGCCCGCCGGCGACGACGCTCGCCGCGGCGACGGCCAGGAGCAGCGTCCGCACCGTCGGGACGGCCTCGAGGAACGCGACCGTGAAGACGTCGAAGGTGACGCGGACGAGCGCGTAGCCGGCGACCGTCGAGCCCAGCGCGGCGAGCACCGCGGCCACCGCGGGCGGGGCGGCGGCGTAGGCGTCGGGCTTCCAGGCGTGCAGCGGGAACAGCGCCAGTTTCACCCCCAGCCCGACCGCCATCAGGACGAACGCGGCGACGACCAGCGTCGAGCCGTGCCCGGCGGCCGCCAGCGCGGGCGCGAGGTCGGCCATCGCGAGCGTCCCGGTCGCCACGAACGCGTAGCCGACGCCCAGCAGGTACAGCGTCGCGCCGACGGTCCCGACGAGGAGGTAGTGGAGCCCCGCGAGCGCGGCGTCGGCGCCCCTGGCGGACGCGACCAGCGCGTACGCCGCCAGCCCCGAGATCTCGAGGAAGACGTAGAGGTTGAAGACGTCCGCCGTGACGACGACGCCGGTGAGTCCGGCCACCAGCAGCAGCCAGAGTGCGAGCTCCGGCCCGGTCCGGGGGCTGCGGTCCCCCAGGAACGCCCCGAGCGCGGCGACGGCGACGAGGACGGCCATCGCGACCGCCAGCCGGTCGGCCAGCAGGCCGATGCCGAACGCCGCCGGGATCGCCCCGACGACGTAGCCGATCGGTCCCTCGACGAGGACGAGGCGGGCGACGGCCGTCGCGAGCGCGACCTGTGCGGCCAGGACCGCGACGGTGGCCGCGCGGGCGAGCCGCCGGCTCCGGCGGGCGACCAGGAGCGGGACCACCGCCGCCAGCAGCGGGAGCGCGACCAGCATCGGGAGGAGGTCGCCGGCGGTCACGCCGATCCCCCCGTGGCGTCCCCGTCGGTCGACTCCGGACCGGCGGTCGCTGCCTCGGCCCGGGCGTCGCGAATCACGTCCAGGCGGACCGTCCCGTACTCGTCGTAGAGCCGGACGATCAGCGCCAGGGCGACCGCCGTGACGCTCACCCCGACGACGATCGCCGTCAGGACGAGGACGTGCGGCAGCGGGTTGACGAACGGCCCCTCGCCGGCCACGAGCGGCGCCCGTCCGTCCGCCCGGTACGCGCTGGTGACGAAAAAGAGGAAGACGCCGGTCTGGAAGATGTTCAGGCCGACGACCTTCTTGACGAGGTTCTCGTCGTCGATCAGCACGAAGAGGCCGACGCCGACCAGCAGCGCGAAGACGACGTGCGCCAGCCAGCCGTCGACGCCGAGCGGCAGCTCACTCATCGCGGGGCACCTCCCCGGGCGCGTCGTGGGTGGCGAGCGCCGCGACGGGCTCGCGGCCCCCGTCCGTCGCGGTCGCGGTCGCGGTCGACCCGGGCGCCGACGGCTCCTCGTAGCCGTCCGCGAGACGGACGAACAGCGCCACGATCACCGCGCCGACGGTCGCGCCGATCCCGATCTCGACGGCTTCGGTGGCGTAGACCGTCGCCTTCGGGACCGGGAGGACGTCGAACTGGAGGAACGCGCCCCCGGCTGCGACGCCTGCCAGCGCGACGGCGCCGAAGACGAGCGGGCCGGCGACGACCAGCGCGGCCAGCGCGCGGCCGTCGAGCCAGTCGGCGGTCTGTCGGATGCCGAGCGCGAACGCCAGCGTGATCACCGTCGCGGCGGCCACGACGCCCCCCTGGAACCCGCCGCCGACCGACGAGGTCCCGTGGAACATCGTGAAGAGGCCGTAGGTGAGCACGAACGGCGCGAGCAGCCTGACGGTCGTCGTGACGACCGGGCTGTCGGTGTACGGCGTGCGCGTCACGCAACCGCCTCCCGGCCGAGGACGGCCAGCGCGGCGACGGCGGCCGCGAAGACGACCGCCACCTCGCCGAACGTGTCGAACCCGCGGTAGACGACCAGGACGGCCGTCACGGCGTTGTCGACGCCGCGGTCGGCGGCGTCGCTCAGGTAGAACGCCGAGACCGGACCGAACGCGGCGGTCTCGCTGGCGCCGACGGGCGGCAGGGCCGGCACGGTCACCAGCAGCCCGACGGTGACGGCGCCGGCGACGAACACCGACCGGGGCCGGACGCTCCGGGGGTCGACGAGCCACCCGCTGTCGGCCGGCCGGACCGTCCGACTGATGGCCAGCAGGAACAGCGCGGTCGTCACGCCGGCGCCGACCGCCGCCTCGGTCAACCCGACGTCGGGAGCGCGATAGAGCTCCCAGAGGATAGCGAGGCCGAGGCTGTACGCGGCGAAGACGACGACGGCCGTGAGAACGTCCCTGACGAGCGCCGTGAGCACCGCGACCGCGAGGACGAACGCCAGCAGCGCCACGGCGAGGGCCCCCTCGACGACGACCGTCATCGGGTCCCCTCCGGATCGTCCGCGCGTGGCGTCCGCTCGTCTGCCGCGGCCGAGCCGGACCCGCCCGACGAGGCGGGGTCGCCTGATCCGCCGGATCCGCCGGATCCGTCGCGATCGATGGCGACCCCGCCGCCGTCGGTTCTGACACCGTCGGCCCCGATGCCGTCGCGCGTCCACGGCTCGATCCCGGCGTCGGCGGCCGACCGGACGACGGCGTGGGCCGCCGTCGGCCCCGTCACGAGGACGAACAGCGCGAGCACGAGGAGCTTCGGCGTCTCGGCGGATCCGAAGGCGATCGCCGCCGCGCTCAGGGCCAGGAGCGCCCCGAGCGTCTCGCTCTTCGAGGCCGCGTGCGTCCGGGCGTAGACGTCCGGCAGCCGGTAGAAGCCGACGACCGCCACGAGCGAGAAGAAGACGCCCGCGGCGGCCAGGGCCACCAGGACGACCGTGCCGGCGGTCGCGTCGCCGGGGACGACGCCGTCCAGCACCACGAGCGCGGTCGAGGGCGGCGCCGGGGACGCCAGCAGCGGCGCGGGTGGCGCCATCAGAGCACACCCCCGCGCTCGATGGTGAACTTCGCGAGCCCGATCGAGAGCAGGAAGTTCAGCAGGGCGTACACCAGCGCGACGTCGAGGAAGCCCGGCTCGTCGAGCGCCGCGCCCAGCAGCGCGATGACGACGACCGCGGCCGTCCCGACGACGTTCACCGCGACGACCCGGTCGGGCGTCGTCGGCCCGAGGACGATCCGGCCGAGGAGCACCAGGGCGAGCACGACGACCGCGGTGGCCGCCGCCAGCAGGACGTCGGCGACGAGGGGGTCGGTCGCCACGTCACCCACCTCCCCGACTGCCGGTCTCGGGCCCGGTCCCGGTCGTGGGTCCGGTCGCCGGTCGAGCGGTCCCGTCGACGACGAACGCGACGGCGCGCGCGAGCGAGCCCGTCTCGAGGTCGGCCCGGCTCGCGCGCGTCAGCGCGTGGACGACGAGTTCGTCGCCGACGAGGTCGACCGTCAGCGTCCCGGGCGTGAGGGTGATGCTGTTGGCGAGGAGCGCCCTGGCGAGCCGGCCCTCGGGTGCGGGCACCCGGACGACCGACGGGTCGACGGGCAGGCGCGGGTGTAAGACGACGACCGCCATCGCCAGGTTCGCTCTGACGACCGCGTACAGCAGGTACGGGACGAAGAGGGTGGCGCGGGCGAGCCGACCGAGCGTGGCCCGGGTGGGCTCGCTCTCGAGGGCGACCCGCGAGAGGACCGCCGCGACGACGGCCGCGCTGACGACGCCGGTGGCGAGGTCGAACGGGTCGGTCGGGTCGCCCAGGAGGAGGTAAAACCCCAGCGACAGCCCGAACGTCGCGGCCGTGCGCCGGAACGTCCGCGGGAGCGCCAGCGGCGGTCGGCGGATCTCCCGCCCGACGGGCGCCCGCTCGACGGTAATCGACCCGGCACGGCCGTCGTCGGCGACCGCGCCGGCGACCGCCGACGGCGCGAACTCCTCGAGTTCGGGCGAGAGGATCACGCGGCTCGTCTCGGGCGGGAGCGCGTCGACCAGCGCCCGTACCCGGGCGTCCGGGTCGGTCCCGTCGATCCGTTCGGTCGTCGTCTCGACGGCGAGCCGACCGAGCTGTTCGCCGGCCACGACCTCCCGGATCCGACCGACGAGCGCGTCGGCGGCCGGTCCCGGGAGGTCGTCGGGGCCGTCGCCGACCGTGACGACGAACCGGGCCGTGACCGGGCGTTCCTGTGCCGCGTCGCGCCCCTCGCGGAGCGCGTAGCGCACGCTGTCGCGGAGCCGCCCCCGATCACCGACGACGGCGACGAGGTAGCTCACGACCCTCCCCCTGCCGGACGGGAGGCCGACGACGCGCGAAACGGAGGGCGGAGTCGAATCGCTTTCACGATCTGGTAAATGATATGCCACATATTTACTCTTCCGGTCGAAGTTAGGCTATTTAGATCGTACTTCGGTCGTATACGATCGTGAGGGTCGACACGCGCCGTAGCCGTCGCCGGGGCCGTCGGAGTCCCTGGCCGCCGGCTCGTCCGATCGCTGGAGCGTCCCGAGGGCCGGACGCGGGCCCGCGCCGGTCGGCGAGTGCAGGCGGTGCGGGTCGGTACGAGTCGGCACACACGGGTCACTGCAGTCCGACAGAGTGCAGTCCGACAGGGAGAGGGTGGTCCCGGTCACTGGCCGGGGAGAGGGCGACTACCCGCGTCCGCGAGCGGTTCGACGACCCGTCTCTGTTCAGGAGAGCCGGCGCGCGCCCGTCAGGGGAGCCGGCGCGCGCCCGTCAGGAGAGGTGGGCGGTGACGTCGGTCGAGGAGATCATCCCGACGTAGTCGTCCTCCACGACCGGGAGGTGTTTGATCCCGAAGCTCGTCATCATCGCGGCGACCTCCTCGATCAGCAGGTCCGGCGGGATCGTCTCGACGGGCGACGTCATCACGTCGGCGACCGCCAGTTCGCCGGGTTCGCCGCCGCCGGCGACGACGTCGAGCACGTCGGTGCTGGTGACGATCCCCGGCGGGTCGGTCGGCACGAGCAGCGAGCTGATCTCCTCGTCGCGCATCCGCGTCGCGGCTTCCCTGACGGTCGCGTCCGACCGGATCGTTCGTACTGGCGACGACATGACGTCCTCGACTCTGGTCCGGTTGCCTCGATCCATACGCCGGGCAACAACCCGGAGGGGTATCGTCCTTTCCCCGCGGCCGGGCCGTCCCGCCGCCCCGGGGACCCCTTCGAACCGTCCCGCCGTCCCCCGAGTGGTCCGATCCGTGCCGGATCGCCCGAACGTGTCTGCGGGGCGTGAAGACACACGCTTATCGGCCCCGCGGTCGATCGTCCGGTATGGAGACGCGTCCACTCGGCGAGACCGGTCACGACAGCACCGTCGCGACGTTCGGCGCGATCGCGCTCAACTGGCTCGAACAGGAGGGCGCCGACCAGATGGTCGAGCACGTGCTCGACCGCGGCGTCAACCACTTCGACGTGGCGCCGACGTACGGCGACGCGGAGCTGAAGCTCGGCCCGAAGTTGCGCCAGCACCGCGACGAGATCTTCCTCGGCTGCAAGACGCAGGAGCGGGGCTACGAGGGTGCCCGGCGGAAGCTCGAGCAGTCGCTCAACCGCCTCGGGGTCGAGACGATCGACCTCTACCAGGTCCACGGCCTCGAGTACGAGTCCGAACTGGAGGCGATCACCGACGAGGGCGGTGCGCTCGAGGCGTTCCGGGAGGCGAAAGCCGAGGGGCTGATCGACCACGTCGGGCTGACCAGCCACGGGAACCCGGGGCTCATCCTCGACGCGATCGACCGCATCGACGACCTCGAGAGCCTGATGTTCCCGCTGAACCCCGTCGTCGCCGGCAAGGACGACGACGACCACGACTACGAGGCGGTGCTCGAGCGCGCCGACGAGGCGGGGATCGGCACGCTCGGCATCAAGGCGTTCGCGAAGGGGCCCTGGCCCTCGACCGACGAACTCCCCGAGGCCGACCGGCCGTACGCGAACTGGTACGAGCCGGTGGACACGCCCGCGGAGATC
>Ga0207797_1001570_pt1 | contig 16416 bp, 12 predicted proteins | sample PRCRCaboRojoPR_6_FD_187275 | JGI IMG/M metagenome (GOLD analysis project Ga0207797, IMG submission 187275) | Marine sediment microbial community from Cabo Rojo, Puerto Rico - PR CR 10% Liquid 1 (SPAdes) | ecosystem: Environmental > Aquatic > Marine > Coastal > Sediment | place: Cabo Rojo, Puerto...
GGTTTGCCGCGGCCCGCCACGAGGAAGCCAGGGCGAACCGGTTTCTGACGGACTTCTCGCTGAATACAGCGCATTCGTTCGCGCCGGGGCTGGACGTTCCTGCCTCCAACACTCGGCCGGACGACCAGCTCTACCTCAATCCGGAAATCGAGAACGACTGGTCCATCGACGCGCTTCGCCCCTTTAGCAATGCCCAGGCGTCGCTCCGCCAGCCGATCTGGACGTGGGGCGAGCTCTCGGGCACCATACGCGCGGCGCGGCACGCCGTGGACGTGGAGGCCGGGCGCGTCGACCAGAAGGCCCAGGAGGTGGCCGTGCGCGCTGGCGAGTCGCACTTTTCGCTGCTGCTGGCCGAGGCGCTCGACCGGCTGGCCCAACGTACCAAAGACGTGGTGCAGCGCGCCAAGCGGGAGGTCAACCGCCTGCTGGACGAAGGCGCCGAGGACGTTGACCAGGCCGATCTGTTTCAGGTGCGGCTCACGGAGGAGGAAGTCAACCGGCGATCCGTCGAAATCGACCAGCGCGTGCAGACCGCCCGGTCGGCCCTTCGGCGGCAGCTGTTCCTTCCGGACGGCACGCCGATCGAGCCCGCGGCCGACGACCTGCAGCCTGTGAACTTCACGATTCATCCCGACTCGCTGGCGCATTACCTTGCGCTTGGGCTGGAGCACCGCTCGGAGCTGACCCAGGCCCGGGCCGGCATGGCAGCCCGCAAGGCCCAGGTGGACGTGGCCAAGTCCGACTACTATCCAAAGCTGGGCTTTCAAGCCTCCTACGGATACAGCTTTACACTGCCCGAGCGTCCGCGCCAGGACAACGCCTTCATCGGCGACTCCTTCCGCGGCAGCTCCACCCGAACTGGATTCGGCATCCAGCAAAACCTAAACTTTTCGCAGACGAGGGCGCGCGTTGAGCAGGCCCGTGCCGAGCTCCATGCTGTGGAAAACCAGCACGAGGCGGCGCGCCAGCTCGTGCGGTTCGAGGTGGAGCAGGCCTACCGGGACGTTATCATCACCGCCAACAACGTGCGGTCCCGCGACCAGGACGTGACAACCACCGGCGAATGGCTCCGTACCGAGCAGATCAACTTCGACATGGAGATCGGCGACACCGAAAACCTGGTCAAGGCGGTACGGGCCAACCTGGAGGCCGAGGCGCGCTATTATGAGGCCGTTCAACGGTACAACGTGGCGGTGCTCCGCCTGCTTCGAGCCACCGGCACCCTCGCCGATCGTGCACGGTCCGGCATGCTTCTTGAATCTTCCCCCGATGGATGACGCGATCCCCGTCGCGGCCCGGATGCGCCGTTTCGCCCGCTATTTGGACCGATTCCTGTTCACCATGACATACACCGGCCTTCGTTCCCGCCTTCGCGCTCTCGTCGTGGGCCTCGCCGCTGCATTCCTGTTGGGGCTTGGCGCCGCACCGGCCCTGGGCCAAAGTGCCCAGAACGACGCAGCCGCGGAAATCGAGCAGATGCTGAAGGAACGCGACCAGCAGATCAAGTCGATCCTGCGGGGTTCAACGGATTATACGCAGGAGCAACGCGAGGAGCTCAAGACCCTCATCAACGGCGTCATCGACTTCCGGGCCATGGCGCAGACCGCGCTGGGCCCATTCTGGAGCGACCTCAGCAGCGATCAGCGCTCCGAGTTTCTCTCCGTCTTCCGCGACGTCGTGCGCGCGCAGTCCCTCGCCGACCTGGAGGTTTACAACTCCAAGGTTACCTACGGCGCGATCGCCGTCGAGAACGACAGCGCGTTCGTGCGCACCACCACCGCGTACCAGGGCACGTCGACCCCGGTCGAATACGTGTTGAAGCGCAAGGACGACGCCTGGCTGGCCGAAGACATCATCATCGACGATGTGAGCACCGCCGAGAGCTATGCGCGCTCCTACCAGACCTTCATGCGCAAGCGCGGGTTCGACGCCCTCATGAAGGTGCTTCAGAAGAAGCGCGACGAAGCAATGGCCAAGAATCAGAGCGATTAACCGACGTCGGAACCCACGGGCTGCGATCGCAATTCGTGCCGTCCACCCTGAATGTCCACTCACGTGCACACCATGTCTTCCCCCACCGAAGGATACGTTCTTCACTGCTACGGCCCTGAACGCTACCTGAGGCATGCCGTGGTGTCGGCACACACGATCCGACGGCACGACCGGACCCGCCCCATCGCTCTCTGGTGCCCCGACGACCATCGCGACCGCCTCGACCGGTGGCGCCTCGACGACACCTTCGACGTCCTCCGCACGCTCCCTCCGGAGAACCGGTCGATTGTCGGCTTCAAGCACGCCCTGGACCGCTTCAAGGTGTTCGACCGCTCGCTGTTTGTGGATGCCGACATGGTATGGTGCCGCAACCCGGATCCGCTCTGGAAGCAGTTTTCGGCCTACGCGTTTACCGCCACCGGCCTGGAACGAGCCGATCACTTCTTCGGCGGGCCGAAGGGACTTGGCGTGGTGGCCGACATTCTTCTACGCCGCCGACGACGTACGCTCCGCCGCTTCGACCTGACGCACCTGCCGCGCGTCCAGGCCGGTATGATCTACGCGCAGGACGATGCCTGCACACGCGACGTGGCGGAAGCGGCCTCGTACTACCTCGATCACGCCGACGAGACTCACTTCCGAAGCCGCCTGAACGAGGGGCGCCGCGAGGAATCGTGCGAGTGGAGCCTTGCCATGGCGATGAGCAAGCTGCAGCTGCCGGTGTTCCCCTGGCTGCAGGGCCGCCGTAGCCCCCAGCTCGATTACATCGACGGCCTCACGGACCACGACCCCGACTTCACGGACGTGACCTGTCGCTACTACACCGTGCGCCCCATTTACAACCTGCGCGGCTTTCCTGTGGCGTCGATTCGCGACACGCTCCTCAAGCTCGCCACCTGGCTCCCGGGCTCGGGCGACTACAAGGAGGTGACCCCCTTCGCTCTGCACTTCGGATGGCTCCATCAGAAGCAGGCCTTTTACGACTTCGTGGAGCGCACCTGGTCCACCCTGACGGCCGAGCCCACCGAGCGGCACCGGGTGTCCCCGTCTGCCGTTGCCGAAACCGCCTCTCCTGTGCCGGCCGAGTAGGTGTGCTCGCCGCCCCGGGAGGGAGCGTCGTCCGGGCCGGTTCGCCCTCACGTCAGGGCCATCAGCCGGTAGAGGAAGCGCAACGGCAGGTCGTAGTACGCGACGAGGCCCGCTCCGGCGAGGACGACGACGGCCGGAGGGCTGGCCAGAGCAAGGGCCCCCGCAACCGAGCGCGGCACATCTGCGACCGCCGCGTAGTCGCGCAGCACGCGCACCGTGATCCAGAGGGAAAACAAAACCCCTCCGCCGACCAATGCGCCGGCGATGCGCGGACCACCGGCCGCAGGATCCTGGGCGGCCAGCACGAGCGCAACGACCAATCCGAGCAGCGCCGGCCAGTGCGGCCATGCCAGCATCATAAGCACCTGCGGAGCCGAGAGCCCGCCCCAAGGACGAGCCGCCAGACTCAGGCCGATGCCCCAGGCCCCCAGGAGCAACCCCGCTCCAACGCCAACCTCGACGCCGTACGTTACCGGTGCCTCCATCCACCGGGCGGCCACCTGCCGAGGTCCGTCCGGCAGCGCAGCGAGAACGTGGTGCACCGCCGGGGCCGTGCCAACCGCCTGTACGGCCGCCATGGCGCCAAGGCCCAGGGCGCACACGGCGGTCACGAGAAAGACGACGCTGACCTCCGGCATGAGGTCGCGTCCGCCCCGGATGCCGTCTCGGTAGAACCCGTGCGACACAAAGTACCGCGGCAGGGTACGCCGCACCTGTCCGTACTGCGCGTAGAGCCCTCCGAGCCCGGCAACGAGCCCCCATCCGACCACGACGAGCCACGGGGCACCGGAGGCCGGGGCCGTTCCCTGCGGAAAGGCAAACGTACGTTGGCGCTTCGTAAAGATCCCCTCGACGACACGTGTCGCCGGCCGGGGCGACGCGTCCGCACGGTGCAGTCCGTACCGGCGGGTCGTGACGGCCGCGGGCTGATCCTGCCACCGATACACGAAGAGCGCAGACGGCCTGTCCTCCGTCTCCGCGAGCAGAGGCACGAGATGGCGCTCCAGATACCGCGCCTGCCGGTCGGGCGATGCAGGAACCCGCAGGCCGCGCCCGGCTCCTGGTTGCGTCCCGCGGCCCACAGCGCCGATGCCAACCGCCGCGTGCGTCGGTGCCCATTGGTGCCACCGCGCCTGCGGATCGGACGTGCCGACGAGATCGACCAACACGAGATCAACCGCCTCCGCGCAGGCGTCGGCCGACGGGCGAAAGGGCGTGACGTAGTAGCTCTGCAGAGCCGACGATGCACGAAGATGCGACGCGAGGGCGTCGAAATAGGCACACGCCGACGGCGTGGTGGTGTCGGCGCCCCGTGCCAGACCGACGGCCCGGATCGACGTGTGGCGGCGAGCCTGCGCAAGCACCGCGTCGAGATGACGCCGGGCAAACGATAGGGTGTCGCTCAGCGCAGGAGCCGAGAGGTACGCCACCGGAAGATCGACGTAGAGTGCCAGTCCCAGCGTGTCGGCCAGGGCCAGCACGCTCGACGCCTCGACAGGACGGGTCAGGCGCACCGCCGTCGCACCCATCGCCGTCATGCGGCGGAGCGCCTGCTGTGCCGCCGTTGGGGACTGCGGGGGCGTCCACACCACTCCGCGCACTGCCGACGACGCCCCTGTCTGCGCCCGGACGGTCCCGTCCGTCGCGACGAATCCGACGGCGACGATCAGTGCGAGACGTACGAACACTGCGAGGCGACCCATGCCGCGAAAGCGATCAGCCGTGCGTTGGATGCAGGAGCGAATTCGAAGGTAGCAACCACACCGTTCGGATGCGATCCTCGGCGGCTATCCCGCGTCGGAATCCTCAGGAGCCGTCAGATGGGCGATGGTAGCGCCCCACGAGCTGGCATCCTTCGCCGTCTCGTACGCCGCCACATGGGCATGCCGGTCGAGAATGGCATGCACGCTCCGCCGCAGCGTACCGGTTCCCTTTCCGTGGACAATGCGCACCCGCAGGATGCCCTTCTCCCGACAGGCGCGCAGATACTCGGGCACGAGATCGCCAACGTCGCTTGGGGCGAAGGCATGCAGGTCAAGAACGCCGTCGATGGGATATTCTTGGGGCTCCACAGTCCGATGCGGTGGGTGGAGGAGACAGCGAATGTGCGGGTGTCGGAACGGACATGGCGCGCCGGTGCTCCTTCCCCGGCCGACCCGCCCGGCCGACCCGCCCGGCCGACGTCCGTCAGTTCGAGAGCCCGAACCGCTCGGCCACCGCCGAATAATCCGACCAGTTGACGTTCGCGTAGGACGAAGCGCGTCCGTCCAGCACGACCACCTTAATCGTCTGATCGGAAAGTGCGTCGATGGCCGCCGGAGTCGAGACTTCATAAAAGACCTCGACGAAATCAACCTCGTACGCGTAGCCCAGCGTCACCGTGTAGTCGACCGCCGGCAGGTCGGGCGACTCGACGCCGTACGTGTAGGGGAGCGCCGTCCATGTCCCCTGCTCGCGCACGTACGCCGTCACCATTCCCGTCTCCACCACGCTCGGAGAGAGTTCGGGCGCATCGAACGCCGAGGATACGAAGAGCCCGTTCACGGCGGCCTCGCTCACGTCGAAGTCGACGACGAACGACGAAACGGCCGGATCGCCGGCGGGCCCTCGTGGGCCTCGCGGACCGGGCGGGCCGACGGTGCTCTCTTGACATCCGACAACCAGAAGACCGAGAACGACCGAAAAAACACGCAGGGCGGAACGCATAGCAGGCAGGATTGGGAGACGGAATGCGGCGATGCCAACGAACGTCGTCGGATCTCCCAGAAAATCAAGAAGCGCGCCACGCGTGTGCTCTGCCGGATTTGCGTCCGAACGCCCGGTCTGGACGCTCGCTGCCGAGCCGACTGTCTACCATCGTGAACGGTTGGCCGAGTGTGCGGCAAACATCGCGGCAGACATCAAGGACGACCTCAGCGGTTGCCAAGCACGTCCCACTCGATCTTGCCGGCCATTTCCTCGATCAGAAACACGTACGTCGGGAGCGGCCCGGCGCTCTGCTCGCCGATGATCCAGAGATCGCCGTGATACCGGCGCAGGACCTCTCCCACGAAGGACCGGTCCTCGGACGCTGCAAAGCCGTGCTCTTGGCTCAGATAGGTCATGATGCGGTCCGTTGGGACTTCCTCTGCCTCCCCGCCTTCCATCGCGTCGTGGCAGTGGAGAACGGCAGCGGCCACCGCTCGCTCTTGTTCGGTCATGAATGACTGTGCGCTGGTTGTTGGCGTTGGACGGTGTCTTCTCTCGGACTCTACCCTCGGAGGGCGACCCGCGGGACGTCTCACCCCAGGGCCTCGATCTCTTCTTCGAGCAGTTGTCGCTGGTACAGGTCGGCGTAGAGGCCGTCGCGGTCGAGCAGTTCGTCGTGGGTGCCGCGCTCCACGATGCGGCCGCGCTCCATCACCAGGATGAGGTCGGCTTCCTGGACGGCGCTGAGGCGGTGGCTGACGATGACGAGGGTGTGGCTGCCCTGCCGCGCGCGCAGCGACTGCAGGATGTTGCGCTCGGTCGCCGTGTCAACTGCCGACAGGGCGTCGTCAAAGATGAGGACGCGCGGATCGCGGATGAGCGCGCGGGCAATGGACGTGCGCTGCTTTTGCCCCCCGGAGAGCGTGATGCCGCGCTCGCCGACGTACGTGTCGAACCCGTCGGTGAAGGCTCTGACATTATCGAGCAGATCGGCCTCGCGGGCGGCCTCGCGGATTTCGGCCTCGGTGGCGTCGATCTTGCCGAACGCCACGTTGTTGGCCACCGTGTCGCTGAACAGGAAGACGTCCTGCGGCACGCACCCGATCTCCTGCCGCAGCGTGTCGAGCGGGATGGTGCGCACGTCGTGCCCGTCGATGCGTACGGTGCCCGCGTCCGGATCCAGGAGGCGCGGGATCATGCGCACGAGCGTGCTCTTGCCCGCACCCGTGCGTCCCACGATGGCGAGCGTCTCGTCGGCGCCCAGTTCGAAGCTGACGTCCTGCAGCGCGGGCTCGGCCTCGTCTTCGTAGCGGAACGTCACGTTCTCGAACGCGATGCGCCCCTCCAGTTCGGTGATCGACGGGTCGGTCTGCGGCCCGTCGGCGATGTCGGGCTCGGTGTCCAGGATCTTCTGCAGGCGCACCACCGAGGCGGAGGCGCGCTGAATCATCGTAATCACGAACCCGAGCGACGCGACCGGCCACGTCATCATGCTCACGTAGATGATATACTCGGCAATATTCCCGATCGTGATGGCCCCTTCGGCCACCAGGCGCCCGCCGACCCAGACGACGATGATCGTCGAGAATCCGACCATGAGCAGAAAGGAGGGGCGCCACGCCGACTCGACGAGTGCCAGGTCCAGGTTCCGTTTCTTGTACTCCTCGCTTTCCTCGTCGAACGCTTCGGCTTCGGCGCCTTCCCGCGTGTAGGCCTTCAGCACGCGGATGCCGGAGAGCGCCTCCTGCACGCGGCTGGTCAGCGCCGAGTACTGCTCCTGCAGGCGGTCGCTGCGGTGGTGCACCATGCGGGCCATGAAGAAAACCGACACGGCCAGAAGCGGCATCGGGATGAGGGCGTAGAGCGTCAGTTTCGGCGAGATGATGAACATGGCGCTGGCGGCCACGAGCACCATCACGAGCGAGCGGGTGACGTACATGATGGCGGGCCCAATGTAGCGCCGGACCTTCTCGATGTCGTCGGTGGCGCGGGTGATGACGTCGCCGGTCGAGTACGCCTGGTAAAACGACGGCGAGAGCTGCTGGAGGTGGTCGTACAGGGCGTTCCGAAGGTCGTACTCGATGTGACGCGAGGCGACGACGACCGTCTCGCGCATCAGAAACATGAATATGCCGCTGATGGCCGACAGGCCGATGACGACCCCGCCGAACATCAGCAGCGAGATGAAGAAGTAGCCGTAGAGCTGGCCCTGAGCCGCCGTGCCTTCAAAGACGTTGAAAAGACGCACGAACCGCGGAATGCTGTCGACCGCCTGCCGCACGACCATCGGCACCGTAATCTGGAAGCCGGCCGAGATCATCGTGCACAGCAGGCCTGGCACAAACAGGTGCTTGTAGCGCCAAAAATACTCGTTCAGGCGAGAAAGAGGGCCCACTTCGGATTTCTAGGTTCTGGTTCGGGGGTCCGCGGTCGGGGTCCGGAGGTCGGATGCGGTGCGGGACGCGCGATGGATGCACGCGGTGCACGTAGAAAATGGCATACGGTCGCGGCCCGCGCGCTGATTCGACAGGGGGGCGTCGTGGCAACAACGATTCATTTCTCTTCGGGCCTCAACGCGCCCTTCACTACGTGAAGTCAGCTGTGATCTTGGGGGTTGCCATCCGGCGCTTCCCGGCGCACAGGCTGATTCAGAACAAAAAATATACTTATTTACATGCATTCATGTTCATTTTTGGCTGGACCAAAAACGAACTAGACGAGCGAAGCGACTCACGAAGTACAAAGATTACGGCGGCGATGACTCGGGCTGACGTCGGCCCCCACTTTGCTACAATCATCGAGACTCGCTCCTCCGACAGGGGTCGGAGTCGCTCAGACACCGATGATTTTGGCCGCTAGGCGTCCGCCGTCGTCCGGGCGCCCGACTCATCGAGGCCGTACTGTGTTCCTGATGAAAGAGTGCAACTCAAGCAACCACGGAAGGAGCAAACTCAAACTGTTGCCTTGATTGCACTTAGCCCCCCCACCAGGTGCCCCACACTGCATTTACTCGCCGGTGTGAGCCTCGACGTAGGCCTGCATGGCGGTCTCGTGGCCGTCGCGTTCGGCGAGGTGCTCGATGAGGTCGACGTGCTGCGCTGCGACCCACCGGGCCAGCGCCATCGTGATGTCGGCCCCGGCCTTCGGATCACGACGCGACACGTTCTTGAGGTCGGGCCGGAAGAAGCCGAGCACCCGGGTTTCGGTGACGGTTTCCGCCGTTTCCATCCGCCGGAAGTCGCCGAGAATGGAGAGCACCCCGAACATGCTGGGGGCCTCGATCGTCCGCAGTTCGCGGGTGAGGCCGGGCTCCGGCTCGGTCAGGAGCCGGATGGTGCCCCGCTCCACAATGTAGAGTCCCAGTCCCGGATCGCCCTGGTAATACAGCGACTCCCCACGCTGGTACGTGCGGCGGTGCACGGCCTCGGCCATGGCGAGGGCGGCCCGCTTGGAGAGGTGCTCCAGCGCCGGGACGGACTTGAGCACCTTTACGATTTCGCGCGTGTGGGCGTCAAGCCCACGGCGGAAGAGGCGGCGATAGAGCCGCTCCCCGGCCTGGTAGACGGTCCGAAGCGCTGACATGGGCGGATGCGTGAGTGGTTCGACGGGTGGGCGAACGGCGGCTGGAGGCGTCCAGCCGGACCGCATTTCAGGGACGCAAGTTCCGAATGCTGCCATCAACAATCCATCCTCAAAACGAGTGGCCGATGCCGAAGTGAAGCAGGGGGCCGCTGAACGAGTCTGCGAAAATATCGTCGTTGGACGGCGCGGGGTCGTGCAGCGGGTAGGCAAGGTCGAGCCGGACCAGGAGGTACTCCCACGAGAGTCGCAGCCCGCCGCCGGTACTCACGCCCACCTCGCCCAGAAACTCCGGGACGCGGAACTTGCCGTCGCGGTTGCTGCGGCGCCCGGTCGGGGTGTTCAGCCCCGGATTGCGCGGGCCGAACCACACGTTGCCGGCGTCGACGAAGGAGGCACCGATCCAGCGCGCCGCGAGCACATCGCGAAACAGCGTGGTGCGGAGCTCGACGCTCGTTTCCAGCTTGATGTCTCCCCCCAAGATGTTGGCAATGTCGCCGTTGGCAGAGTCGGTCATGTTCAGGTTGGCATCGCCCGGGCCGAGCTCGCGCAGGCGCCAGCCGCGTACGCTCGACGCGCCGCCGCTGAAGAAGCGCCGGTCGAACGGCACGATGTCTGGGCGGGCAATGGGCTGCGCAATGCCGGCAAAAAACTTCATGGCCAACGTGGTGCCTGCGCTGAGAGGCTTGTACCGACGCAGGTCGGTCGTGAAGCGCACGTACGGGCGGTAGATGAGGCGGTCGCCCAGAATCACGGCGCCGCGCGTCGTGTCGGGGCGTGCCGGGTCGCCGGCCAGTCCGGGCAGGCTGAACTCCAGCGTGTCGGGCGAGAACACGAGGCGGTCGAGCGTCCACGGCAGCGTGTTGCCCACCTCGGCCGACGCCTCGTAAACGTGCCCGCGGGTGCGCTGCAGAGGCGTTGCCGTGGCCGACCGCAGGGTGTACCGCAGGGCCGTGTTGATCTGCGGCTGCGTGTAGTCTTCGAGAATCTGCGTGCGCTGCACCGGGTCCTGAATGCCCGTGCCGCTGCCCGGCACGCCGAGGACGCGGTCCAGAAACCGCCGCTGAAAACCGCGTAGGGTGTCGGGATTGCTGAGGCTCACGTCGTAGACGTCGACGAGCGACTGCAAGGCGGGCGTGTGGTCCATCACGAGACGGAACTGCGCGCTTCCGCGCCCCCGCACGCGGAGGCTCAGGTCGTTGCGTCGGGCCGTCAGGAAGTTGAGCGAGATGCGGGTGCGGGCGTCTTCGAGGTCGAACAGGCGTCCGAGGCGATCGAACGGCTGGACCAGATACGGCAGCGTGAGCGACGTGGAGGCCTCGAACTGCGCTGACGTCACGAGCGTCGAGTCGAGCCCCGTAGCCACCGAGGCCGAGGTGCTCACCTGCAGGGCCTCCCCCCCGCCGAGGGCGTTTACGTTCTCGTAGGTAAGACCCACACCGAGCCCCAGTTCGTTTTCGACGTCGGTTACCACCTCGCGCTGCAGGGCGAACGTCTCGGCCCGCACCTGATGTCGCGACCGCGTGCGCGCCTCGATGCGTACCGGCACGTACCGAACCGGGGCCCCGTCTTCCGGTCGCGTTTCCACCCGAACGTCCTCGAACTGCGGCGCAATGTTGGTAAAGGCAAACACGCCGGCACCCTCGAGCTTTCGCTTGGTGGCCAGCACCTGGTCACGGTTGTAATACGCCCCGGGTTGAAACTGGAGGCTGCGGCGTAGCAGCGCCGTTCCCAGCCGTCCGTCGTTCGCGATGCGCACGTGCACCTGCGGGGGAGAGCCGCCGCTGGAATCGGCCGGGACGGCCAGCGTGTCGTGGCGCGCCGGCACGTCGGGCTCCGGCCCGGTCACGTCGAACTGCACGTCGCCGAAGCGGTAGCGCGCCCCGGTGCGGATGCGGAAGGTGACGTCAAACGTGTCGGGCGCCGGCTCGTAGATGACGGCTCGAATCGAGTCGCGCGAGACGCGGGCATAGCCTTCGTTTCGCAGAAAGGTAAGCATGCGCCGCCGTTCCTGGAGCAGAAGAGGCTTTTCGTAGCGCTGATTGCGTGCCTCGCGGCGGAGCGGGCGCTGCGGATCCATCGGGGCCAGGCGCAGCACTGTTCCGCGCGACAGGCGCCGCTGTTGCGCGGTCGTGAGGTGCTCGACGCCGTTGTAGCGAACCCGGCGGATGATGGTCGGCGCGCCGGGCGTAATGCGGAAAACGACGGCCTTGTGCTCCGATCGCTGCAGCGGCTGCACCTCTGCCTGAATCTGCGCCTCCCGGTAGCCTTGCTGCTGGTAGAAGAGGCGCAGGCGCTCCACGTCGCCCTCGATGGTGGTCGAGTCGACGTACGCCGGCGGCTCGCCGCTGGCCTTCAGGGCCGAGCCAATGGGGTCCCACATCCAGCCGGCATCGCCGAGCTGGTAGATCCACCGCCACCACGTAACGCCCGGAATGCTTAGGATGCGGCGGTTGGGGGCGGTGCGGATGCGCTGCTTCAGCTGCGTCTCCGAGAAATGGGAGTTGCCTTCGATGCGAACGGCCCCGACGATCGGCCGGTCGGCGCTGTCGGCAGCGGCGGGCAAAACGGTGCCCGCGGCTCGGGCCTGGGCCGCTCCCCCGAACAGGCTCCACGCCAGCCCGAGAAGCAGCGCCAGAATGCCGATAACGCGCATCCCGCCGCCGTCCGGGGCCCACCGTCGCGGCAGAAGGGCCGAATGCGCGAAGATTCTCATGCTTGCCGCCGAGGAGCGCGGTCGATGCGAAAGGACACAACCCACGCCGCATGCTGCCCGCTCCCGCGGCCTACCCGCCATGCGACGTGCATAGTGTTCGCATAACGGAAAGAAGGGTTCCTCGTAGCGTCAGGCCCCCTTCTTCTGCACCGCATTGACGGGGCGGAGTTGTTACCCCGACAGATCGGCACTGCTCCCGTCCCTGCTGCGACCGTCCTTGCTGCGACCGTCCATCGGTGCGCCGTCGCGCCCGGAGTCGGCTCCGTACGTGTCGCTGCGCTGCTGCAACTGATGGAAGGTCTCCGGCGTCATGTCCGGCACGAAGAAGTTCATCGGGTCCAGGGAGCGCCCGTCGAGGTCGCGCACCTCGTAGTGCAGATGCGGGCCCGTAGAGCGCCCGGTGTTGCCGCTCAGCCCGATCTGCTGTCCCCGATCCACCGGCACGCCCCGGCGGATGCCGTCGCCAATCTCAGAGAGATGCGCGTAGCGTGTGACGTAGCCCGCGGCTTTGTGGCGCAGCTCGATGTACTTGCCGTAGGTCGAGGTGTGGCCGGTTCGCTTCACGACGCCGTTGGCGGTAGCCACGACGGGCGTGCCGCGCTTCAGCAGGAAATCGACGCCTGCGTGCATCTTGCGCACCTTAAGGATGGGATGATGGCGCATGCCATAGCCCGACACGATGGATCCGTTGGCCGGGCGGATGGCGGGAAGTTGGGCCAGGCGCTCGCTCCGGTTCGCCGCGACGCGGGACAGTTCGCGGTAGCTGGCGCCCTGCAGGCTGACTTGGCGCTCAAGCTGGTCGAGCGTCGAGGCCGTCTCCTTCAAGAGCTGCGCCGTGTCCTCGCTGAAGCGGTCGAAGGATGCATACGGATCGGTGCCTCCGACGCCCATTTCGCGCACGTCGCTCGAGATCGGCTCCATCTCGAAGAGCGTGCGATACAGTTCTTGGTCGCGCTCGGCCAGATCGTCGAGCCGGCTCGCCAGCGTGTTCATCTCGGCGTTTGCCTTCGCAAGCTGCGCCCGCAGCTTCTGGTTTTCCGTCTTGAGCGCCTGTTCCTCGGGCGTCACGATCCACTGGGCGTCGAGCACGCCAACGGCCAGGGCCGTCAGAACCAGAACGACGCCCAGGATGCCGGCGAGCGGCTTCAGGCGCTGCACCCACGTCGGCTCGACCTTCACGTAGGTACACCGCTCTGGGTCGTAGTAGTAGGTGTCGTGTTGATTCATGAACGCATGTGGGGGATTCCGTAGGGGGCCGTTCCCGAATCGCGTGGTCCGCCTGTGCGAATCCGTGGCGCTCTGTCACGGCCGGGGGTTGTCTCTCTGGGCCCCAGAGAGGCAACGCGCAGTGTCGGGCTAGTATAGGCGAGCGTCTGTGGGATGTCAACTCACGGCGGGGCCGGAGCCCAGGGGCTCACTCGTAATCGTGCTCGAAGTATTCGATGCCGCGGCGCGGACGGCGGGCGTCATCCTGCTGGATCCGCTCTCGGAGCCGTTCGGTGAAGACTTCGGCCGGGTCGTAGCCGTAATGCCGCAACAAATAATTCATCGCGATCACCTCGCAGATGACCGTGATGTTCTTCCCGGGAATGATGGGCACCTGCACCATCGGAAGCTCGACACCCAGGATCTCGTGGGTGTCCTCCACCATGTGAATGCGCGTGTACTCCTCGTCGGGATCCCACAGGTGCATGTTGACCACGACCTCGATGCGCTTCTGAAAGCGGATGGCCCGGATGCCGAACATGGCCCGCACGTCGACGAGGCCGAGGCCGCGCACTTCAAGAAAATGCTGGACAAGATCTGTGCCGGAGCCCATGAGGATCGACTCGTCGCGCTTTGTGGCAATGACCACGTCGTCGGCCACAAGGCGATGGCCGCGCTCCACCAGGTCGAGCGCCACCTCGCTCTTGCCGATCCCCGGCTTGCCGATGAGGAGCAGCCCGATGCCGTACACGTCCACGAGCGACCCGTGCACGGACTGCTGCGGTGCAAACTGGTCGGTGAGGAAGCCGCGCAAGGTCGACATGAAGCGGACGGTCGGGAGCGGCGTGGCGTACACCGGAATCCCGGCATCGGTGGCCTGCTGCAGCAGCGGATCGGGAATCTCGTTTCCGGCGGTGCACACGATGCACGGGACCTCGAACTGCGTCACATTTCGAAACGCCGCGCGTCGTTTCGACGCGTCGAGGTGCTCCAGGTAGCGATGTTCGGTGTTGCCGAGAATCTGCACGCGCTGGTAGGTGAACAGCTCGACGTACCCTGCCAGTGCGAGGCCGGGCCGATGCAGGTTGCCCTCGGTGACGTCGCGCTCCGGGGCCTCTTCTGCGTTGTTCAAGGGCTCGATCTCGACGCCGACCGTCTCGCGGAGCTGCTGCATCATGAACGCAACGGTGATCGACTCCTTCTGGAACGTGCGCGACTCACTCATGGCACTGTCGATTTGCGATGTGCGATCGGCGCGATACGATGGAGGAGGGACGAGCGCGCGGCGCCTGCATGTGCGGATTCCTGGCGGCAATGTCGCCCCGCTCGACGTCGCCGCAACGGCCCGGACACGCCTTTGGAACGACGAGCCGTCGAATTCGGAACGGGATTACAGTGTACCGACGCGCGACCTGAAAATCGACAGCCGTCCCTCCGCATTCGATCCGCGCCCGCCTCAGGGGACTTCGACGGCGTTGAGGATGCGCTGCACGAGATCGGCGGCGGTCACCTGCTCGGCTTCGGCCTCGTAGGTGGTTACGACGCGGTGCTGCATCACGTCAACGGCCACGGCGCGCACGTCCTCGGGCGTCACGTAGGCGCGGTGCCGCAGGAATGCATGCACGCGGGCCGCCAGGTTCAGGTTGATGCTGGCCCGCGGCGAGGCGCCGTACTCGATGAGCGGGGCGGCATCACGCACCTCGTACTGCGCGGGACGGCGCGAGGCGAGCACCACGTCTACGATGTACTCCTCGACCCGTTCGTCGACATAGAGGTCGTTGATGAGCGACCGGGCCCGGAGGATCTGGTCGGGGGTCGTCACGGCCTGCACGTCGGGCTTCGCGTCGGTGCGGGCCATCCGGCGCATAATTTCCAGCTCCTCGTCGCGCGTGGGGTAGGGCACCTCCACCTTGAGCATGAAGCGGTCGACCTGGGCCTCGGGCAGCGGATAGGTGCCCTCCTGCTCGATCGGATTCTGCGTCGCCAGGACCAGGAAGGGATCGTCGAGCCCGAAGGTGGTCTCGCCGATGGTCACCTGCCGCTCCTGCATGCTCTCCAGCAGCGCGCTCTGGACCTTGGCCGGCGAGCGGTTGATCTCGTCAGCAAGGATGATGTTCGCGAAAATCGGCCCCTTCTTGATAGAGAACTCCCCCGTCTTCTGGTTATAGACGAGCGTGCCCAGCAGGTCGGCGGGAAGCAGGTCGGGCGTGAACTGAACGCGCTGGAAGTCGGTGCCGATGGCGTCGGCGAGGGCGCGCACGGTAAGCGTCTTGGCCAGGCCCGGCACGCCTTCGAGAAGGACATGCCCGTCGCCCAGCAGCCCGATCAGCAGCCGCTCGATCATGGTGCGCTGCCCCACGATGACCCGGCTGATCTCGTCGAGGAGGTCGTCGACGAACGCCCCTTCGTCGGCGATGCGGTCTTTGATGTCGGAGAGATCAACGGTGGGCATGGAACGAGGAACAGGGATGAGGAAAGCAAGCACGGAGGGCGTCCGCCCTACACGCGGAGCATGCGGAGCGGGCGGTCAAACGCGTCTTCGAAGGCGTCGTTGAGCCGACGCAGGCCGTCTGCGAAGGACGGAGGCCGACCGGTGACGAGCACAGCGCCATCCCGCTCCGTCATGCACGCCCCGTAGAGCCCGTCGATGGTCAGGCCCTCGACGGTTTCGACAACGAAATCGATCGGGGCCGAGGTGCTGCCCCAGTGCGTGCGGCGCGAGTTGTGCGACATCAGCAGGAGGGCGCCGATCATCTGCCAGTCGCTTTGTCGCATCGAGGCCACGTGCTTCTGCACGCGTCGGTTTTCGGTGACGAGGTGCCGTACGATGGGCTTCTGGGCGTCGCGGACGGCGGCATGGGCGCGCTCCAGGTCGCGGTGCTCCAGGTCGCGGAATGCCGACAGCCCGTCGAACCCGCCGTCGCGGAGGACACCGAGGGCGGCCTCGGCGGTGCGGTGCCGGGCGCGATGAAACTCGGCCGATCGTGGCGGGGCCGTTCCGGTGTCGAGCAGCGCCCATCCGAGGGCCGCGTGCGCCTCGGTTTCCACCGGAAGATGCTCGCGCGTCGCCGTGTCCATCAGCAGGAACGTCGGCGGCTTTGCAGCCAGGGCGGCGATGGGATACGCCACGCTGTAGGGGCGACGGG
>Ga0207797_1001571_pt1 | contig 16415 bp, 14 predicted proteins | sample PRCRCaboRojoPR_6_FD_187275 | JGI IMG/M metagenome (GOLD analysis project Ga0207797, IMG submission 187275) | Marine sediment microbial community from Cabo Rojo, Puerto Rico - PR CR 10% Liquid 1 (SPAdes) | ecosystem: Environmental > Aquatic > Marine > Coastal > Sediment | place: Cabo Rojo, Puerto...
GTCGGTCCAGACGATGACGGCCTTCATCGTGCAGATGGGTCAGGGCGACGTGTCGCAGTTCAGCATCCAGTACGAAAGCCTCTTCGCGGTCGGCCTCGTCCTGTTTATCCTCACGCTAAGCATGAACGTCGTGGCCAACCGCGTGGTGCAGCGCTACCAGGAGCGGTATTAGTTTCGGGTTCCGAGTTTCGGGTTTTGAGTTGTGCGTTCTGGGTTCGATGAACCGAGATGGACATGGAAACGTCGGCTGATGCCTCATTTGATCTTCGTCGCAATCGTCGGGAGACGATCGGCGTGATCCTGGCCGTGCTGTTTTTTCTGGCCACGGTGTCCGGTGTCGTGGTCCTGGCGACGCTGCTCGTGGATGTGGCGATCCAGGCCGCGCCGTGGCTCGACGGGCAGTTTCTGACGAGCCTGCCGTCGCGCTTTCCCGATCGGGCCGGCATTCGGGCGGCGGTGCTGGGGTCGCTCTGGATGATGGGACTCACGGCGCTGATCTCCGTGCCGCTGGGTGTGGCGTCCGCGGTGTACCTCGAAGAGTACGCGCAGGAGGGCTGGCTGCTGCGCATCATTCAGGTCAACATCGCCAATCTCGCCGGCGTGCCGTCGGTCATCTACGGCATCCTCGGCCTGGCGATCTTCGTGCGGTTCGCTGCACTCGGAAGCAGCCTGCTCGCCGGGGCCATGACGCTGAGCCTGCTCATTCTGCCGATCATCATCATTAGCACGCAGGAGGCGCTGCGGGGCGTGCCCAGCGGCATCCGCGAGGCGGCCTTCGCCGTGGGCGCCACGCGCTGGCAGGTGGTGTGGGGGCACGTGCTCCCGGCCGCCGCCCCCGGCATCCTGACGGGCGTCATCCTCGCCCTGAGCCGCGCCATCGGCGAGACCGCGCCCCTCATCATGGTGGGCGCGGCCGGGCTGGTGGCGGTGCCCCAGAGTGTGATGGACCCGTTCACGGTGCTCCCCATCCAGATCTTCAACTGGACGGCCCGCCCGCAGGACGAATTCCAGGGCTTAGCGGCGGCGGCCATCGTTGTGCTCATGGTCCTGCTTCTCGGCATGAACCTGACGGCCATTCTGCTGCGCAACCACTTTGAATCGAAGCGCGAGGGCGGCTGAGGGGGCCTCGCCGTCCCCGATGGTTTGGCCCTGACCTGTGCACGTGCCCCAATTTGGTATGGTGACTGACATGGAGACCAACAAATCCTCCCCGAAAGATGCGAGTTCGGTGCCGCGTCCGGCCCCGGCCGAGACGGGCGACGGTTCCGGCGCGCCCTCACGGAACGCTGCGCGCGATGCCGCACCGGCCGACGAGGCGCCGGAGGCCGACGTTCAGCCCAAGGTGCAGATCGACGACCTGCACTTCTGGTACGGCGACACCCATGCCTTGAACGGCATCTCGATGCGCGTGCTGCCCAATCGGGTGACGGCCCTCATCGGACCCTCGGGGTGTGGCAAGTCGACGCTGCTCCGATGCATCAACCGCATGAACGAGCTCATCCAGGGCACTACGCTGGAGGGTACCATCGTGGTGGACGGCCAGGACATCTACGCCCCGAACACAGATCCGGTGATGGTGCGGCGGCGCATCGGCATGGTGTTCCAGAAGCCCAATCCGTTCCCCAAGACCATCTACGAAAATGTCGCGTGGGGCGCCACCATCAACGGCTATACGGGCGACATGGACGCGCTGGTGGAGCACTCGCTCCGGCAGGCGGCGCTTTGGGACGAGGTGAAAGACCGCCTGGACGCGAACGCATACAACCTGAGCGGCGGCCAACAGCAGCGCCTCTGCATTGCGCGGGCGCTGGCCGTCGATCCGAACGTCATCCTGATGGACGAGCCGGCCAGCGCGCTCGATCCGATTGCCACGTCGAAGGTCGAGGAAACCATCGCCGACCTGAAGAGCGACTACACCATCGTCATCGTCACGCACAACATGCAACAGGCCTCCCGCATCAGCGACGAGACGGCGTTTCTCTACATGGGCACCCTCGTCGAAATGAACCGCACCGATCGCCTCTTCACGCGCCCGCAGAACGACCGCACCGAGGCCTATGTGACGGGGCGCTTCGGATGACGACCGTGGCATGCATCATTTTCCGGCGATGGCATGTACATGATCCGTCCCGCCTGGATGTGCGTTCCCGTTCTTCCGTCTGCACCGTCCGATTGACTTTCACCTCCCATCCCGGATTGCGCCATGCCGACCGAGACGCCGCTGGATCAGGAACTGTCGTCGCTGCACGGTCTCATCGGCGAAATGGCCAGCCTCGTCGACGAGCAGTTTGCCGATGCCATGAACGCGCTGCTCAGCGAAGATGCGCAGCTGGCCGACGAGGTCGTGGCGCGCGATGACGTCATCGACCAGCTGGAGATGAAAATCGACGACCAGTGCGAGCGCATCCTGGCGCTTCACGCGCCGGTCGCCACGGACCTGCGGATGCTCATCATGGCCGTCAAGATCAACACCGACTTCGAGCGCATCGGCGACCACTGCCGCAACCTGGCCCGCAACACCCCGAGCCTCATCGACGGGCCGGATCTGCTCACGGAAACGCACATTCCGGAGATGGCCGACATGTCGCGCGCCATGCTTCGCGAGGTGGAGGTGGCCTTTTGGGAGCGCGACCGCCTGAAGGCCCGTAAGGTGATTGCCCGCGATCTGCAGGTGAACCGGCTGCACGCCAAGAACGTCGATCGGCTCGTCCACATGATCGGCGAGGACGACGGCGCGCACGCCAAGGCCATCGCCAATCTGCTGACGGCCAGCAAGGCGCTGGAGCGCATCTCCGACCACACGAAGAACATCGCGCAGAGCATCGTCTTCATGGTCGAGGGCACCGACATCCGGCACAGCGGCCTCCAGGCGTCCAACGCCCCGAAGACCTCGTCGGACGGCACGCCGTGACGGCCGCGACGCAGGCCGCTCGCCCGCCGCGCAAACAGGAAGCGACGTGCACGGGCCGTACGCCAAAATGTGCAGAATAATAACAGGGGGGTAATGGTTTGATGATGGAAATCCGACGCGTAGGCCGTTCCTTGGTCCCTGATGCACGTACGCTGGACGGGAGCAGGAGTCCGCTCGCAACGGGAACGATTCGCAACGGGGACGATGGCAACACGACCACGAGTTGCGCCGCTCTCCGCGTTCGGTCACGCGTGTTGCCGATTCTGACTCACCGATTCCAGCGTTCATGCTTTCCTTTCTCGTTCTCGGCGACTGGGGGCGCCGTGGCTCTGATGCCCAGCGCGCCGTAGCCGCCGGAATGGCCCGTGCCGCGCGCCGCTACGATGTCGACTTCGTCCTGTCGACGGGCGACAACTTTTACGAACACGGCGTCGAGAGCATCCACGATGCCCACTGGTGCGAGAGCTTCGACGCCGTCTACGACGACCCCGCGCTGCACGTCCCCTGGTACGTCGCGCTCGGCAATCACGACCACATGGGCAGCGTTCGCTCCCAGATCGCGTACGCCCGCCGCGACGTGCGGTGGCGTCTTCCGGATCGTTACTACTCGGTCAGCAAGCAGATCGACGCCCGCACGCACGCCCAGTTCGTCGTGCTCGACACCACGCCCTTCGCCGAGGTGGAGCAGATGGACGCCGCGGACCGCGAGTCGTACGGCACCGCCTACGATCCGACCCTGCAGGGCTACTGGCTGCGCCACATGCTGGCCCCGTCGCGGTCGGCGTGGCGCATCGTGGTGGGGCATCATCCCATCCGCTCGGCCGGGTCGTTTCACGGCGACACGCCGGCCCTGCGCGACCAGGTCGATCCGCTGCTGCGGCAGTACGGGGTGCAGGCGTACTTCAGCGGGCACGAGCATGACCTCCAGCATCTGGCGGAGGACGGCCTGCAGTACGTGGTATCGGGCGTTGGCTCCGAGACGCGGCCCACGGGAACCGGGCCGTGCTCGCGCTTCAGCCGGAGCACGCTTGGGTTCGCCGCCGTCACGCTCCACCCCGACATTATGGAGCTCCGGTTCTGTGATGCCGAGGGCACGGTGTGCTACGAAACCACGATTGCCCGAGAAACGGCGACCCGGGAGCGCGTTGGGACCCACGGAACCGCGGAGACTGCCCGCGCTGCGTGACGGCGGGCAGCCGGTCGTCTCTACCCGGACTCACGGCGAGGCCCTCTCTTCTGCCCAGACGCGCATCAGCCCTTCCTGGGCAACGGAGGCGACGAGCGTCCCGTCGCGCGCAAAGATTTGTCCGCGCGTAAAGCCGCGGGCGCCGGAGGCACTCGGACTGTCCATCGCGTACAGGAGCCATTCGTCCACCCGAAACGGGCGGTGGAACCAGATCGCGTGATCGAGGGTGGCGAGCTGAAGGCGCGGCTGCACGAACGAGAGGCCGTGCGGGCGAAGCGCGGTGCCGAGCAGGCCGTAATCGGAGGCGTAGGCGAGGACGGCCTGATGCAGCAGCCGGTCGTCGTCCAGCGACCCCTGGGCACGGAGCCAGACGTGCTTCTGCGGCGGCTCGGGCTGCGGATCGAACGGATTGACGGGATCGACGGGCCGGAATTCGATGGGCCGCTCCTGCATGTACAGCGCGCGCAGCTCTTCGGGGATGCGGTCGCCCAGGTCGCGCAGTCGTTCCACGTCGGCGGCGAGGCCGTCGGGGCCCGGCACGTCGGGCGCCTCGGCCTGGTGCTCGGCGCCGGACTCGGGCGGCTGAAAGGAGGCGGCCATGTTGAAGATGGCACGTCCGTGCTGGATGGCCACGATGCGGCGCGTCGTGAAGCTGCGTCCGTCGCGCAGGCGGTCCACCTCGTAGACGATGGGCGCGCCGACGTCGCCCGGAAGAATGAAGTAGCCGTGCATCGAGTGGGGGCCCCGGTCGGCGTCGTCCACCGTGCGCTGGGCGGCCACGAGCGCCTGGGCCAGCGCCTGGCCCCCGAACACGCTGCCGGAGCCGATGTCGTGGCTCGCCCCGCGGAAGATGGTGTGTTCGATCGACTCCAGGTCGAGCAGCGAGCGTAGGTCGGCGAGGGTCATCGTGCGTTCGAGCTTCGAGGGAAAGGTCCGGGCGTTTCGAAGGGGCGCCCAGCCGAGAAGCAGAAAGAAAGGTGGGGGCACGCGGCGAGAACCGAAACCGAACGACTCGAAATTCACAGCCGATGGCATCGGGAGGCGGCGATGCGCTCCGGATTACGCATTCCCGTGGTAGTGCGGAGCGCGGAACCGCCAGCTCGCCCCTACTCCTCCGCGGCCGCCAGCAGCGCAGCGGACAGGACGAGGACGGCCCCGACGTAGCCCCACGGGCCGAACCGCTCGTCCCACCAGAGGTGCGCGACGACTGCGGCGACGACGGGCTCCAGCGTCGCGAGGATGCTGGCGCGCGACGCCTCCATGCGCTGGAGTCCGGCGGCGTACGCCAGGTAGGCTCCGTAGGTGGACACGCCCCCGATGAACAAGATGGACCCCCAGGCGGCCGGGGTCTTGGGCTGGAACGCCACGAGCGGAAGCAGGCCCACCGCGCCGATGGGCAGGGCCACGGCAAAGATCGTTGCGGGCGCGAGGCGGCCGAAGTAGTGCTTCCCGAACGGATAGTAGAGCGCGTAGCTGAGGGCCGAGACGAGGCCCCACGCCACGGCGGCCCAGGAGAAGTAAATCGTGCGGGCCCCGCTTGCGGCGATGCCGCCGACGCCGGTCAGAGTCAGCCCGATGGCGAAGAGCTTCGCGCGGGTCGTCGGCTCGCCGAGCCAGGTCGCGCCGATGGCGGCCACCCACGCCGGGGCGGTGTAGAGCAACACCGACGCCAGCGCCGCTCCGCCCCGCTCGATGGCCAGCTGGTAGGCGGCGTAGAACAGCGACACACCGACCAGTCCGAATGCCGCCACCGCGAGCCAGTCGCGCCCGCGCACCGTTTCCGCCGGAGCCTCGGACGGGCGAGAGTCGGGCGCGTACAGGCGGACCATCGCAACGTGCCCGGCAAACAAGAGCCCGCCGACCACGGCACGCCAAAAGGCGATCTCCAGCGGCGCCACCCCCTCGCGCAGGGCCACGCGCGCCACCGGCCCGAGGAGGCCCCAGCACACGGCGGCGGTAAGCAGCGCGGCGGGACCAACGAGACGGGTGGGCATGAAAAGCCGGGGTCAAGCGAGGGCGAGGCACCGGCCGGGCCGCCCCCGCGTCCGCAGCGATCGTGGACGAACGGTGCGCGCGGCCAATCCTACAGCGGCATGTTGCCGTGCTTCTTGCGCGGGTTGTTCACGACCTTGTTCTCCAGCATGTCGAAGCCACGGATGAGACGTTTGCGCGTTTCGCTCGGCTTGATCACGTCGTCGATGTAGCCGTGCTCGGCGGCGATATACGGGTTGGCAAACTTCTCGCGGTACTGCTCGATGAACTCGTCCTTCTTGGCCTCCGGGTCGTCCGCGTCGGCCAGCTCGTGGCGGTAGATGATTTCGACCGCGCCTTTGGGGCCCATCACGGCGATCTCGGCCGTCGGCCAGGCGAAGTTGAGGTCGCCGCCGATGTGCTTCGAATTCATCACGTCGTAGGCGCCGCCGTAGGCCTTGCGCGTAATGACGGTGATGCGGGGCACGGTGGCCTCGCAGAACGCGTAGAGCAGCTTCGCACCGTGCTTGATGATGCCGTTCCACTCCTGGTCGGTGCCCGGGAGGAAGCCCGGCACGTCCTCGAAGACGAGCAGCGGGATGTTGAATGCGTCGCAGAAGCGCACGAAGCGGGCGCCCTTGATGGAGGCGTCGATGTCGAGCGTGCCGGCCAAAACGGCGGGTTGGTTGGCGACGATGCCGATGGAGCGGCCGCCGATGCGGGAAAACCCGGTGATGATGTTCTCGCCGAAGTCCGGCATGATCTCGAAGAAGTCGCCGTCGTCCACAATGTGGCGCGCCACGTCGCGCATGTCGTACGGCTTGTTCGGCGCGTCCGGAACGATTTCGTTGAGCGCGTCCGAATCGAGCGAGTTGGAGGCCTGTTTGCGCGGCTTCTTGGGGGGATCCTCCTCGCAGTTCGCCGGCAGATAGCTCATCAGCTCGCGGATGCGCAGGAGGCAGTCCACATCGGTCGCACAGGTGACGTGGTTGACGCCGCTCTTCGAGGCGTGTGTCTGCGCGCCGCCGAGCTCCTCGCTCGTTACGTCCTCCTGCGTGACGGTCTTCACGACGTGCGGACCGGTCACGAACATGTAGCTCGTGCCTTCCACCATGAAGGTGAAGTCGGTCATAGCCGGGCTGTACACGGCGCCTCCGGCGCACGGGCCCATGACCGCCGAGATCTGCGGGACGACGCCCGAGGCATCCACGTTCAGCTTGAAGATGTCGGCGTAGCCGCCGAGCGACTCGACGCCCTCCTGGATGCGGGCCCCGCCCGAGTCGTTCAGGCCGATGAGAGGCGCGCCGTTCTCGATCGCCTTCTCCATCACGTTCACAATCTTGTCGGCATGGGCGCGGCCCAGCGACCCGCCGAACACCGTGAAGTCCTGGCTGAAGACATAGACGAGCCGTCCGTTGATGGTGCCGTATCCGGTGACCACCCCGTCGCCGTAAGGGCGGTTGTCCTCGAGGCCGTAGGCGGTTTCTTGGTGGCGGACAAACGTGCCCAGCTCCTCGAACGAGTCGTCGTCCAGGAGAATGTCGAGGCGCTCGCGGGCCGTCAGCTTGTCCTTCTCGTGCTGCCGCTCGATGCGCTTTTCGCCGCCACCCAACCGGGCGTCGGCCCGGCGTTTGTCGAGGTCGGCGTGGCGTTCATCGACGGAAAGAGCGTCGGAGGGGCGGTCATCAGAGTCACTCATAAGAGACAGCAAGGGAGGTCTTGTCGCAATGTCGTGCCACCGGGAAAGTAGGAGGCAAGGGGTACGGCGTCAATGAAGAGTTCGAGGCTTTGCGCCGAGGACGCTGCGACGAAACAACCGCGGGTAGCAGCGCGCGGCGCAGTCGTTCCGCGTCGCTATTCCGCGGTGTCGCTACTCCTTGAAGGAGGCCTCCACGGCATCGGTGAAGGTGACGGCGATGTCGCTGTAGATGTTGATCTGGTTGGCGCGGAAGACGTCCTCGGCGACGATCTGTGAGGCCTCGCTCCAGCTCGCAGCGCGGTCGATGCGGCGAAGGATCCGGCGGTAGTCCTCGGCCGAGCCTTTGAAGAGCTCCCGCACGTAGGCCTCGCGGTGCGGCGCAGGGGTGTGGCCGAAGATGCGCTGCTCCAGCTTGCGGGTGGCGTCGTCGAGGGAGCCGGCCGAAGGCGCGTTGTCCTCGGCGGTCGCCCCTTGGGCGTCGTCGGAGACACTCTGCGAGGGCTTGAACCGTGCCCAGAGGGGCGTCTGCTCGTCCGGCTCTGCAGCCTCGGACGATTCCGCGCGCGACGGCCCGGCGGTCTGAAACTGTCGCCAGAGCGGCGCAGCGGCGTTGGCGTCCGGACTGTCGGCCTCATCGTCCGCCTCGGCCTCCGTCGGCGCAGGCTCGGCACCAAGGGAGGGTGCATCCGTCGTCGGGTCGTCCGGGGGAGAGGCCTCCACGGGGGGCGCGTCATCGCTCGCCGGGGACGGCGCCTCAGCGGGCGACTCTTCGGCGGGCGACTCTTCGGCGGGCGACTCTTCGGCGGGCGCGTCTTCGATCGGCATGGCACCGGTGTCAGATGCTGCCTCCGGGGGGTCGGGCTCTGTCGGCGCGTCGGGCGGTTCTTCGGCGCGGAGTGTCGGGTCCGGGGCAGGGTCTCCGTCTAGCGGGGCCTCGTGAGGAGCATCGGCGTCGTTCGGTTCCGGGGAGCCGGTGGCGGGTCCATTCTCGAACGCCTCGGGCGGCCACGGACTGCCCAGGAGCGCGTCCTCGACCACCGTTTCGGGGGGCGAAGCGGGCGCGTCTGCAGGAGCATCGATTGGTGCCTCCGCGGCTGGCTCGTCTCCCGACGGGGCCGCGTCGTCGGGGGCCGCGCGTCCCTCCATTAGGCGGCGCAGGACGGTGCGCGGCGTCGCGGCATGACCGGCCTGCTCGCGCTCCTCGAGGCGCTGCGCCAGGTCGGTCGCCCGTTTCTCGTTGAAGAAGGCGCGCAGCAAGGGGGTGGGAACGGCCTCGGTGCCGGTTGCGACGCGCGCCGTTGCGAACAGCGGCGCGAGGAGGCGCATCCAGCGATCGCCGTCGTCCGCCTCGGGAACGGCGCGTGCGTCGATGCGGGCGAGAAAGCTCCGGAACGTGTTCGGGTGCAGGCGAGAGAGCGACCGCCGCTCGGCGTAGGTATCGAGGGCCTCATGCAGATAGGCGTACGGACCAAAAAACTGCATGCGCCACTGCACGCGTTCAATCGGAAGAGTGGCGTCTTCGTCGTCGAAGATGAACGACACGAGCGTAGGCACCGGACGCACGAGGTAGGCCGTCACCGCGTTGGCGGCCTGCTGGAGCACGCCCTCCCACGCATCGGCCGGAATCTGGGCGTAGGCCTGCACGGCGCGCTCCAGGTCGTGCACCGCGCGCTCGACATCGGCGTGGTCGTACGCCACCCATTCGCTGCGGGCCTGGCGGAGGCGGCGCCGTTCCAACCGTGCTCGGTGCGCCAACACCTGCTCCAGGAAGTGCCGGACGGCGTCGGGCATAGGGCCGTCGTTCCAGTCGTCGGCCCGATAGGCACGGTCGGCCGGGTAGGCCTCGCGGAGACGGTCGTACAGAGGAGGGGCAAGAGCACGTGGCATATCGGCGGGGACGGGTGGACGAACAGCATCGCAACATCCGGCGTGACCAACGTACGCAGCGCAAAACCGTTTTCTCCGGCACGCCTTCGCAGGGAAAGGCGGAACGCCTCAGCAGCCCGACGATTTCTCATCGAAGACGCCGCGCGGCGGCTCGCGGTCGGGTCGCAACGTTGCCTGCAGCGCTGCGTCTTTGTAAGCTGCGTCTTCTGTACGTACGCTTTCGCAGGCGGCCGCCAACGCGAGCCGGAACAGTGCGGACCGGAACGACGCCCGGCTGCGCGCCGGCTCCCTTCTGTGCCGCTGGTCGTCTGCGAGGAGGCCCCGTCGTGTTTTCCTGTCCCTCACCGCGCTTCCGTGCAAGACGCCCCGCATCTTCCTCCGCCGTTCCGCCGCCGCACCGGCACCACGGGCCGGCTGGCCTACGGGCTGTTGCTGGCGGTGCTCGGCTATGCCGCCGCCCTGCTGGCCGACGGGCTCGACGTACCGTCGCGGGCGGCGGCGCTGCGGCTGTGGACGCTCATCATGTCGGGGGCCATCGCCGTGACGATCCCCAACGTGCTCCTTCCGGATCCCAACGCGCCGATGCTGCAGGTGCTCAACTGGCCGCCGTTCCGTCTGCTGCGCTATCAACTCCGGCCCATGCGTGCGCTCTGGGGGCTCTTTGCGGGACCGGCGGCCCTGCTGGCCTATTTCGCGACGGACGGCGGCGGGCAGCAGTTTGGGACCAAGACAGCCCTGCTCGGGCAGTCGCTGCTCGTGCTAACGGGGGTGCTGCTGTATAGCTTCGACCACTACGCCACGATTGGCCGCCGCTCGCAGGCCTGGCACGAGGGGCGGGCGGGGCAGTGGTACGGGCAGATGGTGGAGGAGGCGGGGCAGGGCGTGAGCGTCCCGCGCGGCCTCGTGCCGGCGCTGTTTGCCACCGCGCGGTGCTTTCTCGTGGCGGTGATCGTCCTGGTGGCGAGTGCCATCGGCACCCGCGCCGGGCTGCCGCTGCTGGCCTGGGGCCCGGGTGTGCTGCTTCTGGCCGCGAGCAGTGCCCTGCTGTGGCGGCACCGGGGAACGTTTGACCAGCACTTTTACCAGACCAACGCGCTGTACACCGAGGTGCTGGGCGGCGGGTCGGTGGCCGCTGCAGCCCGCGATCCGGTGCCCTTTGACGCGCTCTACTGGGTGCCGCGGCGATGGCGTCCGGCGGTGTGGGCCAGCCTCCGCCAGTTCGACCGCCGGCTCCCGCTGGGGCGCCTCGTCGCCCTCGGCCACCTTGCGCTGTGGGTACTCTGCGCGCAGGGGGCCGCGCCCGACGCCGTGACGGCCTATCTCCTTACGCTCTTCGCCGCGCAGAACGCCGCCTGCGGCCTGCTCGTAACCGCCGCCGCGGCCCCGCCGTCGTTCCAACTGTCCCTGCAATCGCCCCTCGACTGGGCCGGAACGCGCACCTTCGTGAACCTGCGCTGGTTGGTGCCCCACGCCGGGAGCCTCGCACTCGTCGCCCTCTTCGATGCCACGTACGGATGGACGTGGGTCCTTACGTGGAGCGGCATCGCCGTGCTCTTTGCCGCCACCGCCGGGATTGTGGTCACCCTCGCCACCGAGGTCCAGGCCCGCCGGCGGTTTTCGTGAGACGTCCGTGCGCGGCGAAACGTACCAGGAAGTCGTTCTCGGAAATCGCGATATTGGGGGAGGGCGAGGCGTCCCAGGCTTCCCGTCCTCCAGAGCGTCCAGAGCGTTCCGCACACCCCTCGGTTTCACTCCCTCCGTTCGATCCTGCCCACACGCATATCCTCCATGAAACAGCGGTCCCTCGTTCTCGACGACGTTGTCAAGCAGTACGGCGAGGATGCGCCGGTGCTGGACGGGCTCTCGCACACCTTCGCGCCGGGAACGCTCACCATGCTCTCGGGCCCGAACGGCTCGGGGAAGACGACGCTGCTGCGCGTGCTGTCCGTGCTGGCGTTCCCGACGCGCGGAATGGTGCGCTACGGCGACCTCGACGTGCACGCCCACCCGTACCGGTATCTGCAGCACGTGGGCATCGTCCACGCCGAGGCGACGCTGCCGGAGCACCTCACGGCGGTCGAGCTGCTGGAGTGGGTGCTGCGCAGCCGCGACCGGTGGTCCGACAGCGCCCCCGACCGCATTACCGCCCTGCTCGACCGGTTGCACCTCGACGAGCGCCGCGTCAATCTCATCCGCACCTACTCCAGCGGCATGGTCAAGAAGGCCCAGATCGCCGCGGCGCTGATCCCGGCCCCGCACGTGCTGCTCATGGATGAACCGCTCCGCAGCCTCGACAGCGCCACGACCGACGCCGCGCTCGGCCTCCTGCACGACTTCGTGGCCGACGACGGGGTGGCCGTCGTCGCCAGCCACCTCCAGAGCGAGCTCTCCACCCTTGCCGACGCCGTGATCGAGATGGGGGCAGAGCGCAAGGAGTGAGGACCAAAGCCTTCCGGCTTCGTCGTAACTTCGGCTCTCGCTGTGCGTAAAGGGAACATGAACAGGAAACGTCGTACGATTGCCCGCCTCGTCCGGTCGTCCCTGCGCAGAGGTCCTGGAGCGACATCGAGGACGTGCGCCGCGACCTGACCCCGACTCGTTTGTCCGGTCATCATGATGGATCTGGATCCGACCCTCGTAACCTGGCTCTTCGTCGCCGCCGGTTTTCTGCTGATGCTGCTGGAGACGGTGATCCCCGGCGGTGTCGCGTTCTTTCTCGGCGTCGGGGGGCTAACCGTAGCGGGCCTGCGCGCCGTCGGCCTGCTGGTCGATCCGCTGACGGCCATTGTGGTCTGGGCGTTTCTGTCGGCGGGGCTGACGATCGCGCTGCGCCCGATTGCTCTGCGCTACTTCGGCGGCACCATCTCCATCGGCCTCACCGATGAGGACGCCGAGGCCATGGGGCAGACGGTCACCGTCGTCGAGCCCGTCAGCGCCGACGATGCCGGCCGCATCCGCTTCCGCGGCGCCACCTGGGACGCCCGGACCGTCGAGGGCCGGCTGCCGGACGGCGCCGAGGCCAAGATTCTGTACCGCGACAACCTGACGTGGATCGTCGAGCCGGTTGACCACAGCGACCTCGACGCCGAGTTCGCCGACGACATCGGCGTGCCCCCCTCGCGCGAGGAATCCGCCTCGTCGAACCGTACGTCCTCCGAGCGGTCTGAGGGCGGCGGCCTGAACTACGATCCGAGTGCTTCGCCGCCCAACCGCGAACGCTCGTAACCCTCCACGCCGCCCCGTCGTACTTCGAGGGTCCACGGTGTATGCAGAACCTGCCGTCTCTCCACGCTCCCACGTTCCCTTCCAGCCAACTGCCATGTGGTTCGTTCTCCTCGTTCTTCTCGCCCTCGCCCTCTTCATTTTCTGGAACACCTTCGTCATCGTGGAGATGCGCGAGGAGGTGATTTTGGAGCGCTTTGGCAAGTTTCACGATACGCTCACGCCGGGTCTCCACTTCACGATTCCCTTCATCGACCGGATCGCGTACCGCCAGGAAATGCGCGAGCAGGTGCTCGATGTGCCGCATCAGAAGTGCATCACAAAGGACAACATCGAGGTGGACGTGGACGGTCTCGTGTATCTGAAGGTGATGGACTCCTACAAGGCCAGCTACGGCATCAACGACTACCGCCTGGCGGCCGTCAACCTGGCGCAGACGACGATGCGCAGCGAGGTCGGCAAGATTACGCTCGACGACACGTTCAGCGAACGCGACGCCATGAACGAAGCCATCGTCGAGGAGCTCGACAAGGCGTCCGACCCCTGGGGCGTGAAGGTGATGCGCTACGAGCTCAAAGACATCCAGCCGTCGCAGGACATTGTGCTCACGATGGAGCAGCAGATGGAGGCCGAACGGGAGAAGCGCGCCGAGATCACGACCTCCAGCGGCGAGCGCGACGCCCGCATCAACACGTCGGAGGGCGAGCGGCAGGCGTCCATTCTGATGTCGGAGGGCCGGCGTCAGAAGCGCATCAATGAGGCGAAAGGCGAGGCGAAAGAGATGGAGCTGATCGCCACCGCTACGGCCGACGGCATCCAGCGCGTGGCCGAGGCGATCTCGCAGCCCGGCGGCTCGCTTGCCGTCAAGATGCGCCTCACCGAGCAGTTCATCGACCGTCTTGGCACCATCGTCGAGGGGGCGAACGTCAGCGTCTTGCCCGTCGAGGCCGCCAACATCAAGTCGTTCTTCGAAGGCGCCACGCAGGTCACCGACGGCGTGCGGGGCACGGATTGACCGGAAGACTTGAAGCCTGGGAACGTGAGGGCGCGGGAGGCTCATTTGAACGGGATTGCTGAAACCATGGCTGTACGTGGCGTTGAGGAGCGTCGGATGTGCGAACGTTCACACGAACGCGCGCTACGTCGTACGCCCCCTCACTCCCACGCCCCCTCACTCCCACGCCCCCTCACTCCCACGCCCCCTCACTCCCACGCTCCCGCACCCCCACGCATCGCTGCCAACACGATTCTCCCCCTCCTTCTCCCCCTTACTAAGACAACGCCGTTGCCATGGAAGCCTCCCCATTTGCCTTTGCCAACCAGGTCAGCCTCGGCATTCTTGCGCTGCTGGCCATTTACGTCATCTACAAGGTGCTGCGGGCCATCCGGTTTGTGCCGCAGCAAAGTGCGTACGTCGTGGAGCGGCTCGGCAATTACCACAAAACGCTGCAGCCCGGTTTCCACGCCCTGGTTCCGTTCATCGACCGCGTGGCCTACACGCACGATCTGCGCGAGCAGGCCATCCCGGTGGAGCCGCAGGACTGCTTTACGGAGGACAATGTGCGGGTGGAGGCCGACGGGGTCATTTACCTCAGCGTGATGAATCCCGAAAACGCCAGCTACGGCGTGACCGACTACCGGCGGGCTGCGATTCAGCTGGCACAGACGACGACGCGCTCGGTCATCGGACGGATGGAGCTGGACACGACCTTCCAAGAGCGGGCGGCCATCAGCCAGTCGGTCGTCGACGTGCTGAGCGAGGTGGAGCAGGCGTGGGGCATCAAGGTGCACCGCTATGAGATCAAGAACATCGACACGCCACGCACGGTCCAGAAGGCCATGGAGCGGCAGATGACCGCCGAGCGCGAGCGCCGCGCCACGGTCGCCCGCTCGGAGGGGAAGCAGCAGTCGACCATCAACGACGCACAGGGGATGAAGCAAGAGGTCATCAACCAATCCGAGGGCGAGATGCAGCGCCGCGTCAACGAGGCCGAGGGACGCGCCGAGGAGATTGAGCGCATTGCCGAAGCGACAGCCGAAGCCATCGAGCAGGTCGCGAGTGCCGTGAACAGCCCGGGCGGCGAGGAGGCCGTCAAGCTGCGCCTTGCCGAGCAGTACCTCGACACGCTCGCCAAGCTGGGCAAAGAGAACAACGAAGTTCTGCTGCCCGCCGACCTGACGCGCTACGACTCGGTCCTCGACGGACTGGCGCTCGACGATTTCTCGCTGCACCGCGACGGCCCGCCTTCGCCGAGCGGCGACGGGGCCTCGTCGCAGGGCGAGTCGGCGTAACGCCCGCTACCGGCCCATCGAGTCCGGGGGCGACGGGAAGGCCCTGGCCGTGCGGGCGGCGGTGAAGGTGCCCGAGACCGACGTGCGGAAGGGCTGTGGCCGAAGGAGATCTGCGAAGGTCGTGTCGCCGGGCACCGGGGCCCGCAGGTCGAGGGCCAGAAGCGTCGTGAACGCAAACCGGCCACGCAGCCTGTCTGCGCTAGACGACTCGACGGTGAGGGAACCCTGCGCAGCCGGTGCGATGCGGACGCGGTCGTCCTCCCGTTCGGCATAGCTGGCAAGGGCCTCGGGCGTTGGGCGACGCAGCGGCGGGGCACCCGGCCCCAGGGAGACCGACTGGAACGAGTACGTACCGGGCGTCGGCGGACCGTCGCCGCGAATGAAGACGCTGATGCCGCTTCCGAACAGGTCGGCGTCCTCGTCGCGCAGAAATAGGATCGTGCCCGAGGGATGCAGCGCGTCGAGCGGGGGCCGGTTGAGGCTGTCGGGAAGCGGCAGGCGCAGCGAGTCGGGCGCGAGGGGCAGCACGCCGAAGAGACCGGCAAAGGCATCGCTCGCTTCCGCTCCGCGGGCGAGACCGGCCGGCCCGCGCATCGTTTTCTGGATGGCGCCGGTGATTTCCGCCTCGAAGCGCGGCTCAGGCGGAGCGTCGGGGCCGGAGGCGTCGCAGGCAGACAGAAGAACAGCGACCGTCAGAACGGAGGCGAGGAGGCACGCGGGAAGACGGAGGCGACGAAGCATGGAACGGGGGACCGTGCTGGAGGGCGGCGCGGGCGAAAGGGGAAGGACGAGTCGGAAAAATCCGAACCGGTCCGCTTGTTCCCGTGCAGCAAACGGGGGCGAACGGCTGTGCAACGTTTGGCCCGAAGGGAACACCAAGAACGCTGGCCCGCCCAAGGGAACCGGAGCGAATGATCTGATTCGTCCATCCGCCGGCCATGCGTCCGCTCGAAGGGGTCTTTTTGCTCGTCCTTGCCGCTGCTCTTGGGCTGTCCGTGCAGCGGGCACGGTCGTGGGCGTACAGCGCCACGGTTGCGAGTGTCGCGATTGCCGGGGCGCACGGGCTCGTGGAGGGCATCCGGTGGCAGATGGCGCCGGCGTACGGGACCGTCATTGCGCTGGCGGTCGTGCGGGCGGCACAGTGGCGCGCTGCCGAGAGGCGTGTGCTGCGTCGCCGGGCGCCGCGTCGCCTGGTTCGATGGGCCCGCGGGCTGGGTCTGGGGATCGGCGGTGGGGCGATTGTCGGG
>Ga0207797_1001572_pt1 | contig 16414 bp, 19 predicted proteins | sample PRCRCaboRojoPR_6_FD_187275 | JGI IMG/M metagenome (GOLD analysis project Ga0207797, IMG submission 187275) | Marine sediment microbial community from Cabo Rojo, Puerto Rico - PR CR 10% Liquid 1 (SPAdes) | ecosystem: Environmental > Aquatic > Marine > Coastal > Sediment | place: Cabo Rojo, Puerto...
ACCACGCTCTCGAGCACCGTGTCGCCCGCCCCGTGGCCGTAATGGTCGTTGACTGCCTTGAAGCGGTCCAGGTCCAGCTCGATCAGGCACAGCGCGGCACCGCTGCGGGCAGCCCGATCGCATTCACTGCGCAGATGTTCGAAGAAGTGCCGACGGTTCCATGCGCCGGTCAGGGGGTCGATGCGGGCCAGGTGGTCCAGACGGGCATTCGCCTCCTCCAGCTCGCGTGTCTGCTCGCTGACCAGCTGCTCCAGGTGTTGCCTGTAGCGCTGCAGGTCCCGCCACAGCAGCGCGATGAGGTAGCTGGCGATGTTGACCGCGAACACGAAGCTGAGCGTGGCCAGGAAGGTCTCGTAGGGATCGGGCTCGGTGATCGGGCCCTCGCCGGCAGCAGTTAGCCAGAGGATCGCCATTGAGAGCGCCGCGACGGCCAGCGCCGCCCAAGCCAGACTCAGGCGCATCACCATGGCGACGAAGACCACGAAGAGCAGATAGAACGGCTGTACGGGCTCCTGGATCGCCAGGGCCAGGGCGGCCAGTGTCACGTACCCCGCCGCCTCCAGCAGTCGCAGTGGCTGAACGGCGCGCGGGCCGCCACGCGGCCACAGCCACAGGGGCGGCGTCAGCACGACCATCCCGATGTAGTCGGCCAGCGCGACCCCATGCCACAGCTTGAAGAGCTCCGCCGTGCTCGTCGCCACCGCCGGGTGCATCAGGACGGTGCCCGCGACGAGCAGCACGGCACCGACGGCCGCCGCCACCGGCATGGCTATCAGCATATCCAGCAGAAACGGGCCCGTGCCGATCTGCTTGCCCGTGATGCGGCTGATCAGCAGGGCAGCGATGGCTGGCTCCAGTGCCCCGCCCGCACCGGTAAGCACCGCGCTGGCGGCGACCACCGAGAGCGGACCCTCGGCGGTGGTGATCGGCGGAAGGCTGAGGGCGGCGGACGCCACGAAGATGACCGCACAGACGCGGTAGCCGTAGCGCAGTACGGCGGCCAGCGCGATACCCGAGGCCGGCCAGACGAGCGTCAGGGCCGTGCCCTGCAGCGGCGCGATCTCGATGCCCCACCAGCCCGCTGCATAGTAGGCGAGCGCCAGGGCAACGGCGCCCAGCCAGCGAGGCCACGAGGCGGACCGTTCGTCTGCGCTGTCCGCCTGCGCTCGCCCTCCGACCTGGGGCTGGAGCCGCCATGGCCATTGAACAGGCGATTGGATGGGCATGGCTCTCCCCCGCTATGGGCAGGCGGTCAGGACGATGGGGCGCGGGCGGTGACGCGCCAGCCCGGCCTCAGGGACAGGCCCAGCCACCCGCTCGGGCAGGACCCGGGTGATAGGGGCAGGGCAATGCGAGCGGCTGAGCATGCAACAGCTTGGCCGCTCAGGCGCGTGAGAGCCCGCGGCCGTCGCGCCCCGCGGATCGAGTGGACTTGAGCGCTGGGCAGGCCCCAGGTTAAGGCGTGCGTCTCCTGGCGTGCGGGCCTTGCGGGCGCTGATGCCTCCGCGCCGCTCTCGAACCGGTCCCGCGACGTGGTCCCGTGCATCGGCCTGCCCCTCTGGTAGGCACTGTCACGCGGTCTAGCGGCACGTCCTGGTCCTCTGGCCGGTGTCATGCCGGTTGCAGCGAGTCTAGGCCACGGGCAGCCCCGGTCAAACGATTCGCGGATAGAATTGGGCCAGCGAAGCGGCACATCGGACACGCAAGCCATGGGCCCTTTACCCGGGTGACAGGGTGACGGCGAAGCGCTACGAACACGGCCAGGAACGCAGCAGCAGCCTTTGCAAAACAAGCGCTGATCGGACGCCTCCAGCTGTCAGGATGATCGTTGCGCTGGGTGTGCAGGCGCCGGATGCGGAATCCCGTGGCAGAGCTTGAGAGACATGGACCTGAGACAGCGCACATATGAGATCCTCGAGGCAGCGCGCCCTGGCGATCGGGTGAGCCTCCTTGTCGACTGGGCCTTGATGGTGCTGATCCTGGCGAACGTCGGGGCGGCCATCGTCCAGACGGTGGGTCCGATCTATGAGGCTGCTCAGCGGTGGTTCGATGCCTTCGAGGTGGCCTCGGTGCTGATCTTCACGGTGGAGTATATGGCGCGCGTGTGGTCGTGCACGGTGGATCCGCGGTATGCGCAGCCGTTGCGGGGCCGCCTGCGATTCGCCAGGACACCACTGGCCCTCATCGACCTGATCGCCATCGCGCCGTTCTGGCTGACGCTGGGTGCCTCGGACTTTCGGATGCTCCGTCTCCTGCGTCTGGTACGGATCCTGCGGCTTGCCAAGCTCGCCCGCTACTCCCATGCCCTGCAGACCCTCGGCCGGGCGGCGGTGCGCAAGCGCGGCGAGCTGTCGGTGACGCTGGTCGCCCTGGGGGTGCTGTGGATCATATCCGCCTCGCTCATGTATGCGGCCGAGCACCGTGCGCAGCCGGAGGCCTTCTCCAGCATCCCAGCGGCCATGTGGTGGGCGGTCGCCACACTGACGACCGTGGGCTATGGCGACGTGTATCCAGTGACCGCACTGGGCCGCGCCATGGGGTCGGTGGTGGCGATCCTCGGTATCGGTATGTTCGCCCTGCCAGCGGGCATCCTGGGCTCGGCGTTCCTGGAGGAGGTGGAGGAGGCCAAGGCGCAGGCTGCATCGCCGCAGCGGTGCCCACACTGCGGCAAGGCGATCCATGGCGACGGGGGCGGGTGACAGGCGCTCGCAGCCCGACTGGCCGGTGGCGGTTATCCGGATCCATGGACCCGACCTTCAGTACACGCCCGGGACGAACCGGGCCGTTCGGGCTGCCCACGCCCTATACTCGGCGCCGTACTTCGCGTCGAGGTGTCGGTCCAGCTTCGGGATGTGTAGCAAGACGAACCCGAGGGCCATCAGAGCGGGCACGATCAGCGCCCAAAGGGAGCCGGTGGCCAGGGCATAGCCTGTAAAGAGCAGCGTGTCCCCAAGGTAGTTGGGATGGCGCACCAGGCGGAAGAGGCCCCCGGTGTAGAGCGCGTTGGGCTGGCGCTGCTTGAAGCGGTAGCGCTGGTACTCGGACCAGCTGTTAAGAAAGCTGCCGAGCCCATAGAGGAGCACTGCCGTCCACCACAGTGGCAGGTCGCTGGGGGTGGAATGCAGGGCCAGGGCGGCGAACAGCGGGTGCACGACCAGCAGCAGCAGGCCAACCGTCAGGGCCTCCGCCCAGCCCATCCCCCGGGACAGGAAGACGCTGCCTCCCAGGCTCAAACGCGCGAGGTAGATGACGGCGAAGGCAATGAGCGTCATGGCCTGCACTGCCTGATCGACACCGGCGGAGCCGGGAGTGGCCTCCTGCCGCACCCCCGCCTCGCCTTCGAGCAGTATCCAGGCGGCCGCCACGATAGAGAAGACGTGTAGGACAGTCAGGAGCACCTTCGCGGCAGTCGCATGCCCCTGTTGCCCGTGGATGGCCATCGGGTCCTCCTTACGCCCGGCCCTGCCGCAGGTGCTGGGTTCTGGGGGCCGTCTGGTAGCCTGTGGGTTCTTTCCCAGCATGACCGTGTATTGTCTGGGAGGGTAGGCGGCCTCTCGGCACGGTCTTCTCGGCGGCAGGCAGCCCGGCGGTTGCGATGCCGCGCCCCGAATCGCACAGCCTGGAGAGCCCCGGCGATGTTCCGAAGCCACTACTCCCGCCCTGTTGCCCGGGATCGTCCTCCGGCGATCGCCGTTTCCGGCCTGAACAAGACCTTCGAGTCCGGCTTCCAGGCCCTGCGCGACATCGACCTGGAGGTTCGCCAGGGGGAGATCTTCGGTCTGCTCGGCCCCAATGGGGCGGGCAAGACAACGCTGATCAGCATCATATGCGGCCTGGTTAACGGCAGCTCGGGCAGCGTTCGGGTGGAGGGCTATGACAATGTTACTGACTTTCGCCAGACCCGCTCCCGGGTGGGGCTGGTGCCGCAGGAGCTGACTACCGACGCCTTCGAGACGGTCTGGGCTACGGTGAGCTTCAGCCGCGGTCTCTTCGGCAAGGCACCGGATCCCGCTTACATCGAGAAGGTGCTGCGTGACCTGGCGCTGTGGGAGAAGCGGGACAGCCGGATCATAACCCTGTCGGGCGGCATGAAGCGGCGCCTGCTGATCGCCAAGGCCCTGTCCCACGAGCCCCGGGTGTTGTTCCTCGACGAGCCGACGGCCGGGGTGGACGTGGATCTGCGGCAGGACATGTGGGAGCTGGTGCGCTCGCTGCGGGCGAACGGGGTTACGGTCATCCTGACCACCCACTACATCGAGGAGGCCGAGCTGATGGCGGACCGGGTGGGGGTCATCAATCGCGGTGAGCTGATGCTCGTCGACGACAAGGCCGAGCTCATGCGCAGGTTCGGGGGCAAGCGGCTTACGCTGCACCTGGAGGAGGCCCTCGAGCGTATCCCGCCCGGGCTGGATACGGTCAATCTGGAGCTGGGGGCCGAGGGCTGGGAGCTAACCTATACGTACGATAAGGAGGGACAGGGCAAGGACATTGCGGCCCTGCTGACCGAGCTAGGCGAGGCGGGGATCCGCTTCACGGACCTGCACACCGAGCAGAGCTCGCTGGAGGAGATCTTCGTCAGCCTGGTGCGGGAGGGGCGATGAACACCCGTGCGATCCTGGCGATCTACCGCTTCGAGATGGCCCGCACCGGCCGCACCCTGCTGCAGAGCATCGTCTCGCCGGTCATCTCTACCTCGCTGTACTTCGTGGTCTTCGGGGCTGCCATCGGCTCGCGCATTACCCAGGTGGAAGGGGTCAGCTACGGCTCGTTCATTGTGCCGGGGCTGATCATGCTTATGCTGCTGACCCAGAGTGTCTCCAATGCCTCGTTCGCCATCTACTTCCCGCGCTTCACGGGGACCATCTACGAGATCCTCTCGGCGCCGATCTCCGCGTTCGAGATCGTGATCGGCTATGTGGGCGCCGCCGCCACCAAGTCCATGATCCTCGGGCTCATCATCCTGGGGACGGCCAGCCTGTTCGTGCCCCTGGAGATCGCCCATCCCTTCTGGATGCTGGCCTTTCTGGCGCTGACTGCCATATCCTTCAGCCTATTCGGCTTCATCATCGGCATCTGGGCCGACAATTTCGAGAAGCTGCAGCTAGTGCCCCTGCTGGTCTTGACGCCCCTGACGTTTCTCGGCGGCACCTTCTACTCCATCGACATGCTGCCGCCTTTCTGGCAGGGGGTGACGCTGTTCAATCCGGTCGTGTATCTGGTGAGCGGCTTTCGCTGGAGCTTCTACGGCCTGGCCGATGTAAGCGTCGTCGTCAGCCTGGCCATGGTGGCTGGCTTTCTGGCCCTGTGCTTGACGGCGGTGTGGTGGATCTTCCGCACCGGCTATCGGCTCAAAGCCTGATCGCGCCCGTGACTTGCACCGAGGGACGGGCCAGTGCCAGAAGGGGTAGTCTCCCCCCATACTGGTCAGGTGCTCGCTATACGCGAACGGAGCGCCCGGGCTCTGTGGGCCGTATGGGGGCGGGATCGCGAGGGCGTTGCCGCGGGTTCGATCATGCCGCGATCTGCTCGAAGGAGAAGTGGGGTATGTCGGCCCGGGTGCTGGCGTGCTCGATGGTGATGGCGCAGATCTGCCCCTCCGCGTCCATGTCGAGCAGTGTGTTCTCATCCAGGTCCCGTGTCTCGGTGACTTCGGCAGCTTGGAGCTCGATGTAGAGGGTATCCGTGTCCTGGAAGTATTTGATCTTCATGGTTTGAAGCTCCGATCGAAAAACGCATTGTGGACGGTTTCTCCGTCTTCCAAAAGGATAACGCGGAGGTAACGGTTGCCGGCTTCGGGGACGGGAGCCCAACGGCGGATGCGGCCATCTCCCTGGATGAGCTCCTTCACAGAGCTTTCGACGACGCGCTCGATCCATTCCCATTGGATCGATGCCCGGTCCGGTCGTTTCCATAATTGGTCGAAATAGCGGGTCGTTCTCATGACACTCCTTTGTTAACGATTCCAAAGGACGGCTCGTCCACCCCAGGTCACAATGCCCATGACCGAGAGCCCAATGAGTTGGCTAGTCGGTAGCCTGGCACGGCCAGCCTGCTCGTGCCACTGGAGGTCGCCCATCCGCCGTGGATGCTGGCCTTCCTGGCGCTGACGCTCGTATCCTTCAGCCTGTTCGGCTTTGTCATCGACATGCTGCCGCCTTTCTGGCAGCGGGTGACGCTGTTCAATCCGGTCCTGTATCTGGTGAGCGGCTTTCGCTGGAGCTTCTACGGCCTGGCCGATGTAAGCGTCGTCGTCAGCCTGGCCATGGTGGCTGGCTTTTTGGCCCTGTGCTTGACGGCGGTGTGGTGGATCTTCCGCACCGGCTATCGGCTCAAAGCCTGAGGGAGTCGGGCCGGTGGTGGGAGCGCCATGGGATACTTGAAATCCAACTGATTCAGCCGAGGAGGCAATCATGTCCGAGACTGTGGTTATCACCGGTGCCAACCGCGGCATCGGCCTGGAGCTGGCACGCCTGTGGCACGAGCGTGGCGATCGGGTGATCGCGGTGTGCCGGGAGCCCTCGCAGGGCCTGCAGGCGCTGGGCGTGGCCATCGTCGACGGCATCGACGTCGCCCGCGAAGACGGCGTCCGACGTCTTGCCGGGGCGCTGAGCGGCGAGCAGGTCGACCTGCTCTACAACAACGCCGGCATCATGAGGGACGAGAACCTCGACAATATGGACTTCGACACGATGCGCGAGCAGTTCGAGGTCAACACCCTGGGGCCGCTGCGCGTGACCCATGCCCTGCTACCCCACATTGGCCAGGGGGGCAAGGTTGGGCTGATGACCTCGCGCATGGGCTCCATCGACGACAACGACTCCGGTGGCCGCTACGGCTACCGCATGAGCAAGGCGGCCCTGAACGCAGCGGGCAAGTCGCTCTCCGTGGATCTCAAACCCCGGGGCATCGCCGTGGCCATCCTGCACCCCGGCTTCGTGCGCACGGACATGACCGGGGGTCAGGGCTACATCAGCACGACCGAGGCGGCGGAGCGGCTGGTGCAGCGCATGGACGAGCTCGACCTGAGCAATACCGGGATCTTCTGGCACTCCGACGGCTCCGTCCTGCCTTGGTAGGGCAGGGCGGAGCGACTAGAGGATCTCGACCCCCTTGCATTTGTACTCGCCGAGGGAGACCTCGTCGCTGAGCAGGTTGCCGTCCAGGTCGAAGCAGAAGACGTAGGTCTCGGTACGGCCGTCGCGCTCGACGCTCTTCAGGGCAACGCACTCGTCCGGGTGCCCGGGCAGAAACTTGAGGGAGGAGACCCCGCGGTCGGGGACGCGCTCCCCGATCGTGCGCACCTGGATATCCTGGAAGTCCGCGTCCGCCACGATCAGGGTGTTGCCGCCGCGCTCGCGCTCATCCACCGCCTCGTCGAAGGGCTCGAAGGAGACCTTGCGCGGAAAGAAGTACCAGCGCTCCAGGTCGGGGTGCCACTCGGCGGCCTCGTGGATGAGATAGCCGCGAATGGCGTCGATCCCTACTGACTCGCGCATGGCCTGGTAGCGGTCGTGTCAATTGATGCTGCGGATGCGGTAGTCTCGGTCGATGACCTTGATCCACTCCTCGGGGCCGGTGACTACCCCGCCATCGTCGATGCCCACCTTGCCGTGGCTGCCGACCACCAGCTGGTCGCCCTGGAGGGTCGCCCACTCCGCCTTGAAGCCCTTGAAGGCCTCATCGCCGCTGCCGGCGATCAGGATCTGGCGGGGGATCAGCTCGTGGCCGGCGCGAATCTCGCACACCAGTCCGGTGCGGTCGTCGAAGGCGAGTAGCTTGTCGCCGAACTGCACCTGCTCGGAGAGCTCGGCGCCGCGCCCACCCTCGGCAATCAGACTGATGAGCTGCTGACGGCCGCCCTGTGTCGGCGGGATCTCCTCAAAGCTATAACGCACGTTGCCGGTGACGGGGTCCTCCCGGCGGTGCAGCCGGTCGTAGCGGAGCATGGAGCGCCAGGCCACCTGGCCGTCCTCCAGGTGGACCTGCGTCGCCTGGTCCTCGTCCGTGATGACGGCCACGGAGTAATCGCTGGTCTCCGGCCCGTATCGGATCAGGCGCTGCTGGTCGAGGGTCGAGCTGGGCAAGGCGTCTATCCTAATCGCAGGGGGGGTCATCGCCGGCTACGGTCCCCGAGCGGGGGCCGGGATCGCTTACCATGCCAGGCAGCCGGGCCGCGGGGAAGGGTAGGGGCTATGCACAATCGAAGTGTACGAGAGCCCGCCGCTTGCACTTCGGGTGGCGTGGTGACCTTGCCGGCGGCACGGTCCACCTCGGACCGGGACGGGCACGGCGGCGCGTGCGTGGCGGCGCTAGAATTAGGATTTTGGTCTTTCGTGAGCGTCCTCTGACATGAGAAGGCTCCGCGCGTGCCCAGGCCTGCGAGGCGCCGAGCCGTTCGCCCGCCGATGACCGAGCAGGTCCGTATCCAGCGCCTCGCTACCTGGGGCCTCCGCGGTGTCGCCGCGTTGACGGTGCTCGGGGGTGTGCTTGCCTCGGCTGCCTTCTGGGTGCTGGTCTGGCGCACCTGGTCCACGGCACCGTGGCCCACGGAGAGCCTTGTGGCCTCTGCCCTATTGCAGGTCCTGTTCGCGATCGCGGTCGTGGTCTGGGCCGTGCTGCTGTGGCGACGGGCACGGATGATGGCTGCCCTGGTCGCGCGGGACTATCCAGCCATCACCTGCTTCGCCGTCTGCATGAGGCTGGCCGGAGAGCTGGCGGCAATCCTCTGTGTCCTGTTCTCACTGGCCCTGTCGGTGGCATCGCTGACTTGGGCGGACCTGTTCGTCGGCGAGGTGCTCGCGCGGCTGCAGCTGCAGAGGGACCTGCTCGGGCCGGCGAGCTATGCCATGGCCGGCGGCCTGGCCCTGATGTGGCCCGCGGCTGGCCTCTTCGCGGCGGGGCTCATGTTGTTCGGCGCCTACCTGTTCGCGGAGGCGTTGACCGCGATGCTGGAGTACGTGCGCGACGTGCGCCGCATCCGGGAGCGTCTCGCCGCCGCTGCGGCGCTGGACACGGAACAAGGTGCAGCCCGTGGGCACGAGTGACCCCGCGGCTGCCAGCGCGCAAGTATTTGCGGGGCGCGCCAGAGAGCCCGAACATGTCGAGCTCGATGATCGCAGTCGATCCGGGGGTCGACAGGGCCACGGCACGCCGTCAGTGCCGCTTTGCCCTCTTGATCATGCTATGTTCCAAAGCTCATCGCATGAGCGGGGTTATCTGGCATGGCTATCCTGATCCTCGGGCTTGTATTGTTCCTGGGGGTGCACTCGATCTCGATCGTAGCGGAGCCCTGGCGCGACCGCATGGCGGCGCGTCTCGGCGAGTCGCCGTGGAAGGGCCTCTATTCCATAGTGGCGCTGGTCGGGCTGGTCCTAATCGTATGGGGCTACGGGCTGGCGCGCCAGGAGCCGATGGTGCTGTACGTGCCGCCGGAGTGGCTGCGGCATGTTGCGCTTGTCGTCCTGATCCCGGCCTTCCCCCTGCTGCTCGCGGCTTATCTGCCGGGGCGCATCAAGGACGTCACCAAGCATCCGATGCTGGCGGCTGTGAAGCTCTGGGCGCTGGCGCATCTGCTCGCCAATGGGATGCTTGCGGACGTGCTGCTCTTCGGTGCGGTTCTGGCATGGGCGGTGGCGGACCGCATCTCGCTCAAGCACCGCCGACAACGGCCCATACCCACAGCGCCCGCCTCACGGGCTAACGACGGCATTGCGGTCGCCGGCGGCCTCGTCCTCTATGTCGCCTTCGTCATGGGGCTTCACCAGTGGCTGTTCGGCGTCGCGCCGGTGGCGTAATGCCGGCGCCGCTCGGAGGCACTCCCATTGGCTGGCCCAGGCAGTGGCCGATGCCATACGGACAAGCCTGGACCCTTTTGACCCGATGGGCATCCCTGCAGAGCTGTTCATAGGCGATGGCAGGGTCTGCGAGCTGGATGCGCTGGTGAATACGCCCCGGATACGGAGGAGCCCTATCTCCCTTGGTAGGCCATTGCGCTCATCCGGCATCCCTGGAGGTGGAACCGCTACTATCGCTGAACGGGGGTTAGGACGGGCGCGCCGATACAGCGGCGCGCCTGCCCTCACTGCACGTAGCTCCGGGGCTCGGTCTAGCTGTCATGACAGTCGTTGCACTCGCCTCTGGTAAGGGGCATGGACATGAACGTGCGCCCGGCGTCGCTGCGTACCACCGCGAACAAGCCGTCCACCCCAGTCGATGCCCTCTTTGATGTAGATGCCTGCAGCCCGGCTGACTGAGCCCGACCGGAAGGAGAAGGGGGGACATGCCACCCAGCCGGGACTGACCCGCCGCGCATCCGGGCACGCAGTACCCGAGTTACCGGGACCCCGAAGCTTACAGGGCTTGAATCACCGCATTTCCACATCTATCCGGGGCACTGATTTCCAACATCAAGACGGGGGGATACCGCTGTGACATCGGTAATACGAGGCATCATCTTGGTGGCGCTGACACTGGTGGCCGGCTCGCCAGCGGCTGCCGGCAAGGGGGGCGAGACGCAACCTTCAGGCATGAAGACCTATCGTGTGTTGATCGTGATGCCTGTAATGCATCCGTCGCTGGACAGCGCAATCGAGGGCTTCAAGGATGGTCTGGCATCACACGGGCTGGCATCGCTGCGGGTCACGTACGTCGAGCTTGAGGCAGCTGCGCAGACACAGGGTATTGGGCAGATCGTGACCAGCGAGTTGGCCTCGGGCGTGGATCTGGTCCTGGCGCTGACCTCACGCGCTGCGCAAGAGGCCGTCGAGGTCACAAGTCGGGCTGGTGTTCCGCTGGTGTATACCGCCGTGACGGATCCGGTGGCCTCCGGGATCGTGACCTCGATGGCCGCATCGGAGCTGCACTCCACCGGCGTAAGCGATCGCTATCCGGTGCCGGAGCAGGTCGCATTCTTCGACAAGTTCTTACACGCTGGAGCTTCCATTGCAGTGATGTTCTCTCCCGACGAGGTCAACTCCCGGATACTGTCCTCGAAGACGCGGGAAGAGCTGATTGCTCGGGGGCACGAGGTTGTGCTCGTGGAGGTAGCCGACGACTCGGAGATCGCGGAGAAGGCGAAGGCTGCAGCGGCAGGGCATGACGCCGTTGTGATCAATGGGGACAATCGCCTAGTCAACCATCTCGACGTGGTGGTACGTCACTGTAAAGCGGATGGTACGCCGTTGTTCGTCGGCGATCCTGAGTCGGCGGAGCATGGCGCCGTGGCTGCGGTAGGGCCGAGCTATTACGATCTGGGCGTCGACGCCGCAAGTAAGGCCGCCAGGATCCTCCTGAAGGGCGAGGCGGCTGGCGATATCCCCTCCTCCACGCCGCGGGTCTTGCGCTATGTCGTGAACCAGGCCGCCGCGCGACAGATGGGGGGCTCGATCCCGGCCGAGGTGTGGCAGAGCCGAGACATCTGGGAGAGCGTGTCCGCCAGATCGAAACCGTAACACCGTACCTCGCCGCGGCCTGCTGTCGGGCACCCCGACTGTAAAGCTCGCTGACCGAGTTACCCGCCCTGTGTGTCGTCCGGATTACGACGCCAGGCGGTCCAGTAGGCCGGCCGGCGCAGGTGTTATCGGTCCGACCATGCGCTTCGCGGGTTGTGCACATCCGAGTTGCGCGGGATCGGCGGCGTCCTGCGGGAGTCGCCCTGGTGCTGACACCTTGCCTGAACGCGCAAGACCTACCCTGCGTGCTCCAGTCGGAGGGGCGTGCCATGGCCCCATCGCACAGGACCGACGAGACGGAGCCGTCGCAATATGTTCGAGCAGGACTCAGCCCGTGTCGCGCAGGAACCGCCTGCTGACGCCGGTGCAGCTCGCCCTGCGTCGTCCGAGCGGCGCGTCCTGGTCGTCACGGGCGCCCACGCCGGTGACAACGGCCAGCTCATGGCCCCTGCTCGGGCGCTGCTACACTCGTGTAGTTAGGCCCCCAGGACAGGAGTCCAGCTATGCTTGTATTGACGCGCCGCGCCGGTGAGGCCATCTATATACTCCTCTCCGACGACCTGGATCCCGCCACCCCGATCGGCGAGGTATTCAAGGACGTTCCCATCGTGATCAAGTCCTACGGCGTTCGGGGCGAGCAGATGCGCATGGGGATTGATGCCGCCAGGGTCCTGGACATCGCGCGCGACGACGTCAGGCGGCGACCCGGCGGGCCCGCCGACTGAAGGAATGGCGCCCAGGGGCGTAGCTGCCGCCTGCAGGCTGAGCCCACGATCTGCCCACAGGTGCATCGGCGAGCGTTAGTTGATCGCGCAGGCTCACGATCGCGCTACCTGCTGATCTGGGTACAACCACGGTGCAGGCAGCAATCAGGAGCGGATGGGACTACGCTGTATTGCTGGTAAGGGTGTTTTCGGCGCACCGGGCCAGTGCACTGTCCCGCTAAGACGAATCGGCGTAAGCCCCGCCGCGGGTGGCCCCAGGGCAGACGCCGTGCGGCCCGCGAAGCAAAGGGAGTGGACAAGACATGATCGTTGCACCGAGCGCAGCAGTCGTCGTCTTCGTGATCGTCGCCATCATCGGTCTGATCATGGCCGTCATGCACCTGCGGGGCAAGCCGCCCCGCCTCGGTCTCGTGCGGGGGCACGGGGTGCTGGCGGCCGTGGGCATTGTCCTGATGGTGGTTTCCACCGCGCTGCTGGCCAGCGCGTGGGCCGGGGCAGCCCTCGCCCTGTTCATCCTGACAGCGCTTGCCGGGCTGACCATGGCCAGCGCACATGCAGAGGACAAGAAGGTCAAGGGTGGGGTGATCGTCGGGCACGCCGCGCTGGGCATTCTGGCGACCGCCCTGGTGCTGACCGCGCTTCTGGCGGGCTGGCTGCCCGCGTGAGGAGCGAATTCCGGTAACGGCCTGCGGCTGCGTATGCGAGAAGGATGCCGGGCAGGCCCGGCCGGGCCGCGTTGCCGGTGGCCCATATCTATACTTCGGAGGCGACGATGAACGCCGACCAGATCAAAGGCAACTGGGAGCAGATCAAAGGCGAGGTCAAGCTTCGCTGGGGCAAGCTAACCGATGATGACCTCGCCCAGATCAAGGGGCAGCGAGACAAGCTCGTCGGCAAGCTGCAGGAGGCGTACGGGATGACCCGCGAGGAGGCCGAGCGCCAGGTCAATAACTGGTAGGCGACCGGCGGATCAAGCGGAGACGGAGGCGTTGACTGCTACCCCGCCTCCTGAAACGCATTGCCCCATCGCTGGTCGGGCAGCGGCGCGGCGAGAGTACGGAGAGGGGCCGGGGATGCCGACGCGCCGGGCTCTCATCCCGGGGCCGCCAGGCCGTTTGTCCCCTGAAGAGCCCCTGCGCCGTGGCAAGGGGCTTCGGAGCCAGGGACGTGCTGGGTATCGGCCCTATGTGCCGGTATCGATGACCCCCTCGGGGATCGGCTCGTCGGCCAGGGAGGCCTGGGCGATGCTCTTGCCCTCGGCCTCGAGGAAGTCCAGAAACGTCTGGGCGACCACAGAGTAATGCTTGCCGGCCGCGTGGCCCACCTCCCACTCCCACGGGATGGGAAAGCCCTCGACATCCAGGATGGCGACCAGCCTGTGTGCCTCATCACCCCTCAGGGCGTGTCGTGACAGGGCCGAGATCCCGAGGCCGCTGGCTACGGCCTGCTTGATGGCCTCATTGCTGCCGAGCTCCATGGAGACCCTGGGCTGTACGCCGTGGCTTGCGAAGGCCTCCTCGATGGCGATGCGGATACCCGAGCCGGGCTCGCGCATGATGAAGGGTTCCTTGGCAAGTTCTTGGAACGCGATCGCGTGGTGGCCGGCCAGGGGATGGTTGCGAGGGGCGATCGCCACGACCGGATTGGGGAGAAAGGGGCGGAATTCAAAGGCGTCCGTGTTCGGGGGTCGTCCCATGATGTAGACGTCGTCGATGTTCTCAGCCATGCGCTCTACCAGACGCTCCCGATTGGTCACCTTGAGGGCCACCTCCACCCCTGGGTAGCGGGCGCAGAAGGCGCCGAGGGCCCGCGGGGCGAAGTACTTGGCGGTGGTCGCGACGGCCAGCTTGAGATGGCCGCTCCTGACCCCGCGCAGGTCATTCACATCCATCTCCAGGCGCGCCAGGGAGTCCAGGACCTCCCGGCTGGCCTCGCGCACCCGCTGACCCGCATCGGTCAGGTAGATCTCCTTGTCGATCTGCTCCCATAGCGCCAGCCCGACCATGTCGCCGAGCTTGCGGACCTGCATGGAGACGGTGGGTTGCGTCAGGTGCAGCTCCTCGGCCGCGCGGGTGAAGCTGCGGTGCCGCGCCACGGCCTCGAAGATCTGCATCTGCCGTACCGAGACCCGGCGGCCGAGCTTGAGGGGTGCGAGCCTCGCCATAGACAACCATTGATCCTCTCGATAAAAAGACTCGACTTCCATTTATACCATAGATACTCCATTCTTGGTCGCTGGCGAGCACAAGGCTCGGCAAGAACGCAACGGAGGAGGCAAGCATGGCTTCGAACGAAGGTACGATGGCCGAGGGCGCCGAGCGCTACAAGTCCGGCGTCATCCCCTACAAGCGCATGGGCTACTGGGAGCCCGACTACGATCCCAAGGATACCGATCTCATCTGCCTGTTCCGTATCACCCCGCAGAAGGGGGTCGATCCGGAGGAGGCCGCCGCCGCGGTGGCCGGCGAGTCGTCCACCGCTACCTGGACCGTGGTCTGGACGGACCGGCTCACGGCCGCCGAGCTCTATCGGGCCAAGGCCTACCGGGTGGACCCCGTGCCGAACACTGGCGAGGGCACCAACGTCGATGCCCAGTACTTCGCCTACATCGCCTACGACCTGGACCTGTTCGAGCCGGGCTCCATCGCCAATCTGACGGCCTCGATCATCGGTAACGTCTTCGGCTTCAAGGCGGTCAAGGCGCTGCGCCTGGAGGACATGCGCGTCCCCGTGGCCTACATGAAGACCTTCCAGGGCCCGCCTACCGGTATCGTGGTGGAGCGCGAGCGCCTGGACAAGTTTGGCCGGCCGCTGCTCGGTGCGACCACCAAGCCCAAGCTGGGCCTGTCCGGGCGCAACTACGGGCGCGTGGTCTACGAGGCCCTGACCGGCGGCCTGGATTTCGTGAAGGACGACGAGAACATCAACTCCCAGCCCTTCATGGACTGGCGCGACCGCTTCCTCTACTGCATGGAGGCGGTGAACAAGGCGTCGGCCTCCACCGGCGAGGTCAAGGGCCACTACCTGAACGTCACCGCCGCGACCATGGAGGAGATGTACGAGCGCGCGGAGTTCGCCAAGGAGCTGGGCTCGGTCATCATCATGATCGACCTGATCGTCGGCTACACGGCGATCCAGTCCATGGCCAGGTGGGCCCGCAAGAACAACATGATCCTGCACCTGCATCGTGCGGGGCACGGCACCTACACGCGGCAGAAGAACCACGGGATCCACTTCCGGGTGATGGCCAAGTGGATGCGCATGGCCGGTGTCGACCACATCCACGCCGGTACCGTGGTCGGCAAGCTCGAGGGCGATCCCAATATGGTTGCCGGGATCTACGACACACTGCGCGAGCCCTACAACGAGCAGAACCTGCAGCACGGGATGTTCTTCAATCAGGACTGGGCCTCGCTCAACAAGACCATGCCGGTGGCCTCCGGCGGCATCCACGCCGGCCAGATGCACCAGCTGCTGCATTACCTGGGCGAGGACGTGGTGCTGCAGTTCGGCGGCGGCACCATCGGCCACCCGATGGGCATCCAGGCCGGGGCGACTGCCAACCGTGTGGCCCTGGAGGCGATGGTGCTGGCCCGCAACGAGGGCCGCGATATCTGGAACGAGGGCCCGCAGATCCTGCGCGACGCGGCCAAGGACTGTCGGCCCCTGGAGACGGCGCTCGACACCTGGAAGGACATCACCTTCAACTACGAGTCCACCGACACGCCGGATTTCGTGCCGACCGAGACCCCGAGCGCCTGACGACTGAGGAGGACGCGATATGCGTATTACCCAAGGCCAGTTCTCGTTTCTGCCGGACCTGACGGACGAGCAGATCAGCAAGCAGATCAAGTACGCCATCGATCAGGGCTGGGCGGTCAACGTGGAGTACACCGACGACCCCCACCCCCGCAATACCTACTGGCAGATGTGGGGGATCCCCATGTTCGACCTCCGGGACCCGGCCGGGATCATGATGGAGGTCAACGAGTGCCGTAAGACCTACCCGAACTTCTACGTCCGGGTGACGGCCTTCGACAACACGCGCGGCTGGGAGACCCCGCGGATGTCGTTCATCGTCAACCGCCCGCCGGAGGAGCCGGGCTACGGGCTGGTCCGCCAGGAGCAGCAGGGCCGCAACATCCGCTACACCGTGCGTCCCTATGCCACGGACCACCCCGCCGGGGAACGCTACCCGTCGTAGACGGATCGAAGGTAGTAGCAGCGCCCGGCCGGCGG
>Ga0207797_1001573_pt1 | contig 16412 bp, 13 predicted proteins | sample PRCRCaboRojoPR_6_FD_187275 | JGI IMG/M metagenome (GOLD analysis project Ga0207797, IMG submission 187275) | Marine sediment microbial community from Cabo Rojo, Puerto Rico - PR CR 10% Liquid 1 (SPAdes) | ecosystem: Environmental > Aquatic > Marine > Coastal > Sediment | place: Cabo Rojo, Puerto...
CCTGAGGCTGGGCCTGCCGCTCCCGCTGCGGCCGGGACGGAGCCGGCCGGGAGAACTCGGGCCGGATGACCTTCTTCTCTTCCTCTCCCCGGGAGCGATCGAAGCCCGTGGCGATGACCGTCACCCGGACCTTGCCTTCCAGCGTCGGGTCGTGCACGGCCCCGAAGATGATCTCGGCGTCGTCCCCGGCCTCCTCCTGAATAATGCTAGAGATCTCCGATACCTCGTCAATGGCCAGGTCCATGCCCCCGGTGATGTTGATGAGCACACCCTGGGCGCCCTGGATGGATACATCGTCCAGGAGGGGCGAAGAAATGGCCTCCTGGGCCGCTTCCTGGGCACGGGTATCCCCCTCGCCGAAGCCGGAGCCCATGAGGGCCGGTCCCCGACAGGCCATGATGGTCCGAACGTCGGCGAAGTCCACATTCACCTCGCCACCCACTCGGATGAGGTCACTGATGCCCTGGGTTGCATGGAGGAGGACCTCGTCGGCCTTCTTCAGGGCATCCCGGAAGGAGGTGCCCTTCCCCACCACGCTCAGGAGGCGGTCGTTGGGCACCACGATCATGCTGTCCGCGGTCCGGCGCAGCTCCGCCAGGCCCTGGTCCGCCTGCCGCATGCGCTTCTTGCCCTCGAAGGAGAAGGGACGGGTGACGATTCCGATGGTCAGGGCCCCCATCTCCCGGGCGATCTCCCCCACGATGGGGGCGGCGCCGGTGCCCGTGCCCCCGCCCATGCCGGCGGTGATGAAGACCAGGTCGGCACCGTCCAGGGCCTTCCGGACCTCGTCCTGGCTCTCGTGGATGGCTTGACGGCCGATCTCCGGGCGGGCGCCGGCTCCCAGGCCCCGGGTCAGCTTCTTGCCCAGTTGGATGGTGGCCTGGGCCCGGGACTCCTTCAGCACCTGGGCGTCGGTGTTGGCGGAGATGAAATCCACCCCCTCCAGGTCTTCGTCGATCATGCGGTTCACGGCGTTGCCACCGGCACCACCGATGCCGATGACCTTCATCCGTGCATTCCGGGTCGGGGTTTCCTCGAGTTCGAAGATCATCATTCTCTCCTCCGGGACATGGTGTGAGCAGACACCTTGATATGCCTTGTCGATGCGCGCGGTCGAACGGTCTAGAAGAACTCTTTGAGCCAGGCCACCACCTTGGAGACGAGACCCGAGGTGAGGGTGGACGCCCCCTCTCCGGTCTCCTGGAAGCGGTCGGCTCCGTAGAGAGCCAGGCCCGCCACGGTGGCGAAGCGGGGAAGGGCCACGGAATCGGCCAGTCCCGAGAGACCTTCCCCGGGAACCCCGGCCCTCAGGGGCGCGGCGAAGACCTGCTGGGCCAGCTCCACGATGCCGTGGAGGGTCGTGGTCCCCCCGGTGAGGACGATCCCGGCTCCCAGTTGATCCAGGAGCTCCGCCCGCTCCAGCTCTCCCTGGACCAGGCCGAGCATCTCGTCCAGACGCTGCTCCACGATGTGGGCGATGAGCTCCCGGGCCACGTGCCGGCGCTGTCCCGGGCTGGGGCCGGGGAGCTCCACCGTCTCCTGGGGATCCACGAGCTGGGCGAAGGCGGCTCCGTAGAGCTCCTTGGCCCTCTGGGCCTCGGCGAAGGGGATGGAGAGCCCCTTCACCAGGTCGTTGGTCACGGTGAGGCCTCCGAAGGGAAGGATGGCCACGTGGCGGATCTTGCCCTCGTAGTAGACGGCCAGGTCCGTGGTGCCCCCGCCCATCTCCACCATGGCCACCCCCACCTCCTTCTCGTCCTCGGTGAGGACCGCCCGGGCCGAGGCCAGGGGCTCCAGGACCAGCTCCTGGACACCGTAGCCGGCCCGGGAGATGGCCTTGCGGATGTTCGTGGAGAAGGCCTTGGCCGAGGTGACCAGGTAGACCTCCGCCTCCAGGCGGGTCCCGGCCATTCCCACCGGGTCCTTGATGCCACCCTGGTGGTCCACCTTGTACTCCTGGGGGATGGCGTGCAGGAGCTCCCGGTCCGGGGGAAGGGCCACGGCCCGGGCCACCTCGTGGACCCGGTTTACGTCCTGGAGGGTCACCTCCTCACCACCCACCGCCACCACCCCCACCGAGGAGAAGGCCTCGATGTGGTCTCCAGCGATTCCGGCATAGACCCGGTCCACGCCGACCCCCGCCATGAGCTCAGCCTCCTTCAGGGCCTTCCTCACCGACTCCGTGGTCTCGTCGATGTGGGTCACCACCTCCCGGCGCATCCCCGAGGTCCGGGCCTGTCCCACCCCCAGGATCTTGAGCTCCCCCTTCCGGGAGGGATCGGGCGTGAGATCGCCGATGACCGCCGAGGTCTTGGAGGTCCCGATATCCAGGGCCGCTATGAGATTCGAACGCACGGTCAGCCTCCTGTGGCCGGGTCGAGGCGGACCACCACCTGGTCGTCGTACCGTAGGTCCAGACCGGTCACCCGACGGTCCCGGAACCGGGCCCGGGCGTCTCCCAGGACCCGCATCCCCTCCTGAATCCGCGGGCCGTGCAGGCCCGGCCGAAGGAGAAACGTCACGCCTCCTGCCGGGCCCTCGTCGCCATCCCATAGCTGCGCCCGGATGTCTCCCCGATGGTTCAGGGAGAGGTTGGAGACCCGGGCCAGGAAGGTGGGCTCGTGCCGGCCGAGAAGGGCCGTCTCCCGGGCCAGGAGCTCCCGCTCCAGGGGGGTCAGCCCCCCTTCCCTCTCGGGACTCATGGGGGTCAGGAGAGGTAGATCCAACCGGTTGACGGCCGGATCCACGGGCAACAGGCGCCCCCGGTGGTCCACGGGCTCCAGAACCGGTGTGGCCACCAGGGCCACCGGCTCCGTTTCCTCCACGTCCAGGACCAGGGTGGAGGGAAGGCGACGCCGGATGCGGACCTCCTTCACCAGGGGGTGGGCAGCGAGACGATCTTCCCAGTCTCCCACATCGTCCCACACGCTGGCTTCGGCCGGGAGGGCCAGGGCCCGGACCGCCTCCTCCCGGGACAGGAACCGGGTTCCCTCCAGGCGGACCTGGCGGACCTGGAAGAGCTCCAGGCGGGCCAGGGCCCGGGGAGCCCGGGCCAGGGCCCAGGCTCCACCAACCCCCAGAGCCGCCATGACCGTGAAGACCAGGAAACGCCTCATGCCGTGACGTCCTTTCTCCGACCCCGGCCCCGGAGAAGCCCCAGGAGGTCCCCGGCCAGGTGCTCGATGGAGCCGGCCCCCATGGTGATGCAGACGTCCCCCGACGTCAGGGTCTCGGCCAGCTCCCGGGGCAACTCGGAGAGCTCGGGGTGGAAGAACACGTGCTGGGCGCCGGCGTCCAGCGTGGCCTCCACCACCATGACGCCGCTCACCCCCTCCAGGGGCTCTTCCCGGGCCGGGTAGATCTCGGAGATCCAGACCTCGTCGGCCTCGGCCAGGGCCTCGCCGAACTGAACGGCGAAATCCCGGGTCCGGCTGAAGAGGTGGGGCTGGAAGACCGCCACCAGCCTCCGTCCGGGAAACCGGTCCCGGCAGGCGGCCAGGGTCGCCCGGATCTCCGTGGGATGATGGGCATAGTCGTCCACCACGGTGATGCCCCGGACTTCTCCTACCACCTGGAATCGGCGCCCCACTCCCTGGAACCGGGCCAGGGCCCCGGCAATCACGTCCCACTCCACCCCAAGGGCCCGGGCGGCCGCAGCGGCTCCCAGGGCGTTGGCGATGTTGTGCTCTCCGGGCAGTGACAGGGTGATTTCCCCCTTTTCCTCCCCCTTCTCCAGCACCCGGAACCGGGAGGCCTCCGGACCGTGGACCGGGTCCACGGCCCGGAGCTGGGCCCCGGGCTTGAGGCCGTAGGTGGAGACCCTGGAGCCGAGGCCGGGAAGGAGGCGGCTCAGGCCCTGGTCGTCCCCGCACACCAGGATGCGGCCCTGGGGATCCACCTGCTCCAGAAACCGGGTGAAGGCCTCCTGCACCCCACCCAGGTCCTCGTAGACGTCCAGGTGATCCGCATCCAGGTTCGTCACCACGGCGATCCGGGGTCGGAGGTGCAGGAAGGAGCGGTCGTACTCGTCGGCCTCCACCACGAAGAGGTCTCCTCCTCCGAAGCGGAGGTTCGACTCCCAACGGCTCACCCGTCCGCCCACGAACCCGGTGGGGGCCAGCCCCCCCTCCTCCAGGATGTCCGTGATCATGGCGGTGGTGGTGGTCTTGCCGTGGGTCCCGGCCACCGCCACCACCGTTCCCCGGACCACCCACTGCCCCAGGGCCTCGGCCCTCTTGAGAACGGGAATGCCCATGTCCCGGGCCCGCTGGATCTCCGGGTGATCCGGTGGAATGGCCGCCGTCACCACCAGGAGAGCCACTCCGTCCAGGTGCGAGGGGTCGTGCCCCTGCAGGACCACCCCCCCCAGGGACTCCAGGGAACGGGCCACGGGCCCGGGCTGGAGATCGCACCCCGACACGTCGAACCCGCTCCGTAGGAGAAGCTCGGCCAGGGAGACCATTCCGGCGCCGGCCACCCCCATGAAGTGGACCCGGCCTTCCAGGCCACGGAAGACGGAGGGAGCGCTCATGCCACCTTCTCCGGCGCCGGCAGGAGCCGTTCCAGCTCACGGGCGATCTCCCGGGTGGCACGAGGTCGTCCCCGGCGCAGAGCGGCCTCCCGCATGGAGGCCAGGGTCCCGGGATCGTCCAGGACGGAGAGGAGGGCCTCCCAGAGGCGGGAGCCCGTGAGCCCCTCCTGGGGCAGGTGCAGGGCGGCTCCCGCCTCTTCCAGGCTCCGGGCGTTCCGGGTCTGGTGGTCCGCCGCCGCCGAGGGGAGGGGCACCAGGATGGACGGAAGTCCCCAGGCCAGGAGCTCCGAGGTGGTCATGGCTCCGGCCCGGCTCACCGCCACGGTGCTGGCCCGGAGGGCTTCCGGCATGTCCTGGATGTAGCCCAGGGCCCGAACCCAGTCCGGGGAGCCCATCTCCCGGAGCCGCTCCTGGACACCCGCCAGGTGTCCCGGTCCCGTGGCCCACAGGAGGACCGTGTTCCGGGGAAGGGAGAGGACGCCTCGGGACACCCCTTCCACCGCTTCCAGCATCGCCTGGTTCAAGGCCCGGGCCCCCTGGCTTCCTCCCACCACCAGGATGACGGAGGCCTGGGGGGGAAGCTGGAACCGGACCCGGGCCTCCCGGGGGTGGAGCTGGGGGGGAACACGGATGGGATTCCCCGAGATTCGGGCCCGGCCCCGGGCCCGGAGGGGCAGGCGGTCCCGGGCCTCCGGAAAGGCCAGGTGAACCTGGGTCGACCAGCGGCTGAGGACCCGGGTGGTGACGCCCGGGTAGGCGTTCTGCTCCTGGAGGGCCAGGGGAATCCCCATGAGTCCGGCCATGAGCCCCGCCGGCCCACCGGCGTAGCCCCCGGTGACCACCACTATGCCGGGCCGGAGCCGTTGAAAGGTCTGACCGGTAGTGAGGAGGGAGCGGAGGAGACTCCACAGGACCCCCAGGTTCGCCCACCACGACTCCCGGCTGAACCCACGAACGGGGAGGAGGAGATGGGGCACCCCCTCCTGGGGCAGAACCTCCGCCTCCAGCCCTCTCCCGGCTCCCACGAAGAAGGGATCCACGTCGGGGCGGAGGGCACGGAGCCCCTGGGCCAGGGCCAGAGCCGGATAGAGGTGGCCTCCGGTCCCGCCTCCGGAGAAGACGGCCACGGTGCGACGGGCGCCGTCAGGCACGGACCGCTCCCTCCCTTCCCGCCCGGGCCACGGCCATGAGGATCCCCACGGCGGCCATGGTCACCAGGAGGTTCGACCGGCCGTAGGAGACCAGGGGCAGAGCCAGCCCCGTGGTGGGAACCAGCCCCAGGCCCACGCTCATGTGGAGCACGGCGTGGAGGGCGATGAGGCTGGTGAAACCCACGGCCAGGAGCTCCCCGAAGAGGTCCGGGGCCCGCCCCGCCACCCGGAAGCCCACCAGGATCAGGGTCATGTAGAGGCTCACGATGAACAGGACCCCCAGGAGCCCCCATTCCTCCCCCACCATGGAGAAGATGAAGTCGTTGTGGGCCTCGGGCAGGAAGCCGAACTTCTGCCGGCCTTCTCCGAAGCCAACCCCGGTGAGCCCCCCGGACCCCAGGGCCACCAGGGACTGCTTCACCTGGAAGCTGGCCCCCATCGGGTCGGCGGCCGGGTTCAGGAAGGCGATCATCCGCTGCATCCGGAACCCCACCCCCAGCTGGATCCAGACAAAGGGTAGAAGGACGAGTCCCAGGAAGAGGAAGTGCCCGACCCGGCCCCCGGCCACGAACACCACCATGGCCACCAGGAGGCCCAGGAGGCAGGCCGTGGAGAAATCCGGCTCGGCGGCGATGGGAAGGAGGAGCGCAGCCCAGATGAGGAGGAAGGGCAGCAGGCCTCGGCTCAGGCTCCGCAGGAGGTGCTGCTTTTTCAGGACCAGAGTGGCGGTCCAGATCACCAGCGTCACCTTGGCCAGCTCCGAGGGCTGGAAGGTGATGCCTCCCATCCGGATCCAGCGACGGGCCCCGTTGATCCGGGGAGCGATCTCCTCCGTGCCCGGAAGGATGAGGATCATGAGGAGGATCCAGGTCACGGCCAGGAGGGGCCATGCCAGCTTCCTCCACCAGTGGTAGGGGATCCGGGCACAGAGGACCAGCGCCCCCAGCCCCAGGGCTCCGCCGGCGGCCTGTCGGAGGGCGAAGTAGTAGTCCGGTACCCCGGCCTGGTGGGCCAGGAAGGTGGATGCGCTGTAGAGGGTGACCAGGCCGAAGGCGAAGAGGAGAAGGGTCACGCCCAGGAGGACCGTGGGCTCCCAGCCCCGTCCCAGGCCCGTGGCCGGGAGGGAGGCGGGTGGGTGGGGAGCCACGTTCAGGGCGGGACGAGCCATGTCAGCCCTCCCCCCTGGCCAGGGCCCGGAAGGCCCGCCCCCGGGCTTCGTAGCTCTCGAACATGTCGAAGCTGGAGCAGGCCGGGGAGAGAAGGAGCACGTCTCCGGGGCGGGCCAGGTCCAGGGCCTCCGCCACGACTTCCGGGAATCCCCCGCCCACCACGGTGATAGGAACGGTCCCGGTCAACTCCTCCCGGAGACGGTGTCGAGCCTCACCGTAGAGCACCGCTCCCCGGACCCCCCCATGGAGGGCCCGCCGCAGGGGCTCCAGGTCCTCTCCCTTGTCCTTCCCCCCAAGGAGGAGGACCAGGGGGCCGGGCAGGCTGTCCAGAGCCCCACAGGTGGCCGCCACGTTCGTGGCCTTGGAGTCGTTCACCCAGCGCACGCCCTCCCGCTCCCCCACGGGCTCCAGGCGGTGCTCCAGGGGTTGGAAGGTCCGGAGCCCCTGCCCCAGGGCCCGGCTGGAGACTCCGGCCAGGGAGGCCGTCAGGCACGCCGCCAGGGCGTTGGCCACATTGTGCCGTCCCAGGAGAGGAAGTTGGTCCGCCTTCAGGAGGGCTTCCTCCTTACCCTCCCGGCCCACCACCAGCTCCCCGTCCCGGAGGCGGGCATGGCCCGGGGCGTCGGCGGGGACGGATCCCTCCAGGGAGAAGAAGTAGCGACCTCCTGGAGCCGGGCCAGCCAGTCGCTCCACCTGGGGATCGTCCCCGTTCAGGACCCAGCGGGAGGCCGGTGTGGCGTTGCGGAAGAGGCGAGCCTTGTCGGCGTAGTAGGTCTCCACGTCCGGATACCGGTCCAGGTGGTCCGGGGCCAGGTTCGTCACCACGCCCACGTCGGGGCGAAACTCCCGGGTGTCCGCCAACTGGAACGAGGAGACCTCCAGGACGAACCACGCCGGCGCCGGCTCCCGGAGAGCCAGCTCCGAGGCCGGGGGTCCGAAGGCGGTGCCGATGTTCCCCCCGAGACCCACCTCCACCCCGGAGTCCCGGAGGAGATGGGCCGTCAGGGCCGCCGTGGTGGTCTTCCCGTTCGTTCCCGTCACGGCAATCAGTGCACCATGGAGGAACCGAAAGGCGAATTCAGGCTCGGAGATCCAGGAGATTCCTCCATCCCGGAGGGCCTGGAGCACCGGAGCGTCCGGGGGGATTCCAGGACTGACCACCACGGTGTCCGCTCCCACCAGGGCTTCCAGGGAGTGCCCTCCGAGCTCCACTCGGGCTCCCAGCCCCCGGAGCTCGTCTCCACGGGCTGCAACTGGGGGTTCAGAACGCCAATCCGAGACATGAACCTCTCCTCCCTTGTTCAGGGCCAGACGGGCCGCGGCGAAGCCGCTGGCTCCCAGGCCCAGGATGCAAATGCTCTCGCCTTCCAGTGACCTGGAGTCCCTGGAGGCTCCCTCCGTGTGCGTCTCTCCCGCCTGCGTCTCTCCCGTGTCCCCGGGGCCGGTCCGGTCTTCCCTGTTGGGCATCGTGGGCCTTCCTTCCCGTCCTCATCGAATCTTCAGGGTGCTGAAGGCGATCATGGCGAAGAGGATCCCCAGGATCCAAAACCGGACCACGACCTTGCTCTCGGCCCAGCCGGCCTTCTCGAAGTGGTGATGCAGGGGAGCCATCAGGAAGAGACGTCGCCCGGTGCCGGAGCTCCGGGCCGTGAGCTTGTAGTAGCCGACCTGGAGGAGGACGGAGAGGGCTTCCAGGACGAAGACCCCGCCCACGATCACCAGGAGGAACTCGGCCTTGAGAAGGATGCTCACCACTCCGATGGCCCCGCCCAGGGCCAGGGATCCCGTGTCCCCCATGAAGACGGTGGCCGGGTGGGCGTTGTACCAGAGGAAGCCGGCGGCGGCCCCGGCCAGGGCCACGGCGAAGATGGACAGCTCCCCGGCCCCGGGGAGGTAGAGGAGCCCCAGGTAGGCCGAGGCGTCCACCCGACCGATGACATAGGCGAAGATCCCGAAGGTGGCCGCGGAGATGGCCGCCAGCCCCGAGGCCAGCCCGTCCAGACCGTCGGTGAGGTTCACGGCGTTGGAGCTCCCGGTGACCACCAGGGCCACGAAGACCACGTAGACCGGCACGGCGAAGACGGCCACCCAGTCGGCCAGGAAGGGGAGCATGGTCCAGGTGGCCGGCACGGGCCAGATGGAGCGGGCCACCAGGAAGCCTCCCAGCAGGAGCCCGAAGAGGAGCTGGCCCGCCAGCTTGTAGCGGGCCACCAGTCCCCGGGACTTGCCCCGCACCACCTTCAGGTAGTCGTCCAGGAACCCCAGGAGCCCCATCCACAGCAGAGACAGGAGGGCCAGGATCGTATACCAGTTCGTGAGCTCCGCCCACAGCAGGGTGGAGAAGGCCGCCGCCATGATGATGAGGGTCCCCCCCATGGTGGGTGTCCCGGCCTTCTCCAGGTGGGTGGACGGCCCCTCGGCCCGCACCACCTGGCCCACCCGGAAGTGAGCCAGCCAGCGAATGGTCACCGGGCCCAGGATGAAGGCCAGGACCAGGGACGTGACCACGGCTCCGGCGGCCCGGAAGGTCAGGTACTGGAAGAGGTTGAAGACGATGTGGACGTCGGAGAACCGGGGGAGGAGGTGATAGAGCATCTCAGGCCTCCTCTTCCGCGGGACCCGGGTCCGGCCCCGGGTCCGTGGCCGGGTCCGTCGCCTTCTCCGGGGAAGCCCCGGAGCCTCCGGGACAGCCCGGGGCCGGAGCCGAGCCGCCGAACCGCTCTTCCAGGGCCGGGACCAGCCGCTCCATGGCCACGCCCCGGGAGGCCTTCAACAGGAGGGTCTCCGTCCCCTCCAACCGAGTCTCCAGGAGGGCGCCGACCTCTTCGAGATCCGGCGCCACCAGGAGCTCCGGCCCCTCCTTCCCGGGAGAGGAGGTCTCCGGGAGCTCGCCGGCCACCTCGGCGAAGAGGCCTGTGGCCACCACCGTGTCCAGGGGCCGCCGGAGGGCCTCCTCCAGGACCTCGCGGTGGAGAACCCGGCTCCGGGAGCCCAGCTCCAGCATGCTTCCCAGGACCGCGACCCGGGGCCCCAGCTGCTGGATGGTCTCCAGGAGGTCCAGGGCCGCCCGGACGCTCTGGGGGTTGGCGTTGTAGCAGTCCACCACCACCGTCAGGGTGCCCAGGGTGCGGATCTCGCTCCGCATGGCCGAGGGGGCCACCCCTCCCACCCGGGCGGCGGCCTCCCGGGCCGGGACCCCCATGATCCGGGCCACGGCCAGGGCCAGGAGAGCGTTCTGCACCGAGTGGCGACCGGGAAGCCTCAGACCCACCTGCTCTCCCTGCCAGCGGAAACGGAAGCAACCTCCCTCGGTGATCTCCGCATCCTCGGGCCGGAGCTCGGCATCGGCTCGGCGGCTCCAACCGGCCACACGGAAGACTACCTCCGGGGCGCAGGCCCTGTGGCCCTCCGTGGCCAGGATCGGGGGTTCGTCGCCCACCACGGCGAACCCCTCCGCCGGCAGGCCCCGGAAGAGCTCCAGCTTCTCTTCCAGGACCCCTTCCAGGGACCCGAGCTTTTCCAGGTGGGTCTCGCTCACCGTGACGATGATCCCCACCTCGGGCTCGGCGATCTCCGTGAGGGTCCGGATCTCCCCGGGCTCGTTCGTGCCCATCTCCAGGACCAGGACCTCCGCGTCGGCGGGAGCGGCCAGGATGGTCAGGGGAAGGCCGATCCGGTTGTTCAGGTTTCCGGGGGTGGCGTGGATCCGGAAGCTGTCGGTGAGAACCTCCCGGAGGAGGTCCTTCACCGTGGTCTTGCCGGAGGAGCCGGTGACGGCCACCACCCGTGGGCCCAGGGCCCGTCGCCGATGAGCAGCCAACCGCCCCAGGGCCACCAGGGTATCTTCCACCGGGTACAGACGGGCCGTCTCCTCCATGGCCACGGCCCGGGATACCACCGCCCCGGCGGCCCCCCGGGCCATGGCGTCGGTAACGAAGTCGTGTCCGTCGTAGTTCTCCCCGGACAGGGCCACGAACAGCTCTCCCCTGTCCACGCTGCGGCTGTCCGTGGAGATCCCGGAGAAAACCACGTCGTCCTGGGCTCGGCGGGGATTCAGGCCCAGGGCCTCCCGGATGCGACGGTCCGTCCAGCGGAAGCTCACGACCCCTCCTCTTCCCTTCCCCGGCCCAGGAGCTCCCGGACGATCTGGGCCTCCGGGAAGGGGCGCCGCTCATGGCCCACCACCTGGTACGTCTCGTGTCCCTTGCCGGCCAGGAGGAGGAGATCCCCGGGCCGAGCCTCCTCCAGGGCAGCGGCCATGGCGGCCCGGCGATCCGTGATCCTGTGGAACGGGGTTTCCCCCATCCCCTTCACCAGGTCGTCCATGATGGCCTCCGGATCCTCGGTCCTGGGGTTGTCGGAGGTGACGAAGGCTACATCGGCCCAGCCGTCCACCACGCGAGCCATCTCCGGGCGCTTGCCCCGGTCCCGATCCCCCCCGGCCCCGAAGAGGACCAGGAGCCGCCCCTCCACCAGGGGACGCAGGGTGGCCAGCACCCGGTCCAGGGCGTCGGGGGTGTGGGCGAAGTCGATGAGGACCCGGAAGGGGTGGGACGCCACCACCTCCAAGCGCCCGGGTATCTGGGGCGCCCGGCCCAGTCCTTCGGCAATCTCGGCCAGGGAGAGGCCCGCCACTCTGGTTGCCCCGGCGGCGGCCAGGGCGTTCTCCACGTTGAAGCTCCCCAGAAGGGGGAGCTCCACCCGGGCCTCCTCTCCGTTGTGCCGAAGGCGGAAGCGGGACCCGTGGGGAAGGATCTCCACGTCCTCCACCCGGAGAGCGGCCCGGGCCCGGATCCCCACCGAAAGGGTCCGCTCCCCGGGGAGGTCCAGGCTGTCCCAGGCCCCCTCGTCCCGGTTCACCACGGCCCAGCCGTCGTCGCCCAGGAGCTCCAGGAGGTGGGCCTTGGCCCGTCGGTAGTCCTCCACCCGGGGGTGGTAGTCCAGGTGGTCCCGGCCCAGGTTCGTGAAGACGGCTGCGTCGAAGCGGAGGCCGTCCAGCCGTCGCTGCTCCAGAGCGTGGGAGGAAGCTTCCAGAACGGCGTACGCCACCCCGTCCTCCACCATCTCGGCCAGCCACTCCGAGACCTGCACGGGCCCCGGAGTGGTGAGGCCTTCCGTTCCCTCCCGGACCGTACCGTCCTCCTGGACCAGCCCCAGCGTGCCCACGGCCCGGCATGGGCCCACGCCCTGGAGGAGATGCCGGATGAGGACGGCGGTGGTGGTCTTCCCGTTCGTTCCCGTCACCCCGACCAGGAAGAGCTCCCGCCAGGGGCAGCCCAACACCTCGTCCGCCGCCAGGGCTCCTCCCAACCGACCATCCTCCACCCGCAGCTGGGGAAGGGACACCGCCTCAACCCTCCGCTCCACCACCGCCGCCACAGCTCCCCGCTCCGACGCCTCCCGGAGGTAGTCATGAGCGTCGGTGGCCGTCCCCTTCCAGGCCAGGAAGAGGTCTCCGGAGCGGGTCCGCCGGGAATCCTGGGAGACCCCGGTCACCACAACGTCGGGAGCCTCCTGGACCTCCCGGAGGATCCGGGCGTCCCGGAGGCGCCGGGCCACAGCTTGAAGGGAGATCGCCGGTCTAGTCATGGCCGAGCCTCCCCGTCACCACCACCACCGTATCCCCGGGAGTCAGCCGAGCTCCCGGGGGCGGACGGGTTCCGTTGACGGGCCCCGGTCCTGTGAGAAGGACCCGGAGACCCTGCGCATGCAGATGCCGTACAGCGAGCCGAGGAGGAAGGCCGGAGACGTCGGGGACCGGGGCGCCCGTCTCCGGCGGGTGCTGGGCCCGGGGCGTGCGGGCCGGAGGGAGAGAAGAAGAGAAGGTAGAGGCGAACTGGGCCCCCGGAAGAGGAGAGGTCCTCGGCTGCTGCCGGATTGGGGAAGCTACGGCTTCCCGGTCGATGGGCGCCTGGCGAGCGGCGAGAATCGCTTCCATGGTCGCCCGGGTTACGGGAGCGGCCGTGGCGCCGCCGTAGTAGGCGCCTTCGGGCCGTTCCAGCTTCACGTAGACCACGAGTTGGGGATCGTCCACCGGAAAGAAGCACACGAAGGAGGCGTAGTAGCCTCCCGCGGCATATCCACCGTTCGTGGCATAGGCCCGGCTCGTGCCGCTCTTCCCCGCCACGGCGAAGGTGGCCAGCTGAGCCTGGGTTCCCGTCCCGTCCTCCACCACCTCCCGCAGGACCGGCGCGAGCTTGCGGGTGATGGAGGAGGGAATCACACGACGAACCACCCGGGGCTCGGCCCGGTGGATGACCCGCCCGGATGGATCCCTCATCTCACGGACCAGCCGGGGCTCCATGAGCTTGCCCCCGTTGGCCAGGGCCCCGTAGGCCATGACCATCTGCAGGGGGGTCACGCTGATCTCGTAGCCGATGGCCAGGGAGGCCGGGGACTGGGCGGACCACTCCCCGGGCCTGCGGAGGGTCCCGGGGGCTTCTCCCGGGATGGGGATGCCCGTGGGGGAGCCGAAACCGAAGTCCCGGAGGATCTGGTACTGCTGCCCGGGGGCGAGGGCCCGGGCCATGCGGGCGATCCCCACGTTGGAGGAAACCCGGAGAGCGTCGGCCAGCGTGATGGTTCCGTGGGCATGGACATCCACCAGGGTCCGACCCTCCACCCGCCACCGGCCCTCCTCGGTTTCCACGGAATCGGCCAGGGAAGCGAGACCGTGCTTCAGGAGGCCCGCCACGGTGAAGGGCTTCAAGGTGGATCCGGGCTCGTAGGGGGTGGTGATGCCCGTGAGCCCCGCCGGGCTTCCGTCCCGGAGGGAGACCATGGCCAGGATCTCGCCGGTGGTGGGATTGGAGATGAGGAGGTCTCCTCCCCGGGCCCCGGTTCGGTCCACCGCCGCCCTCAGGGCCTCCCGTCCGATTTCCTGCAGATCCCGGTCCAGGGTGAGGACCACGTCCCCTCCGGCCACCGGAGGCTGCACCAGGTAGGATTGGCCCGGAATGGGCCTGCCCTCGGAGTCCCGGGCCTGGACCTCCCTGCCGGCGCGTCCCTGGAGATGGTCTTCGAAGCCCTCCTCGATCCCGCCTCGCCCCCTCCGGTCGATGACCGAACCCAGGACCCCCCGGGCCAGGCTCTCATGGGGGTAGAAACGATTGAGCTCCCGGGTCAGGTAGACGCCCCGGAGGTTCTGGAGAGGCTCCCGCACATGGGGGGGGTACCGTCCCGGAACCGTCACCCACTTCCGGGCCGTGTCCCGAAGGCTACCCACCGTCCGGGGGCTCAGGTCCAGCTCTGAGGCCAGGAGGGCCACCACCGAGTCCCGACTCCCGGGCGTCAGCTCCCGGGGCGCCACCTCCACCCGGTACCGCTCGAAGGAGGCCACCATGGGATTGCCGTTCCGATCCAGGATGTTCCCCCGGGGAGCGGGCACCTCCAGAGGCTTCCGGTGCTGGGCCAGGGCCACGGCCTCCCAGTGCGGCCCCTGAAGGACCTGGACCACGCCGGCCCGGGCCAGAAGGACCAGGCCGGCCAGGAGCCAGGCCCCCAGAAGGACACGACGGCGGGTCCGATGCCGAACCAGCGTCCGGGGGGAAGGGCTCATTGGACCTCCCTCCGGGGCTCGGTCTCCAGGATCACGATCTCCGCCCCGCTGGGGACCTTCATGTTCAAGCGGTCCCGAGCCTCCGCCCTCACCCGGCCCCAGCTCTCCAGGTACCGGGCCTGGCGCTGGAGCTCCCCTCGCTCGGCGACGCTCGCCTCCAGCTCCCGGCGAACCTGGTCCAGGGTCTCCAGGGTCTCCAGGGCCCGGGCCTGACGCCAGGCCACCAGGCTCAGGGAGGCCAGGAAGGCGGCCACGGCCAGGGCCACCCGACTCGTGCCGGTCAAGCGCCTCATGCCGCCTTCCTCCATGCCCGAAGACGAGCGCTCCGGGCCCTGGGGTTCTCCCGGACCTCCTCCGGCGAGGGTCGGCGAGGTCCCTTCACCAGCCAGCTCCCCAGGGCCCTGCCCCGGCACCGACACACCGGCAGGCCCGGGGGACAGACGCAGGCCCGGCTCCACTCCCGAAACGCCTCCTTGACCCGTCGATCCTCCAGGGAGTGATAGGCCAGGGCCACCAGCACACCGCCGGCGTTCAAAGCTTCCCGGATCCGCTCCAGGCCCCTCTCCAGGGACTCCATTTCCCGGTTCACGGCGATGCGGAGGGCCTGGAAGATCCTGGCCTTGTCCCTGGGGCTTGGGGACCGGTCCAGGGCCGCTCTCATGGCGCCCACCAGGTCGTCGGAGGTCCGGAAGGGGCGATCCCGCCTCCGACGAACCACGGCCCGGGCCAGACCCCTGGCCCGACGCTCCTCCCCGTACTCCTGGAAGATCCCGGCCAGCGCTCCCTCGTCGGCCTGGTTCAACAGATCGGCGGCGGAAGGGCCCTTCCCCTCCATGCGCATGTCCAGGGGAACTCCGGAGCGAAAGGTGAAGCCCCGGTGCAGGGAATCCAGCTGCCAGGAGCTGATGCCCAGGTCCAGGAGGGCACCGGCCAGTCCCTCCCGTCTCACCACGGCGTCGTCGGGGGCTTCGTGGAATCCCATGTTCAGAAGACGGATCCTCGGGCGGAAGCGGTCCAGGCGTTCCTGCGCACTCCGGAGGGCTTCCGGGTCCCGGTCCACCCCCAGCACCCGGCACCGGGGCCACCGCCTCAGCATGGCCTCGGCGTGTCCACCACCTCCCACGGTCCCATCCAGGATGAGGCCCTCGCCGGCCTCCTCCAGGATCTCCAGGACCTCCTCCACCATGACGGGCCGGTGGAATGCCTCCGGCTCCTCCATTCGCCCCTCCACGTGTACCGTGGTGCCCTCCTGCGGGAGACGGGTGGGGGTCCCCACGCCGGTCACGGAGCCCATCATCCGAAGATCTGGTGGGCAAACTGCTGGAAATCGTCCGCCTTGCCCTCCACCGCCTTCCGGTAGGCCTCCGGATCCCAGAGCTCCACCCGGTCGATGTTCCCGTTGAGCAGGACCGTGCCCTGGAGGCCGGCGGCTTCCTGGAGCCAGGCCGGAATGAGGATGCGGCCCTGCTTGTCCGGAGAAACCTCCACCGCGTTGGAGGTGATCTCCCGTACATGGCTCCACGCGGAGCGATCAGCCCGGCGATACTCCAGGAGGCGTTCCTGGACCTCGGCCCACACCGAGACGGGGAAGAGGGTCAGGTACGGCTTCTCCCACTGGAGAAGAACGAACCCATCACCCTCCGCACCCCTTCGGAAGGCGGACGGAAGGGAAACCCTCCCCTTCTCGTCCATCTGGAACTCGTATCGACCCAGGAAACCGCTCACCGTGGTGGCACCAAGTGGGTTGAAGTGGTATGAAGTGGTGCTCTATGGCAAGATAGACCTCGATCTGGGCCGGCGCAAGACTCTTTTTTTCAAGTTTTTCTCGGAGCCGAAAGGGAGGCGTCGGAGGGGTCTGGCTTCAGATCATGGCCGTCTGATGGGGATTTTCAGGCGACGACCCGGGTTGGAAGGAGGGAATGGGCCATGGCTATTTTCGGTTTTTTTTCGGTATTTTTCGGATCTCCCACTTTTCCCCACCCGCAGGAATCCCCACTCAAAAA
>Ga0207797_1001574_pt1 | contig 16404 bp, 10 predicted proteins | sample PRCRCaboRojoPR_6_FD_187275 | JGI IMG/M metagenome (GOLD analysis project Ga0207797, IMG submission 187275) | Marine sediment microbial community from Cabo Rojo, Puerto Rico - PR CR 10% Liquid 1 (SPAdes) | ecosystem: Environmental > Aquatic > Marine > Coastal > Sediment | place: Cabo Rojo, Puerto...
GAGTGGACATCGCAGCGGGAGTACGTGGTCGACAGGATGCCTCCGACCGTCACCCTGAGCGCCGATACCGTGTCGACCTACAGCGGCACGGTGGTGAGCGAGAACTCAGTGGTCTTCGGTGGGGACGTGGGCGACGAGCGCGGCGTGGCGGGTGTGGAGGTCTGTCTAGACGGCGACTGCGGTCAGGCTGAGCTCTCCGTCGACAGCCGTGGTGCTCGCGTCGTCGACCACGAACCTACATCCCCTCGTACCATCGGCGCGTGTGGGTCTGGGGCACTGGTCGTCACCTTCAATGTGACCGAGACCTTCGACGTGGGTGCGGTCAGTCTTGGCCTTAGCGCTGACCATCCGCAGCGCGATGCGCTCTCGGTGACGCTCAAATCACCGAATGGCACAATCGTAGGGGTGATCAAGCCGCCGCAGGGGACACCCGCCAAGTCGCGGAATCTCGACCTGCTGCTGAACGACGGCTCACCTGGCGACATTCACCAGGCGCGGGCTGACGATGACACCAGCGCGCCCTACTTCGACCGTGCCGTGCACCCCGACGAGCCGCTCCAAGCCTTCCGGGGTCGTCCCGCCGCGGGGCAATGGACGATGATGATCTGCGATGCCGGCGGCACGGACCGAGGCTCCTACAACCGATCCCGCCTGGTGTTGGAGGAGCAGAATGCGACCTCTCTCCGGGGGACCTGGTCGCACGCGGAGACCGGCCTCCACGATCGGGACTACGTGAGCCACACCCTTGAGGCCTACGGTGTCGACCTGGCGGGCAACCGGAGCTCGGAGCCGGTCAGCCTTACCTTCTGGATCGACAACGTGCCTCCCTCGCTCACCATCGCGACGACCCGGGACATCGTGTCCCTGGGGGCTGTCCCGACCACAACCCGCGTGATGACAGGGAGCGCCGCCGACGGCGGCCCCATCAAGGAGCTCTACGCGATGGTTCGTGCCCCATCCGGTGCTCTGAAGAGCCGGCGGATCACGCGCGAGGGATCCGCGTGGTGGCTTGACCTGAAGCCAGAAATCGCGGGTGAGCACACCATCTGGGTCAACGTCGTCGACCTGGCGGATAACACGACGACGGCCGGCCCGTTCGATCTGACTGTCCTGCGGCTGACTGCCGACAGCGACAGCCCCACGGCGTTGGGCTCGGCCGCGACCCTGACGGCGACGCTCTCCGGGGACGACGGCTACGCCTTCGCGTGGGACTTCGGGGACGGGACCGAACTCGCGGGCGGTGCGTCGACCGTGTCTCACAGCTACACAACCACTGGTCAGTTCACCGCCACCGTTACCGCCACCAGGCGGACGGATGCCTTCACGGCGGCCACGGTGGTCGAGGTCGTGGAGCCGATCGCAGGGCTGACGGCTGTCAACGACGGACCTTCCCGACTCGGGCACGCGACAATACTGACCGCTGCAGTGAGTGCTGGCGGCGGTGTGAGCTACGAGTGGACTTTCGGGGATGGACAACCTTCGGCCTCCGATGACCTGGCGGTGACCGCACACGTGTACGATCTTGGTGTCTACACGGCCACCATCAGGGCGGCGAACAGCGTGAGCGTGATGACAGCAACGACGACGGTCGAGATCGGATCGGAGGCGGATCTGGCCATCACGAAGACGGTGGCGCCGGCATCGGCCGTTCTGGTTGGCGATGCCGTGACGTACACCCTCACGTTCACGAACCGCGGTCCGGATCCGGCGACCGGTGTCGTTATCACCGACGTCATTCCGGCTTCTGTCGTCGCGACTGCGGTCGTGAGTGAGGGAGTGACCCTGGTGCCTCAGCCAGGAACGCGCTACGTCTGGAGTGTCCTCCACGCGGGGCCGGGGGAGGGAGGCGTGATCACCATCACCGGGGTCCTCAGCGAACCGCTGTCAGCCGCCGTCGTCACCAACACCGCCACCATCACGGGGGCGGCGGGAGAGACCCTGCCGCTCGACAACAGCAGTTCCGCAGCCTTCACCGTGCTGAGCGCCGACCTGACGTTGGACAAGCGCGTGAGCGACGGGACCCCGCGGGAAGGAGCCGTTGTCGTGTACACTCTGTCAGTCACCGACACGGGCCCGGAGGCTGCAACTGGGGTCGTCGTCAGCGATACGCTTCCCGCCGGTGTGACCTACGTCTCGGACGACGGGGGAGGGAGCTACGCGTCCGGTACCGGCGTTTGGAGCGTGGGCGACCTGTCTGTCGGGGCGTCGGCCTCGCTCCGTGTTACGGCGACCGTGGATGCGGACGCCGCCGGTCGGGTCATCACCAATACGGCGGTGGTCAGTGATTCCACACCGATCGACGTGAACGAGAGCAACGACCGAGGGGCTGCCGCTGTGGCGGTGCAGGTTTCCGAGGCCGCTATTGGGACGGTCACACCGACAGGCGGCGGGATACTGACCTATGTCACCAGCTCGGGCTACACGGTTACCGTGGCGGTGGGCCCGGGGGCGGTGACGGAGACGATCACGTTGGTGCTCACTCCGTTAGACGGTCCGACGTACGACACGACGCCCTTCGCCTTCGCCGGACACGCCTTCACGCTCGAAGCCTACGTAGGTGCGAATCTTCTTTCCCGATACGTTTTCGGCGAGCCGATTTCCGTGACTATCCACTACAGCGACGCGGATGTCGTCGGGCTCGACGAAGACACGCTTATGCTCTACGTCCTGACGGACGATGGGTGGGAGGACGCCTGCTGCGGAGACTACGAGCGGCATCTCGACCAGAATTGGCTCACCGCCCAGATCTGCCACCTCAGCGAGTTCTCGCTGTTGGGCCGCAGGCGTCGGATTCCTGTCGGTGGGGTGACGCTGGCGGCGCGGCCGTCGTCTGGGTTCAGTCCGGGCATCATCATCGGGATCCTGGCGCTGGGTTCGGTGGGCGCGGCGATCGTCACTGCTGAGAGGAAGCGGCGACGGGGTTGCGGCGATTAGGGGCGCGCGTTAGGTCCTCTAGGAAAACGTCCGAGTCCTCCCACCAGTCGATCCTGATAGGCGAATACGGCCGCGTCGAGGAAGGCGATCGATCGGGGCGGACATTGGCGGGGTGGGCGAGGTAGCGGGGGCGAACTGACCGAAATCACGATCCCCTCAGAACGCGAGGGGTAACTCGGCGTACAACGGCAACGGCTATCACGAATGGCACGAATGGACGAACGGCACGAATGAGGGTGAGCGCGGTGGGTATGGAAACCTGGCCTACTCGGTGCTGGGGAATGTAGGTCGGGTTTCCATACCCGACGGTGCGAGGGGGGCGGGTCGAATCGCTGGATCCAGCGGTCTGGGGGCTATCTCAGCTGTCGCTGCTCGTGGTTCGGGCACCCTCAGGGCCGGGCGTTGACACGACTCTCGTTTCATTGTATACTGCGGACCACGTTGCGCAGTTTATCCGCAATCTGGTGAGGTCACCTGCCCTGGACTGATGGGAAGGCCGGGTCGGTGCGTGGAGCGATTCTCGCGAGTGTGAAGGTGAACCAGCCCTCCGGACCGTGAGGGCTGGTTTTTGTGTAAGGCAGTGCGTCGGAGACGGTGGTTGATTCATGGCAAAGTCGATTGACGAGCTGACAGATGAGATGAACCGGTTCGTGGACGCCATGGGCTGGTACCGGGAGACCTCGCCGTCGCCGCAGACCCCACGGAACATCGCCATCTCCCTGGCCCTCGAGGCAGCCGAGGTGTTGGAGCACTATCAGTGGGGCGAGGACGCCGATCGGGCGTCTCTGGGGAGCGAGCTGGCCGACGTCGCCCTGTATCTCCTCCAACTGGCCTACCTGGAGGAAGTCGATCTGGAGCGGGCGATCCTCGATAAGCTTGAGGCGAACTATAAGCGCGATTGGTCCAAGGAGTAGGCGGGGGAAGATCCTGGCCGTGAGCGACCAGGTGGTGCACGCCGTCTACAGCGGCCAGATTGCGGAGCGGTTTGACGACGTGGATATGGTCATCTCCTGCGGCGATCTGCCGTATTCCTACTTGGAGTACATCGTGACGATGCTGGGGGTGCCGTGCTTCTACGTCCATGGGAACCACGACCATCCGGAGTATCTGTCCAGCGGTCGGGTGCTGTCGGAGCCGGGTGGTTGGATAGACCTGAATGGAAGGGCGTACGAAGAGGAGGGGGTGCTGCTCGCTGGGCTGGAGGGATCGATTCGGTACAAGCCAGAGGCGGCGTACCAGTACACGGAGCGTCAGATGGCGTGGAAGGCCTGGTCGCTGGCGCCCGCCCTGCTGCTGAACCGCTTCGCCCACGGCCGGTATCTGGATATTCTGGTGACCCATTCGCCCCCGCACGGAATCCACGACGGGGACGATCTGGCCCATCGAGGGTTTGAGGCGTTCCTGGACGTTATGGATGCCTTCAAGCCTCGCTTCCTCTTGCACGGTCACAAGCACGTCTACGGCACGGAGCCGACCCGCTCGACCTACGCCGAGACCGAGGTGATCAACGTCTATCCCTATCGGGTGATTTCTTACTGAACGGACGGTGTGGGAAGCGGGACGGGATCGCGCGAGCAGGCTCGGGCCACGTGCGATGGTTAGGTGCCAGCCCGCATGCGGGAACCCGTCGGCTATTTGAGGAGACGGGCATTCCGATGGCGGCGCGCAAAGGAGAAGGCGATGGCCGATAGAATAACACCTCGGAGTGAGGATTACTCCCGTTGGTACACGGACGTCATCCAGAAGACGGATCTGGCTGACTACGCGCCTGTCAAGGGCTGCATGGTGATCAAGCCCTACGGCTTCACGCTCTGGGAGAACATCAAGGAGGGGCTAGACCGCCGCTTCAAGGAGACGGGGCACGTCAATGCCTACTTCCCCCTGCTCATCCCGCTGAGCTTCATTCAGAAGGAGAGCGAGCACGTGGCCGGCTTCTCCCCGGAGTTGGCGGTGGTCACCCATGGCGGTGGAAGCGAGCTGGAGGATCCGCTGGTGGTGCGTCCGACGTCCGAGACGATCATCGGGCACATGTACGCCAAGTGGATCCAATCTTATCGGGACCTTCCGGTCCTGATCAACCAGTGGGCCAACGTGGTGCGGTGGGAGATGCGGACGCGCCCCTTCCTGCGCACCACCGAGTTCCTCTGGCAGGAGGGCCACACGGCGCACGCCTCGCGGGAGGAGGCCCAGGAGGAGACGCTGCGGATGCTCAACGTCTACGTCGACTTCGCGGAGCGAGATGCCGCCATCCCCGTGATTGCGGGGCGGAAGAGCGATAGTGACAAGTTCGCCGGTGCGGTGAACAGCTACACGATTGAGGCCATGATGGGCGACCGGAAGGCGCTTCAGGCCGGCACGAGCCATTTCCTAGGGCAGAACTTCGCCAAGGCCTTCGATATCCAGTATCTGGATGAGAAGAACGAGCTCGAGCACGTCTGGACGACTAGCTGGGGCGTGAGCACGCGGATGGTGGGCGCCGTGGTGATGGTCCACGGGGACGACCAGGGCCTCATCTTACCTCCCCGATTGGCGCCCTATCAGGTGGTGATTGTGCCAATCTGGAAGGACGAGGATCAGCGGAGTCTGGTGATGGATGCACTCAACCAGGTGAGAGGGCTCATCGGCGAGCGGGTACGGATCCACATCGACGACCGAGATGCCTACTCCCCGGGCTGGAAATTCAATGAATGGGAGATGCGGGGCGTTCCTCTGCGCATCGAGATCGGGCCTCGGGACGTGGAGGAGGATCAGGTCGTGCTGGTCCGGCGGGACCTCTCGGGACGGGACCGGAAGACGGCGATGCCCATCAGCGAGGGGCTCCGCGATGGGGTGCCGAATGTGTTGGCGGAGATCCAGTCGAACCTGTATCATCAAGCGCTTGCTTTCCGGGAGGACCATACGGCTCGCCCCGAGGATTATGAGGGGTTCCGCGAGGCGGTGGATGGGGGCTTCGTCGATGCGTGGTGGTGTGGGGATGCGGCGTGCGAGGCGCAGATCAAGGCCGATACGAAGGCGACGCTCCGCTGCATTCCCCTGGAACAGCCCACCGGAACAGGAACGTGCATCCGCTGCGGCCGGGAGGCCGTTGAACGCGCCGTGTTTGCCAGAGCGTACTAAGTCAGGCCAGGAGAGACATTGATGAATCAACGCACTCCCCGACCGACGAAGTCGTACGGCCTAGCCGGGTTCGTGCTGCTGCTTGGTGTGACCCTGCTGATGGCCTGTGGGATCCGCGTCACGCCGGAGCCCACTGCGACGCCTGATCCGCCGACCCCGACGGTGCTACCTTCGCCGACGGGTCTGCCGACAAGCACGCCCACGCCGACGCCGGTGCCGCCCAAGGAGCTTACCATCTGCCAGGCCCAGGAGCCAAACACGCTCTTCATCTACGGGGGTCCGTCGCGGGCCGCGCGGAATGTGCTCGATGCTGTCTACGACGGGCCGATCGACAGGCGCAACTACTCGCTGGAGCCGGTTATCCTCGAGCGCATGCCCAGCCTTAACGAGGGCGATGCAGCCCTACGAACTGTCTTCGTTGCCGAGGGCGATCGCGTGCTTGACGCCGCCGGACAGGTCGTTGAGCTCACCACTGAGACGGCCGTTGAGAACAGCGAGGGAGACGAAGTCATCTTCGGTGGGGAGGCGATCAGTATGACACAGATGGTCGTCACCTTCACGCTCCGGTCGGACGTGACGTGGGCGGACGGCCAGCCGCTCAATGCCGAGGATTCGAGGTTTTCCTATGAGCTGGCGTCCCAGGTAGAGGATCCGGCGCTGCAGAGACGATTGGAACGAACGGCGAGCTATGAGGTAGCAGACGCGCAGACTCTCGTCTGGAGGGGTGTCCCTGGTCACGTCGACACGTACTACCAACTCAATTTCTATCATCCACTCCCCCAGCACGTTCTAGGGGGTACTGACGTCGAACAGCTCTTATCTACGGACGTCGCGCGACATCGCCCCCTCGGATGGGGGCCCTTCGTCGTCGAGGCTTGGAACTCTGGGGAGAGCATCAGCCTGATCCGGAATCCCCATTACTTCCGGGCGGATGAGGGACTGCCGCAACTGGACCGGGTGATCTACCGCTTCATCCGGGATCCCGAAGAGGCTGTGAACGAGCTGCTGGTCGGGGGCTGTGACGTGGTGGCCGAGGACCTGATGGACGTGGGCGGACTACCGATCCTGGCGGAGGTTGCGGATGGGCAGGGGGTGCAGCTGGTCTCCGCCTTGAGCAGCGAGTGGGAACACCTGGACTTCGGTATCCAGCCGGCCCGCTGGTCGGGGCGCGTCTCCCTCTTCGACGAGCGGCGGGCGCGGCACGGTGTGGCCAGATGCATCGATCGGGCGCGGGTTGCTGCGGAGGCCTTCCCGCTGCGAGAGGCGTCGGTGGCTGATAGCTATGTCCCGGCTGATCATCCCCTCTACGCCGGGGAGGACCTCCATCGTTGGGCGTACGATCCGGCAGCTGGTCGAGCGGCGCTGGAGGAAGTTGGATGGCGGGACGGGGATGGGGACGGTCTCCTCGAGGCGCAGGACGTGCCCGGGCTGGCTCGGGGCACCGTCTTCTCCGTGACGCTCCTGACCACCGAGGGGGATCCGGCCCGACGGAGGGCGGCCGAGGTGCTCCAAGCCAACCTTGATGAGTGCGGTGTGGGCTTGACCGTTGAGTACCTGAGACCTGATGTCTTCTACGCGGACGGCCCCGATGGCCGGGTATTCGGGCGCCAATTTGATCTGGCCCTTTTCTCCTGGCTGAATGGTCTTGGTGCTCCGTGCGAGCTCTACTTGTCCGAGCAGATTCCGCAGGAAGAGAACTGGTGGGCCACCTCCAACAACCCCGGCTACGCCAGTGAGATCTACGACAAGTATTGCCGTTCGGCTGTCGAGGCCCCCCACGGGACCGTGGATCATCTGTCCTTCCACTTACAGGCCCAATCGATCTTCTCCAGCGATCTGCCGGTCCTGCCCCTATACTTCGTTCCTAAGAGCGTCGGGATCCGTGAGGACGTAAGCGGCCTGATCCTGGATTCCAGTCAGCAGACAGCGTTCTGGAACATCGAGTCCTTTGACCTGGAGCGGTAGCGGGTGGAGCGTCGTGGAGAGGTGCGGATGGAGGGGCGTGTGGTCAAGGCCGGAAGTGCTGCGGGGGAGGCACTGGTCTCCGGGGAGCCCATCAGCTTTTTCGGCGGCGTGGATCCCGACACAGGTACTGTGGTCGATCAGGAGCATCCCCTAGTGGGAAGGAGCGTGGCGGGACGGATCCTCGTTTTCCCGACGGGCAAGGGGAGCACGGTCGGGTCCTATACCCTCTATCGGCTGGCGCGAAATGGTTTGGCGCCGGCGGCGATCGTCAACAGGGAGGCCGATCCCGTGGTGGCGGTGGGGGCTGTCATAGGGGATATCCCTATGGTCGACCAGGTTGACACGGAGCGCATTCGTACCGGTGATTGGGTGGAGATCAACGATGGGGAGGTCTTGGTCCGTAATCGCTGATGCTGCCCATCGGACCGATGCTTGATGCAAGAAGCCCTCGCAAACGCGAGGGCTTTGTTGTGCCAAGGGCCTCAGGCGGAAGGGGAGGGATTCGAACCCTCGGTGGCCAATAATGACCACAGCGGTTTTCGAGACCGCCCCGTTCGTCCACTCCGGCACCCTTCCGAACTGGATACATTATAGCACAGAGCCCGCTCGGCGCAACGCTCTGGGTCGAGCGGGACGGAGTAGGTCGGCAGTATGGAAACCTCCCTACATCACGGCTTGGGATTGCGCACGGGGTGGGGAGTGGAGCGATTCGAGGAGTGTCCTCGCCTGCACGAGATCGGGGGTGTCCAAGCCCTCGGTGAACCAGTTGTAGATCGCCGCCAGTCGTTGCTGGGCCTCCTCGCGCCGGCCTTGCGCCTGCCAGAGGCGGCAGAGGCTTACGGTGGCCCGCAGTTCCCACGATTTCGCGCTCTGGCGGCGAGCGACCTCCGCAGCCTCGAGGAAGCTGGCTTCCGCGCCCGTCCGATCTCCTCGCGCCAGGAGCAGCTCGCCCTCCAAGCGATGGAGTTCGGGCTGACAGTACCGTTCACCCGTCTCCTCGACAAGGTCGAGCGCGTCTCTCAACGTGGCGTGCGCTTCACTCAGGGATCCAGCGCGGGCCTCGGCGCGCGCCAGTGCGGCCAGCGTTCCTGTCTGGAAGCATCTCGTGGCGGTGGCACGGCGTGTTTGGATGCCTTCGCGGAGCCGCTGCATCCCGACTTCCAGGTCTCCGAGTTCTACGAGCGCCTCTCCCAGGTAGCCGGCACCTGTGCCCAAGAAGGAGGTGAGGCCCATACCGCCGGATAGATGGATGAGTTCTCGAGCAGATTCCCTCAGCGCCGGCGCGTCGCGGCGCATCTGATTGAAGACGCAGCCTCCGAAGCAGATCACGTCAGCCAAAGAGAACGGGTGACCGAGTCTGCGGGCCAGGTCGAGCGCCTCCTGGCTTCTTGCAGCTGCTTGATCGGGATAGCCCAGACACCAGAGACAAGAGGCATGGTAAGCCAGCGCGCTCACCCCGGGATCGACCCCGCGCAGTCTGACAAACGCGACGTGATGTGCCTCTGCGTCGTACGACGCGATCACGTGCTCCAGGTGTTCGCGGGCCTCAGCGTGGTCTCCCATGCCAAAGGTGATGAATCCCATCTGCCAGTGGGCCAGAGCGATCAACAGGGGGTCCTTGACCTCACGGGCGAGCTGGACGGATTCCAGGGCGAGCTGATGCGCCAGCGGGTACTCGGCCCGCACGTACTCGAGGATCACAATCTGCCCGAGCGCCAGCCAGAGCTCGCGCGTCTTTCCGAGCTCGCGGCTGAGCTCACGCGCTCGCACCGCGGCCTGCTCCGATGCTACCCCGGGGGCACGTCCGGTGAGGGCAATGATGAGGGAGATCTGGAGGCTGAGCTCCGTCTCCGCGCGCTCCCTTGAGGCTGGGAGGTCCTTGAGAAGGGCCAGCGCCTTGGTCAGGTGGGCGATGGACTCCGCATAGGCCGCCAACTGTAGGGCCGCCTCGGCGGCGCGGTGGAGGTAGCCGACGGCCTTCCTCGCCTTTTTCGCCTTCTCAAAGTGAAGCGCCAGTGGCAGGCTGATCGATTCTAGGTGCTCCCCGCCATCGTAGAGATTCTCCAGAGCGGTGCCGACGCGCTCGTGCAGATAGACGCGTTCGATCTCGTCGAGGCTGCTGTACAGATACTTCTGGAACAGGATGTGGCGGAATCGATAGCGGGAGAGGAGCTGGCCGTTCGCTCGCTGCACGCCGTGGGCCCGGATGATGCGATGCTCCCTGTCTAACTCCCTGCTGAGGAGATCGACCATCTGCCGTTCGCCTGTCCCGAGCACCTGAGCCAGCATCTCGGCTGTGAAGACCTCGCCCTCCACGCTGGCGAGCTGCAGGGCGGCCCGAGAGGAGCTGTCGAGGCGGCTGACGCGCTCGGCGATGACGGCTTCCACCCTTCCAGGCAGCGTCTCCCAGTCCAGTTCAGGGCCCTCGCTCCAACGGCCTTCGTGATTACGCGATAGGTCCCCGCGGTCCTGCAGCCCCCTCAGCAGCTCAATGGTGAAGAGGGGGTGTCCGCGGGTCTGCCGGTGCAGCATATCTCGGAATCCCGTGCCGAGGGTGTTTGGCTCGGTGTCCAGGAGGGCCTCCACAAAGGTTCGACTCTCAGCCTGGTCCAGGTCCAGAGGGGCATCTCCGAAGGTGCGCTGGAGCTCGTTCACGACACGATCGAGGGGGTGTCTTTCGCCGTGTCTACCGAGGGCAATTTCTTCCGGCCGATAGGCGCCCAGGATGAGGATCCGGCTGCCCATGAGTTGCCTGCCCAAGTGGAAGAGGAGGTCGATGGATCCAGCGTCCGACCACTGCAGGTCGTCGAGCACAAGGACAAGTGGCACGCGACGGGCCAGCGTGTGGAGGACTGCGTTCCACTGCTCGAAAATGGCGAACTGACGGGGATTGTCACGTACCGGGCCGGGGGGGTTCTCCGCCAGGAGAGTCGTCAAGCGGCGTAGCCAGGCCTGCTGATGTGACCCGGAGGCCCTTGAGAGGGCGCCGGGTCCGATGCCTCCTCTCCCGTCCATGTGCGCGAAGGTCGCAGCGCGCTCCAGAAGCCCGGTCCTGGGGACGAAGGTGTCGATGAGCTCCGCACCCTGCTCGACAAGGGCCTCTACGGCCAGGGGTAGATTCCTCCAGAGCCGATGGGCGTGGTTTGAGGAGATGACGCCTGCCGTCCAGCGGGCCTCGACGTCGCCTGTCAGGGCCCCGAGGATCTGCCGAAACGGCGCATACGGATCGCCGATGCCGGTGTAAGCGTTGCAGCTCGCCGTAGCGGCCACCAAGTCGGCGTGGCGCTCCTGAGCTGAATCGACGAAGGCCCGGATGAGAGATGTCTTTCCGCTGCCCGCGTCTCCGGTGATAAAGGCTACCCGTCCGCGTCCGGCCAGGGCGTGATCCAGGAGCTGGGCGAGCTGGTCCCGTTCGCGCTCGCGGGCAACGAAGATGGGGGCCTCCTGCCGGGTCCCCTGTTCTTCGCAAAGAAAGGCCGGTGGGTTCACGGTTGAGACGATGGGCGGGTGTGCTGGGCGCGTGGGCGCGGGTCGATCATCCCCCCGCTCATCGGTCGCTCGGCTAAGCAAGCCATCGCGTATCTTCGTGTAGAGCTGGACCGTGTCCAGGCCCGGCTCGACGGCGAGCTCCTGGGCCAGGAATCGCTTGCAGGTGTCGAACTGTGCGAGGGCGGCGCTGCGCTGGCCGCTCAGGGCGAGCGCACGCATCACCTGCCGGTGGGCGACCTCATCCCACGGCTCCAGCTCGAGCTGCCGCCAGGCGTAGGATTGGGCCTTTGCCAGGTCGCCCTGGTCCTGGCAGGCCTCGGCCAAGCGGTGGAGTGTGGACGATGCGGTGCGGGCAAGCTGCTCGCGGGTCAGGAGCGTCCATTCCTCGAAGCCTGGGCTGTCGCCCAGGGAGAAGCCCTCCAAGAAGTCGCCTCGATAGAGAGCCGCGGCGTCCTCCAGGCGGGCGACCAGGTTCGGATGGGCTTGCTCCGTGCCGCTGAGCTCCTCAAAAGCCGCCACGTCCAGCCAGTAGGCGGCCTCGCGATTGAATTGGATGGTGGTGCGTGTGGTCAGCAGAAGGGGCTCTCTCACGCGCCCGGCAGTGGTTAGATCCTGCGGGACGCGGCGGTCACCGATGACTTGTCGCAGATTGGAGAGGGCGTAGCGCAGGTTGCTCAGGGCCTCGCCGTTGGGCCATTCCGGCCAGAGGAGCCCGGCGAGGACGTCACGACGGTGGAACCGGTCGGCCCGGACGGCCAGATAGGCCAAGAGCGCGCGCACCTTGTTGGACTTGAAGCCTGTGACGGGCTGCCCGTCCAGCGCGGCGCGAAATGGGCCCAGCAGAGATAGCGACAGCCTGGTCACAGATCCTCCCTGAGGCACCCGGAGATGAGACGGCTCTCACCGTCCATTATACACTTTTTTCGCGCCGATTTCAATGGCCACGTTTCCGTCACGTTCACTCCACGGTGGCGCCACGTTCCGGACACGCCTGCGGCGTATACTCAAGTTGAATCATCAAGACAAGGCGGGGTCGGAAAGGAGGGCAGGATGAGGACGAGGAAGTCGAAGGGTAACATCTTACGTGGAAGCGGAGCATCTATCAGCCCAAGGAGGCACGTGATGAAAAGTCGTTCGAGCAGTCTGAACTCGTGGGTTCGTCGCGCGGTGACCGCCGTTATCGTGGTGGTGGTCGGATCGATGGTTGGGATCATGGTGACCAATCCCCGCCCCTTAGAGACTGAGCTTTCGGAAGCCGTCGCCGCCGAGCATCCGTCCGCAGCGCGCGGGATGGAGGCCTATGCGGCCCGGTACAGGGGGCTGGCTGGGCACTACCTGAAGTCCGAGCGGGCGATGGCGGCGTACGGCGCTCGGTACCGGGGTCTGGCTGAGCGCTATGCGCTTGAGGTGAGCGGCATTGAGCGTGCTATCGATGCGTACGCCGCGCGCCAGGCCGGCATCGCGCAGCACTTCCTAGGCGTGACGGAGACGTCGCAGCGGGGAATGGACGCCTACGCAGCGCGCTACGATGGGCTGGCGCGCCACCATCTGGGCCGCAGCCACAGCTCGGAGCGCGCGATGACGGCCTATGCTGAGCGGTGCACTGGTCTGGCAGAACAGTATGCCAAGGCTGGAAAGTGAGAGGTGTGCCACGTTGGTTGTCCGACGTGGCACCTGTACCCCCTTTGCCCCGGGGCAGCAGCAAGCGGAGGAAGGCAAAGGGGGTTCCGCTGGGGACGCAGAACCCCCACCTGGGTGGACGGAGGTACAGCCGTGGAGCCGAGAACCGAGATGAAGGGACAGACGGCGAGCTCTGGCGTGGGCATTGGCCCTTATGGCCCACCGGACCGCAAGCCATCGAAAGGCCTGGATCGCCGCGCCTTGCCCGACGTATGCCACTACGAGGCTGTCCACTGGTTCAAGAGACTGGGCTACGTGGTGGAGCCAGGACCTCGTTGTGACGAAGTGACCTTGATCAACGACCAGCGACCGAGCTTCGTGACCCACATCGTTGTGCCTGCCGAGAAGCTCGCGGCGATGGCCAGCCTGAGCTAGACGGTGACCGCACAGCAGCTCTTTCGGCCTCGCAGGTTGGCCATCCGAGGAGGGCCCTCACAGCATCGAAGACGATGATCAACCGCGGCTTGACAGTTCTGGGATTCATAGTATTATTAATTGGTTGTTACTAACTTTGGTCCCGTTTGGAGGATATGACAGAATGCGCACGGTGACGTTTGAAACCCAGAGGGCACGGCTCCGCGAGAGCGGTGGAGTCCGCTTGCCCAGATCGCAGTGCGCCTGTGTGTGAATGACTTGATCTGAGTCTTGAGAAGGCCGTGGGCGACTGCGATGCGCTCACGGCCTTTTTTGTTGTCACTCGTTGATGTCTCCCTCGAAGGCCGTGGGTTCCCACGGCCTTTTTTCGTGCGATCCGAACGGAGTCAGTCGATGGAGGAGACGAACGAGGAGGTGGCCTGTGTATCAGAATCATACCGTTGCACTGGACGTAGCGGGCGTGAGCAAGGTATTCGTCAAACGTGAGGGTGTGCACTGGCCCTGGAGACGGGGCGGGGACGGCCAGGTTCGAGTGCGGGCGGTCCAGGACGTGAGCCTGCAGATCCGCCGTGGAGAGGTCTTTGGCATTTTGGGGCCCAACGGCTCGGGCAAGTCGACCCTCGTGCGGTGCATATCGACGCTTCTGTTGCCCGATGAGGGGAGCATCCGTGTCTTCGGTCACGATGTGGGTGCCGAGGAGATGGCGGTGAAGCGGCTCATCAACCGGGTATCGGTCGAGGCGTCCTTCTTCAAGAAACTGACGCCTATGGAGAACCTGCTCTACGGAGCCAGACTCTACGGTGTCCGCGCGCCCGAGGCACGTCGACGTGCGGTGGCGATCCTGGAGCGGCTGGGGCTGAAGAGGGAGGCGATCTACCGCCCTATGGAGGAGATGAGCCGCGGGATGCAGCAGAAGGTGGCGGCGGCCAGGGCATTCCTGACGCAGCCGATCCTGCTACTGCTGGACGAGCCCACCACAGGCCTAGACCCGCGCTCGAAGCGCGAGGTGCAGGCCTTCCTGAAGGATCTTCGTGACAAACACGACGCGACGATCCTTCTGACGACGCACGACATGCAAGAGGCCGATGCGCTCTGCGACCGGATCGCGATCCTCGACGAGGGACGGATCGTGGCCCTGGACACGCCGGCAGGTTTAAAGTCGAGGGTCGAGAGATCAAACGGGGGCGAGCCGACGCTGGAGGATGTCTTTCTGGGATTGACGGGGAAGCGGCTGATGGAGGACGCGGAAGGCCCTAAGGCTCTGGCGGGTTAGCCTGAGGGACTGAGACGTCTTTGCTGGCAAGGTATGGGCTGGGGCTTGAGGTGCTGATGGAAACCCTTAGCGTCTGTTGATTGGGAGAGACCTCAAGGGTTTTCGAGGGCAACCTGGGTGAGCGCGCTGATCGTGCTGGCGAAGCTGCATGTTGAACTTGAGACAGAAGCGAAGACCCTGAAGGCGTTGAATGGGTCGCTGTTGATGGAGGTAAGTAAGATGGCACAATTGGTTCACGAAATACGGGCTTCCTACGCGTTCGTGGAGCGCAACTTCAACCTGACGAAGCGGTACTGGGGATGGGAGGTGGTCTGGCTGGTTTACTCGATCGCTAATGCGCTCTCGATCACGTTCATAGGCGCCGGCACCGAGGAGGTCACGGGGCAGCGGATCGACGCGGGGCACCTGATCCTCTACTTGCTGGTGGGCACCCTGGTGTGGCATTACCTGTCGGTCGTCTTCGACCAGGTAAGTGAGCTGATCGCCTGGGAGCGGTGGGAAGGGACGATTGAGTACACGTTTATGGCCCCGGTCAGCCGCCTGACGCACATGGTCGGCCAGACGCTTTTCTCGCTCGTCTACGGGCTCTTCCACACCGCGGTGATCCTGGGCGTAGTGGCCCTCTTCTTCCGGCTGGATCTGAGTGAGGCGAACCTCCTCGGCGGTATGGTGGTGCTCCTGGCCGGGAGCCTCTCGTTCATCGGGCTGGGGATGGTAGCATCGGTGCTGCCGCTCCTCTTCCCGGAGCGGGGGGCGCAGATGACGCACGTCATCCAGGCTGGGCTGCTGCTGATCTCAGGAGTCTACTTCCCGGTGTCCGTCCTTCCGGGTTGGATGCAGCCGCTCACCCGGCTCTCCCCCGCCACGTACGTCCTTGAGGGGATGAGAGCGGCTTTGCTCGACGGTGCCTCGACGGTCGGCCTTGGGATGTACGTCGGCCGACTGCTGGCTATCGGCGTGTTCGCGATCCCGACAGGACTTTTCATCTTCCGTCGGGCTGAGCTTTACGCGAAGCGGACGGGAAAGCTCAAGCGCAGCGGATAGCATCGGACCTATGTATGCCCTCGCTCACGATCAACTGTCCTGATGGAGAGGGGGAGGGCAATGCAGGGTGATGGGGCTGACGAACGGTTGGGCACCCCGCCTCCACCGGGCGGGTCAAGTCTAAGGGACGTATTCAGGATCAAGAAGGAGAACGATGAGCGCAAACATCAGCATCCGACACGCTGAGCCAGAGGACTATGAGGCGCTGCACCGCATTTTCTCCGGGCCCAAGGCCGTCGCCGGCACGCTGCAGCTGCCCTTTCCCTCGCGGGAGCGGTGGCGCAAGCGTCTGGTCGACATGCCGGAAGGGCTCTACAGCTTGGTCGCCTCCGTCGATGGTGATGTCGTGGGCAGCCTTAGCCTGCGCACGTTTCCCCTTGGGCCGCGCCGCAGCCACGTGGGCCAGATCGGGATGGCGGTGCGTGACGACTGGCAGAGGCGAGGGGTGGGGAGCGCACTTCTGGAGGCAGCCATCGAGCTGGCGCGAAACTGGCTCAACCTGACTCGGCTCGAGTTGACGGTCTTCG
>Ga0207797_1001575_pt1 | contig 16401 bp, 10 predicted proteins | sample PRCRCaboRojoPR_6_FD_187275 | JGI IMG/M metagenome (GOLD analysis project Ga0207797, IMG submission 187275) | Marine sediment microbial community from Cabo Rojo, Puerto Rico - PR CR 10% Liquid 1 (SPAdes) | ecosystem: Environmental > Aquatic > Marine > Coastal > Sediment | place: Cabo Rojo, Puerto...
TGCAGGCGACGCTCCGGAACGTCGCCCGGCGGGGGGACGTGGACGTCGTCGTGAGCACCGGCGGGACGGGCGTGACGCCGGACGACGTGACCGTCGAGGCGGCCGAACCGCTGTTCGAGAAGACGCTCCCGGGCTTCGGCGAACTGTTCCGTCGGCTCTCCTACGACGAAATTGGGACGCGCGTGGTGGGGACGCGGGCCGTCGCGGGCATCGTCGAGGGGACGCCCGTCTTCTGTCTGCCGGGCAGTGAGAACGCCGCGACGCTCGGCGCCGAAGCGGTCGTCGTCCCCGAAGCCGGCCACCTGTCGGGGCTGGCGACGCGGGACGAATAGCCCGCGTTCTCGGGGACGGGAACCGGTCGGCAGGGTTTTAACACCCCGAGTGAGTAGGGTTGGCACATGAGTCAGCAAGAGCCAGCGGACGAGGAGCCGTACGCCGGGAGCAAGGACCCGAGCCTCCGGAGCAACGAGGTGACTGCGGGTCGTGACCGCGCCCCCCACCGGTCGATGTTCCGGGCGATGGGGTTCGACGACGAGGACCTCGAATCGCCGATGGTCGGCGTCGCCAACCCCGCCGCGGACATCACGCCGTGTAACGTCCACCTCGACGACGTTTCCCAGTCGGCCCTCGACGGCATCGACGACGCGGGCGGCATGCCCATCGAGTTCGGCACCATCACCATCTCCGACGCCATCTCGATGGGGACCGAGGGGATGAAGTCCTCGCTCATCTCCCGCGAGGTCATCGCCGACTCCGTGGAACTCGTCGCCTTCGGCGAGCGCATGGACGCCCTCGTCACCATCGGCGGCTGTGACAAGAACATGCCCGGGATGATGATGGCGGCCATCCGGACCGACCTGCCCTCGGTCTTCCTCTACGGTGGCTCGATCATGCCCGGCGAACACGACGGCCGCGAGGTCACCATCCAGAACGTCTTCGAGGGTGTCGGCGCCGTCGCCTCCGGCGACATGACCGACGACGAACTCGACGACCTCGAACGCCACGCCTGTCCCGGCGCCGGATCGTGCGGCGGGATGTTCACCGCCAACACGATGGCGTCGATCAGCGAGGCCATCGGCTTCGCGCCGCTCGGCTCCGCCTCCCCGCCCGCCGAGGACGAGGGGCGCTACGACGTGGCCCGCGAGACCGGCGAACTCGTCGTCGACGTGATCGAGGCGGGTCGCAAACCCTCCGACTTCCTCTCACGGAAGTCCTTCGAGAACGCCATCGCGCTCCAGGTCGCAGTCGGCGGTTCGACCAACGCCGTCCTCCACCTGCTGGCGATGGCGGCCGAGGCCGGCGTCGACCTCGACATTCAGGACTTCAACCGCATCAGCGAGCGGACGCCCAAGATCGCCAACCTCCAGCCCGGCGGCGAGCGGGTGATGAACGACCTCCACGAGGTCGGCGGCGTGCCGGTCGTCCTGCGCGAACTGCTCGACGCCGACCTGCTCCACGGCGACGCGCTCACCGTGACCGGCGAGACGATGGCCGAGGCCGTCGAGCGCTACGACCCGCCCGCCATCGACGACCTGAACGTGGACTTCCTCCACACCGTCGACGATCCGATCCACGAACGCGGCGCCATCCGCATCCTCACCGGCAACCTCGCCCCCGAGGGCGCGGTCATCAAGATCACCGGCGAGGACCACCTCCACCATCAGGGTCCAGTCCGCATCTTCGACGACGAGGAAAACGCCATGAAGTACGTCCAAGATGAGCACGTCGAATCCGGCGACGTGATCGGTATCCGGAACGAGGGCCCCCGCGGCGGCCCCGGGATGCGCGAGATGCTCGGCGTCACCTCCGCCGTCGCCGGGCAGGGCCACGCCGAGGACGTGGCACTCTTCACCGACGGCCGATTCTCGGGCGCGACCCGCGGCTTCTCCATCGGCCACGTCGCCCCCGAGGCGTTCGTCGGCGGACCCATCGCGGCGCTCGAAGACGGCGACGAGATCACCATCGACATCGACAGCCTCGAACTCTCCGTGGACCTCTCCGACGAGGAACTCGAAGAGCGCCTCGAGGGCCACGACCCCGAACCGAACTACACGAACGGTGTGCTGGCGAAGTACGGGCAGATGTTCGACTCCGCGGCCAACGGCGCGGTGACGAACCCGGGCGCGAAGCAGGACTAAGACTGCTGGCGAGCGGAGCGGGCAAGCAGGTGGTTTTGATCTAGCGTACGCTCTCGCGTGAGCGCTCGGCCGACCCGGCGAACTAAATTCGTGATAAACGTTAACTCTTTACACGCCGAACTACTCGTGGCGCCTCTCCAGTCGAGGAGTGCCCGTGTACGGCCGCCGGCGACGAGTGAGGCCCTCGGTCGACCCGGGCGGACTGCGAGCCGACGGGGGACATCATGGCACCAGAACCGAACGATTTGGACGGTAGCGACGGGACAGCACCCACAGTTCGGGGTCGGTTACGGTCGACCGTAACCGAGCTACCCGCGGTTTCGTCGTTTCCCTCGGCGAAGCTCACGCGACTGCTGTCTCGGCTCTCGGGCGAAATTCACGAACTGGAGCGGCTGGTCGTCGGCGAGGGGGGAACGAGCGGGGAGCGCGACCTCTCGGTAGCACTGGAACCCTCACGGGAGGGACCTCCGTCCGAGCTTCTCTCCTCGCCCGGGGTCGAAACGCCCGTTCGGGAGCGTCCCGAGGCGTCCACCGAGTGGGGTGCGCTCGCGTACCACCACGTCGGACAGGCGCGGATGGCGCTCGAGGACGGCGACAAAGCGACGTTCTGGCGGGAGTTCTACGCGGCTCGCCGGATGGAACTGTTCGGCCTCGAAGAACTCGGCGAGGAGTACCTCGAGATGGAGGCACAGAATATCAAACTCGAGGCGGCGGGGCTGGCGGCCCGTGACGGACTGCTTCGTCTCGATCAACCCCGAACGGAGGCGATCCAGAACATCCTCCGCGACGTCGGCGACTACGAGGAGCCGTCGGCGACGGGGAAGGCGCCGGATACCGAGCAGGCGAGCCAGATCACCGCGAATCGGGTCGGCGCCGCGATGCACGTTCTCCACGAGTTCTACGTCGATCAGCGGTTGACCGGCCGGATTCTGGAGATACACCTCCGGTCGTTCGTCGTCATCATGGCGCTGTCGGCGGTCACGTTCATCCTCGCGTTCCTCAGTATCCCTCTGCGGGAAGGGCAGGGCATCTTCGACCGAGTCGCACTGCTCCAGTCACCGCTGTCCGGACTCGTCGGGTTACCGACGTTCGCCCAACTGATCGTCCTCGTGCTCATCGTCGTGTTGGGGATCATGGGCGCCTCGGTCAGCGGTATCCTGTCGCTCTCCCGGGAACTACGACAGTCGAGGATCCCGGAGCAGGCCGGGACGGTCTGGTTCGCAGTCGCCCGACTCGCCACCGGTGGCGTCGCCGCGCTGATGTTGTTCCTCTTTTTGATCTCCGGCCTCGTCTCGCTCGGCGACGCCGCGACCGGACTCCTCACGCTCAACCTCGGGACCGACCTCTCGGTCGCGCTGGTGTTCAGCCTGTCTTTCGTCGCGGGGTTCTCCGAGCGGTTGCTCGTTCGGGTCGTCAAATCGGTCGCAGGGGAGGACGGCGACGCGGCCAGACCGGGCGGAACGTGGTATTGAGCGCAGTCGTCCGTGGTCACTGACCGCGTTCGGCGTGTGCTGACGGCGTCTCGCGTGCGCCCACCGACCGACTGGAACGCCGTCACGGGTCTGCTACCGAACGGAGGGGCCGGAGTCGGGACTACTCGTCCAACTCGCGCAACGTCTCGTGAACCCCGACCACCATCGTCGGCACGATCAGCATGAACAGGTGTTCCTCCAGCGGAATCCCGAGTAAGTCTATCCCCGTCCGCATGGGGATGGAAAAGACGCCGACGGTGAGCGTGTACCAGTCCCAGACGTAGGCGAAGGGGTAGAGAACGAGCGCCGTCCGCGCCGCGGCCCGCACCGCGCCGGCGCGGATCACCAGTGCGAGTGCAATCGATCCCCACAGCACCTCCGTCGCGAGGTAGGTGTACGGGCCGAGGAGGGTGATGTCCGGGTACGTGATCCCGTCGAGCGGCCGGAGCCACACGGCGACGACGAGGAGCGCGAAGAAGAGATAGGAGGCGCGGACGAGGAGCATCGTCGCCAGTTCGGCGTCGGCGCGGCGGGCGACGACGGCGACGGCGGCGAAGGGGACGACGGCGAGCGCCGACCCGCGGGGGACGACGCCGGTGACGGCGAGGGCGGCGACGACGACCATCCCGGCACCCATCAGCGCGTAGGCGAGGCGGTGCGCCCCCCGGTGACCGAGGACGACGGCGACGGTCCGCTTGTCCACCGAGCGGTCGTAGTCGTAGTCGGTGGCGTCGTCGACGATTTTGATCCCCGCGAGGACGACGACGAAGACGACGGCGAAGGCGAGGACGGCCGTCGAGAGCGTCCGGGTCTGGACGTAGTAGCCGCCGAGGAGGGCGAAGCCGATGCCGACGGGGTAGCCGAGCGTCGCGCCGAAGGGGTTGGTGTCGAGTTGGGGCGCGTGGAGGACAGCGACCAGCCACCCCGGAAGCGCGAGGAGCGTGGCGACGGGGTCGACGAGAATCCACAGGCCGGCGGCGCCGAGGAAAAACAGCGTCGACGACCCCGCGAGTGCGAGGTGACAGCCCCGTCGCGTGAGCGGGTGGTCGTCGTCCTCGCCCCGGTGGTGGAAGTCGACGAGGCCGTCCTTGACGTGGGCGGTGTAGAGCGCGACGAAGGCGACGCCCACGTGGAAGATGGCCAGGTTCGGATCCCGGAAGCCGCCGAGGACGGCACCGAAGCCCGAGGCGGCGAGCGGCGGCGTCATGAAGACGGGGTGGACCTGCGAGGCGACGGCGCCGAGGGCCGCACGCGGGCCGGTTCCGTGCCGAGCGATAGCCATGTCACCGTGAATATGTGTTACATCCACATATACTGCGGGCCGCAGAGTAGAAGGCGCCGGGGGTCGCTGGTACGTCCATGCTCGACTCGTTGCTCGGGCGCGCCGAACTCAAAGCGCGCATCGAGGAACTCGAAGAGGAGAAACGGCATCTGGAACGCCGCCTCGACGCCGAGAGCGACCGCCGCGCCGACGCCGTGACCGCCCGACAGGACGCCGAAGAGCGGGTCAACCGTCTCGAAGACCGCATCGCCGACCTCGAGGGGCGTCTCGACGAGGAGAGCGAGGCGGCCGACCTCGCGCCACGCGGCACGGAATCGATCCGCGGCGACCGCCTCGACGCCGTCCTCGACCGTCTCCGGAGCGTCGACGCCGGGGCTGAAGGGGCGTTGACGGCCGCAGTGACGGCGGACGTACCGGCCGACGTTTCGAACCTCCTCGGGGACCGCGCGCCTCTCGTCGCCCGCGCCGCTCCCTGTCTGGTCTGTGTCGACGACGCCCGCCTCGTGAGCGTCGCCCTCGACCCACCGCTCGCGCCCGATCCGTTCGTCGCGTGGGGCGACGGGTTCCGCCTCGACGACGACTGGTTCCACCCGACCGACGGCCTCACCGTCGCGCTGGTGCGCTCGGACCGGTTCGCCGTCGGCGTCTACGCGGACGGCGACCTGACCGACGTGGAGACGGTCGAGACGGACGTGAAGTCCGCTCACTCCAAGGGCGGATTCTCGCAGTCGCGGTTCGAGCGCCGACGGAACGACCAGATCGCCGCCCACCTCGACGACTGTTTAGCAGTCCTCGACCGGCGCGACCCGGACCGACTCGTCCTCCTCGGCGAGCGGACCGTCCTCGACGACGTGGATCGGGAGGCCGTCGCCGTCGAACCGGTGGACGCGAGCGGCGACCCCGAAGACGCCCTCCACGACGCCGCGCGCTCCTTTTTCACGACGCGGCTGACGCTGTTGTGAAATCGGTCGCGTTGGACGCGGTGGCGTTCGTCGCCACCGACACGCCCGAGACGTAGTCGCCGTCCGGGCCGACGTACACGCCCTCGCGCCCGCAGTCGGTCGTGAGCGAGCAGATCCGAATCTCGGGCGGCCAGATGACGCGGACGCCCCGCGCCGTCCGCTCGACGCTCGCGGTCTGGCGGTAGGTCACCGTCGTCCCCTGTGGTTCGACGAAGGTGACGAGGAGCGTCACCCGACTGACGCCGGCGGGGAGGGGTGCCGTCGCCGCCGCGGTACCGTTCGGGGCGACGATGCTGGCGTTGCCGTCGGTGGCGTCGATGGCCCAGTCGACGGTGACCGGCCCCTCGACCGCACCGAGCGTGTGCCGCGCGCTCCCCGCCTCGGTGACGATGCGGGCGCGAGCGCGGGTCGCCCGCGCCGGGACGCCGACGGTCGTCGTCGCCGCCACGCGGTCGCCCCGCTTCACGTCGAGGGGGACGAGCGCCGGTTCCGTGGGCGTCACCGCGCCCGTCCACTCGCCCCGATACGTGAAGCGGTAGGGCCGCCGGTCGCCGGTCGCGTCGAGGGCTTCGAAGCGCTCCACGTCGCCGTCGTTGATGACGTAGAGGGCGTCGCCGTCGAAGCCGGGGTCGTTGCGGAGGTACTGGAAGGGGTGGTGGAGCCAGTCGCCGTAGGGGTCGGGGACGAACACGACGGCGTGCTCCGGCGACCACGCCTCGAAGGGTTCGTAGGTGGTCGCGAGATTCGACGTGCGCAGGCGGTTCTCGTCGTACGGCTCTTCCACCGCACCGACGCCCGCGACGCCGCCGACGCCCGCGGCGACGAGGAGGGCGGCGGCGAGGACGACTCGCCGTTTCGGCGCGTCGAGGTCCGCCGTCGCGTCCCGGAGGCGACGCCACAGGACGAGCGCCCCCGCGGCGCCGAACGCCGAGAGCGGGAGGAGGAGGTCGAAGTGGTAGTACGGACCGAGCAGGCCGATGAGGCCGTTTTCGAGACCGTTGAGCGTCCCCCAGAAGTAGGCGTTGCCGAGGACGACGGCGGGGACGAGGCCGACGAGGACGGCCCGGAGCGCGGGCGCCGACAGGGTGGGGTCGGCCAGTGCGTCCCGGTCGGTCCGGAGTTCGGCGAGGCCGACGAGTGCGAGGAGGGTGCCGACGGGGCCGGCGACGGTCCACTCCGTCGTCAGGGTCTGCAGGAGGCGAACCGTCGTCTCGGCGGCGAGAGCCGGGGAGTACACGCGGTCGTAGCCCAGCAACTCGTGCCGGCCGAAGCCGATGCCGTCGTTCGGGCCGAACGCCTTGTACGGGAAGACGAGGGGGTCGCCGGTCATCACGAGGTTGTACGCGAGGGCGACGACGACGCCGGCGGTGCCGAGGCCGGCGACGGCGAGGAGGCGGGTGAGCGTCGAGCGGAACGCCTCCGTCTCCCACGTCCACCAGAGCGACCCGAGGGCGTGGGCGATGAAGGGCGACGCGAAGAGGACGGCGGTGAAGGGGCGGGCGAAGAAGGCGAGGCCGATGGCGGCGCCGGCGACGAGGCCCCACCGCGGCGAGTCGCGGCGCATCGTCCGCACGTACGCGACGGCGAACGCGAGGTTGAGGAGCGTCGTCGGGGCGTAGGGGAGGAAGACGGCGGACGTGAACAGAAAGAGGGGCGTGCCGACGAGGAGGAGGGTTGCGAGGTGGCCCGTCCGGCGGTCGAAGGCGGCCGCGGTGAGCGCGTAGACCAGCGCCGCGTTGCCGGCGGCGACGAGGCCGAGCGCGAGGTTCCAGTCGCCCAGCAGTTTTCCCACCGCGAAGGCGCCGGCGGCGACGGGCGAGTACTTCGAGTAGAACCGGAGGTCGCCGCCCGCGGCGTCGGCGACGAAGAACCACGGGCGGACGAGGGACCCGAGGGCGCCGGGGTCGAGGAACAGTCGCCCCTCCAGCAACATGGCGGCCTGCGTGAGGTAGACGCCCTCGTCGTCGTTGACGGAGTGGTACGGAAAGAGGTCGACCGCGAGCCAGTAGACGACGAGGCCGGCGAGGAGCGCGAGTGCGGCGGCGACGAGACGGCCGCGTCGGGGCCGCGAGAACACTATTCGTCGGCGTCGGCGGGGCGCTGGTCGGTCGGGAACCAGGCGAGTTCGTGGTCGGCGTCGAGTTCGATCCGCACCCCGGTGTCGAGCGGGATGGACTCGTCGTGGTTGTGCATACACTGGACGGCGGTGTCGTCGTCCAGTCTGACCTCGTAGAGGATGGTCGGCCCGAGGTAGCGTCGGGAGACGACGCGGCCGTCGGCCTCGCCGTCGACGGGGACGGCTCGGATGTCGTCCGGCCGGACGAGCACGTCGATGCGCGTGCGGTCGTAGGTGCCGGCCAGCCCGTTGATCTGGTCGCGCGGGATGGGGCCGAGGCCGGTCGTCACCTCGCCGCCGTGGACGTAGCCGGGGAGGAAACTGGCGTGGCCGAGGAAGCCGGCGACGAAGCGTGATTCGGGCTGCTGGAACACCTGTTCGGGGTCGCCCACCTGTTCGATCCGGCCGTCGTTCATGACGGCCACGCGGTCGGAGATGGACATGGCCTCCTCCTGATCGTGCGTGACGGAGACGGCGGTGACGCCCGTCTCCTTGAGGATGCGTCGCACCTCCTCGCGCATCTTCACGCGGAGGTCGACGTCGAGGTTGGAGAACGGTTCGTCGAGCAGGAGCACCTCGGGTTCGGGCGCGAGCGACCGGGCGAGGGCGACCCGCTGTTGCTGGCCGCCGGAGAGTTCGTCCGGGTAGGAGTCGCCCTGTGTCTCCAGTCCCACGAGGTCCAGGAGTTCGTCGACGCGTTCCTCGCGGGCGTCGGCGTCCCAGTCCTCCAGCCCGAAGGCGACGTTCTCGGCGGCGGTGAGGTGGGGAAAGAGCGCGAACTCCTGGAAGACGACGCCGACGCCGCGGTCCTCGGGTTCGACGAAGCGGTCGGGGTTGGAGACGGCCGCCCCGTTCAGCGCCACCTCGCCGCCGTTCGGGCGTTCGAGCCCCGCGATGAGGCGGAGCGTGGTCGTCTTCCCACAGCCCGAGGGACCGAGGAGGGTGAGGATTTCGCCCTCGTGGACCGAGAGCGAGAGCTCCTCGATGACCCGCTCGGGGCCGTAGGACTTCGAGACGCCGTTCAGTTCGAGGACGGGCGCGCTGGCGTCCGTCTCCGTCGGTTCGATTCCGTCCTGTGTCGCGTGCATCGTGCTATTTGACATCGTATCCCTCCTGTGAGAGGATGACCAGCATCGAGAGCGCCGAGACGCCCACCAGAATGAGTGCGGGGACCGCCGCGTGGCCGTAGTACCCCGACGCCGTCGCCGTCCAGATGTGCGTGACGAGCGTCTTAAAGCCCGACGGGCGGAGCAGGAGCGTCGCCGGCAGTTCCTTCATCGTCGTGAGAAAGACGAGCGCCGCGCCGCCGAGGAGGCCGGGCGCGATGAGCGGGAGCGTCACCGCGCGGAAGGCGCCGAAGGAGGAGCGCCCGAGCGTCCGTGCCGCCTCGGGGAGCGCGGGGTTCACCCGCAGGAACGACGCCCGCATCGACCCGACGGCCTGTGGCAGGAAGCGGACGACGTACGCCGCGATCAACAGGTACACCGTCTGGTAGATGGGCTGGGCGTACGACGTGCCGAGATACACCAGCGCGAGGCCGAGGACGACCCCCGGCACCGCGTAGCCGACGTACGTCGCCCGCTCGAAGGCGTCGGTCAGGCGGCTCCGATGTTTGGCGGCGAGGTAGGCCACCGGCAGGCCGGCGACGGTGGCGACGAGCGCCGCGCCCGCCGAGACGCCGATTGAGTTGACGGCGTACGCGGGCCGGAAGGCGAGCGCGCTCCCGACTTCGGCGCCCCCCTGTGCCAGCCACGTCAGCAGGATGCCGACCGGCACGATCAGCGCGAGGCCGGAGATGGCGAGACACGCCGCCACGGCGACGTACTTCCAGCGGCCGAGGGGGACGACCCCGCTCGTCCGGCCGCCCTGTCGTCCGGCGTACAGCGGTTCGTTGCCGCGGACGTGCGACTCCAGCCCGAGGATCAACAGGGTGACCGCGACGAGTTGCAGGGAGAGCAGTGACGCCACGTCCCGGCCGAAGGACGTGAACTCGACGTAGATGACGCGCGTGAACGCGTCGAACTGCATGATCGCGGGCGTCCCGAAGTCGGAGAGGGCGTAGAGGGCGACGAGGAGGGCGCCGGCGCCCACGGCGGGCTTGATCTGGGGAATCGTCACGCGGCGGAACGCCTCCCACCGGCTGTGTTCGAGCGTCCGCGCGGCGTCGATGAGGGTCGTATCCAGCGACTTCAGCGCCGCGCGGGTCGTGATGAACACGTAGGGGTAGGTGTACAGGGTCACCACGAGGGCGGCGCCGGGGAAGCCGTAGATTTCGGGGAGGCGCTCGACGCCGAGGGGGGCGAGCAGGCGCTGGAAAGCGCCCTGCGGGCCGAAGGCCGAGACGAAGGCGAAGGCGCCGACGTAGCTGGGGACGACGAGGGGGAGCGAGACGGCGATGGTGAACCCACGGCGGAAGGGGAGGTCGGTCCGTACCGTCAGATACGCGAGCGGCACGCCGATGAGCACCGAGGCGACGGTGACGACGACGACGAGCGCCGCGCTGTTGACGAAGACCTGAACGGTCGACGGTCGCGTCGAGATGGCGATGGCTTCGGACAGTCCCACGTCGAGCGCGGTTCGGACCAGCCACACCAGCGGGAGGAGGACGGCGGCGGCGACGGCCCCACTCGCTATCGTCGTCGGTAGCGGTAGGCTGTCGCCCGCGTCGTCGATGGTGGGGGTGTCCGTGGCCATGGGAACGTGTGTCAGAGCATTCCGACGTCCCGGAGGAGGTCGACCGTCCCCTCCAGATCGGATAGCTGAGTGAGGTCTAAATTCTCGGGTGGGTTCAATTCGTCGATAGTCGGCAGGCGACCGATTGGTTCCACGCCGGGCACCAGCGGGTACTCGAACGTCTCCCGTGCGAAGTAGTCCTGTGCCTCCGCCGACAGCAGGTGGCGGACGAAGTTCGACGCGAGGGTGTCGTCCTCGGCGGTGTCGAGGACGCAGGCGCCGGCGACGTTGAAGATGGCGCCCGCGTCGCCCTCGGTGAACGCGGTGGCGATGGGTGCCTCGGGACGCCCGGCGAGCACCCGCTGGATGTAGTAGTGGTTGGCGAAGCCGGCGCGGAGTTCGCCATCGGCGACGGCCTGGCTGACGAGGAACTCGTCGGCGTAGGAGTGCTGGAGGCCGAGGTCGAGCATCCCGTTGAGCCACTGGCGCGTCTCCGCGTCCCCGTTGAGCGCGCGCATCGCCGTGACGAACGCTTGGAACGAACTGTACGTGGGGGCACAGCCGATGGCGTCACGGAACGCCTCCGTCTCCGGGAACGCGAAGATGTCGTCGGGGACGTCGGCGTCGGAGAGTTCGTTCGTGTTGTAGGGGATGGTCCGCGCGCGGCCGGAGGTGCCGATCCACATCCCGTCGGGGTCGTGGAACTGGTCTGGGACCATATCGAGCACCTCGGTCGGGAGTTCGACCGTCCGCCCGCGGTCCTTGAGCGCGCCGAGCGACCCGGCGTTGACGGAGAAGAACACGTCCGCCGGACTCCCATCGCCCTCGGTTTCGATCTGGTTCACCAGTTCGGACGCGGAGTTGTACCGCGGCCGGATCGTCAGATCGGGGTAGAGATCCTCGATGAAGGTGATGAGTTGGCCGACGAGCGGTTCGCCACGGCCGGAGTAGAGAGTCAATTCGCCGCTCAGGTCGGGCATCTCGGTCATCGAGACGCCGCCGGAGATGTCGCGCTCGCCGAACGGCGACCGGCCGGAGCCGATCTGTCCGACGACGTTCTCGCCGCCGCCACCGCCGCCGTTCCCGCCGGAACCACCCGACGAGTCGCCGAGCAGTCCGTTACAGCCCGCTATCGATGCGAGTCCGGCGGCGCCCCCGATCTGGAGGATTCGACGCCGGGAGCTACGGTGATCCTTCATACATTGATTTAGGCCGCCCTAAAACACTTATACTTGCCGGTTCGGGGGACGATCAGTCGTCCGCCGGCACTGCTCGCTCCACCGACTGGAGTTCGTCGAGGCAGGCCAGCCAGTCGTGCATGTACTCGCCGACGTGGGCGAGGAAGTCGCCGTTGCGGTAGTCGGCCTCCGCGTCGAGGAGGGCGTCGGCCATCGCGGCGAAGACGCCGGCGTACGTATCGGCGCCGGCACCCGCGTCGTCGACCAGTTTCCAGAGGTGTTCGTTCAGTTCCAGCCCCGCCACCTCGTTGTGCAGGTCGTCGAACGTGGAGCGCGGCGCCTTGTCGTGGCGACAGAGCGGGTCGCCGGTCAGGATGTCCTTGCCGAGCACGTCCGCCGCGCGCTTGAGGAAGACGCCGCTCCAGATGTCGTCGAATCGGCCGACCGACCACTCGTTGTCGTCCATCGGCAACTGGTAGAACGCGGGGACGACTTCGCGGCGGAAGCCGAGGTTCATGGAGCAGACGGTGAGGTACTGGCCCGGTTCGGCCACGAAGTCCGGGCCGAAGTCGTCGGCGGTCAGGCGCGTCTCCGCCTGTCCCTGCAGGTCGCCGTCCATCAGGATGCGCACCGCGTCGAGGTCGGGGACGTTCGTCCAGAGGCCCTGCGAGGCCACCACGTCCGACACCTCGCGTTCGCCCGTCTCGACCGTCTCGTCCATCGCGGCGTACGGGTAGCCACGCGGGTAGAGGCCGTGGTCGTCGGCGGTGTGGTACAGGACGTTCACCCAGTTCTCGTCGGAGCGAACCGACTCGACCGTCCGCTCGGCGTTCAGGTTCTCGAGGTGCGTCCCGAAGAAGTCCACGTCGTCGTGGGGGCGCGTGTCGTCGTCGATGAAGACGCCGTAGGGGTGGTCGTGCGCCCACAGGTAGAGCAGGCCGAAACTCGTCTGGGCGTGACTCCGCGCCGGGATCAGGTGGTCGTAGTCGCCGACACCGCGGTCGTCGAGCCACGACTCCCGCCGACTGCCGTCGAACACCTCGCCCGCGACGCCCAAATCGTCGAGCATCGCGCCCATCTCGTCGGTCGGGCAGTGATCCTCGGTCACCAACACGAACTCCAGTCGGTCGGTGTCGAAGCCGTGTTCTTCGGCGTTCGCGACGTACGACCGAACACACTCGTACTCCCTGATCGTCGGGACGATCACACACACGTCGGGGGTCATGCTCGTCATTCTTTAGGCCCACCTAAAGTAACTGTCGTTCCGTGGTGACGATATATATTTCTCGGTAGAGAGGCGTAGATATCATACCAACGGCTTTCCGTGGTCTCGCCCTCCCAAACGGTGATTCGCCAACCGACGGCGACGACCGCCACATCTCTCAGCCATGTCCGATCCAGACGACACAGACGATGCCCGCGACGGCGGGGTCGGGGTCGACACACCCGACCTCGACGACCCGCGATTCTACCTGAACCGCGAGTTGAGCCACCTCGAGTTCCAGAAGCGTGTCCTCCACGAGGCGCTCGACGAGCGGACGCCGCTTCTCGAACGGGTGCGCTTTCTCGGCATCTTCACCCGCAACCTGGACGAGTTCTTCATGAAGCGGGTGGGCGGCCTGAAACAGCAGATCGACGCGGGCGTCACCGACCCCACGGTCGACGGGCGGACGCCCCGCGAGCAGTGGGCGGCCATCCTCGAGACGACCGGGCCGATGTTCGAGCGTCAGGCGACGTGTTACCGCGAGGTGATCCGCCCGGCCCTCGCCGACGCGGGCATCGACGTCCTCGACTACGCCGACCTCACCGCGAGCGAACGCGAGCGGATGCGAGCGTACTTCGAGGAGTCCGTCATGCCGACGCTGACGCCGCTGGCGTTCGACCCCGCCCACCCGTTCCCCTTCATCTCCAACCTCAGCCTCTCGCTCGGCGTCTTCGTCCGCCACGACCCGGACGAGGACCCCATCTTCACTCGGATCAAGGTGCCGCAGAACCGCCCGCGACTCGTCCCCGTCGAGGAGGGGTCGCGGTACGTCCTCCTCGAGGACCTGATCGAGGCCCACCTCGACCTGCTGATGCCGAACGTCGAGGTACTCGACACCGCCTGCTTCCGCATCACGCGCAACGCGGAGGTCACCCGCGATCAGGAGGTCGCCGAGGACCTCATCGAGGCCATCGAGGAGGTGATCGAACAGCGGCGTTTCGCCACCGCGGTTCGCCTGGAGATCAGCGCCGACGCCCCGGCGGCGATGGTCGACCTGCTCCGCAACCAGTTGGATCTCGAACCCGAGGAGGTGTTCCACCGGGCCGGGCCGCTCGACTACCGCGACTTCTCGGTGCTCACGGACCTCGACCGCCCCGACCTGAAACGCGAGCGGTGGTCGCCGCTCCCCCACCCCCGGTTCGCGGAGGGACCGAACGGCGACGTGACGGTTCAGGGCGCCGACCTGTTCGACGAAATCGCGGCCGACGACGTGCTCCTCCACCACCCGTATCACTCCTTCGACGGGACCGTCCAGCGCTTCCTCGACGCCGCCGCCAACGACCCCGACGTGCTGGCGATCAAGGCCGCCATCTACCGGACGGCGAGCGACTCGCAGGTGATTCAGCGGCTGATCGACGCCGCCGACAACGGCAAGCAGGTGGCCGTGATGGTCGAACTCAAGGCCCGGTTCGACGAGCAGAACAACCTCCAGTGGGTGCGCAAACTGGAGGAGAACGGCATCCACGTCGCCTACGGGACCGTCGGGCTGAAGACCCACACGAAGACGGCCCTCGTCGTCCGCGAGGAGGACGACGGCGTGAAACTCTACTCCCACGTCGCGACGGGCAACTACCACTCCGAGACGGCCAAGGGCTACGTCGACCTCGGCCTCCTGACCGCCGACCGCGACGTCGGACAGGACCTCGTGACCGTCTTCAACTTCTTCACCGGGCCGTCGCTGGACGAGGAGTTCCGCAAACTGCTCGTCGCGCCGGTCACGATGCGCGAGCGCTTCACCGACCTGGTGCGCCGGGAGGCCCGGTACGCCCGCGCCGGTCGTCCGGCCCGCATCGTCGCCAAGATGAACGCTCTCGAAGACCCCGAGATGGTGAAAGCGCTCTACCGCGCGTCGATGGCCGGCGTCGACGTGGACCTGATCGTCCGCGACATCTGTCGGCTCCGTCCCGGCATCGAGGGCGTCAGCGACACCGTGACCGTCCGCTCCGTCGTCGGGCGCTTCCTCGAACACTCGCGGATCTACTACTTCGAGAACGGCGCGGGTCCGGACGACCCGGCGGAGGCCGACGACGCCGGCGGGAACCCCCAGTACTTCATCGGCTCCGCCGACTGGATGACGCGCAACCTCGACTACCGCGTCGAGGCCATCGCGCCCGTCACCGACACCGACCTCCGCGAGCAACTCCGCTTCGTCCTCGAAGTCATGTTGCACGACAACCGCTCCGGCTGGGAGATGGACGCGGACGGGAGCTACGACCAGCGACGGCCCGGATCGGAACCGGTCTGGAGCACTCAGGAGATCCTGATGGCCGCGACGCGGGCCGCTCACGAGCGAGACGACGACCGCGGCATCGACACCGACCACCCCGCGAGCCCCGGCGACCTCCTCGTGACCGCGGCGGACGGGCGTGCGGCGGCGGCCGCGGACGACGACGCGGCGGACGACGCCGACGCCACCACGGACTAATCGTCGGTCAACGCCGTCAGCAGGTGGACCGCCGGAGCGGGTGCCAGCGGCTCGTTCGCGTTCCCACAGTGGGGCGACTGGACGCAGGCCGGACAGCCGTCCGCGCACTCGCAGGCGTCGATCATCCGCCCGGTTCGGGCGAGGAGCGGTTCGATCCGCTCGTAGGCACCGCGCGCGAGGCCGACGCCGCCGGGGTAGCCGTCGTAGACGAAGATGGTGCTCGCGCCGGTGTGGTCGTGGTACGGCGTCGAGAGGCCCCCCACGTCCGCGCGGTCACAGAGGAGTTCGAGGGGGAGGAGGGAGATGAGGCCGTGTTCGGCGGCGTGGATGCCGCCGTCGAAGTCACCGACCTCCCGCATCGCCATCTCCACGTCGGCGGGGACGGTGAAATACAGTGCCGTCGTCGAGAGCGTCGTCTCCGGAAGGTCCAGCGCCTCCCGGCCGAGCGCCTCGCCCCGCTTCGCGTCGCGGCGTTCGAACCCCGTCACCTGCTCGGTGACGGTCACGTCCGCGAGGCGCACCTCGACCTCCGGGCGGACCGACAGGGGGGTCGCGTCCCGGTCCCGGTCCACCGTGATCGACTTCTCGGTCAGGACGCGCGTGTAGTAGTCCGCCCACGTCGACTGGAGGGTCGCCACGTCACGGTCGAGGTCCAGATCCGTCACCTCGTAGGACTGCCCCTGATGGTGGTAGACGGCACCGGGATGGGCGTCGCGGAGGGCGTCGCCGAAGCCGAGCGTGGCGATCACGTCGCCGTCGGCCAACAGGTCGATTTCGCGGTCGTCGACGGTCCGGAGGCTCGTCTCGTGCTGTGGGCTCCGGTCGCCCGCGTGGGTCCACCGGATGCCCTCGGCTGTCTCGCGGCGCGCCAGTACGCCGTCGGCTTCGAGG
>Ga0207797_1001576_pt1 | contig 16401 bp, 15 predicted proteins | sample PRCRCaboRojoPR_6_FD_187275 | JGI IMG/M metagenome (GOLD analysis project Ga0207797, IMG submission 187275) | Marine sediment microbial community from Cabo Rojo, Puerto Rico - PR CR 10% Liquid 1 (SPAdes) | ecosystem: Environmental > Aquatic > Marine > Coastal > Sediment | place: Cabo Rojo, Puerto...
CATCGAGTACGACCACCAGATCCGGGTGCGCGACCTGGCTGTAGAGCTTCACCGGCTCCTCGGCGACTCGGTTGAAGGAGGCGACCGGCGCGCCACGGCGTTCGGCGCCGTAGAAGCTGAAGGCCGTCGTCTCCTTCCCGTCGCGGAAGCCCGCCTCCGCGAGCAGCTGGCTCGCGGTCATGCCGCCCTGTCCGCCGCGCGAGTGCCAGCGGATCTGGGTCATCTCGAGTGCGGCGACGCTCATTGCAGCGCACCTCCGCCCCACCAGACACGGTCACCTGGCTCCGCGGCCTTCGCGATGGTGACCATGTCCTGGTAGTCGACGTTCTGCCCGCCGATGCCGGCGAGCACGCTCGCGATCGGCTGGTCGATCGCGAGTTCGACCGCTTCCGTCAGGATGCCGCTGCGGCCGAAGGACGTCGAGCGATCGAGCACGACGATTTCTTCCGCCCCGGCCACGGCATCCCGGAAGGCCTCCTCGGGGAACGGCGTCTGCAGGATCGGTCGCACCACGCCTGCCTTGATCCCTTCCTCGCGAAGGAGGTCGACGGTGACCTCGGCTTCCCGCGCCATCGTCCCGAGACCCACCAGGAGCAGATCGGCATCGTCTGCGCGATAGGTGTGCACCAGGTCGTATTCCCGTCCGGTGACCCCAGCGAACTCCTCGAAGGTCTCCGCGGTGTGGGCTGGGACCTCGTGCATCGCGTCCATGATCTTCTTGCGGAACCGCCAGAAGTCCGGCCCGCCCGCGAGTGCGCCGTACCCGCGCGGGTTCTCGGGGTCGACGTGATGGGGGATGTCGACGTCGCCGATGTACGACTGGGCGACGTCCGGCGGGACCAGTTCGAGGGGTTGCATCGTGTGCGCGAGGGTGAATCCGTCGAGGTTCACCATCGTCGGGAGCATCACGTCCTCGCGCTCGGAGAGGCGATAGGCCGCGAGGGTGAGGTCGTAGGCCTCCTGGACGTTCGCCGCGAACACCTGGATCCAGCCAGAATCGCGCTGGGAGAGGGCGTCTGTGTGCGAGCCCCAGATGTTCCAGGGCGGGCCGAGCGCGCGGTTCGCGATGGCCATCACGACCGGCAGCCGCGAGGCCGCGGTCCACCAGACCATCTCGCTCATGTAGAGCAAGCCCTGGCTGGCCGTGGCGGTGAACGTCCTGGAGCCGGCCTGGGCCGCGCCCATGACACCCGACAGGGCCGAGTGCTCGCTCTCGACGCGCGAGAAGGTGGCGTCGAGTTCGCCCGTTTCGACGTACTCCGCGATGGATTCGACGATCTCGGTCTGCGGGGTGATCGGATACGCCGCGATGACACCGACGCCGGCGTCGCGGACCGCGGCGGCGACGGCCCCGGTACCGGTCATGATGCGGGCGTTGGTCGCCCGCTCCTCCGGCTCGACGATCGCCTTGCTCATTGTGAGGCCACCTCCCGATCGATGTACTGGCCGAAGTGTTCGATGTTGGCCTCCGCCTGCTTCCTGAGCTCCTCGATGTCACTGACCTTCGCCGTGTCGAACCGGCCCTGCGGTTCGACGTAATCCTCGACCTCGCCCGGCTTCTTGAACGCGGCCTTGCTCGGCTGGTTGATCTGGAACTGGCCGCCGCGGCGGCGTTCGTAGAGGACCCACAGCCCGGACTTGATCGCCGCCTTCGCGACGTCGATCGTCTCGCTGGTGTCCATCCGCCAGCCGGGCGGACAGGGCGAGTGCATGTGAATGAAGCCCGGACCGTCAGCCTCGAGGCCCTCGACGGTCTTCCGCCGGAGGTCCTGCAGGAATGCCGGCGAGGCCGTGGCCATGAACGCGGGATCGTGGGCCTCGACGATCTGGGCGATGTCCTTCTGTCGCCCCACGCGGCCGGTCGGGGTCGTGGTCGTCCGTGCGCCTGGCGGGGTGCGGCCCGATTTCTGGAAGCCCGTGTTCGAGTAGGCCTCGTTGTCGTAAAGCACGTAGAGGAAGTCCTCGTCTCGTTCCAGGGCGCCGGAGAGCGACGCGAGGCCGATGTCCGAGGTGCCGCCGTCCCCGGCCAGCACGATGACGTTCGTGTCAGCGTCCTGGCGCTCGATCGCCATCCCGACGCCGCTCGCGGTGCTGGGCCCGGCGGCGAAGGCCGTGTTGACGACCGGCACGTCGAAGGCTGTGTAGGGGTACACCCCCTGTACGACGCTCGCACAGCAGGCCGGGATGACCAGGACGGAGTCATCGCCTGCCTCTTCGAGCAGATGCCGGACCCCGAGGATCATCCCACATCCGGCACAGGCCGGATGGCCGTTACGTATCTGTCCGTTCGAGGAATCGCCGATCCATGACATAGCGGGTTCACCTCTCGCGGGCGTGACCGGCCCGGTGACCCGTCGGCACGCGGTTCCCCCTGGGGACCGCATGGACCGGGTCGAACCCGGCGAGGGTATAGGTAAAAATTGACAGTATACCCTCTAATAAAGGGGCAGCCGTTCCCACCGCGTGGGAACTATGTGACCAGTCCCCACTATTCGACAGCCACGCTAGGGGAGGCCTCATAGCCTTCCGCCGGCAGAATGCAGCGGCTCTCGACAGCTATTCCCAGAGATGGTACAGGTCGTCCCGAACGGGTTCGGTGAACGTCCGGCCATCGAGTTCGAGTGAGGGTGACTCCGTCGCCCGCACGTGGCCGATGTGAGCCACCTCCACGTCGCGTGCGTCGAGGCCGTCGATGACCGCCTCGGTCTCCGAGGACGGAACGGTCGCGACCAGGGAACCGGAACCGAAGATGCGGAGCGGGTCGACGTCCATGGCCTCGCAGACGGCTCGGGTCTCCTCCCTGACCGGGATTGCGGATCGGTCGATCGTAAGCGTGACCCCCGAGGCACTCGCGAGTTCGAGGAGACCGTCGATCAGTCCTCCCTCGGTGGGATCGTGCATCCCCGTGGCATAGTCGCGGACGACCCGTGCCTCCTCGATGATACCGATCTCGTCGTAGAACTCCAGGGCCCCTTCCAGGACCGCCGGGGAGACGCCACGGTCCAGGAGTTCCGCCTCGAAGTCGCTCGCCAGTATCGCCGTTCCCTCGATGGCGGCGCCCTTTGTCAAAATGACGTCGTCCCCGGGCTCGGCGCCGCCGGTCGGGACGAAGGGATCGGCCATCCCCATGCAGGTCAACGTGAGGAGCGGCCGCTCGAGGGACGGGTTGTATTCGGAATGGCCGCCAACGATCGCGATCCCGAGTTCCGCGGCGGCCTCGTCCATCTGGGCGGTGATCCGGTCGAGTGAACGCTCCGCGTCAGCCCCGCCGTGGAGGAAGATGACGCTCGTGAGCCACTCCGGCTCCCCACCGGAGGCCGCGACGTCGTTACACGCGACGTGGATTCCCAGCGTCCCGACCCGATCGATCGCCAGCGAGATAGGATCCGTACTCACCACCAGCGTGCCGTCTTCGACGGCGATGGCAGCGGCATCTTCGCCGTACGCCGGCCCCTGGAGCACCGACGCGAGTTGGGCGCCCGTCCGCCCGAACACGTGTTCGGAGAGGTCCTCGGGGCTGACCTTGCCCAGCATACCCCCGACTCCGGCGGTTCCATCCTTGTACCTACCGGGTTCGTGCCAAGGCCCCTCGGCCACTACGCGCGGACCGGTCCCTGGTCCACGCCCAGAATCGCCGCCCTGTCGAGTGGCGGCTCGAAAACGCCGTCCTCGGTGACGACGTAATCGACGAGCTCCATGGGCGTCGCGTCGAAGGCGGGATTGTATACCGGGACGTCCGCGGGCGCGTTCTGACCACCGTAGATCTCCCGGAGCTCCGTCGGATCGCGCTGTTCGATCTCCACGTCGTCTGCAGCCGAGTCTTCGTCGATCGTCGAGCGGGGCGCTGCCACCACGAAGGGGACGTCGTGTCGGTCGGCTAAGACCGCGTGCTTGTACGTCCCGATCTTGTTGAAAACGACCCCCTGGTCGCCGAAGCCCTCGCCACCATCGAGGACGATGCGGTCGGCCCCGACGACGACCACGTCGACCATCCCCTGTTGCATCGCCAGTCCACTCGCGTTGTCCGGAATCAGCGTGGTCTCCACGTCCCGCTCCATGAGTTCCACGGTCGTGATGCGGGAGCCCTGATTCAACGGGCGAGTCTCGTTCGCGATGACATCGACCGGTTTGCCCGCTTCGTGGGCCGAATACACCACGCCGAGTGCCGTCCCCCAGTCGACGGTGGCGAGCGCGCCGGCGTTACAGTGGGTCATGACCGTGTCCTCGGCCTCGAGGAGCTCCGCCCCGTGCGCGCCGATCGTCTTGTTCCGCTCGACGTCGCGGTCTGCAAGCTCCTGGGCAGCCGCGAGTGCCGCGTCCCGGATCCCGGCGATCGTGTCGGCTTCCCTGGCGGCAGCCAGTGCCTCCTCGACGCCTCGCTCGAGGTTGACCGCGGTGGGGCGAGCCGTCGAAACTGCCTCGGCGTCCGCTTCGATGGCCTCCAGCAGTTCGCCGGCCGAGTCGGCCGACCGGCGGTGGGCGGAAAGCCCAACCCCGAAAGCGCCGGCAGCGCCGAGGGCGGGCGCCCCGCGGACCCGGAGCCGTTCGATGCTATCCACGAGGTCCGGAATGGTCTCAGCATAGAAGGTGGTGAATTCCGCAGGCAACAGGGTCTGGTCGACCATCGCGATACTGTCGCGGTCGTCGTCCCAAGAGATGGTTCGCATGGAGGTTCCTACCGGTTACTCGTACATCAACGTTGCAGGCAGGGCAAGCCCACTGGGCACGTTCCGGAGCGGTTCCCCCCCCCGGAAGGCCCCCTATCCGTCCGATTGCTGACCGTAGCTCTGGAACCGAGCCTCGACGTCCGTAAGCGCCTCCGCGTCCAGTTCGACCGGATCGCCGACGCTCCGTGCCTGCAGATAGACTCGGGCGACGGCCTCGACGGCCTCGGCAGTTTCGAATGCGTCGGCGATGTCCGACCCAGCCGCCACCAGGCCGTGGTTCGCGAGGATGCACGCGGTACTGTCTGCCTCGGTCATCGCCCTGACCGCCTCCTCGGCGAGGGCTCGAGTGCCGAAGGGTTCATAGGCCGCAACGGGCACCTCGCGTCCCGCGTGCGCAATTGAATAATGGACCGGTGGGAGGGGTTCGCCGAGGACAGCGAGCGTTGTCGCCCACGGGGAGTGGGCGTGGACGATGGCTCCGACGTCCATCGTGTCATAGATGCCGAGGTGCATCGGAACCTCGCTGCTCGGTTCGAGGTCGCCCTCGATACGGGTCCCCTCGACATCCAGCACGGGGATATCTGCCGGCCCGATTTCCGGGTAGGGGACCCCGGTCGGGGTGATCGCGACGGTATCGCCCTCGCGGGCGCTGGCGTTACCGGACCGACCTGGCGTGAGTGCCTCGATCTTTGAGGCCGCGTCGGCGACGGCCTGACGGAGCGCTTGCCTCGTGTCACCGGCTCGCTCGAGGTCCTCGTCGTTCATGCGTGCTGGTTCTTGCCCGATGCCCTTGAAGGACCACCGTTAGCGCTGATTTGACCCATTAGTTGATCCGGATGTGGTCTCCGGGGATGCGCGGGCCGGGTGACCGAGCTCGTCGACTGGACGTACTTGGCTCGATGACTCGACTCGGTGACACAGCGGTACTGAGACCGGTCAGGCAATGATGTCCTTCTCGCGCCCGCACTCGCATGGCGCCGCGAGATCGCCGACGACCTCCGAGGTGAAGCCAGTCCGACGGATCCACGTCCGACCGCAGTCGGGACACAGCGTCGAGTTGTACCGCTGGTCGCGGATGTTGCCGACGTAGACGTACTCGAGGCCCGCGTCTTTCGCGATCTCGTAGGCACGCTCGAGTGTTGCAAGCGGCGTGGGAGGTCTGTCGCGCATCTCGTGGTCGGGATGGAACCGCGAGAAGTGGACCGGGATGGACGGATCGATGCCCGCGACCCACTCCGCGAACTCCTGAATCTCGGCCGGGTCGTCGTTCAGTTCCGGGATCGTCAGATACGTGATCTCGACGTGGACGTCCTGGGCGGAGAGGTACTCCGTCCCGTCCAGGGTGGGCTGGAGGCGACCCCCCATGTACTTGACGTGGGTCTTCTCCCGGAAGCCCTTGATGTCGATGTTGGCCGCGTCGAGGTAGGGCCCCACCTCGTCGACGAACTCCTCGGTGAAGTAGCCGTTCGAGACGATCGCGGTGTAGAGGCCCGCCTCTTTGGCCGCTTTCGCCCCGTCGCGAACGTATTCCGCGTAGATCGTCGGCTCGTTGTAGGTCCACGCGATACCCGCACAGTCCTGCTCGATGGCGCTCTCGACGGCCTCCTCGGGCGACACCTCCCGCAGTTCGAGGTCCTCCGGCTTCGAGAAGGCCAGATGGTTGTTCTGACAGAAGCGGCAGGCGAAATTGCAGGACGCCCCGCCGAAGCTCAGGATCCGGGTGCCCGGCTTGAAATGGTACAGCGGTTTCTTCTCGACGGGATCGGGGGTTCCAGGGGGGCCGTAGGGGCGGTCGTAGACCAGCCCGTACGTAAAGAGGCGCAGCTCCCCGTCGACGTTGCCGCGAACGTTGCAGATCCCCTTCTGGCCCGGCGAGAGAGTACAGCGATGCGCACACGCGGTACACTGCACCGCCGCTCCCTCGGCGTCTGCGAACAGTGTCGCAGGGACACCCTCGAGGGCCGCCGGCGACCGTTTCCCCAGGAACGACATCCGTGAGCGAGGTAGGGAGCGAGTCGGCAAAAGGTTGTTCGCGGTTCCAGGACAGCGACACGGCGAGGGTACTCGCACCGATCGGGAACCGACCCGGGTGACTTAGGCTGTCGTGGGCGTATGATACTAGTAATGGCCGAGTCTCCCCCGGCCCCAGATCACTCCCTCGAGGCACGCATAGAGGCCCTGGAGGGCCGATACGCTGACTGCGACCTCTGTGCCCACGAGTGTCACGTCGATCGAACTGCGGGGGAGATCGGGGCCTGCCAGGTGGACGACCGCGTCCGGATCGGCTCACAGGGCCCCCATTTCGGCGAGGAGCCCCCGCTCGTGGGCTCGGGCGGCAGCGGGACCGTCTTCCTCGCCCACTGCAACCTGGCCTGTGTCTTCTGCCAGAATTTCGAGCTGAGCCAGGAGGTGAGCAGTGCGCGCACTGTCACGGCAGACGAACTCGCAGACATCGCACTCTCCCTGCAAGCCCAGGGCTGTCACAACGTCAATTTCGTGACCCCGACCCACCATTCGCCGACCCTGGGAGAAGCCGTCACCATCGCGCGCGAGCAGGGACTCGAGATTCCGATCGTCTGGAACTGCGGCGGGTACGAACGTGCCGAGATCATCGCCGAACTCGAGGGTATAGTGGACATCTACATGCCCGACGTGAAGTGGGCCGACGAGTCGGCCGCGCGGATGTATTCGAAGGCGCCCGGGTACTGGGAGGCCGTGCGACCGGCGCTCCGCGAGATGCACCGCCAGGTCGGCGATCTCGCCCTGGACGAGGACGGTGTCGCCCGATCCGGACTGCTCGTTCGACATCTGGTCATGCCCGGACACGTGGAGAGTTCCAAGCGGGTCGTTGAGTTCGTGGCCGAAGAACTCTCCCGGGACACCTACCTCAATCTGATGGCGCAGTACCGGCCCGCCTACAAGGTGGGTCGGCACGGCCGGTACCAAACAATCAACCGCCAGATCACGGCCGAGGAATACCGGGCCGTCGTCGAACACGCCGAAGCGGCCGGGCTTCGGAATCTCGAAATCGACCACTGGCGCCGCTAACTCTCTCGCTCTCGAGTCCTTGCCGCCTGCATCAGGCCTCTGAGGGCATCGACTCGAGGGACGGTACCGGGAAGCCGAACTCCTCGCGAGCGATGTCGAGCGCTTCCCTGATCGCGCCCGCACTCGACAGGTACCCCACGCCCACGGTGGATTTGATCGCCTTCGCGGCCTGCCCGGACACCACCTGTGGCCCGATCTTCGCCATCGTGGTGTCCCCGACGCTCACGACCCAGGCGAAGGATTCGTCGCGATACCGGTCGTACCGCGGGCGGAACGTCTCGCCGGTCCGGCGTGCCGAGACCGTCTTTTCGATGTTGGTGCTCGCGACCTTGGCCTGTCGGATGGCGGTCTGGGCACTGGGGGGTGCGTGCGAGCCATCGACGTCGATGACTGAGACGGCGTCACCCGCGGCGAAGGTGGTCTCGTCGAGTCGCAGGTCTGCACGGACCTGCGGTCGCTGTCCGCTCGTGGCCGGCCGACCGGTGATGCCACCGGTCCACACGAAGAGATCCGCGTCCAGCGAGCTACCCCCCGCGAGTGCCACGCTGTCCTCTGTCGCGCTCACGACCTCGCTGCCGGTTCTCACCTCGACGCAGAGTTCCTCCAGCGCCGCCTGGAGGCGGCCCTCGAACCCGTTCTCGAACTGGGGGGCCAGGCGCGGTGCCTGCTCCAGAAGCGAAATCGCGACGTCGGTGTCGCCCCACTGCTCGCGAAGCGCGGCGAGTTCCCCGGCGGCCTGGATCCCGGCCAGGCCGCCGCCACCGATCACGACACGGCCCTCGCCAGCGACGAGCAGGTCTTCCATCCGGGTGCCGATATCGAGGGCGTCCTCGGGCGAATCGAGCGGGATGGAGTTGGCTTCGACCCCGTCGAGGTCGTAGTACGCGGGCCCCGCACCGAAGGACAGGAGGGCGGCGTCGTAGTCAAGGACCCCCTCTCCCGCGACCGTCACCCGGGACTTCTCGGTTTCAATTCCCGTCACGGTCCCCCGGACGTGCTCGGCCCGGCCCGGGATCCGGTCGAAAGGGATCTGGATGGTGTCCGCGAACGCCGGCCGTCGGATGACCCGGTGCAGTTCGTGCCGGATGAGGTGGGACTCCCGTTCGTCTACCAGGAGGAGTTCCACGTCGTCGGGCAGGCGGCGTTCGAGGCGAGAGACGGCGACCACGCCCGCGTAGCCGCCGCCGAGGACCAGGACTCTCATGTCTTCTGCTTGACCGGCGCGGGCGATAAGGAGTTGGGTACGGGAAAAGCACCCTCCGCGGTGGGTGCGGGAAAACCGCCGCCGATAGTGGGCAGGCCTAAAACACCCTCCACGGTGGGTGCGGGAAAACCGCCGCCGATAGTGGGCAGGCCTAAAACACCCTCCACGGTGGGTGCGAGAAGAGCGCGCAGAGCGTAGGTGCGGCAAAAGCACCCCGGCGGGACTCGTGGGACACAGTCCCCGACATCATCCGATAGCAGGCCGACCGCGTCAGAACAATGCCTCGTCGTCCGACAGGACCGTCGCCGGGCCGCCGACTTCCCAAACCATCGTCTCGACGCCCTGCTCCGCTACCCGCTCCTCGACCGCGTCGACGTGTTCTGCTAGGGTATTGACGTACACCGTGGCGCCAGTGTCAGTCGAGAAGTACGCAGGCACGCCGTCCGCCCGGAGGTCCCGCACGGCCTCGAAGATGGCCAGCGTCTCCGGCTGCCAGTAGACCCATCCCTCGGGACCGGTCATGGTGGTCGCCGCGAGGCTCAGGGTATCCCGCTCGGCCAGGTCGAAGGCGCCCTCGAAGTCCCCGCTCCGGAGCGCCTCGCGCATGTCGGCGAGCTGTTCGTGCACGTGGGCCAGCCGCGCGCGGAACATGTGACTGGCCGCCGCCTCGCCGTGTGCCCAGGCGGTCTCCTTGTAGGCCGGAACCAGTCCCACGACCACACGTAGCTCCTCCTCGAGGGGCGACTCGATGCGCTCGGAGCGACAGTCCTCGTCGTTCATGCCGGCGTGGAGGTCAGAGAACGCACCCGTGACTGACCGGGCCGCCGACGCAGACCCACGCCTCGCGATGGCGGAAACCTCGGGCAAGGAGAGATCGAGGTCGGCCGCCGCCACCGCCGCCATCGCCGCTGCGGCAAAGCCCGAGGACGAGGAGCCCAACCCCACGTTAGTGGGGAACGTGTTCTCGCTCTCCAGGCGAGCGTGGGCGCCCAGGGCCTCGTCAGCTGAGAGTTCGCGGACCCGATCGAGTACGCGGTCGACTCTCGTGGCCGCCTCGCCGGTCAGTTCCTCGCCGTCGACCACGTATCGTGACTCCTCTAGGGAGTCCTCGAAGGCGACCGTCGTAACGGTTCGACTGGGAGCGGTCGCGACGCTGATGCTATCGTGATACGGATATCGCAACGCCTCGTCGCGGAGCCCGTGGTACTTCACGAGCCCCTGGATGGGGTGTGCCCGGGCGGTGGCCTTCATAGTCCTGCAGATTTGCGTCCGGGGTATAAACGTCACGCTCGGGACAGCCGTGGATCGGCTGTCGACCCCGCCCCGTCCCATATGCGCGCGTATTACTAGAGGCCAGTGGCCGCTATTCGTCGATGCGCGTCACGGTACCGGCGGTCGCGTCCACCCGGATCAGGTCGCCGTCCTCGAAGGTGGATGTGGCACCGTCGATCCCGTCGACGCAGGGAATGTCGCCAAGGATGGCCCCGGTTGCGACGATCGTCTCGGTCTCGTGGTTCACGAGCGCCGCCGGGGCCGTGCCCTCCTTCGCGAGCCCGTAAAGGACGTAGGACCCGACCGTCGAGCCCTTCCCGCGCGGGAAGACGAGGACCTTGCCCGCGACGTTCTCGCCCTCGAGCTGGTGGCCCTCCTCGATGAACTCCCCCGTTTCGGTGTCTACGGCGCCGTAGAAGCTGATCGGCTCCGTGGAGACCAGCGCCTGGCCTTCGGCCACGCCGTCGGCGATCGTGCGCCCCTCGATGGTGCTCATTCCATCGCCTCCTCGAGCAGCGAGAGCTTGTCGTCGAACTTGACCGCCTGGTCGCCGAAGCCCGGCAGGTAGGTCGCGGCTTTCGCCGAATCTGTCGCGGTCGACTCGTAGCCCAGTTCCTCGATGGGCGCGACGACGTTACAGGTGTCGCTCAGGACCATCCCGCCCGCGTCCTCGATGGTGTCCGTGTACCCCATGCGATCGGACCAGGACTTGACCGACCGGCTCGTACAGACCCACAGGTCCCGGTCGAGGCGCTCGCCCTCGAGCCGGCCCGCGATCTCCTGGATCTCTTCGACCGAGGAGTGCGGGCACCCGAAGACGATGAGGTCGGTGTCCTCGGTCGAGGAGAGGTCACCGTACTCGTCTTCGAGTTCCGCCTCGCCGAAGGTCAGCACCTCGAGGTCCGCTGGCGGGTCGTCGTCGGTCGTGACGCCACCGACGAAATGGAGCGCGACCGCACCCGTCGCGGCCATGGCGGCCCCGAGGGCCTTCAGGTCGTCCGTCCCGGCCCGATCGATGCCGGCGAAATACGGTTTCCCGTCCTCCACGATCCGCCCCGTCCAGGAGCCGAGGGCGGCAAAGTCCGACTGACTGTCGAGGTCTGCCTCGACCTCGATCACGCGGCTCGGGACCCGGTTCTCGGGCAGATGGAGGCCGTACTTCGGCGTGCGACCCGTGATCGCGGCGGCGAGCGCGGAGGGCCCGCCCTCGCGGTTGGTCCGGGCGCCGATCACCGAATTCGCGAACGAGACCGCCGAGGATTCGGCCCAGGCGATGTGCTCGTTCCGCCGCGGGAGGTTCCCGGCCAGGTACGGCGTACAGGTGAAGGACACGACGATTCCCATCTCGCGGAGCGCCCCAACGATGCGTCGCTGCTGGCGGGCGAACTCCTCCGAGACGCCCATCTCCTCCCAGCGCTCGAGGTCCATGCCCGCGGGATTCGCGAAGGTCTGTACCTGGACCTCGGCGCCCTCCTCGGCGAATCCCTCGAGGAACTCGACGCCCGGGTCCCCGATCGATTTATAAGAGATGCCGGAGGCCTGCGCGGATTCGATCTCGACCATCTCCTCGGCGCCGTAGATGTCGCCGAGTCTGACCAGCAACTCCATCGACTTCCGCACGGCCGGATTCTCCGAGTCGAGCAGTTCGTCCTCGGCAGGTGTCAGGTCCATTGCCATGTGTCTCACCGGTAGTCCTCGAGGGTGCAGTCCGCGGCGCCCGGCACCTCGACCTCCCGGAACTCGGACGGGTCGCGGTCGTGCGGGATGGTCGCATCGACCAGCCACTTCGTGAGCGTCCGGGACTCGTAGTCCTGAGATGGATCGAGCGAGGAGCCCTTCGCTCTCTCGATTGTCTCGATGTCTGCGTGTGGTTGCATGCGGGTCGCCGTGGCCCACTCGACCGCGTCCGGGTCAGCGGGATCGATGTCCTCGTCGACCACGGTCACCTTCTTCATCGACGGATGCGCCGCCAGCGCGGCGATGGCCGCGTTCTTCGGGTCCCCCTCGGTGCGCTTCTCGATCTGGACGACGCCGTGCAGCCACGAGGAGCCCCCAGGTGTGAGCACGACGTCCTGTACCGTCGGCACCGTGTTCTCGACGATCTTGTAGATGCGCGGCTCCTGGGGCATCCCCATCAGGTGGGCGTGTTCCCGCTTGCCCGGCACGATGATGCGGGCGTACGGATCCGGGCGCATGTAGAGGTCCGTCACCTCGACTGCGGGCTGCTCCCGGATCGTATCCCAGGTCCGCGAGAGGTCGACGAACGGGCCCTCCTCGCGCTGTTCCTCGAGAATCCGTGCCCGGAGCACGACCTCGGCCTCGGCCGGGACGAGTAGCCCGTCGAGGTCGGCGACGGGAAGCGGCCCGTCCAGCAGGGCGTTGGCCAGTTCGAGTTCGCTCATGTCCGGCCCGAACGACGTCGCCGCCGCGATCTCCACGGCCGGGTGGACGCCCATGACGACCGCCACCTCCAGGGGCCCGCCCGCGCGCGAATAAATACTGTGCAGGTGGCGCTCCACCATCCGCACGACCAGGCGGTTCCCGGACTCGTACATCATCCGGTGGAAGGAGAGGTTGTGCACGCCCGTCTCGGGGTCTTTGACCACCACCACGCTCGAAGCGAAGTACTGCCGCTCGTGGTCCTCGTAGAAGACCGGTATGGGCAGGTGTGCCTCGAGGTCGGGGTCCGATGCGACGTGTTCGAAGGACGGCGCCACCGGCTCTTCGAGGGGTTCTGGAGCGTCCATCCCCGCTCCCATCCGCTCGATGATTTCCTCGGGCTCGACGCCCAACGCCGCGGCGATGCCGTCCCGGGAGGAGACGAGGTTCGCGACCGCCGTCACCCCGGGATAGCCCTCGACCGACTCGAAGACGGTCGGTCGGGATTCGTCCTGCACCGCAAGCGCCGGGAGTTCGAACCTGGGGTCGACCGGCTGCGAGAGCCTGGTGACCGATTGGTCGGAGAGAACGCGTCGCAAGCCCATGTGGGACAGTCTGGGGGCCGCCCACTAAGCGTTCGCGGTCCGGCGCGGTCGGCGAGGGCGTCACGTCCGTCGGCGGCCCCACCGCCGTCCGAATAGCTGAAACCCCACCCACCCCACCACGAATCCATGGGCGAGCCACGCGGGCGTCGCGAGGAGCAGGTCCAAACAGTGATCGAGCGGCTGCGAGCGGAATATCCGGAGGCCACCATCTCGCTCGAGTTCGCCTCGCGACTCGAACTGCTGGTCGCGGTCATCCTCTCGGCGCAGTGTCCGGACGAGCGCGTCAATGAGACGACCCCCGAACTCTTCGAGCGGTATCCCACCGCCCAGGCGTACGCGGACGCCGACGTCGACGAGATCCGCGAGATCATCAGTTCCATCACTTACCCGAACAGCAAGGCGGAGTATCTCAAGGGTGTCGGAGAGATACTGGTGGCAGAGCACGACGGCGCCGTTCCGGACGAGATGGATGCGCTGACGGAGTTGCCAGGAGTGGGCCGGAAGACCGCGAACGTCGTCCTCCAGCACGGACACGACCTCACGGAGGGTATCGTCGTGGACACCCACGTCATCCGACTCTCCCGGCGCCTCGGCATCACCGAGGAAGCGCGTCGGAACCGCATCGAGGAGGACCTCATGGGCGTCGTCCCCGAGGAACACTGGCAGCATTACACACATTGGCTCATCTCGCACGGGCGAGCAGTCTGTACGGCACGGAACCCCGACTGTGGGGACTGCGTCGTGGAAGAGGTCTGCCCCTCCTCGAAACTCGACGGAGACATCGATCTCGCCGACGGGGAACCCTGGGACGGCGGGGAGAACAGCTAATCACCGACGGCGAACCCTGGGACGGCGGGGAGAACAGCTAATCACCGACGGCGAACCCTGGGACCCCGGGCACAACAATTAGGTCCCCTCCTTCTGCAGACTCTCGTATGGCAGACTGGATCGGCGACGTGTTCACGAGCGAGACGGGCTGGAATCACCTCGAAGCCCTCGTCGACATTCGCGACCGGATGGCCGGGACCGACGGCGAGAGAGAGGCGGCCGAAGCGACGCGGGAGGTCCTCGGCGAGTACGCCCGCAACGCGCGCTTCGAGGAGTTCGACCTTCAGGGCTGGGAGCGAGGCTCGACGTCCATCGGGACGCCCGCCGGCGAGGAGGACGGGATCGCGCTTCCGAGGAGCCCCGCGGGGACTGCAGCCGGTACACTCGTGGACATGGGTCACGGCGTCCCGGAGGACTTCGAGGACGTCGACCTCGAGGGCAAGATCGTCCTCGTCTCCTCGGACGCACCCGACTGGTACGACCGCTACGTTCACCGCCGCGAGAAGTATTATTATGCAATGGACCGCGGTGCCGCGGGCTTCCTCTACCAGAATCACGTCGAAGGCTGTCTGCCCCCCACGGGGTCGGTCGGCAACGAGGACGTGCCCATCGGGGAGATTCCCGCTGTCGGGATCTCGAGCGAGGTCGGCGCACGGCTCGCCCGCCGGTTCGACGGCGAGGAGATCACCCTCGACGTCGAGGCGGACATCTACGACGCGACGAGTCAGAACGTGCACGCCGAACTCGGCCCGGAGACCGACACCGAGGTCCTCGTCACGAGCCACGTCGACGCCCACGACATCGCCGAGGGCGCGATGGACAACGGGGCCGGGACCGCGATGGTCGTCGAGTTGGCCAAGGCGCTCGCACAGCGCGAAGACGAGCTCGACACGAGGGTACACTTCATCGTTTTCGGGGCCGAGGAGGTCGGACTGGTCGGTTCCGCGGTCGACGCCAGACGCAGGGACCACGACACCATCAAAGCCGTCCTCAACTTCGACGGGGTCGTCCGAGGCCGCACGCTTTCGTTCACCACCCACGGATTCGAGGAGTTGGCCGATGCTGCGGAGACGGTAACCGAGCGATACGACCACCCCGCCATCGTGAAGCCCGAACAGGGACCCCACTCCGACCACTGGCCGTACGTGAAGTGGGGCGTCCCGGGCATCCACGTGATGAGCGATACCGGGGAGGACGGGCGCGGATGGGGCCACACCTTCGCCGACACCCTGGACAAGATCGAGCCGCGGAACCTGCGCGAACAGGCGATCCTGCTGACCGACGTGGCCGTGGAACTGGCCTCGGAGGACCGTGAACTGCCCCACGCCGACCCCGAGGTGATCGCCGGGCACCTCGAACGGGAGGGCCTGGCCGAGAGCATGAAGGTCATGGGCGACTGGCCGTACTGAGGGGCCTGCCGAACGGAACATCGGACTTTTTGGGGTTGGGGCCGACTTCCGGACGATGGACCGCTCGCTGGGGTCGGACGGGTCGCTCCGTGTGGTAATGGTGGCCGAGCAGGCGGCGGAGTGGAGTGACCCGGGGGGCTGGGGCGCCCGATCGATCGACGGAACCCAGGTGGGCATCGACTCGCTTTCCGGCGGCGAGGTGGACGAGCGTCTCGCAGAGACCGACTTGCTGGTGACAGTCGGAGAGGGGGCGCTTCTGGCGGCCGTGCGATCCCGCGTGGAGCTACCCATCCTCGCGGTCTCCGGGCCAGAGGGAGTCGAGTCCGTCAGCGGAGCCGAGGTGGAGACCGCCCTGGATTCGGTGCTCGACGGGAACTACACGATTGACCCGTTGCCCACCCTGTCCGTCCGGGCGGACGGGGCGAGCTACCGTGGCCTGATGGACGTGATGGCAGTGACTTCCGAGGCCGCCAAGATCTCCGAATACCAGGTCTCCCGCGTGGTCGACGGCGACGAGCAGGTGCTGGACCGCATCCGCGCGGATGGCATGCTTGCCGCCGCGCCGGCGGGGACACCCGGCTACGGAACAGCAGCCGGCGGTCCGATCCTTGGACCCGACCTGCGTGCGGTAACCGTCGTCCCGGTCGGCCCCTTCCGCATCGAGCAGCCCCATTGGGTACTGAAACTCCCGATTCGCATCCGCGTGGTCCGCGAAGAGGTCCCGGTTGCCCTCCTCGTCGACGACCAAGAAGTGGGATCGATGGCGGCGGGGGCCGCAGTGACGGTCGACTGGGGGTCACCAGGCCGCATTCTCAGGACACCGCAATCGCGATCGGGTGTGATGGGTGCGGGCGATGACGCTACGGACGCCTGACCACCCAGGGCGACCATGCTACGGACGCCTGACCACCCAGGGCGACCATGCTACGGACGCCTGACCACCCAGGGCGACCATGCTACGGACGCCTGACCACCCAGGGCGACCATGC
>Ga0207797_1001577_pt1 | contig 16396 bp, 14 predicted proteins | sample PRCRCaboRojoPR_6_FD_187275 | JGI IMG/M metagenome (GOLD analysis project Ga0207797, IMG submission 187275) | Marine sediment microbial community from Cabo Rojo, Puerto Rico - PR CR 10% Liquid 1 (SPAdes) | ecosystem: Environmental > Aquatic > Marine > Coastal > Sediment | place: Cabo Rojo, Puerto...
GTTCAGGTGGTTGGGGATGTACGTGCTTTCGGCTCCGCCACAACACATTCGTGATCCCGTGGCCCCGTCACACGCAAGCACTTGAAGACCCGAACACTCGACTCCCTACACGGCCATGGCGCGCGCCTCGGCGACCTCGTCGAACAGGTCGTCGTACGCCTGCACGTGGGTTTCCCAATCGAGGTGCGCCGGAATCTTCCGCAGGGTGTCGCGGGGCAACGTGCCCTCCTCGCCGTTCAGAACGTCCCGCAGAATCTCGAAGAGTTCGTCCTCGTCGTCGTACAGGATGGGTGCGTGCAGCAGCGGCTCGTGATGCGTGTCGGGGATGAGCTCCGGGTAGCTCAGCCGATTCGGGAGGAGCGGATGGCAGCCGCAGTAGATGGCCTCCATGATGGCCACGCCGAAAAACTCGTGGATCGACGTGGAGACGACGAGGTCGGCTCGGTGCAGCAAGCGGCTGTACTCGTCGAAATCTTCGGCATATCCGTAGTGGAGGATCCGCTCGGCGTAGCGCTCGAACGCCTCCTCGAACGCCTCGGGCTGCTCGCGGAAGTGCTTGCCCGCCAGGATGAGTTGAAAGTCGTTGCCGTCGTCGTCAAGTCGGTTCATGACCCGAAAAAAGCCCTCCGGGTTTTTGTCGTACTCCCAGCGCTGATTCCACAGGACGACGGGCGGCCCGGTCCCCGACCACGACCGTGACGCGCTGCTTGCAGCGTGGGCATCGTGCGCCTGCAGGTCGAGCCCCACGTGCAGCACCGTGCTTTTCTCCCGGATGTCGCGCACCGTCCCCATGTTCGTGAAGTCGGGAAAGTCACGCAGCAGCACCGGCAGCGCTTCGGTGAACTCGTCGAAGTGGAACTGAGAGTTGAAAACCACCCGATCGGCGGCAAGGGCCGAGAGGTAATTGGTAATGGCGTAGGCCCGCTCCCGCTCACGGTCGGGCGGAAGCGGGTAGGTCAGCTGGTTCTCGTGAAAGTACAGCACGACCGGCACGTCCTCCAGGTGGGGACGTGCCAGCGACAGCACAGCCGGGAGATTCACCATGTCGCTCGCAAAGACGAGATCGGGGGCGAAGCCGTCGTCGACCGCCTCCCGCACCTTTCGGGCGAGCGTCACGCCGCCGCCCTCCATGCGCCACCGCCAGAACCGCCCGGGCATGGTAATCTGCCGAACGGTGTGCCGGCTGTGCGCGGTGAGGCCATTCAGAAAATGGCGGTGCGATCCGCCGTACCAGGGTTCGAGCGCAAGAACGTTCATGCCCTTCGGAGAGGAAAGATGTGGAAAGATGCGCACGCGCCGTGCGGACGGTGGCGATCGCGCCCCGGTCGGCCGGCGCGGTCAGTCGGACTGCTCGGCGAGACGTTCCTGCAGGGCTTCGTCCTCTGCCGAGGTCGCAGGACGAACGATGGCAATGGTTCGCTCCTGCAGCGCCTCTCGCATGATCGGATCCCGCACCTCTTCGGGCGTGATGAACCGCTCGTCGCCGGGGTCAAGACGAATCATCCGCGACGCCATTGAGACGCGCACCGGTTCGGAGCCTGTGTTCTTGATCAACATCCCGCGTCGCTCCCGGTCTGCCATGGCCGTGCGTGACGATGTGTTCGGTGGAGTGAGTGCTACGAGGCGATGCGACCTACTGAGTCGCTCGCCGGTTGCCTGAAGTGCCTGTATCCTATACACTACCCGTGGGCCGATAAAGCACTCGGCTGCGAATTATCGCGTAATCCGTAGCGCCCTTCTTCCTCTTCCCAGTGCGCCGATGACGGCCTCATGGACCGACCATGCCGTGGTGCAGCTCCTGCAGACCATCGGACGCGGCCTGCTCGACGTGATCTACCCGCCGCGCTGTCTGGGCTGCGGATCGCGAACCGAGACGCCGTCTCTGCCGCTCTGCCCGGCCTGCCTGCGGAGCATGGAGCGCGCCCCCACCATGGCCGTCGCCGCGCGCCTCGATCGTCTGGCAATCGGGCGCGGGGCGTTGGACGCCGCCCGGGTCCTCTGGGTCTTCGATAAGCACGGAACGCTCCAAGCCCTGCAGCACGCCTTGAAGTACGGCGATCGTCCCCGCTACGGACTGCCGCTGGGCCGCCTCATGGCCCAGGCCTACGACGTGGACTTTGCCCCGCCCGACGGCGTAATTCCCGTTCCGCTCCACCGAACCCGACAGCTCGAACGCGGCTACAACCAGGCTGCCATGCTGGCGCGTGGTGTCGCCACGTCGCTCCACGCCCCGCTTCGCACCGACCTGCTGACCCGTCCCCACCCAACGCGCTCGCAGACGCACCTCTCACGCCGAGAGCGTTGGGCGAACGTGCGGGCGGCTTTCGCGGTCCCGACCGATCTCAACGGTGGCACGTGGCTGCTCGTGGACGACATCCTGACCACAGGCTCTACGGCGGTGGCGGCTGCCCAGACGCTCAAAAATGCCGGCGCCGATGCCGTTCACCTCCTCACCCTCGCCATGGCTCGAACCTGACCGTCCCCTCCCCCCCGCCACGGCATGCCGGCGTCCCCCGTTCGTCGTTTACTGGCGGATCTTGTCGGCGTGCTTCTCACGGAGCTTGCTCAACTTGGGACTGATGACCGCCTGGCAGTACGGGAGGTACGTATTGCGAGCGTAGTAGTCTTGGTGCTCCTCCTCCGCCTCGTAGAACGTGTCGAGCGGCTCGACCTCCGTCACAATGGGATCCCCGAAAACACCCTGGCTTTCCAGCATGCCGATGACGGACTCCGCCGTCTCCCGCTGATCGGCGCTGTGGTACAGAACGATGGATCGATATTGCGGGCCAACGTCGGCGCCCTCACGATTCTTCGTGGTGGGATTGTGGATCGTGAAGAAGATTTCCAGCAGATCCCGGTAGGAGATCTCCGTGGAATCATAGGTGATCTGCACGACTTCGGCGTGGCCGGTATCTTTGCCGCAGACCTGCCGATACGTCGGGTTCGGCACGTGCCCCCCGGCGTATCCGCTCACGACCGACTCCACCCCCTCCACGTCCTGGTAGACGGCCTCGAGGCACCAGAAACATCCCCCTCCAACGGTTGCTTGCTTTGTCGTAGACACAGCGATTTGCGGTTTGTGGACAAACATGGAACGTCTCGAACAGATACGAAATGTGCCTGTTGCCGGCCAACCGTGAGATTGTCGATGAACCCATCGATGCCGGCTGCAGCGGCGTTGACGGCCCTGGGTGCGGCGGGAGGCACGGCCCCAATTCACGCCCCCAATTCTCGGTGAATCACCCAGACGTTAAGACGGCACGGCCCTGGTTCTGGAACCCCCCAACGTGCTCTTGATTTCACCGCTACACCCATCCTCTGCAGACCGCGATCCCATCGGGTTTCCATGCTTGGCACTGTCGGTGAAGTCCTTATCCTCGTTGCGTTTGTCGCGTGTGGCTTTTCGGCCCTGGCGTTCTTTTTCTCCGCCCGGTCCGAAGCCCAACCGGCCCTCGCCGCGCGGTGGAAACGGACCGGCCGCTGGGCCTGGGGGGCCATGGCGACCAGTCTGGGGGCCGCTTCGGGCGTGCTCTGGTATCTGATTCTCTCGCATCAGTACCAGTATGCGTACATCTATCAGCAATCCTCCAACGATCTGCCGCTCCACTACCTCTTCTCCACCTTCTGGGCGGGACAGGAGGGGTCGTTCCTGCTCTGGGGCCTCATGATGTGCCTCGTCGGCGGGTCGCTCATCGCGTACGTGGACCGGGAGTACGAGTCGCCCGTCATGGCGGTGGTGGGGCTCAGTCAGTTCTTCCTCCTGTCGATGATCGTCGGGTTGCAGGTCGGGCCGGTTGAGATCGGCTCGTCGCCGTTCATGACACTGGCCGAGAAGTTTACGGACGCGCCGATTTTCCAGCAGAATCCCAACTTCGTCCCGGCCGACGGACAGGGCCTTAACGACCTCTTGCAGAATCCGTGGATGACCATCCACCCGCCGATGCTCTTCGTCGGGTTCTCGGCGATGGTTGTGCCCTTCGCCTTCGCCGTGGCGGCCCTGTGGAAGAAACGCTACACACAGTGGGTGCGTCCGGCCATGCCGTGGACCCTCCTGGCCGTCATGGTCCTTGGCGTGGGCATCGCGATGGGCGGCTACTGGGCCTACGTGACGCTGTCGTTCGGCGGATACTGGGCCTGGGACCCGGTCGAAAACTCGTCGCTGGTGCCCTGGATCATAGGCGTGGCCGCCTTCCACACCATGCTGGTGCAAAAAAAGAGCGGATCAAGCCAGAAGGCTTCGCTCGTTCTCAGCGTCCTGGCCTACGCGTTTGTCGTCTACTCCACCTTCTTGACGCGCAGCGGCATCTTGGGCGACGTGTCGGTCCACTCGTTCGTGGACCTCGGCCTCTACAACCAGCTCCTCATCTGGATTCTTGCCATCACCGGCCTGGGCATCGGCCTGCTCGCGTATCGGTGGAACGAGTTGCCCACGCCGGAGAAGGAGCCGCGGATGCTGTCTCGCGAGTTCATGATCTTCTCCGGCGCAGTGCTCCTCTGCGCGACGGCCGGGGTGATCATTCTGGGTACGAGCGCTCCCATTTTCGGACGCATCTTCCGCGACAACCCGTCGGCCGTTCCCATCGAGTTCTACAACGAGTGGACGCTGCCGCTGGCGCTGGGCTTCGTTTTTCTCTGTGGGCTCGGGCAGCTGTTCTGGTGGACCAAGATGGATGTCGACACGCTGAACGCGTCGCTCGTCAAGCCCATCGGGCTGGCCACGGCCTGCACGGTGGCGGTCCTTCTCCTGACGCCCTTCGCGGAGCAGACGATCATCGTCCCCGAGGCATCGCCCGCCTCCGGCGCCATGGCCCAGGGCGCGGCAGCCAGCCTCACCGACAACCTGTCCCAGTTCTGGCAAACCTATGGCCAGGCCCTGCAGATGCTGCTGTTGCTCTTCGTCGGTTTCTTCGCGCTCTTCGGCAACGGCATGGTCCTGTGGCGCATCGGGCGCGGCAACCCGCGCATGGCCGGGGGCGCCCTCACCCACGTCGGCTTTGCCATCATGATTCTCGGGATCATCGCGTCGAGCGGCTTCAGCCGAGCGCTGCCGCGCCTGAACACCCTGCAGCAGGCCGATGAGGACAAGCAACCGCGCGAGACGTTCGTGGTGGCCAAGGGCCAGTCGCGGTCCGTGAACGGCTACCGCGTGACCTACACCGCCAAGGGGGAGACCGAACGCGGCCGCGGGCAGTACATCCTCGACATTACCGACCCGAAAGGGCGGTCCTACACCATGAAGCCCGTTGCCTACCAGGGGCAGGGCGACCAGTGGTTCCTGCATCCTGACGTCAAAGCGTTTCTCGAGAAGGACGTGTACGTCGCCGTCACCCCGAAAGAGGCCACCGGTGTCGATCAAAACCAGGACACGCCCGGCGGTGAGTTTCAACTGGCGAAGGGCGACTCGACGGTGCTCGGCGAGAAGAAATTTGCCGTTGCCTTCAAAGGCTTCGAGGTCCTCCGCGGGCCCGACTCGATGACGAACGGCCCCACGGCCTCCAGCGACCGCGTGCCCGATGATGCCCGCATGGCCATCGGTGCCGCCCTGGAGGTGACCAACCTGGCGACGATGGAAACCCGGTCGATGATGCCCATCTACCTCGTCATGGACGACAATTCCCAGCAGTACATCGAGAATCGGATTCAGAGTTGGGACTTCCGCATTGCCTTTACCGAGATGAACGCGAACTCGGGCCGAGCCACCTTCGCCGTTGAAGGCGTGAACGTCATGCCCGACGACTGGGTCGTGGTACAGGCCTACACCAAACCGATGATCAGCCTGCTTTGGCTCGGCATCATCATCATGACGGTGGGCTTTGTCGTCGCCATCGTCCGCCGGGTTCAAGACATCCGGCACCAGCGCTGACGCGACGGACCGGCGGGTTGCGGCTGACTCCGTCGGGGACGGCCCTGCGTGCTGCACTCCGATCTTGAAACTCAACGCTTTTTTCGATGCTTACCGTTCGCGACGATACCTTCATCGCCGCGCCCCCCGAGGACGTGTTCGCGTTCCTCGACCAGCCCGAGAGGCAGCCCGAGTTTACGCCGAGCCTGACGGAGTCTACTCTCCTCGAACGCCTCGACAACGGCGGGTCCCGCGTCCGGTACACCTATCGACTGCTCGGCTTGCAGCGTTCCGGCGAGGTGCGCGCCACCGACTACGCGCCGCCCGAGCGCATCATCTGGAACCTGTCCGGCGATCTGCACGGAACCATCCGCTGGTACCTTGAGCCGGTCGAGGGCGGCACGCGGTTCACGTACGCCGCCACCTACGACGTTCCCGGCCCTTCCTTTCTGCGGCCTCTGCTGGCGCCGATCCTGCGCCGCATCAACGAACGGGAGCTGGAAGAGCTTCTCGCCCGGGCCAAACGCCTCGTCGAAGCCGGTCGCTGAATCAGATCTCCACGCAGGGCGTTGCTGGCGGCCTGCATCGGCGTGCTCTCCCAGATCCCCAGCGCGTCCGTTCCTTGATGGTATTTATATCAAGAAAGAGTGAATTGAATGGGCCGTCGCCCCGAAATCTCCCGACAGCGGCCTCATTTCCTTCGACGATTGGCCCTGTCTTCCGAAGGAATTGGTTCGGATCCACCGTTAGAATGAATTTATCCACTTCGGAAGCGCTCCCGAAATTCATATTTACTTTTCCTGATGAGCCCGGCCCGGCGTCTTTGACACTCTCCCCGCGCCACCTATAGCGTTGGATTGACCTTTCAACGCAACCGACGCGCCGCCATGCCGACGCCGACTGCACAGACCGCCTTTCCTGCCGTGCGTCCTGCACGGGGGGCGGTGCCGACGCTGTCCGTCGCCTTGCGGTCGTGGGTTGTGGTCGAAGGGATTGCCGTACAGGAGCGAGTCCTGATTCTGGACCTCGTCCTCCTTCTTATTATTGTGCTTCTTGCCTAACGACAACGGCCAATCCCTTCGCTCAAATCTGCACCGTAGCATCGCACCGTCGGGCCGAGGGGTTGGCCCTCTGCCCTCCCCGATGGAGCCATCCCCCCACCGATGTCGCCAAGGGCCCGCCACTCCCCGATTCAACCGGACCTCACCCGTGGAGTGGCCCGGCAGAGAACGGTTCGTGATCGCAGGGAGCGCTGCCTTCACGCTGCTCTTGCCTCACACTCCGACTCTGCCGCTGTATGCCGACTTCTACGTTGCAGTCCGCCGCTTCCGCCACGACCTCGACCGAGGTCTTGACCGGCTCCGAGATCTTCGTCCGCTCGCTTGAGGCTGAAGGAGTGGACACGGTCTTTGGCCACCCGGGCGGCGCGGTTATCAAGATCTACGATGCGATGGAGCGGCTTGAACCGTCGTTCCAGCACATTCTCGTTCGCCATGAACAGGGCGGCACGCACGCCGCCGAAGGATACGCCAAGGCCACGGGCGGCGTCGGTACGGTGCTCGTCACGAGCGGCCCCGGTGCCACCAACACCGTCACGGGCATCGCCGACGCGTACATGGACTCCGTCCCCATCGTCGTCTTTACCGGCCAGGTGCCCACCCACCTGATCGGCAACGACAGCTTTCAGGAGACGGATACGACGGGCGTCACCCGAAGCATCACGAAGCACAACTTCCTGGTGCAGGACGTCGAGGAGCTGGCGCCCACGATAAAAAAAGCGTACCACATCGCTCGCACGGGCCGGCCCGGCCCCGTGGTCGTGGACATCCCGAAGGACGTGCAGATGGCCGAGACGACGTTCTCCTATCCCGACACCCCGGACCTGCAGGGCTACAGCGTTCCGGGTGAAGGCGACCCCGACCAGGTGGACCGTGCTGCCCGCATGATCGAGGAGGCCGAGCGTCCGCTGCTGTACGTGGGCGGCGGGACAATCAACGCCGACGCCCCGGATCACCTCACGCGCCTGGCGCGCCAGACAAACATCCCCGTCACCACCACCCTTCATGGGCTGGGCGCTTTCCCCGAGACCGACGACCTGTCGCTCGGGTGGCTGGGTATGCACGGGTTCTACCACACCAACATGGCGGTACAGAACGCCGACCTGATCATTGCGTGCGGCGCCCGCTTCGACGACCGCGTCACCGGCAAGGTGGACGCCTGGGCACCGAAGGCCAAGATCGTTCACATCGACATCGATCCGGCCTGCATCTCCAAAAACGTGTACGCCGACTGCGCCATCATCGGCGACGCGAACGCCGTGCTCCAGCAGCTACGGCCGAAGGTCGGCCCCCAGGACACCGACGACTGGCTCGCGCAAATCGACGAATGGCGCGAGGAGTGCCCCCTCCAGTACGACAGCCCGGACGACGCCATCGCCCCGCAGCGCGTCGTCGAAGAGCTGTACGCGAAGACGCAGGGCGACGCGGTGATGGTGAGCGACGTCGGGCAGCATCAAATGTGGGTGTGCCAGTACTTCCAGTTTGGCCGCACGCGCTCGCACATCAGCTCGGGCGGCCTGGGCACGATGGGCTTCGGCCTGCCCGCCGCCATGGGCGCTGCGTTCGGCACGCGCAACGAGCCCGACCTGCCCGTGATCTGCGTGAGCGGCGACGGCGGATTCGTGATGAACGGCCAGGAGCTGAGCGTCGCGGCCCACCACGGCCTACCGCTGAAGATCGTCGTCATCAACAACAACTATCTCGGGATGGTGCGGCAGTGGCAGTCGCTGTTCCACGAGAAGCGGTTCAGCCACACCGACCTCACCCCCACCAACCCCGACTTCGTGAAGCTCGCGGAGGCGCACCACTGCGTCGGCCTGAGGGCAACATCGCCCGACGAGGTGACCGACGTGATCGACGAGGCCTGGTCGGTGAACGACCGCCCCGTCGTCATGGAATTTCAGGTGCCGAAGGAGGAGATGGTCTTCCCCATGGTGCCCGCCGGTGCCGCCAGCGATGACATGCTCACCGAGATGTTCGACAAGGAGTCGATCGCCGTCGAGTGATGCGTGAGACGTGATGCGTGAGACGTGATGCGTGAGACGTGATGCGTGACGGTTCCCCCCGTTGCCCGGTTCACGAATCACGGACTTCGAACCCTACTGTAGTGTCCGACCCAACCCGCCTGATTATGTCCGACGAACAGTCCCTCACCCGACAGCAGATTCGCCGCAAGCGCAAGTTCGGCCAGCCGCTCCTGCCGGAAGACGATGCCGAGACCGAGCAGGAGCACCGGCACATCATCGCCGTGGAGCTGGAGAACACCATCGGCGCCCTCAACCGCGTCACGAATCTCTTTTCGGCTCGTGGCTTCAACCTCGAAAGTGTCGCGGTCGGCGAAACCGACGATCCCTCGGTCGCGCGCCTCACGCTCGTCGCCACCGGCAACGACCGGATCATCGCGCAGATCACGCGGCAACTCGACAACCTCGTGAACACCCTCGACGTGACCGACCTGACCGACGCGGAGTACGTCGAGCGCGAGCTGTGCCTTCTGAAGGTGCAGTACACCGCCGACACCCGCTCGGAAGTGCTCGACGTCAAGGACATCTTTCGCGGTCGCGTGGTGAACGTCACGCCCGAGACGATGGTCATCGAAGTGACGGGCCCCAACCAGAAGATCAACGCCTTTATCGGCATGATGCAAGAGCACGGCATCGAAGAGGTCGCTCGCAGCGGACAAGTGGCCATGCATCGCGACCTGGAGTACGAAGCGCCGAATCCGCTTGCGTCGTCCGACTACGAAACCAACGGCACCGCCTGAGGTGCTGCACGCCGTCTTTCTCCTTCCCCCTTCCTCTTCCCCTTTTTCCAAACCATGGACGTTTACTACGACGCCGATCCCTCTCTCATCCGCGGCAAGCGCGTGGCCGTCATCGGCTACGGCAGCCAGGGCCACGCCCATGCGCTCAACCTTTCGGACAGCGACGTGAACGTGGCGGTCGGGCTGCGCCCCGGATCCTCTTCCCGCGCCGAGGCCGAAGCCCAGGGCCTCGCGGTGAAGACGGTTGCCGAGGCCGCCGCATGGGGCGACGTGGTCATGCTGCTCATTCCCGACCAGTATCAGAAAACGGTCTACGAAGAGAAGCTGGCCGAGCACATCACCCCGGGCACGGCCCTGGGCTTCGGACACGGGTTCAACATCCACTACGGACAGATCGAGCCGCCCGAAAACGTGGATGTATTCATGGTCGCCCCCAAATCGCCCGGCCACCTCGTGCGTCGCACATACGTCAACGACCAGGGAACGCCGTGCCTCGCGGCCGTCGCCCAGGACGCCAGCGGATCGGCGTTCGACCTCGCCCTCAGCTACGCGGATGCCCTCGGGGGGACGCGGGCCGGAGTCATCGAGACGACCTTCGAAGACGAGACCGAGACCGACCTGTTCGGTGAGCAGGCCGTGCTTTGCGGCGGCGCGGAATCGCTCGTCAAAGCGGGCTTCGAAACGCTCGTCGATGCAGGCTATCCGCCCGAACTGGCCTACTTCGAGTGCCTCCACGAACTGAAGCTGATCGTGGATCTGATGTACGAGGGCGGCCTCGAATACATGAACCACTCGGTGAGCGACACGGCCGAGTACGGCAACCACACGCGCGGCGACCGGGTCATCAACGAGAGCGTCCGCGCGGAGATGAAGACGATCCTCAAGGAGATTCAGTCCGGCGACTTCGCCGACGAATGGATCGAGGAAAACAAGGCCGGGGCTCCGCGCCTGACCGAAGAGCGGGCCCACCTGCGCGAGCACCCGATTGAGCAGGTCGGACGCAAACTTCGCACGCTTATGAGCTGGTCGGAGGAGGATGGCGAACCTGCTTCTGCCGAGGACGGACAGGCTGTGTAATTCAGGCGGAGAAGCTCTGAAGGCTGTGGAGGCACCGGAAGCCGTGAACGCGTGGAGGCTCCGGGTCTCCGGTCGTGGAAGAAAATGCATCCAAAGCGTCCAGAGCTTCCAAAGCGCTGCGTACATACAGACAAGCATTCCCCATGCGAACTTCGACGACGTACCAAATCATCTGCCTCCCCGGCGACGGCATCGGCCCGGCGGTCACGCGGGCCGCGCTCGACGTGATGCAGGAGCTCGGTCGGGCATGCGGCTTCCGGCTCGACGTGGACGAACACCGCATCGGCGGAGCCGCACTTGATGCCACAGGATCGCCCTTCCCGGCGGAGACGCAAACTGCCTGCACAAACGCCGACGCAGTCTTTCTCGGCGCCGTGGGCGGCCCGGAGTGGGACGACACCCCGGGCGACCGGCGTCCGGAGGCGGGACTTCTTGCCCTGCGCAAGCACCTGGGCGTGTACGCGAATCTGCGTCCCGTCGTCGTGCCCGAAGCGCTGGCGGACGCGTCGCCCCTGCGCCCCGAGCAGGTGGCCGGCACCGGCGTCCTCATCGTCCGCGAACTCACGGGTGGCATCTACTTCGGGACGCCGGCCGAGCGGGCGGCGAGCGAGGCGCGCAACACGATGCGCTACACGCGGCACGAGATTGAGCGCATTGCCGACATTGCCTTTGCGCAGGCCCGGCAGCGGGGCAGCCGCGTGACCTCCGTGGACAAGGCGAACGTGCTGGAGGTCTCGCAACTCTGGCGCGATGTCGTCACCGCCGTGCACGCGGACGAATACCCAGACGTGGCCCTCGATCACCTGTACGTCGACAACGCGGCGATGCAGCTCGTCCAGCGCCCCACCGACTTCGACGTCATCCTGACGTCCAACCTGTTCGGCGACATCCTGTCGGACCTCGCGGCCACGTTCCCCGGATCGCTCGGCCTGCTCCCCTCCGCGAGCCTCGGCAGCGACGTGGGCCTCTTCGAGCCGGTGCACGGCAGCGCGCCGGACATCGCCGGGCAGAACGTGGCGAACCCCATCGCTGCATTGCTCAGCGGCGCGATGCTCCTCGACGCCCTCGGTGAATCCGATGCGGCCGCGTCCCTGCGCCACGGCGTGGACGCCGCCCTCGACGCGGGCCACCGCACCGCCGACCTCGCCCGCAACGGCGAGCCGCCGGTCTCCACGACGGAGATGGCCGCGCACGTCGCGTCGTACGCGACAGATAAGCTGACACCCTCCGCCTCGGTTCCATGATGCGTGAGACGTGAGGCGTGAGGCGTAATGCGCGATTCACCCCCTGGAGCTTGCTACCGAACTCAATCCCAAACCTTCCCATGCTTCCCACCCGCGCGCTCTACGGTCGCAACGCGATTCGACTTATCCGGCGCTCGGCTCGTCGCCGAACGAATGACTCGGTCGAGTCGAGCGCATCCGACACCTTTTTCCCGGCTTCTTTCGAGCGACCTCCTACGTGCTCCACCCTATGACCGATTCCATCACGATCTTCGACACGACCCTGCGCGACGGCGAACAGGCGCCCGGCGCGTCCATGACCTTGGACGAGAAGCTCCAGATCGCGCATGTCCTTGCCACCCTGAACGTCGACGTCATTGAGGCGGGGTTTCCGGTCTCCTCGCCGGGCCAGGCGGAAGCGGTGCGCCGCATCGCCGCGGAAGTCGAGGGCCCAGTCACGTGTGCCCTCGCCCGCACGGCCGACGACGACATCGACGCCGCCGGAGCGGCCCTTGCCGACGGGTCCGACACGCGCATCCACACGTTCGTGGCGACGAGTGACATCCACCTGAACGCCAAGTTCAACGGTCGCCTCGGGGCAACGATGAAGGAGACGCGGTCCGCCATTCTGGACATGCTCCAAGACGCCGTCCGGCAGGCGCGCACCTACACGGACAACGTCGAGTTCAGCGCCGAGGACGCGGGGCGCACCGATCCCGCGTACCTTCGCGACGTCCTCGTGGCGGCCGCCGAAGCCGGAGCGACGACCATCAACATCCCGGACACGACCGGCTACTGCACCCCCGAATCCTACCGCGCACTCTTCGAGATGGCGCGCGAGGCGCTTCCAAACCCCGAGGAGGTGGTGCTCTCCACGCACTGTCACGACGACCTCGGCCTTGCTGTCGCCAACTCGCTGGTCGGCGTGCAGGCGGGTGCGCGGCAGGTGGAGTGCACGATCAACGGCATTGGCGAGCGGGCTGGCAACGCTGCCCTGGAGGAAATCGTGATGGCGCTGCATGTCCGCCAGGACGAATTCGACGCGACGACATCCGTGGTGGCCGAGCACCTCACGGAAGCCAGTCGCCTGGTTTCCACCGCCTCCGGCTTTCCTGTGCAGCCGAACAAGGCGATCGTGGGCAAGAACGCGTTCAGTCATGAGGCGGGCATCCACCAGCACGGGGTGCTGTCCGAGCGCGAGACGTACGAGATCATGAGCGCCGAGGACGTGGGGCAGAGCGAGGAGCAGATCCGCCTCGGCCGCCACTCCGGACGCCACGGCCTCTTCTCGCGCCTCGAACGGCTCGGCCTCGACGTGCCCGAGGACGAGGCCGAACGGGACGCCATCTACGATCGCTTCACCGACCTGGCCGATCGCAAGAAGGAAATCTTCGACGAAGACCTCCACCGACTCATGAACACGACCGCTCCGCAATCTCCCGACGTCCACTACACGCTGGAGCACGTCTCCGTGTCGATCGACTCGGCGCGGGAGCCGGAGGCCACCGTTCGGATCCGGTCGGGCGAGGACGGCCACGCGACGGAAAAGCAAGCCTCGGGCGACGGTCCGGTCGATGCCATCTATCGGGCCATCGACCACGCCGTGGAAGAAGGGCATACCCTGGTCGACTATACCATCCGCTCGATCTCGGAAGGCGCAGACGCCCAGGGCGAAGTCCACGTCGAGATTCGGCATGGCGAGCACACGTTCAAGGGGCAAGCCCACGGCACCGACATCATGAAAGCCTCCGCCGAGGCCTACGTGAACGCTCTCAACCGGCTGGCCGACTTCCGCACCGACGAGGAATCTACGCAGTTCGTGGTGGAGGGGATCATGCACGCGTTCAACGGAGAGGACGGACACGGCGAGCAACGCGTTGCCCCCAAGCAGTAGCGGCTCCCGCCTCCGTCTCCTCCCTCTTTCTTTTTTTCCACCCGCCCCTATGTCCACAAACACCTTGTACGACAAGGTCTGGGACCGCCACGCGGTTCAGCAGCTCCCGACGGGACAAACGCAACTGTTCGTCGGGCTGCATCTGATCCACGAAGTGACGAGTCCGCAGGCCTTCGGGATGCTCGAGGAACGAGACCTGGAGGTGGCCTTCCCCGACCGGACGTTCGCCACGGCCGATCACATCATCCCCACCGCCGACCGGTCGCGCCCGTTCGCCGACGGGCAAGCCGAGACGATGCTGGGCGCGCTGGAAACGAATACGGAAGCGTATGACATCACGTTCTTCGATCCCGGCTCCGGTGCACAGGGCATCGTGCACGTCGTGGGTCCGGAGCAGGGCCTCACGCAGCCCGGCATGACCATCGTGTGCGGCGACTCCCACACGAGCACGCACGGCGCGTTCGGCTCCATCGGCTTCGGCATCGGCACGAGCCAGATCCGCGACGTGCTGGCCACGCAGTGCATCGCGATGAACAAGCAGAAGGTGCGCCGCATCGAGGTCACTGGATCGCTGCCGGAAGGCGTCTACGCGAAGGACATCATCCTCGCCCTTATCGCCGAACTTGGCGTGGAAGGGGGCATCGGGTACGTCTACGAGTACGGCGGTCCGGCTGTCGAAGCGCTCGGGATGGACGGGCGCATGTCCATCTGCAACATGAGCATCGAGGGGGGCGCGCGCGCCGGCTACGTGAACCCGGACGCCACCACGTTCGCGTACCTGAAGGGCCGCCCCTATGCCCCGACGGGCGACGCGTGGGACCGCGCCGTGGCCGACTGGCGCTCGATTCGCTCCGATGACGATGCCACGTACGACGACGTTGTCACCCTCGACGGCTCGGCGCTGGAGCCGCGCGTCACGTGGGGCATCAATCCCGGGCAGGGCATCGGCATCACGGAGCGGGTGCCCGACCCGGCCGCGGCGCCGGAGAGCGAGCGGTCGTCCATCCGGCAGGCGCTCGACCACATGGACCTGGCGCCCGGACAGTCGATGCAGGGCGTCGAGATCGACGTCGCCTTCCTCGGCTCCTGCACCAACGCCCGGATCTCCGACCTGCGCGAGGCCGCCGACCTCCTGCAGCGCCTCGACCGCCCCGTGGCCGGGGGCGTCCGCGCCATGGTCGTCCCCGGCTCGGAGGGCGTGAAGCAGCAGGCCGAAGAGGAAGGCCTCGACGACGTCTTCCGCACCGCCGGCTTCGACTGGCGCGACGCGGGCTGCTCCATGTGCCTCGGCATGAACCAGGACCAGTTGCAGGGCCGCGAGCTCTGTGCCTCGTCCTCGAACCGCAACTTCATCGGGCGCCAAGGCAGCAAGGACGGGCGCACCGTTCTCATGAGCCCCGCCATGGTCGTCGCCGCCGCCGTGGAAGGAGCCGTGACGGACGTGCGAAGCGTGATGCGTGATTCGTGATTCTTGATGCGTGATATGGGGTTATGCCCCGAACGGGATGTTCTCCAACAACTCATCCCATTGGACCTCCTCAAACTCGACACCCGAAGCCGCATACCGACGATTGGCCTCGCCGATTTTGTTTCCGCGCTGGCGGGGGATCATCACGAGAAGGAGACGAATGATTTGCGTCATAACATCGAGGCGATGATCCACGACGTGCTCCCCCAGAACAAAGCGAGACTTGAAGTACCAGTCGCGACTTTCTCTTGCAGACCCAAGTGCGTACTCGTAGAACCGGGCCTGATCCTTCCGACTTTTGCGGGAATAGCCTTCTGCAATGTTTGCCCCGATCGATCCGACAGCGCGGTACAGTTGGTCCGATAGCGACCGAGTGCGACGATTCGCTCCGAGCTTCCTTGCGTCCCGCCAGCAAACATCCGATGCGAACAAACTCAGCCGATACGCCTCGACATCCCACAGCGCATCGTCCCGAATCGAGGGAGGAACTTGATCGTGCCAGTCAGAAAAGTTCATGGTTCTGGATGTGGCTTCTCTCACGCATCACGTCATCACGCATCACGAGCGGCCGTTTTAACGTCTCAAACGCCAGAATACGACAATGTCAACCGATACGAAAGTAGAAACCATTGAGCGGATTTCCGGCCCCGGCGTCCCCGTGCGCGGAAATGACATCGACACCGATCAGGTCATTCCGGCGCGGTTCATGAAGGAGATTACCTTCGACAACATGGGCGAATACGCGTTTTACGACGCGCGCCGCACTGACGACGGGTCGCTGAACGACCATCCGTTCAACCGCTTTCCGGACGCGCGCATTCTCGTCGTGAACGAGAACTTCGGCTGCGGCTCCTCGCGCGAGCACGCTCCGCAGGCACTTATGCGCTGGGGCATCGATGCGTGCATCGGCGAGTCGTTCGCCGAGATCTTCAAGGGCAACTGCCAGTCGCTCGGCATTCCCACGGCCACGGCGGACGCGGCGGTGATCGAATGGCTCATGGACCAGATCGAGGCCCATCCGGAGCAGATCATCACCCTCCACGTCGACGACGAAATCGCCACCGTCGCCG
>Ga0207797_1001578_pt1 | contig 16394 bp, 17 predicted proteins | sample PRCRCaboRojoPR_6_FD_187275 | JGI IMG/M metagenome (GOLD analysis project Ga0207797, IMG submission 187275) | Marine sediment microbial community from Cabo Rojo, Puerto Rico - PR CR 10% Liquid 1 (SPAdes) | ecosystem: Environmental > Aquatic > Marine > Coastal > Sediment | place: Cabo Rojo, Puerto...
AGGAGATCTGAGCTCGATAGTCACAGCCCGCACAGGCGCGACGCGCCGAGCAGGACCGTCTATCGGCTGTTCAAATCTCCGCAGCGTTCCGATGTGGCCCACCTCCGAGTCACTGCATCTGCCCGCCCACCGGTTTCCACTAGCGGCCGGGTGGCTGTAGAAAACCCCGGTTAAATCCGGTCATAGCGCCATTTACAATCAGGCTGTCCACCCGAGTTGGCGTGTTGATGACCACTCGCTTGCCGCGACCCGACCACGTGGCCACCTCCCTCGCGGACCGGGTGGGCCAGCAGGCCAGGGCGGGGTGAGAGCGGTGCTCGAACTGCCGCTCGTGGCCGTCTGGCTCGTGGCGCTGCTTGTCCTGGGCCTCCTCGGCCTCCCCATCGCGTCGTGGCTGTGCCGGCCGCTCCCGGGCCGGGTTCGTCGTCTCGACCGGGAACGTCTACGGGTGGGAGGGCCTGGAGTCCGAGCTGGCCTCCCTGCTCGGGGACGGCATCGCCTTCGACCACGACCTGGCCGCCCTCTCGCTCATCGGCGAGGGCCTGAACCGCAACAACCGGGCCTTGATCGCCACCATGGCACTGCTCCGGGAGCACGGCACCCCCCCGGCCGGGGTCACCACGACCTCGTTCCGCATCTCCCTCCTGATCCCCCGCGAACGGATCGGGGAGGCGGTGCGGATCTGCCACCGGAGATGGATCGAGGGCCCCGCCCCCCTGCCGGAAGACCACCCGACAGGGAGCGCAGAGCCCGAACCGTAGCTGGAACTCCACAACGTTGCCCCGGGGATCCCCATGCGCAGCCGCCTGGTCACCGCCGTCCTCCTCCTGGTCCTCCTCCCCTTCGCCCCGCCCGGGCGGGGCGAGGAACGGGTCTCTTTGGCCACCCTCAACTGGGCCCCCTACGTCGGAAAGGATCTCCCGCACCTGGGCTTCACCTCGGAGATCGTGCGCCGGGCCTTCGAACGGGCCGGGTACAGCGTGGAGATCAGCTTCATGCCCTGGGCCCGGGTCCTTCGCAGGGTCGCGCGGGGGGCCTCCGACGCCATGTACCCAGCGTACCGCTCCCCGGAACGGGCCCGCACGTTCGCCCTCTCGGACCCGTTCGCCTGGAGCTACCTGGTCTTCTACAAGCGGGTGGAGGCGGAGATCGGTTACACGCGCCTCCGGGACCTCCAGGGACACCGGATCGGGGTGGTGCGGGGCTACGTGAACTCCCCCGCCTTCGACCGGGCGGACTACCTGCTGAAGGAGCCCACGGACAGCGACGAGAGCAACCTGCGAAAGCTTCTCAGGGGGCGCATCGACCTCGCGGTCATCGACTTGCACACGGCCCGGTACCTCCTCCAAAACCGACTCCCTCGGGGAGTCGGCCGGCTCGAGCCTCTCGAGCCCCCGCTCCAGGTCAAACCCCTCTACCTGGGCGTGTCGCGGGAGGTCCCGGGCTACCGGGCCGTGGTGGCCGACTTCAACCGGTCGATTGCCGGGATGTCGGCGGAAGGGGTCCTGGAGGAGATCCGGAGCAGGCACGGCGTGGGCGCCCCGTGAGGTTGCGGGAACGCGGGTCCCGCCGAAGCGGCCGTTCTTTTCGGACGAAGGATGACGCCATGGACCAGGGTCCCCGTAGAAGCGGACGCTTCGGTTTTCTCAAGAGGCGCACCATCGCGAGCGACCTCACCATCGGGATCGCGCTCACCATCATCACCGTCACCGCCGGACTGAGCCTGATCGAGTACGAGGTGTCGGTGACCCGGTCCGAGCGGCGCCTGGAAAAGCGGGCGGAGGACATGGCGGACAAGCTCGTGGCCGCGCTGACCCTGCCCCTCTGGAACGTCAACCACCACGCCGTCCGCACCGTGGCCGACGCGTATGCACAGACCCGAGGCGTGGTGGGCCTGCGCGTCCTGGACGAAACGGGCACCGTCCTGTACGAGGAAGAGGCCCCCGACGAACCGGACCTGGTCACCGTTTCGAGAACGGTCCGCTATCGGGATCAGGAGATCGGGCGCATCGAGGCGGCCCTCACCAAGAAGAACCTGCTGGCGGCCCAGCAGACTGCACTGATCTCCACCCTGGTCGTGATGGCCTGCGTCACCCTCGCCGTGATCGTGGTCATCCGGATCCTGCTCCGGGTGTTCCTGAGCCGCCCCCTGGCCGGGCTCGCTCGGGGGCTCGGAACCATCGCATCCGGCTCCTACGGCCACCGCCTCGCCCCGGGAAAGCAGCAGGACGTCGATGCCATCATCAGCGACGTGAACGCCATGGCCGCGCAGATCCGCCAGCGCGACCACGACTTGAGGGAGAGCAGGAGGCGCTACCAGGAGCTGGCCAACCTGCTCCCGGAGACCGTCTACGAGACGGACGGCGCCGGGCGGTTCCTGTTCATGAGCCGGAGCGGGTTCAAGGCCTTCGGCCTGTCCCCGGAGGCGTTCCAACAGGGTCTCCGCATCGACGACATCTTCGCCGACGAGGACATTCGCAGGGTCAACGACGACATGGAGAGGATCATGTCCGGAGAGCCCGTGGGGGCCACCGAGTACACGGCGGTGAGGAATGACGGCAGCCGTTTCCCTGTGCTGGTGCACTCCAGCGCCATCGTGAGGGACCGGACGACCCGGGGGATCCGGGCGATCGCCGTGGACATCACCGACCGCAAGCGGCTGGAGGAGGAGCTCGCCCGGCTCGCCTCCGGGATCGCCCACCAGGTGCGAAACCCGCTCATGACCATCGGGGGGTTCGCCCTCCGCCTTCAGAGGCGGTACGCCGGACAGGAGGACCCGGAAAACTGGCTCCAGATCATTCTCACGGAGGTCCAGCGGCTCGAGCGCATGGTGGGGGACATCCACGAGCTCACGAGCCTTCGCGAGGCCGAACCCGGACGCTTTGCAGCGCCGGATCTGCTGGATCCCGTCCTGGGGGACTGGAGAAAGCGGATGGAGTCCCAGGGGATCGAGGTCCGCCGCAAGGTCTCCGACGGGCTGCCCGGCGTGACGGCCGACCAGGGCCTCCTCGGCGTCGCCTTCGAAAAGATCCTGGAGAACGCCCGGGAGGCCATGCCGGACGGCGGCGAGCTGGAGATCCGGGTCCGCGCGCGGGATGGGTGGGTCTGCTTCCTGTTTTCCGACACCGGCGGCGGGATCTCCCCCAAGGACCTGCCCCATGTGTGCGAGCCGTTTTACGGTTCCAAGCCGCAGGCCTCCGGGCTCGGCCTGACCGTGGCCCAGAGGATCGTCCACGAGCACCGGGGGCGGCTCACCGTGGATTCCTCCGGCCGGGGAACCGAGGTCGAGGTCTGCCTGCCCGCGGTCCCCGGGACCGCCTAGCCCCGAAGACCGGTTCCGTCCTCCCCCGGGCGGCCACGCCCGGGACCTCAGGCTGGAGAAGGAGTGCGCATGAACCCGGTGATCCACCCCTCGAACGAGGAGATCGCCCTCCTGCTGGACCGGGTGGCCGCGCTTCTGGAGGCCCAGGACGGGAGCCCCTACCGCGTCCAGGCCTATCGAAGGGCTTCGCGTGAAATGGAGCAGGCCGGAGCCTCCATGGCCGATCTCGCCCTGGGACGGGGGGACCGGAGGCTGGAGGATCTTCCGCACATCGGCCGGAGCATCGCCGGGGCCGTCAAGGAGTTCGTCCACACGGGGCGCCTCGGCCTGCTGGACCGCCTGGAAGGACAGATCTCACCGGAGGACCTCTTCACCACCGTTCCCGGGATCGGGGAGAAGCTGGCCGGGCGGATTCACGGGACCCTGGGGGTCGAAACCCTGGAGGACCTGGAGGTGGCGGCGCACGACGGCCGGCTCGCGTCCGTGCCGGGGATCGGGGAACGCCGGGCCCGGGGCATCCGGGAAACCCTCGAGGCCGTGCTGAGCCGCTCGAGCCGGCGCCGGGCGCGCAGGCTGCGGCGCGCCGAGACCGGAACGGCCCCCCGGGAGCCCCGACCGGGCGTGGCCCTGCTCCTGGAGGTGGACGAGGCGTACCGGAGCCGGGCCGGGGCGGGCACCCTTCGCACCGTCCGTCCCAGGCGCTTCAACCCGGACGGGACGCGGCGCCTGCCGATCCTCCACGCGGAGAGGGACGGATGGCATCTCACGGCCCACTTCTCCAACACGGCCCGCGCCCACGACCTGGGCAGGAACCGGGACTGGGTGATCGTTTACTACGAGCGGGACGGCCACGAGGACCAGTGCACCGTGGTCACGGAGGCGAGCGGCCCCCTGGCGGGAAAGCGGGTCGTGCGGGGACGCGAGCGGGAGTGCCGGGAGCATTACTCCGTCGCTCCGGCCTGAAACCGCCGTGGACCTTCAGCCCGCCATGGAGGCGAGCTTCCGGAAGTCGGCCGCGATGCGTTCGGCGACCTCCGGGAACCGCATGGCCGCGGCGGGGTGATAGGTGACGAGGTAGGTCCGGCCGTCCCGATCGAATCGCCTGCCGTGGAGGTCCCGCAGGTTCCCCCGCTTCCCGAGAACCGCCTCGGCCGCCACCTTCCCCATGACCCCGACGACCTTCGGGTCGATGAGCGCGACCTGGCGCTCCAGCCACAGCCGGCGGCAGGTCTCGGACTCCCGCTTTCGAGGGTTGCGATTGTCGGGCGGACGGCACTTGACGGTGCTGGTGATGAAGATCTCCGGACGCCGGAGGCCGACCTCCTCCAGGAGCCGGTCCAGGAATCGACCGGCCCGGCCGCAGAACGGCCGTCCCTGCAGGTCCTCCTGCTCGCCGGGTGCTTCACCCACGAGCATCAGGGCGGCGTGGGCGTCCCCCTCCCCGGGCACCGCGTGGCGCCGGGACCGGTGCAGGGGGCACTGAACGCACCGCAGGACCCGGTGATGCAGGGATTTCAGCTCGCGCGCCTTGTCCATGGACCGATCCGCTTCAGGGGGAGGCGGGCTGCGCGCCCGTACGGGAGGGGAGCCGGGAGAGGATGCGGTCCGTGAGGTAGCCGTACCCCTCGTCCGAGGGATGGACGAGGTCCACGAACATGCTCGCGTCGTCGTCCCCGGCCCCGTGGTACCATCGTTCCCAGTCGTAGACCTCGCATCCGTATCGCTTCCCCAGATCCCTCAGGATGTCGTTGAACGCGAACACGTACCCGGACATCTCCGCCGGTGCGAGCCTCAGGAAATCCCGGTCGAACCGCTCTCGAACGGTCCGTTCCTGAACCGGGGTGTAGCTCCGCCGCAAGGGGGTCCCGAGGGTCACCAGGGAGACCTCCGCCCCCCGTCCCCTGGCGAGGGCGATCATGTTCTCCAGGTTGATCTCGAAGTTGGTGAAGACCTCGTCGAGCAGGAGGGGTTCGGGAGGGAGCTCCGAGAGGGCGTGGGTCCGCCGGAACTCCCGCATTCGCTCCTTCACGTAGTGCGCCTCCACCCGGAAGGCGAGCATGTCGTACAGGTAAAGCCGTCTCAGGGTTCTGTGAAGCAGGCCGGCGTCCGGATCCCGCAGCGCCCAGTAGTCCCGGTGCCGGTACATCCGGGGCATGCCCAGGCAGTTGTTTTCGATGTAGAGCATGCCCCGGTCGTGCATCAGGATCCGGAAATCGTTCCAACCGCCGTAGATCACCACCTCGTCCGGATGCACCTCGTCGAACACCTGTGCCAGCCACAGGAGCATCTGCAGCGATCCATAGCCGGGCACGCCCGCGTTGGTCACCTCGAACTCCGCCTCGAAGGCGCGATTCAGCCCCGCCTCCAGCAGGCTCGGAAAGGACTGCGCCTCCGTACTGCTGCTGATGGAGAAGGCGCACGAGTCACCGACCACGAGAACCCTGCGGACGTCCTCGCCCGTGTGGGTGGCTCCCGTCCTCCGGAACCCGTTTTCCGTCAGCGCCTCCCCGTCGACGAAAGGCACGTCCCTTCGGAGAACGGTCTGCAGGTAGGGATGGGGACGGTGCTTCTCGCTCGTGGGCAGGCCGAAGTAGTGCCAGCGCAGATAGGCCTCCCCCAGCAGGACCAGCAGGAGGGCTGTGCACAGGACCACGACGGTGATTCGAAAGATCGTCTTCATGGGCGGCGTCCGGCGGGCCGCGTCTCCCCGCGGCAGGTGGAGTTCGAGGGCGGATGATAACCGAGGGGGCGGTTCGTGTCAACGTGTCCGGATGTCCCGCCGGCGTTTCGAGGAGGCCCCCCGCTGCGGGCCGCTCCCTGGTCAAAAGGCCGTTGATATTTTGATCATTTTGTGTATCCTAAGTCGTCGTGAAGTCATGGTCGACGGCCTCGCAAAATCCCTTTCGGCCGCCGCCGGGAACCCCGATAACGCATTGAGCTCATCGTGACGGATCCCGGGGTTCAGGGCTTCCTGCGACGCCGTCACGGTTGAAACCCGGCCGCCCGGGTCGGAGACCGGCCGGGCTGGGGGCGGCCAGCGGTCCTTTCCTTCTTGGAGTTCGCCATGTCCGAACAGGAAAAAGTCAAGACGCTCCTCAAGGAAGCCGTGGTGTACAAGAACCAGGGGCTTTACAACCAGGCCAGGGAGAAGTTCGGCACCGCCCTCGGGATCATGACCCAAAACGAGCTCCTCCGGTCGAACACCACCCTGATCTCCGCCGTGGAGGAGAAGATCCGGGAGGTGGACGCGATCCTCGGGGACATCGATCAGGACACGGGCCCGCCCGAGCTCTCGGAGGACATCCAGGATCTGATCAAGAAATCGTTTGCGTTTTCCCGGGACAAGGAAGCGGCCGCCATCGAGGGAGCCATGGCCCTGGCCAAGTTCGGCCAGTTCGACAAGGCGCTGAAGGAGTTCAACGAGATCCTGGCGTACGCAACGCTCCCGGTGATGATTGCAAAGAACATCATCCGGTGCCACCTGACCGCATCCTCACCCGAGGCCGCCGTGGAGCAGTTCAAGGGCTGGGCCGAGGGAGACCGCTTCAGCCGGGAGGAGATCATTCACCTCCGTGAGTTTCTGCAGGGGATCCTGGAGAGCAGGGACATCGACCTGGAGGTTCCCGGGGGGGACGAGGTTCAGGATCACCCCCTCCCGGACGCGGAGCCCGAGGAAGACGAGGATGAGATGGACGTCTCGTCGGTCAACATCCGGCTGGAGGGCGGGCCGGAGAGCGGCCGGGGCGAGGAGTTCCCGGTGGAGCTCCAGTCCGGCTCCACCATCAGCATCATTGTGCCCGCCTCCAGCAAGGAGCTGGTCCGTCTGTTCAAGCACGGCCTGCGGCTGCCGGAGATCCAGTGCTTCTCACCCATCGGCTTTTTTCCGGAGAGCGGGACGGTGACGGGCAAAACCAAGGTCCTCGAGGGCCCCAACCGGGGGAACTTCATGGTGGACATCAAGCTGGACGGTTGAGGGCGGCGCGGGCCATCACTGGGGGCACGACATTGTTCATCGGCGGACGGCGGAAGGGCTGACGGGCGGACTCCATGGCGAACTTCAACGCGCAGGAAAGAACCATCGAGTGCAAGATCGTGTACTACGGGCCCGGGAGGGGCGGGAAGACAACCAACCTGGAGTACATCTACAAGGCCGGCCGGAAGTACACGACCGGCGAAATGGTCAGCATCGACACCAAGGGGGATCGAACGCTGTTCTTCGACTTCCTGCCGCTCGGCCTGGGCAAGGTCCGGGGCTGCGAGGTCAAGATGCAGCTCTTCACCGTCCCCGGCCAGGTGAAGTACGCCTCCACGAGGAAGATGGTCCTCAAGGGAGTGGACGGACTGGTCTTCGTCGCCGACTCGCTGGAGATCCGAAGGAAAGCCAACCTGCTGTCTCTGAAGGACCTTCAGGACAACCTGAAGGAGGAGGGGAAGAGCATCTTCAAGATGCCCGTCGTCCTCCAGTACAACAAGCGGGACCTGGAGGAGGCGGGGCTGCCCATCATGCCCGTCGAGACGATGGAGAAGGACCTGAACCGCAAGCTGAACGCCCCCTCCTTTCCTGGAAGCGCGCTGAAAGGAACGGGTGTCGGCCCGGCCCTGAAGCGCTGCATGGAGCTCACCCTGAAGCACCTCCGACAGGAGCTCGACTGGGCGGACTAGAACGCCCGTTCTCCATCACCGAACCGCGTCCTCCGTCCCGCCGCTTGGTGGCCCGTCACCGTCGGCGGTGAGCGACTCGAAGGAAAGCAGATGCCGGACCCACCCGTTCTCCAGGGCGACCTCACGTTCGTCAGCCTGTCCGACCTGTTCCAGCTGCTTGGAGGCAACGGAAGCACCGGCGTCCTTCAGGTGAACTGCCCCTATGCAGCCGGTCCCGCAACCGTCTACTTCCAGGAGGGGGACCCGATCAACGCCTCGAACGCGAAGTCCAAGGGCGTGGAGGCCGTCAACGCCCTGTTTGGGTGGCAGGAGGGGACGTTCTCCTTTCACCGCCGCCCCGTCCAGGTACCGCGCACCATCAAGAAGAGCCGCATGCAGATCATGCTCGACGCCCTCCGGCTGCTGGACGAAGGCGCCATCGAGAAGGTCGGTGCCCCCTCCCGAACGGGCGGGGCTCAGCCCGCCGGGCACAAAGGGTCCGGGACCGTCCTGTGGGAGTCCATGCCGGTGATCAAGGGGCCGGTGATCGACTACATGTACGTGGTCGAGGAGGAGCTGTTCTCCCACGGGCACCGGGTGGTGACCGAGGGCCGCCACGGGAACTGGATATGGATCATCCTGGAAGGCGAGGTGGAGGTCCTCCGGGACACGCCCAAGGGCCCCGTCACCATCGCCAGGCTCGGGCCCGGAAGCTTCATCGGGACCTTCATGATCTTCCTGTTCGAGGGCGGCATCCGGAGCGCCCACGTCTCCGCCGTGGGCAACCTGCGGCTGGGGCTGCTGGACAGCCAGCGGCTGTACGGAGAGTTCGCGAAGCTCTCCTCCGAGTTCAGGACCCTGCTGCTCAGCCTGTCGCGCCGCCTGATCAAGACGACGGACCGGCTGGTGGACCTGCACTGCGGGACGAAGAAGCTCCCCTTCACCGTGAAGGACAAGGAAATCCACTGGAAGGCCGGCACGAAGCGCGAGGAGGCTTACATGATCTCCTCGGGCGAGATCTGCCTGGCCTGCAGGACGAAAAAGGGAGGGCTCCCCTTGATCTCCCTGGAGCGGGAGGACGTCTTCGGAAACCTGCCCTTCGCTCACACGGGCCAGGAGCCCCACGACGCGTCCGTTCTCGCCTCCAAGGACCTGGAGCTGGAGAGGCTGGACCCGGCCGGGCTCCAGGCGGAGCACGCCCGGCTCTCCCTCACGTTTCGAGGCCTGGTGGATACCCTCTGCTCGAGCATCTCCGTCACCACCCAGATCGCCCGGCACATCGCAGAGACCCGGTAGCGATCCGGTCCGTCACCCGGGGGGGACGGCCTTTTCCCCGGAACGGGGCCGCGCCGGACCGGTAAAGGGCGCAGCGCGGACCGCGGCCGTCTTCGGGACCTTCGTGAGCGTCATGACCCCACCGGCCTTGAACGCCGACATGATCCTGGTCCTGCTGCTCATCGCAGCGGCGGTGTTCCTCTTCATCGTGGAGTGGATCCGCGTGGACGTGGTGGCCATCCTGATGATGGTCCTGCTGCCCATGCTGGGGCTGGTCAGCGGGACCCAGGCCTTCTCGGGCCTCTCCTCCAACGCCGTGGTCTCCATCATCGCCGTCATCATCATCGGCCGCGGCCTCGATCACACCCGGGTCGTGAACCGGGTGATCCGGCCGGTTCTGCGGTGGTCCGGCAGCAGCCGCGGCCGGGTTCTCGGGCTCCTCTCCGTCACCGTGGCCGTGGTCTCCGGCTTCATGCAGAACATCGGGGCGGCTGCGCTCTTTCTTCCCGCCGTGCGCCGCATCAGCCGCCGCACGCGCATTCCCATCCCGCGGATTCTGATGCCGGTCGGGTTTGCGGCCATCCTGGGCGGCACCGTCACCCTGGTGGGATCGAGCCCCCTGATCCTGCTCAACGACCTCATCAAGCCTTACGGCCTGGCGCCGTTTCACCTGTTCGCACCCATGCCGGTGGGACTGGCCCTGGTGGGGGCGGGCGTGCTTTACTTCCTCCTGCTGGGACGCTGGGTCCTGCCGCACGGGGACGCCGCCTCCGGTGCGGAGGAAGCTTTCGATCCCGCCCTGGCCTACCCCCAGGTCGGCCGGCTCTTCGAGCTGGTCGTGGCCCGGGGAGCGGTGAAGAACCCGCGGGTACGCGACCTCTGCGACGACTACTGGACCCACGTCGTGGCCCTCAGCACGGACGGGGGAAGGACCCGATTTCTCCCCCCGGAACGGGACGCAGAGATCCCGCGGGGGGCCGTCCTGGCGGTGTACGGTCCCCCGGAACGGGTTCACTCCATGGCCCGAGCCTACGGAATGACCGTCAAGCCCGAACTGGAGCTCTTCAAGGAGGACCTTTCCTCGGATCTGGCCGGGGTGGTGGAGGCGGTGGTGACCCCGCGGTCGAGGTTCGTCGGCCGGAGCATCGCCGAGATCACCTTCCGCAGGCATCACCACGTGACCCCTCTGGCGCTGATGCGGGAGGACAGGATCTTCTACACGCGCCTGGGGGAGATCGTGCTGCGGCCCGGCGACGCCGTCCTGATGCACGGGGCCTGGGATCGCTTTCACCACCTCGGCCGCCGGGACCAGTTCGTGTACAGCCACCCCGTCGACCACGAGATCATGGAGCCCCAGAAGGCCGCCGCGGCCGTGGCCTGCTTCGCCCTGGCCATGGGGATGGTGATCTTCACGGATCTCCTTCTCTCCGTCTGCCTCATGACGGGGGCCCTGGGCATGGTGCTCACCCGGGTGCTGACCATCGATCAGGCCTACCGCGCGGTGGACTGGCGGACCATCTTCCTGCTGGCCGGACTGATTCCACTGGGGCTGGCCACAGAGGAGAGCGGCTTGGCCGCCTTCCTCGCCCATCACGCCCTGGGCCTTCTGGGGCAGCCGACCCCCCTGGTGCTCTACCTGGTGGTGGGAGGACTCTCCACCCTCTTCACCCTGGTGATCTCCAACGTGGGGGCCGTGGTTCTCCTCGTCCCCCTGGTGGTGCCGCTGGCCCGGGGGGCCGGTGTGGACCCCCGCCTGGCCGTGCTCGTGGTGGGTCTGGCCACCTCCAACTCCTTTCTCATTCCGACCCACCAGGTCAACGCGCTCTACATGGGTCCGGGCCGCTACCACAGCCGGGATTTTCTGCGGGCCGGGGCGGGCATGAGCCTGCTGTTCGTGGTGGTGGTGGTGGGAATGATCCTGCTCTTCTACTCCTGACACCCGGCCCCGGGGTGCTCGGGCTCCAACCGGGTCCCGCCCCGCCCCTCCACCGATGGGAGCGGTGAAAAAATGCGGGATTCACCCCATTCCATTTTTTTCCCTCGTCCCGCTCAATGGAGACATCCGGGCCCTTCTCGCGGGAGGAAACGCTTCTCCTGCAAGGGCCGCGATACCGTTCGACACGAGGAGGGAGAACCGTGAAGGAAGCCATGTTGTACGAGGTGGAAGAGGACGGCCGGGTGCACTGCTTCTTGTGCAACCACCACTGCCGGATCAAGGACGGGAAGTACGGGTTCTGCGGGGTGCGTCAAAACGAGGGCGGCACCCTCTACACGCACTCCTACGGACAGATCATCACGGCGAACGTCGACCCGATCGAGAAGAAGCCGCTCTACCACGTCTATCCGGGAACCCAGGCCTTCTCCATCGCCACCATGGGGTGCAACTTCCACTGCGACTTCTGCCAGAACTGGCAGATCTCCCAGACCTCCCACCGGGACGGTACGGCGGGGGAGCGGCAGCACGTCGAGCCCCGGGAGATCGCCCGCAGCGCCGCGGAACGGGGCTGCCGCACCATCGCCTACACCTACACCGAGCCCACCATCTTCTTCGAGTACGCCCACGACACGGCGCGGCTCGCCAAGGAGCACGGGCTGGCCAACGTCTTCGTGACCAACGGCTACATGACCTCCGAGGCCCTCGAGACGGCCGTCCCCTACCTGGACGCCTGCAACGTGGACCTCAAGTCCTTTCAGGACGCCTTTTACAAGGAACGCTGCAAGGCCCGTCTCCAGCCGGTCCTGGACGCCATCCGCAAGATGCGCGAGCTCGACATCTGGGTGGAGGTGACCACCCTGGTGATCCCGGGGCAGAACGACGGCGAGGACGAGCTCGCCGGCATCGCCGGGTTCATCGCCGGGACCGACCCGGACATCCCCTGGCACATCAGCCGGTTTCATCCCGACTATCAGCTCACGGACGCCGAGTCCACGCCCGTCTCCACCCTGGAGCGTGCCCGGGAGCTCGGCCGGGAGGCGGGCCTGCGGTACATCTACGTGGGAAACGTGCCCGGGGCCTCCGCCGACACCCACTGCCCCCGCTGCAACGCCTCCGTGGTGAAACGGAGGACCTTCTCCGTGAGCGAGCAGACCGTGAAAAACGGTCTCTGCCCGGAATGCGGCGAGCCCGTGGCCGGGCTGTTCGAGTAGTAGCCCTCCAACCCGTATGCGAAGCAAAGACTCTGTTATTCCAGCGGTTTTTCCAAAATTCCGCGCTGCCGTGGCAAGAGCGGCGGCTCCCGCCCCTGGGAACGCCTCAGGAATCTCCTGGGTGAATTCCCGGGTTTTCCCGATGGACACCGCTTCATTGCTTCCTTCATAATGGCCTCAAATCGAACACGGTGCATCGATGGAACGCCGCCGGCCCGCACCATCCGCTGCAACGACCCCCGGGGAGGACGACGTGGCCTCCGACAAGCCGCTCATCCACCGCAACGGCCGGAGCATTCACCTGAAACCCGTGGGCGTGTTCGATCCGGGTGCCGCGCGTGAGCTGATCGACCACGTGGAGCGGTTCGGCCGCGACGGGACCCGGCTCTTCATCCACACCAACGGCCTCGAGGCCGTCGAGCCGGCAGGGATCGAAGGGTACCGGAGGCGGATAGCCGCCAAGCGTTCGCGATCGAACTCCGTGGTGTACACGGGCGAAAACCGCGATCTGTTCCAGCAACTCTAAGATATCCATGCGGTGATCGCTGACCGCGGAAAGCACCAGGTAGACCATGCCTTCGAACGAGTACGAGCACGTGATCCTGATGGTCGACGATGACCCGGACGACCACTTCCTGGCCAGGGACACCCTGGAGTCGCTGCGCCTGCCCGTGACCCTCCAGGAGGCCGGCGACGGGGAGGAGCTCCTGGACTACCTGTTCCAGCGCGGCCGGTTCGCAGACCGCGCCTCCGCCCCCCGGCCGGACGTGATTCTCCTCGACCTCAGCATGCCGGGGATGGACGGCAAGGAGGCCCTCGCACGCATCCGGTCCATGCCGGAGCTGCAGGAGATGCCCGTGATCATCTTCACCACCTCCGTGGACCTCCAGGACGTGAACGAGTGCTACCGGCTGGGCGCCAACTCCTACGTGACCAAGCCCGCGTCCCTCGACGACTGGGAGAGCGTCATGAGCACCCTCTACACCTACTGGCTGAAGACCGCCGAGCTGCCCTCCCGGTCGACCATGATCCCGCGGGACGAGCAGCCCTCCCCCTCGGCCCACTGAACCCGCCGTGCGGGAGCGCAGCCTCCCGCGCTTTCCCCGGCCGCCCCCCTCGGAAACCGGTCTTCGGTTCACCGTCGCACGCTCCTGGAGCAGAATACCGGATCGACCCCATTCCAGAACCGGGGTTTCACGGATAGTCTCTGGGACAAGGAGGTGGTCCCGTGAGCGCATCGGACGTGCCGCTGGAGAAGATCGACGCGTGGCGCTGGAGGATTCCCAGGGCCGGCACCATGCGTGTGGAGGGCCGGGTCTTTGCGGACGAGGAGATGATTCGGGAGATCCGGCGGGACCGGAGCCTCGAGCAGGTGGTCAACGTGGCCTCCCTGCCCGGGATCCGGGGCGCTTCCATGGCCATGCCCGACATTCACTGGGGGTACGGCTTTCCCATCGGCGGGGTGGCGGCGTTCGAGATCGGGGAAGGCGTCGTCTCGCCCGGGGGCGTGGGCTACGACATCAACTGAGGCGTCCGGCTGCTCCGCTCGGGCTTGAGCGGCGAGGACATCCGGGGCAAGAACCGGGAGATCCTGGAGGCCCTGTTTCGAAAGCTCCCCTCCGGCGTGGGCTCCAGCAGGAGGGACTTCCGGCTGGGCGCCGGGGAGCTGAAGCGCGTCCTCGAGGAGGGCGCGGGGTGGGCCCTGACCCGGGGCTACGGCACCGGGGAGGACCGGGCCCACATGGAGGCCGACGGGTGCATCCCCGGCGCCGATCCGTCCAGGGTGAGCGACCGGGCCCTGGAGCGGGGACGGGGCCAGCTCGGCACCGTGGGTTCCGGCAACCACTTCGTGGAGGTGGGCCGGGTCCGCGAGCTGTTCGACCGGGAGGCGTCCGAGGCCATGGGGCTCGAGGAGGGCATGGCCACGGTCCTGATCCACACCGGCTCCCGGGGGTTGGGGCACCAGGTCTGCAGCGACTTCATCTCGGTCATGATCAAGGCCGCCCGGGCCCACGGCATCGAGCTGCCTGACCGCCAGCTCTGCTGCGCGCCCGTGGAGTCCCGGGAGGGCCGGGATTACCTGGCCGCCATGGCCGGGGCGGCCAACTTCGCCTTCGTCAACCGGCAGATGATCACCCACTGGACCCGCGAGGCGTTCTCCGAGCTGTTCGGGGCGGCCGGCGCCCGGCTGGAGCTGGTCTACGACGTCTGCCACAACATCGCCAAGCTGGAGACCCATTCCGTCCAGGGCCGGGCGACGCGGCTCTGCGTCCACCGCAAGGGCGCCACCCGGGCCTTTCCCCCGGGACACCGGGAGGTGCCGGAGCGATACCGCCCGGTCGGGCAGCCGGTGCTGGTGCCGGGGGACATGGGCCGCTGCTCCTACGTGCTGGCGGGCACCCAGGCCGGGTACGAGGAGACCTTCGGGTCGGCCTGCCACGGGGCGGGCCGGGTCATGAGCCGAAAGCAGGCCAAGAAAGCAGCCGGCGGCCGCTCCATTGCGCGGGAGCTGGAGGAGAAGGGCGTCCTGGTCAAGGGAGCCAGCCGCGCCACCCTGGTGGAGGAGATCTCCGACGCCTACAAGGACGTGAACGACGTGGTGGAGGTGCTTCACCGGGCCGGGATCGCGCGCAAGGTGGCCAAGCTGGAGCCCCTCGTGGTGATCAAGGGATAGACGCCCCTGGAAAGGCTTTCCATGGCGGGATTCCGCTACCTGGACCACACCGGCGACCTGGGAATCGAGCTGTCCGCCCGGAGCCCGGAGACCCTGTTCGAGCGCGCGGGGGAGGCCTTCACGGAGATCCTCACCGACCCGGACACCGTGCGGCCGTCCGCCACGGTGGAGATCGCCGTCGAGGGCGGGGACCTGGAGCAGCTCCTGGTGGAGTGGCTGACCGAGCTCATTTACCGGTTCGACGCCCAGGGCTGGCTCTTCCGGCGGTACCGCATCCGGTCCCTGGACGATCACCGCCTGGACGGCACCGCGGAGGGGGAGCCCTACGACCCGGACCGCCACACCATCAGGACCACGGTCAAGGGGGCCACCTACCACCAGCTGGAGGTGACCCGGACCGAGGACGGGTGGAAGGCCCGGGTGATCTTTGATCTCTAGACCCCAGGGAGGAGAAGCATGGCACTCTATCTGGTACAGCACGGCAAGAACCTTCCCAAGGAGGAGGACCCGGACAAGGGTCTTTCCGCGGAGGGAACCGTGGAGGTCGAACGCATGGCCGCCATGGCCCAAGGCCATGACCTGACCGTGTCGGCCGTCAAGCACAGCGGCAAGAAGCGGGCGCAGCAGACGGCCGAGATCTTCGCCCGGGTCCTCCACCCCGCCGACGGCGTGGAGGCGGTCGAGGGCATGGGACCGCTGGACGACGTCACGGCCCTCGAGGTGGCGAGCGATCGCGACGAGATGCTCGTGGGTCACCTGCCCTTCATGGAGAAGCTCGTCGCCCACCTGGCGGCCGGCGACGCCGAACGGGCCCCGGTGTTCAAGTTTCAGAACGCCGGGATCGTCTGCCTGAAACGGGGCCGGGAGGAGGGCTGGTACATCGCCTGGTCCCTGATGCCCCACATTCCCTGATGGAGGGAGGCAGGGTCGCCCCCGGAGCCGCTCCGGGCCCGGCCGGGAAGGCCCGCCGCTGCGTTCATCGGGAAGGAGGGCGGTCATGAAGCGCGGAGCAGCCCGGTTGGTTCCGTTCGCCTGTGCCGTGCTGACCCTGATCGGCTCCCCTGCGCCGTCCCGGGCCCGGGAGGCCGAGACCGGACTGCTGGCGAGCGAGATCGTGGACCAGGATGTGGTGAACCGGCAGGGAGAGAAGATCGGAGAGGTGGACGACCTCGTCATCCGCCGGAGCGGCAGGGTCAAGAAGCTGACCCTGGAGGTGGGAGGGTTTCTCGACGCCTTCGACAAGATCGTGGGGGTCTCGTTCTCCCACGTGGAGGTGCGGAGCGACGGCTCCATCTCCGTGGACGCCTCCGCGGAGCGGCTCGAGCGGATGCCCGC
>Ga0207797_1001579_pt1 | contig 16393 bp, 14 predicted proteins | sample PRCRCaboRojoPR_6_FD_187275 | JGI IMG/M metagenome (GOLD analysis project Ga0207797, IMG submission 187275) | Marine sediment microbial community from Cabo Rojo, Puerto Rico - PR CR 10% Liquid 1 (SPAdes) | ecosystem: Environmental > Aquatic > Marine > Coastal > Sediment | place: Cabo Rojo, Puerto...
CGACGCGGGGAAGAATACCGACGGCGACCGATCCGACGCCGGCAGGAGCCGAATCGAGCCCTAGTCCTCGAGTTCGTCCACCAGTTCGTCCGCTACGCCGGTGTAGCCCGCGGGCGTGAGTGCCCGCAACTCGTCCATCACCGACTCGTCGACGTCGAGGTCGTCGAACAGCGCGCGGAAGTCCTCGAGCGTGGTCCGCCGACCGCGGGTGAGGTCCTTGACGCGCTCGTAGGCGTCGTCGAGGCCCTCGCGCCGGAGGATCGTCTGCACGGCCTCGCCGATCACCTCGGGGTTGGCCTCGAGGTCCTCCCGCATCACCTGCTCGTTCGGGACCACCGTCCCGAGGCCGTCGGCGGTCTTGGTGTAGCCGATCAGGCAGTGCGAGAGCGCCGCGCCGACGTTCCGCTTGACCGTCGAGTCAGAGAGGTCCCGCTGGAGCCGCGATCCGGTGACGTAATCCGCGAGGAACCCGAGGTCCGAGTTGGCCTTCGAGAGGTTGCCCTCGCCGTTCTCGAAGTCGATCGGGTTGACCTTGTGGGGCATCGTCGACGACCCGGCCTCGCCCGCGGTCGCCTCCTGGCCCAGGTAGCGATCCGAGACGTACAGCCACATGTCCACGTCGAGGTCGAGCAGGACGTTGTTCGCGCCCCGGAGCGCGTCGAACAGGTCGGCGAGGTCGTCACAGGGGTTGACCTGGGTGGTGAGCGGCGTGAACTCCAGGCCGAGTCCCGTCACGAACTCGCGGGCGAACGCCCGCCAGTCGACGTCCGGGAAGGCGGCGACGTGGGCGGCGTAGGTGCCGGAGGCGCCGCCGAGTTTCCCCGACAGTCCGTCGGTCGCTCCCCTGACCTCGGCGATTGCCCGGGCGAGTCGGGCGGCGTAGACGGCCATCTCCTTCCCGAAGGTGGTCGGGGTGGCCGGCTGGCCGTGGGTCCGTGCCAGCATCGGCAGGTCGCGGTGCTCGCGGGCCATCCCCGCGAGGGCGTCGCGCACCGCGACGAGTTCCGGCACCAGCACCTCGCGGAGGGCGCCCGTCAGCAGGAGCCGGTGCGCGAGGTTGTTGACGTCCTCGCTGGTCAGGCCGAAGTGGATCCACGGATCGACGTCCCCGAACCCGTCGGGAAGTCGGAGTCGGACGAAGTACTCGACGGCCTTGACGTCGTGGTTCGTCGCGGCGTACTCCCCGGCCCCCTCGGTCTCGAGTCGCTTGATCAGTTCGGCGTCCTCGCGGTCGAACGACCGGTACAGGTCCCGGAGCGCCTCGCGCCCGTCGTCGTCCAGGGCCAGGTCGGTCGCATCGAGGTCGGCGAGCGCGATCAGGTACTCGACCTCGACCCGGACCCTGGCGCGCATGAGCGCGGCCTCGCTGACGTGCTCGCGCAACGGCGCGGTCCGGCCGGCGTAGCGGCCGTCCAGGGGCGAGACGGCGTAGAGTGGATCGGGCATGGTCGGGCCTGCGCCGCCGGGTGCGAAAAGGGTGTCGGACGCCCGGCGACGAGGGAGTCACTCTCCGTCGGCCGCCACGACCCCGGCGACTCGCCGGGTCGGCCGGCCGGGGGTTGCTCGTCGACGCACGGGGGCATTGCTGTTTCGTGCATATTTCGGGGGCAATTATCCGCCGTTTGCTTCAAAAATACACACGTTCTTGGATACTCGCGCCGTGGCCGACCACAACGCATTTGCCCCGCGGGCCGATGCACCCGGACATGACACGGATCGCCGGACTGGCCGGAAACCGCGGCCGGAACCTGTTGCACCTCGCGGACGTCGCGCCGGGCGGGGCCGAGCTGGCGGTGGTGCTCGCGGACGACGCCGACGCGCCGGTCCTCGACGCGGCCGCGGAGCGCGGGATACCGACCGAGGTCGTCGACCGCGGCGACGGCGAGTCGCGACGCGACCACGACCGGCGGCTATTGGACCGCCTCGACGGCTACGACGTGGACCTCGTCTGTCTCGACGGGTACATGCGGGTCCTGACGGACGCGTTCCTCGACGGTGCGGCCACGACGCTGAACGTCCACCCGTCGCTGCTGCCGGCCTTCCGGGGCCGGAACGCCCACGAACAGGCGCTCGACGCGGGGGTCCGGACGACCGGATGCACCGTCCACGTCGTCACCGGGGCGACCGACGACGCCGGGGCCGTGGATCTCGATCGGGTCGACGAGGGCCCCATCGTCACCCAGGAACCGGTGCCGGTCTACGAGGACGACGACGTCGAGACGCTGGCGGAGCGGGTCCGGCGCGCCGGGGAGTTCAGGGCCTATCCGCGGGCCGTCCGCTGGTTCGCCGAGGATCGGGTCACGGTGGACGGGGCGACCGGCGAGGTTCGCGTGGACGGCGACGAGGGCGCCGCGTTGCCCGCCCGCCGGACCCGGGGCGAGGACCGCGAGGCCGACCTCCGGTACGGCGAGAACCCCCATCAGGACGCCGCCCTCTACCGAAACCTCGCGGTCGAAGGGGCGTCCGTCGTCGGCGCGCCCCAGCTGAACGAGGGGGCGAAGGCGATGTCGTACAACAACTACAACGACGCCGACGCCGCCCTGAACCTGGTTCGGGAGTTCGATCGCCCCGCCGCCGCGGTGATCAAGCACACCAATCCCGCCGGCTGCGCCACGGCCGGGGACCTCGCCGCGGCGTACGACCGCGCGCTCTCGACCGACGCCAAGAGCGCGTTCGGCGGGGTCGTCGCCCTCAACCGCGAGTGCGACGAGGCGACGGCGGGGCGGATCGTCGAGTCCTACAAGGAGGTCGTCGTCGCTCCGGGGTACACCGACTCCGCCCTCGAGACGCTCGCCGGGAAGGAGAACCTGCGGGTGCTCGACGTCGGGCCGCTCGGGACGGCGACGGAAACCCTGACCGAGAAGAAACTCGTCGGCGGCCGACTCGTGCAGGAGCGCGACCTGGCGGCGCCGACCCGCGAGGACCTCGAGGTCGTCACCGAGCGCGGGCCGACCGAGGCCCAGTACGAGACCATGCTGTTCGCCTGGCGGACGATCAAGCACGTGAAGTCCAACGCGATCCTGTTCGCGGACGGCACCGAGACGGTCGGCGTCGGCGCGGGCCAGGTCTCCCGGGTCGACGCCGTCGAGATCGCGGCGATGAAGGCCGCGAACGACGCCGAGGGGAAGAGCGCCGACGGCGCGGTGATGGCCTCGGACGCGTTCTTCCCCTTCCCCGACGGGATCGAGGCGGCTGCCGGGGCGGGCATCGAGGCCGTGATCCAGCCCGGCGGATCGGTCAACGACGGGGACGTGATCGCCGCCGCCGACGAGCACGGCATGGCGATGGCCTTCACCGGCCAGCGCGCGTTCCGCCACGACTGATCCGGGGATCCGTCACCGTGGACGATCACCTACCTCGGAGCGACGATCGGCAGGAATGGACCGGGTCGATCGGGTTCTGGTTCCGTTACCGGGACCGTCCCGGCTCGGTTACTCGAACGAGATCGTCTCGGTGGTCGAGTCGGCGCCCCAGTCGAGGGTCACGTCGAACTCGTCGGCGTCGCCGGCCGCCGGGGCCTTCGCGGCGACCGTGACGGTCTTGGCGTCCTGTTCCGGCACGTCCTCGCGGATCCGGAGCGGCGCCTCCAGGGTGCCGACCACCTGCGCGAGGAAGGTCATCGGGTCGCCACCGTTCTCGACGGTGAACTCGATGCTGAAGGGCGATTCGGGGGCGACGGAGTCCGGGACGGACAGCGAGGACACGGAGTAGTCCACGCTCCGGGTGATGGCGTCGATGACGCCCGCGTCGAACTCCCAGACCGCCGAAACGTCGCCGGTGTCGAGGCGAACCGACCCGGTGTAGGGGACGATGTCGGCCGGGACCTGATAGGCGGCGGTGAACGTGTTGAACCCGCTGGCGTAGGTGAACACCGGATCGCCGTACCCCTCCTCTTCGATCACGACGCTCACGTTCTCGCGGACGAAGGACTCGTACTCGGTGATGCCGTGGCCGCGGAAGGTGACGAGGACGTAGTAGGCCCCGTTCTCGCCCTTCACGTCGGCGCCGCCGTCGGCCTGCGTGAGGACGAACACCGAGGAGCCGATCCGGGCGACCGAGATCGCCCTGTCGTCCGACAGTCCGACCCGGTCGCCGACCGAGAGGGGCCCGTCGTCCTCGGGCGTCGTCGTCGCCGTGGTGGTCGGCTCGGCCGTGGTTCCGGCCGGTTCGTCCGTCGTCGGCGTGGCGGTCGTTCCCGAACCACCATCGTTTCCGTCGCCCATACAGCCGGCCATCGAGAGCGGGATCGCTGATGACAGAACTGTTATGAATCTTCGTCGTTCCATACGAAATACTTCCCAATCCAGGGGGTTAGAGGTGGCGTACGGACAAACAGTGATTTTATGTAAATCGTTTCCGTGGGCCGGGTCGGCACGGACCGCGAGGGGCGGTCGGCCCGCACCGACCGTCCGCCAGACGGTTGGGCGCGAGTCACGTCGGAAGTCCGCCGTGCCGGCCGCGGTCGAACCGGACCCGGACCACCCGGAACGTTTTCGGGACGGGGCACCGACGGGGTAGACATGGGAGTCCGACGTACCGCGCTCCTCGGTGCGTTCCTGGCCCTGGTCCTCCTCGGTAGCTTGCTCGCGGCGTTCACGCTCTCGCTCACCCCGACCGGGCGCGTCGTCCTCCTGGTCTTCGCCGGAATACTTCTCACGATCGGCATCGTCGCCGGCGGGTTCGTCTGGTGGGTTCGACGGGAGATCGGCACGGAAGGGCCCTCCGAGGCGGTCCAGGAACGCGTGGACCGTCGCATGAACGAGGGGGACCGGTGAACCGTTCGGTCCACGGTCGTGCGATCCGAGGTCACGGGACCGACACCGTGAAACCCGTGGACCGCTACGCTGGGGGCATGAAGCGGCGTCGCCTTCTCGCCTCGGCGGCCGCCCTCGGGACCGTCGGCCTCGCGGGCTGTCTCGAGGGCACCGTCCCGGGAATCGGCGACGGCGGAACGTCGGAGGAACTCACGACGCTCCAGGAACTCGAACTCGAGTCGCTGGCCGTCGGCGCCTCGCCCGGGGGGCCGGTCAGGGTGGCGCCACCGGGGACGGTCGTCGTCCTGGATTTCTTCGCCACCTGGTGTGCGCCGTGCAAGCCCCAACTCGACGAACTCGCTCGCGCCGCCGACGCCGTCGGTGACGACGTCGCGTTCCGGTCGATCACGAGCGAGACGAATCGCGACGCAGTCGCGTCGTTCTGGCGGGAACACGGTGGGTCCTGGCCGGTGTTGCTGGATCCGGACGTCGTCGCCACCACGGCGATCGGCGTCGAAGGGTTGCCCACGACCGTCGTCGTCGACGAGACGGGGACGGTGGCGTGGCGACACGCAGGACTGGCGGCCGCCGGAAAGGTTCGGGACGCCATCGACGCCGCGGTGGAGTAGGGCCGTTCCTGAGTGAGGGGGCCGGGGGTCGTCGATAGTCGCTGGCTGAAACCCGGGTATTGGGCAATTAATTATCGCTCTTGATAATGTACGGTACCCATGGACGAACAGAAAGACTTCGACGACATCCTCGTTCCGACCGACGGCAGCAACAGCGCCCACATGGCGGCAGAACAGGCCATCAAGTTCGCCCAACGAAACGACGCGAGGTTACACGTCTTGTACGCGATGGACATGGGCGACGCCGACTACGTCGCCGTCCCGAGCGACATCGAGCAGACCCGGAACCGTCTCGAGAAGAAAGGCAAGGAGTACGTCTCGGAGATCGAGGACCTCGCCGCGGACGCCGGCGTCGCCTGCGTGACGACCGTGACGTCGAACACGCCCATCGAGGCCATCCACGAGTACGTCGAGGAGAACGACGTCGACCTGGTCGTCATGGGGAAACGCGGCCGGTCCGACCCCGACAAGCCGCTCCTGGGGTCGATCACCAACCGCGTCATCGGATCGCTGGAGATCCCGGTGTTCACCGCCTGAGCGAACGAGCCGTCGATCGCTCCTCCCGCCGTCGAACTGGCGAGCGGGAATCTCGCCAGCGTCCCGACGCCCGGGAAGGGAGCCGGGCTGGCGGCGCGGATCGGCTCAGATCACCAGCTGGACGTCCGACTCCTCCATCTCGAACAGCGCCTTGCCGGCGCCGACGCCGGTGGTGACGCCGTCGATGAACTCGTCCTCCTCGTACCCCATCAGGTCGGCGGTCATCTGGCAGGCCAGGAACTCGACGCCGTTGTCGAGCGCGCGGTCGATGAGCTCGCCCACCGTTTCGGTGCCGAGGTCGTCGATCTGACGGCGCATCATGTAGGTCGTCATTCGGTCCATCCCCGGCATGACCGCCAGGAGGTTCGGCACCGGCATGTGCGGGTTGCCGGCCGAACTCATCTTCAGGTTTTGCGATTTCTCCTCGTGGAGCAGGTCGAGCGCCCAGAACGTGGCGAACACCGTCACGTCCCAGTCGAACGCGGCGGCCATCCCGGAGAGGATCAGCGTCGGGTAGGCCATGTCGAGCGTGCCGTGGACCGCGATGATCGTCATCTTCGTCGTCTGCTCCTCGTCCTCGGCCATCGCCTCCATCTGGGCCTCGAGTTCCTCGATGCGGTCCTGCAGTGCTTCCTTGCTGGGCAGTTCGTCAGTCGTGGGTTCGGCGTCCGTGCTCATGGGTAGATCCCCCGGTCGAAAGCGCGTGACGGACCGCGCGCCGGTCCGAGCGCTCTTCCGTCGTATTGGGAGTTGTACCCAAGTCTACGGCGCTGTCGTTGAAAAGGGGACGACACTGTTCCCTGACGTTGAAAACGCCCACGCGCGGGCCTCCGAACGGGAGCCGCGTGCGTTCGTTCCGAACCCTGCTCGATATCGCCTGTCGATGGTGGTCGGGACCCGACTCGATGGGATGAGACGTCCCGACCGGCGGTCGCGCTCCCGTCCCGATCACGGCGAGAACGGCCCGGAAGGCCCGACCCGGGGCGTCGGAGCAGTCAGGAATAGAAGTCCCGGAGGATTTCGAGGTCCCGATGCGTCTTCATGAACTCCGAGGTCGAGCGTTCGGCGTCACACTTCGGACAGTGAAACACGACGTCCGGCGCCGGAAGGTCAGTCGGGCTGTCTTCCCACACGTCCCCGCACTCCGGACACCGGACGGATATCCACGCCTCTGGCATACCGGCGAGTTCGTCCCCCTGACGAGAAAAACCTTCGCTCGCCGAAGCCGTTCAGTCGTCGGCCGCCGCCGAGTCGCCGTCCGCCTCGAGGTCGCCCTCGATGCTGGGCGGATACTTCCCGCGGTCGAGTTTCAGGTCGGACTGCGGCCTGGCCATGCAGGTCAGCGCGTAGGCCTCCCGTTCCTCGTCGGTCAGCGCGTGGGCGGCCGGCTGGACCACCTCGCCCTCGACGATCTCCGCGGAACAGGCCAGACACATCCCGACGCGACAGGAGTACTCCTGGGAAATACCTTCCTCGATGGCACGGCGGAGGATCGGCTCCGTGTCGGCGACCGTGATCTCCTCGCCGGTGCCGACGAACTCCACGGTGTACTCGGTCATGGGCGAGCCTATCGTGGAGTCGGTATATAAGGGTTGTTCGACGGCGGGGAACCGGGACGTTCGATCGGCGGCCACCCGGTGACCGTCAGGTGCGGTCCGGCGACCACCGGGAGTAGCCAGGTCCGGGTGAGTGACCCCCGAGGGTAGCCCGGTCCAGGTTGACGACAAGTGGGGATACCCGTATCGATCCCGTTTCCACACGGGCGACGCGGACGATACGAAAGTGGCGTAATCGGTAACCTCCGCGACGTCGAAAACCGAAGGGAGCCAGTTCGAGCGGGTTCGTTTCGCGCGACCGATCCGGCCGGGCCCCGCCACTCACGAAATGATATTTGGGTCATAAATCGGGTGCAAGCCGACCGAGTTCGACGATCCTTCATGATTAAACGCCACTATATCGTGAGGGGCCCCTTACTTGGTAGATCGGCGACAATTCCCACGACATGGGAGGGAATGACTCACAGGAAGGGGCGTTCGACTTCGGGGACCGGGACGGCCCGGACCGGACCATCGCCGTCCAGCGGGACAGCGACCACGAGATGCCGATCGACCGGCTGGAAGACCAGCAGCCGCAGTGTCCGTACGGACGGGCCGGGAGCTGTTGTGACATCTGTTACATGGGGCCCTGCCGGGTGAGCGACGACGATCAGTACGGCAAGCGCCGGGGCGTCTGCGGGGCGACGCCCGGCACCGTCGTCGCCCGGAACCTGTATCGCGAAATCGCCGGCGGGATGGCGACGCACTCACACCACGCCTGGGAAGCGGCGAAACTCCTCGACGAGATCGCCGACGGCGCCGTCACCGATTACGAGGTGAAGGACGAGGACAAGTTGCGGGCGGTGGCCGCCGACCTGGGACTCGACGCGGAGGGGGACGTCTCCGCCGTCGCCAAGGCCGTCGCGACGACGGCGATGGCCGATTTCTCGCCGGGCGGGGACACCCTCAACTGGGTCGAACGAATGCCGGCCGTCCAGCGCGAGCGCCTGGCCGAACACGGCCTCCTCCCGCTCGGGAGCGTCGACTACCAGGCCTCGCGAAGCCTGACCCAGACCCACCAGGGGAACGACGCGGATCCGGTTCACATCCTGAAAAGCGCCCTGTCGGCCGGCGTCGCCGACGGCTACGCGGGCCTCACCATGGCGACCGACCTCCAGGACGTCGTGTTCGGGACGCCCTCGCCCACGACCGCCGAGGCGCACCTGGGCGTCCTCGAACCGGACCAGGTCAACGTGGCCCTGCACGGTCACGAACCGATCCTGAGCGAGATGATCGTCCGGGCTGCAAACGAACTCGAAGACGAAGCCGTCGAAGCCGGAGCGTCGGGGATCAACCCGGTCGGGATCTGCTGTACGGGGAACGAACTCGCCGAGCGTCACGGGGTTCCACTGGCGGCCCACAGCCTCCAGGCCGAACTCGCCGTGACGACCGGGGCCCTGGACGCGATGGTCGTCGACATCCAGTGCATCTGGCCCGGGATCGCGGACCTCGTCGAGTGCCACCACACCCGGCTCGTCACGACCGTCGACTACGTCCGGATGCCGGGAGCGACCCACGTTCCCTTCGACGAAGAAACCGCCCTCGAGGACGCGAAATCGATCGTCCGGACCGCGATCGGAGCCTACGAGGACCGCACGCAGCGCCAGGGGTACGAGGTGACGGTCCCCGACCGGACCCAGGGGGCGATGGTCGGCTTCTCCGACAGCGCGATCCTCGGCGTTCTCGAGTCGATCGACCCCGAGAACCCCGCCTCGCCAATCGTCGACGCCATCCAGGCGGGACAGCTACGGGGCATCGTCGGCGTCGTCGGCTGTCCGAACCCCAAGATGCGGCAAGCGGACATGGCGGAAACGCTGATCGAGGACCTCCTCGCCGCCGACGTCCTCCCGGTGGTCACCGGCTGTATCGGCCACGTCATGGCCCAGGGCGGCTACCTCGACCCGGGGCGGGTCGACGACCTCGCCGGGGACGGTCTCGCCGAGGTACTCTACGCCCTCGGTGAGGCCGCCGGCCTCGACGGACCGCTGCCGCCCGTCCTCCACATGGGATCGTGCGTGGACAATTCGCGGATCGGGAACGTCGTCCGGGCCATCTCGGAGGGGAGCGGGATCCCGCCGAGCGAACTCCCGGTGGCCGCCAGCGCGCCCGAACTGATCGCGGAGAAGGCCGTCGCCATCGGAACCTGGGCGCTCTCGCAGGGCCTCCCGGTGCACGCGGCCCCGACGCTCAACATCGAGGGCAGCGACCTGGTCACGCAGGTTCTCACCGAGGACCTCGAGGACATCACGGGCGGGTACCTGATCCAGGAGGAGGACCCCGAAGCCGCGGCGGAGCAGTTGATCGCGGCACTCGACGAACGTCGGGAACCGCTGCTCGGGCAGAGCCCGTCCGGCGGGGGTGCCTGATCGGCCATGGCGCCCACCGTCGAGGACCGAGCGCTGAAACTCGCCGTCACCGGGAAAGGCGGCGTGGGCAAGACCACGCTCGCCGCCGCCATCGCAAGAACGCTGGCAACCGAGCGGGAACTGATCGCCGTCGACGGCGATCCGGACATGAACCTCGCGGAGGCCATCGGGATCGAGCAGCCGAATCCGATCACGCAGGAGGCCGAACTCGTCGAGGAACGGGCGGGGGGCGCCGGCGGCCTGGTGAAAATGCGACCGCCGGTCGACGACGTTCTCGACACCCACTCGACCCACTTCGGGACGTCCGGCCGCCTGATCACCATCGGACCGCCGGGCGGCGGCGGAACGGGATGCTTGTGCGCCGAGAACAACTTCATCCGCACCTTGCTCGGTGAAGTGCTCGACGGCGACGCCGTGGTCATGGACATGGAGGCCGGCATCGAACACCTCGGTCGCGGGACCGCGCGAGACGTGGACGCGATGGTCGTCGTCGTGGAACCGACGCGGGCGGCGGTCGACACGGCCCACCGGGTTCGCTCCCTGGCGGCCGACGTCGGGGTCGACGACGTCTCCGCGGTCGTCAACAAGGTCCGAACCGAGGAGCAAGCGGCCGTCATTCGCGACGCGCTCGACCTGCCGGTTCTCCACACCGTCCCATTCGACGAGGACGTCGCGGCCGCCGGACTGCGAGGGACGTCACCTGTCGAGGCCAGCTCCGGGCTGCGAGCGGCCGCCCGTTCGATCGTCGACGCGGTCGACGCGCGGCCCTGAAACGGGAGCGGGCGACCGCCAAACCGTTCGATCGCTCGGCCGCGGCGGAGCACCGCGACCCCGATTCAGGGGGAGCGGCCCCCCGTCGACCGTGCCGGCGACGGTGCCCGGAGCGGAAGTGCACTTTCGGCTTGATAAACTATTTCAGTCGCTGGGGAGTTTAGGCAGGAAAATGACGACCCACGAAGCCGACGTCGTCGTCGCCGGCGCGGGCACGGCCGGCTGTTACACGGCCGCGACGGTCGCCGACGCCGGGTACGACGTCGTCGTCGTCGACCGGAAACCCGAGGAGGAGGCGGGCCACATCGCCTGCGGCGACGCGCTCAAGGGCGCGAGCGCGTTCCCCGACTCGATCCCGAAGTCCCGGATCGAACCGGCGATCACGAACACGGGGGTGGATCACGGGCGCTTCGAGATCCCGCAGGAGGACACCGTCCTCGAGATCCCCGTCCCGGGCGAGTTGGCCGTCATCGACCGCTGGGAGTACGGCCGGCGGCTCATCGAGGGCGCGACGGCCAAAGGCGCCACGTTCCACTTCGACACCGTCGTCGCGGACGTGGAACAGGACGACGACGGGACGGTGACGGGATTGCGGGCCAAGCGAAACGGCGAGGCCATCGAGTACGAGGCCGACGTGGTGGTCGACGGCGCCGGGGCGCTCTCGATCCTGCAGGACGAGGCCGACTTCTCGGACGCCACCTTCGACACGACCGTCGCCTACAAGCAGTTCTGCTCGGCCTATCGCGAGATCGTCACCGTCGACGAACCGGTCCCCTGGGACGACGCGCTGGTGTTCAAGCCGACCGACCGCGCGGCGGGCTACCTCTGGTACTTCCCCCGAACGGAGACCGAGATCAACGTCGGGCTGGGCTACCAGATGACGGAGGAGCCGATGAAACTCGTCGCGGACCTCAAGCGCGACCTCCGCGATCGCGAGGAGTTCCAGGGGGCCACTGTCGAGGACAAACTGGGCGCGGCGCTCCCGACCCGGCGCCCCTACGACTCGGCGGTCGCGCCCGGATTCATCGCGGTCGGCGACGCGGCCGGACACGTCAACCCCACCACGGGCGGCGGCATCGCCGGCGCGGCCTACGCCGGCAAGTACGCGGGCGAAGCCGCGATCGACGCCATCGAGGACGGCACCGTCGCCGAGGACGCCCTCTGGGAGTACAACGGGCGCGTGATGGACCACTTCGGCGCGCGCTACGCCAGCCTCGACGTGTACAACATCCTCACGACCGCCATCGACGTCGACGAGTTGATGAGCCTCCTCGCGAGTCTGCCCGGCGAAAAGCTCGCGGAGGCCCTCTACGAGGGGACGACGTCGATCCCGTTCTCGCTCAAGCTCCGGATGGCGGCGAAGAGCTTCGGCCACTGGGGGACGATCTACCGGATGTGGCGGACCAAGCAGGTCGCCGACGACCTCCTCGCCCACTACGAGGCGTATCCGTCCTCGCCCGACGCCTTCGCGGACTGGCAGGCGGAGCGCGACTCGTTGATGGAGCGGGTGTACGAGACGACCGGCGCCGACCCGAAGTACTGACAGGGCGGCCTCGGTGGCGCTTCACGTCCGGAGCGCGGCGAACAGAACCAGGGCGACCAGGACCGCCACGAGCGCGAGTACGCCGACCGCGGTCGAGACCTCCATCGACCCGTACCACCACGGGGACCCACAGGCCGCCGAGGCCGTTAGTAACCAGCGGATCTACGTTCTACCGAGGCTCCGCCCGGAGGGACCTCCAGGCCGGAGGCTTCGAATGAGGGTGCCCTTCGATCGCTGCCCTCACCCGGAAACGGTGAGTATCGGGCCGACGACGCCGAGCCCCTCGAACGATAGTCAACGATTCTCGATGGTCCCGCCCGAACCCACGACTCGCGGACGAACTACGAGCGCGAATCCAGCCGTGACAGGGCAGACGCGGAAAGAACCAGAGCGGGTTCGAATCCCGCCTCGGTCGCGCGATCAGTAGAACTCGTCGACGAGCTTCTCCGCGCCCTCGGGAGCGCCGTCGGGGACTTCGGCCATGCTCGAATCGAACCCGTGACGCTGGTCGTAGGACCGACGGTCCGGGTCGCGATAGAGGACGCCGAGGTACTCGTGGTCGGGGTCGAGGATCTTCTCCTCGGCCGCGTTCAGGTCGGTGGGGTCGTGGTCGCGGTCCTCGAGGTCCACGATGGCGTCCTGGTAGTAGTCGTAGGTGTCGAGGTCGTTGAACGTCACGCAGGGCGAGAGGACGTTCACGTAGCCGAAGCCGTCGTGCTCGATGGCCGCCTCCATGATCTCGGTGTGGCGCTGGGCGTCGGAGGCGAACGACTGGGCGATGAACGTCGCGTCCGCCGCCAGCGCGAGCGCGAGCGGGTTGATCGGGGGCTGCTCCTGCCCTTGCGGGGTGGTGCCGGTCTCGAGTTCCTCGCGCGAGGTCGGCGACGCCTGGCCCTTGGTGAGCCCGTAGATGCGGTTGTCCATGACCATGTAGGTCATGTCCACGTTGCGCCGGACCGCGTGGATGAAGTGGTTGCCCCCGATCGAGTAGCCGTCGCCGTCCCCGCCGGCCGCGACCACGGTGAGGTTCGGGTTGGCGATCTTGGTCCCGATCGCGACCGGCAGGGCGCGACCGTGGACACCGTGGAACGAGTAGGTGTCGAGGTAGGTGGCGAGCTTGCCGGAACAGCCGATCCCGGTCGTGACGAACGTCTCGTCGGGGTCCTTCCCGGTGTTCGCGAGGGCCTTCATCAGGCCGTTCATCGTGCCGAAGTCGCCACACCCGGGACACCAGGTCGGCTGAACGTGGGATTTGAAGTCGGTGAATCGAACGTCGGAACTCATGCTGTGACCTCCATTTCGAGCGTCTCCTTGATTTCCTGGGCCAGCTCGTCCGCCTTGAACCGGACGCCGTTGTACTTGTTCACCCGGTCGACCCGCGTCAGCACGTCGTGCTCGAGCTGGTCCGCGAACTGCCCGCTGATGTTGCACTCGACGACGATGACGTCCTCGGCCGACTCGATTTCCTCGGTGAGGTCCGGCCGCGGGAACATGTACGGCACCGAGAGGAACCGGACCGAAATGCCGTCCTCCTCGAGGAACTCCATCGCCTCGAGCATCGCGCCCTCGTTCGAGCCCCACGAGATGACGAGCGTGTCCGAGTCGGGGTCACCGTACTCCTCGTAGTCCCAGTCCTCGCGCTCGATCGCGGTCTCGGTCTTCCGCTCGCGCTTGTGGACCTGCTCGACGCGCTCGTCGACGTCCTCGGTCCGGAGCCCCAGTTCGTCGTGTTCCAGGCCCGTCGTGTGGTGGGCCGCGCCATTCGTCCCGGGGAAAGCCCGCGGACTGATGCCGTCCTCGGTGACCGCGTGGGGCGTGAAGTGCCCGTCCTCGTCGACCCACTGGTCGACCTCGTCCTCGTCGACGATCCTGCCGCGTTCGACCTCGACCTCGTCCATGTCGAAGGTTTCGCGCGGGTAGGTCCGCTCGGTCACCGTCAGCGAGAGGTCGGTGAGGACGTACACCGGGATCTGGTACTTCTCCGCGAGGTTGAACGCCTCGACGGTCTTCCAGAAGGCGTCGGCGACGGACGTCGGCGCGAGGACGAACCGGTCGATGTCGCCGTGGCTGCCGTACAGGGCCATGTTGAGGTCGCCCTGTTCCTGCTTCGTCGGCAGTCCGGTCGAGGGACTGCCACGCTGTACGTCGACGATGACCAGCGGGGTCTCCGTCTGGGCCGCCAGGCCGAAGGTCTCGGACATCAGGTCGATGCCCGGGCCGGACGTGGCCGTCATCGCGCGGGCGCCGGCGCGGGCCGCGCCGAGCGTGACGTTCAGGGCGGCGAGTTCGTCCTCGGACTGGACGACGTGGCCGCCGAACTGCTCGATCCGACCGGACAGGTACTCCATGATCTCCGAGGCCGGCGTGATCGGGTACCCGCCGAAGAACTTGCAGCCGGCCGCGATGGCGCCCATGCCGACGGCCTCGTTGCCGTTCAACAGGACGTAGTCGTTGTCGGTCGTCTCGAGTTCGTAGTCCGTCTCGACGTCGCACTCGTCCTGAACGTACGCCTGGCCTTTCCGGGCGGCCGTCCTGTTGTTCTCGACGATCTTCGAGCCCTTCTCCTCGAAGCGCTTCTCGAGCACCTCGTCGAGGCTCTCGATCGGGAAGTCGGCGAGTTCACAGGCGGCTCCCATCGCGACCACGTTGCGCATGATCGCGCCGCCCGCTTCGGCCGCCAGCGACTCCAGCGGAACGTCCACGCCGGTAGCGTCGCCCGGGATCTCGGCGTCGCCGATGTCCTCGCCGTCGTAGATGATGACGCTCCCGTCGTGGAGTTCGTCGGCGTTCTCGTCGATCGCGCGCTGTGTCAGCGCGACCAGCATGTCGAGCCGATCGACGACGCTGCCGACCTGTTCCGTCGACGTCCGGATCTTGTACGCGGTGTACCCGCCACGGATCCGGGACGCGTAGTCCTTCGACGTGAAGACGTGGCGCCCAGCCCGCGACAGTGCCTGGGCAAAGATCTTGCCAGTGGAGTCGATACCGTCGCCGGCAGCCCCACCGACTGCCCAGTTGAAGTCATCGGCCATTGTGTTCTGAAATCGACTCTGACGGTGCAAAAGGTTTCTGAAACTCCCATGCGGCGAAAGGATAGAACGGAAGTATTTTCAGCAGTCGAAGATTACAGGAACGGTATGGACGAGCACGCGGTCGTCGTCCGCGACGTCCGCCCCGTCGGCGATGACGCCGTCGCGCTCGCGCTCGAAACCCCGGACGGATTCGACGCCCTCCCCGGTCAGTTCGTTCGCGTACTCGCGCGCGTCCGGGACGAAGAGGACGAAGAGGACGAAGAGGACGATGAGGGCGACGAAGACGACCCCGTCGCTCGGTACTACACGCTTTCCTCGCCGACCGTGGAGGGGACGTTCGAGATCACGGTCGCCGTGGACCCGGACGGGGACCTCTCGCCGTGGCTCGCCGACCGCGAACCGGGCGACACGGTCCGGATCGAGGGCCCCTTCGGCGACGTCTCGTACGACGACGAGGGCGACGTCCTGGTGCTGGCGGGCGGTCCCGGCGTGGGCCCGGCGCTGGGCATCGGGCAGCGCGCGCTCGATCGCGGCCACGCCGTCACGATCGTCTACCGGGACGAGTCCCCGATACACGAGGACCGCCTCGCCGCGCTCTCGGACGCGGGCGCTGAGGTCCGCGTGCTCGGACCGGACGAGGACCTCGAATCCGCGCTCGGGGACGGCGTCGGGGCGGTCGAAACCTACGTCTTCGGGTTCCAGGATTTCGTCGACGACGCCCGGACCGCGCTCGAGGCGGTCGGCGTCGATCCGGCCGACGCTCAGGTGGAGAGTTTCGGATAGGCCGCCGATCAGTGCTCGACGAACTCGATCAGGATCCCGCCGGTCGACTTGGGGTGGAGAAACGCGACCTCGTGCCCCCACGCGCCGGGGCGGGGTTCCTCGTCGATCAGTTCGACGCCGTGTTCGCGAGCGGTTTCGAGGGCGGCCTCGATGTCGTCGGTCGCCAGCGCCAGGTGGTGGAGCCCGGGACCGTTCCGGTCGAGGTAGCTCGCGATGGCCCCCTCGTTCTCCAGGGGTTCGATGACCTCGAAGTAGCCGTCACCGACGTCGAGGAACGTGACGTCCATCCCGTCGAACTCCTCGTGGTGGGCGACCGGAACGTCGAACAGGTCGGCGTACAGGTCGACGAGCGATTCGGCGTCGTCCGTGGCGATGCCGGCGTG
>Ga0207797_1001580_pt1 | contig 16393 bp, 13 predicted proteins | sample PRCRCaboRojoPR_6_FD_187275 | JGI IMG/M metagenome (GOLD analysis project Ga0207797, IMG submission 187275) | Marine sediment microbial community from Cabo Rojo, Puerto Rico - PR CR 10% Liquid 1 (SPAdes) | ecosystem: Environmental > Aquatic > Marine > Coastal > Sediment | place: Cabo Rojo, Puerto...
TCAGCCGGTCCGCCTGATTCAGTCGGTCCACGCCGATGACGTAACGGAACCCTCCCCGGGACCCGGCATCTACACCGGAAACGGCATCTTCTATCACACAACTTTCCTCCGGCTTGACCCCCAATCGCTTCGCAGCCTCCAGGAAGATATCCGGCGCGGGTTTGCCCGTCAGCTTCAGCTCCGCACTCACCTGGCCGTCCACACGGGTATCGAACAAATGGGTAAGGCCGGCGGCCTCGAGCACGGCCGGACAGTTCTTGCTGGAAGATACGACAGCGATTTGAATCCCCTTGTCTTTCATCCTTTGAATCAGCGAAACGGTTGAATCATAGACGGTCACGCCTTCCTGGAGGTATTGCAGGAAAAATTCGTTTTTCCGGTTTCCCAGGCCACATATGGTTTCCTGCTCCGGCGAATCGTCCGGCGAACCATAGGGCAGCTCAATATTACGGGATTCCAAAAACCGTTTTACACCGTCGTAACGGGGTTTTCCGTCCACGTATTGACTGTAGTCACTCGATATATCAAAGGGCGAGTAATCGGTTCCCGTCCGCTCGTTCAGTTCTTTCAGGTATTCGTCGAACATCTTTTTCCAGGCCTTGGCATGAACGGAAGCCGTGCGAGTGATGACCCCGTCCAGGTCAAAAATAAACGCCGTCACATCCTGCAAAATTCGTTGCAATGCATTGTCCCGCATGTTCGATCCTCGTTTCATGATTGTGAGGTTTTTTCTCTACAATAATAGATCAATCTATCAGACGCATGTACGATTGGAATAGATTATATACCGTATTCCGGCCCGGGCGATACGGTAGGAACTTCCCACAGGCACGGGAAGCGATCGCTTTTGAAACGAGACCTTTGCATAACCTCGTTTCGCTCTTTGGTATGAGGTATTTCGACGGGCTTCTAGGACTGCCAGCCGTGCGCTCCGGTAAGCTGCACAAATCGGCACCCCCCGAGAGAGGTGCGTTTCATGCCTTCAGGCTTCTTCACCATTTTCGCCAGGTCCTGGGAGATCCGGTTTCCTACGGGGATTACCAAACGTCCATGAGGCTTCAGTTGTTCCTGAAACGGCGGCGGGATGTCCGGTGCACCGGCCGTGACGAGAATGGCGTCGAAAGGAGCCTCTTCCGGCCAACCCTCCGTCCCATCGTCACATTTACCCACAACGTTCTCATAGCCGAGTTTCCGAATCAGGTCATAGGCACGATCAAAGAGCTCACAAAACGCCTCTATCGTATAGACCCGCTGGGCAATGTGTGCCAGGATGGCCGTTTGATATCCCGACCCTGTACCGATCTCGAGTACGCGGTCCGTTTCCCTCAGTTCGAGGGCCTGCGTCATTTCAGCAACGATGTAGGGCTGAGAAATCGTCTGCCCCTGGCCGATCGGAAGCGGCGAGTCGTCATATGCCCGGGACTTCATTTCGTCGGGGACGAACGCTTCCCGGGGGATCGTACCCATGGCGTCCAGTACGCGTTCGTCCCGTATGCCCCTGGACCGCAATTGCGTTTCAACCATCTGCTGACGAAGCCGTTCAAAATCGGTCCGCTCCCTATTTGCACTCATATGCACCTCGGTTTCTATTGGTTATCTGTTGCTGTCATTTGGGGGGTCGTTATTGGTTATTGGTTATTGGTTGTTGGTGATCGGTGTCGATGGCAGTAGGTGACCGAATCGTTGACGTCAAGTCCTCACACTGAGAAATCGTAACGGATTGTAGGTTTGGACAAGAGTAACAAAGTTTGCAGATAAGGGATGAACCGCATCGTATCCAGGAGTCACATCCAGCTTCCAGCATGCAATATCTTTCAACTCCGTAAACCTTCACGGTCACCATCACCGACAACCGGTAACGAATAACCAATAATCCCCCAAATCAACTCTCCCCCAATTCCTTCTCCATCACCCTGTGAATCACTTTCTTCTGCAACTCTTCCAAACCGGAACTCAAAGAAACGGGAAACGCTTCCGGATTGTGTAAGGCCTTGTAGCGATCGTCCAGTCTTTCGAATTCTCTTTGAAACTCTTCTTTGATGTCCTTCAGGGGTCGCGTTTTTTCCAACCGCCTTCCTTTGTTCATAACCGGTTTCAAGAGCGCGGCTCCGCTCAGACCCGATTCATCCCGCAAGGCGATGGTGTCTCCGGCTGGCGCCTGGGATCCTTCTCGGTACACTTGCTTTTTGCCGACGAGGGTCTTCTTCCCGCTGCTCAATTTTAAAACGGGCTGATCACCGTATTGCACTAGCTTGTAGGCCATATCCGTAAAGGGCGCATCGGCAGCAACACCCATTTTGGTTCCCACACCGAATGCATCGATCAACGCGCCTCTCCCCAGAAGATCGGATATCTTGAATTCGTCAAAACCACCACTGGCAAAGATTTGAACCTGATCCATTCCCGCCTGATCGAAAATCTCCCTCACCTGTTTGCTCAATTCGGCCATATCCCCACTGTCCAGACGGACTCCTCGGAGCCGATGTCCCCGGGCCTTCATCTCCAGGCCGACGGTGAGGGCCTTTTTCGCGCCTTCAACAGTATCATAGGTGTCTACGAGGAGGACCGTATTCTCGGGAAAGGTCTCTGCAAAGGCCCGGAATGCGTCGATCTCGTGTTCGAAACTGGTGACAAAAGAGTGAGCCATCGTACCGACCACCGGTATGTCGTATTCTTCTCCCGCCGACACGTTACTCGTCCCCCCGAAACCGGCCAAATAGGAAGCCCTGGCCACTTTCAGCCCGGCCTCGGTGCCCTGGGTGCGCCGGAGAGAAAAATCGACCAGTTTGCGACCTCCCGCTGCATACATACACCGGGAAGCCTTGGTCGCGATGCTTACTTGGAGATTAATTGCATTGATGATAAATGTTTCCACCAATTGTCCTTGAATAATGGGCGCGGTAACCTCCAGGATCGGTTCATCCTTGAAGAACAAGCGCCCCTCCGGAACCGCGTATACCTCCCCCGAAAAAGCCAAGGTGCCCAGATAGTGGAGAAATTCATCGGTAAACATGTCCAGACCCTTCAGGTAATCGAGTTCTTCCTGGCTGAAATGCCACGACTCCAAATAGTCCAACACGTCTTCCAACCCCGCGCTCACAAAATACCCGCGATCGGGGGGATACTTGCGGATGAAGAGGCTAAACGTTGCCGGTTCGAACATCTTCTGGGCATAATATCCCGCTGCCATGGTCAGTTCATACAGATCGGTAACCAAAGCCGACCGACTCAGCTTATCTCTCATAATCTCTGTTCTCCCTTACCGGAAGGCGTGCTGCCGTGACCGGCTTTTTGCAAAGACTTTGACCAGCAAAAGACCGAAAATAAATCCTGCAATATGGGCCCACCAGGCGATCCCCGCCTTCTGTGCACCGGCGCCGGCGGCACTCATGAACTGGAACAAAAACCAGACCCCAACAAAGACGAAGGCCGGCACCTCGATGAAATAGAAAAAGAAAAAGACCGGTACCAGGGTGAGTATCCTGGCCTGAGGGTAGAGCAATACGTAGGCTCCCATGATTCCCGCAATGGCGCCGCTGGCGCCGATCGTCGGCACCTGGGAGGCCGGATTGACCAGGGCGTGGGCGATTCCCGAGGCCAGGCCGATGAGTAGATAAAAAAGCAGGTACCGCCCCCGACCCATTCTGTCCTCGACGTTGTCCCCAAAGATATAAAGCGACCACATGTTGGCCAAAAGGTGCCAGAAGCCGCCGTGAATAAACATGAAGGTCAACAACGAGACCGGCGAGAATGGTCGGCCTCCCATGACATCCGCGGGAACCAGACCGTATGTGTAGACGAATTCCTTGAGCTGCGGGCCCTGGGCGATTTCCCCGACAAAGACCAGACAGTTCACCGCGATGAGCGTTGTATTTACAACCGGAAAGCGCTTAGATTTTGCCGTATCCCGTAATGGAATCATCTATTTCCCTGACTGAGCGTAAACAAAACGAGAGAAATACTTTGAGCCTCTACCTAACCTGGGGAACCCCCATGCCTTGCAGGGGAGACTCACAGGGTTTTGACGTTTCCGGGAAAATATTTTCCCCCTCCCCCAACCCCTCCCGCCAGGGGAGGGGAGATGTGTAGGCTCGGTTTCACCAGAAAGGTGATGCACCGACTTGTTCCTCCCCCTTGATGGCCTGCGACGAGCCGGGGAGATTAGGTGGGGGTGAAAAACCCCCAGCTGACTTGACTTCCCTTACTTCTGGCACTTGGGACAGTAATACGTCGTTCGCCCGGAAACTTTGACCGCTTCAATGGATCCGTCACACTTGGGGCAGGCCGCACCGGCCTGCCGCCGAGGGATGATATAGGACCTCGGGAAATCTTCCGGATGCGCCTGTCGGTCTATGGCCGTGGAGAGAACCTCTTTTGTTTTCCGAAAAATAGCCCGCAGGCGATCCTCGTCCAGGCGGCCCGCTTTGGCCTTCGGATCCACCCCTGCCTGAAAGAGAATCTCATCGGCGTAGATATTGCCGATGCCGGCGATCCGATCTTGATCCATTAAAGCGGACTTGATCATGCCCCGTCCGTTTGCAACGCGATCTTTGAACGTCGAAAAGCTCAGCTCCTGATCCATGGCGTCCGGACCCATGCCGAGTTTTTTGATATAGGATTCCATGTCCGCCGTAAGGCTGATCTGGCCGAGTTTGCGTTGGCAATCGTAGGCCAGATAATATCCGTTGTCGAAGGCCACCTGCAAACAAACATGGGATGGTTGTTTGTCCGGATCTTTGTAATAGGCCAGGAAGCCGGTCATACCGAAATGCAACACCAACCACTTTGTATCATCCAAGGCGGCAAACAGATGTTTTCCGTGGCGCTCGGCCGCGGTAAAGCGGCAACCTCTCAGGGCCGATTGTAATCGTCTTTCCGTAATATCGTGCAAAATTCTCGGACAATAGAAATCGGCCTTGACGATCTTTTGATTGAAGGCCGTGGACTGAAGATATTTCCTATAGATTTCTACATCCGGCAGCTCCGGCATTATGGTTCCTCCTCCGTCTCGTACGTATCGGGGCCCAGAGGGCTAGGCTTTTTTGGATGAGTTCTTACTATTGTAAAGCACCCCGAATCGCTATCGTATTTCTTCATACGTCGATTTCGGATTTGAATAAAGGGGGAAAATCATGTATATTCACGCAAAAGTCATGTAGGCGGAACCCAATATCCAACCGTTTGGCCTGAACAAGGCATTCTCCCAAGCCATTTTAAGATCGTCGTCGAGTCGGTCTTCCATGATACCGGCGGTGGATATGGTACGTGAAATACACCTTTTCGTGTATTTACGTTATCGAAAGGTTCCTCTATCGTGGCTTGAAATTCGAAGACGATTTACGGCAACCCGCAAAACAGTACTGGAGGTTTGAACGTATGAATATAGATGTGAATCAAGACGTTTCTTTTGATATCGGTGACGAAGCGGTCAAGTTTACGTCGGAAGGAAAGGTTTCCGTCGTGGACGCCATTCGGGCCGTTACCGGTTCCGAGCAGGCCGGCAATATATGGGACCAGGTGAAGGAAGAACACGAGGACTTGCTGGATCACTGCGAAAGACACGATTTTCACGATAACGGGGCGACTCTTGTTATCGACAGCGATGGATGGGAGCGTTTGTGGGAACTTCTGCCCTACTACATCTTTGAGGAACGGTAGATTCTTTGTTCGAGGGTAGACAAAGACCTCACTGAAAATGTCAGCCGTGGGCAGCGTGTTTCATGCCTTCGGCACAGTCCATAAACGCCTTCCGTACCTCGGCGAAGTTCACTGCACCCACTTCGATCGTTTTCCGGAGCTCTTCCAGCTGAACGACTGACAATACTTCGCCGAGTCGGGTAGTCCGGACCCGACTGAATTTCGTCGGCCGATCGCTCGGCGGTATCGACGAGTCTTTCAATCTGTGAGACCTTTGCATAACCTCGGAAAGCGACAATTATGAGGTTTTTGGGGAGTTTTCAAGCTGCAGTAATATGACAGCCTATCTTCGGCTTGCTGGGACATGATTTCCATCCAGGTCGGTCAATCGGGGTTTTCCCCCAGACAGGCTCCTAGACATCACATCGTTCGGCCTGTTTTCCTACGGCCGTAAATACATCACAGATCCGTAATAATCCCACGACCCGATCCTCATCCATCACCAGAAGAGCGTCCTTCTCGATGGTAATCAGCCGGTGTGTCGCTTCATTCAGAGTCATCGAAACGTCGATGAATTGACGCTTTGGGGCCCTGTCCAATATACCCGCTATTTTCACCCGGGAAGACTTTTCGCACAACTCGGCCAGCGGCCTTTGCCAAAGCCCGTATGTATCGCGTATCATCGTCAGGACTTCCGGCGTCAAACCCGAATAGGAGATTCGCGAAAGGTCTCCGAGGTTCCGGTATCCGGGTTCGAGTCCCGTAAGGATCTGTCCGAATGTCAATTCCCCCACGATCAGACCCTGAGAATCCTTGACCAGAAGCGTTTGCAATGGATACCGAGTGTTCGCCGACTCGGAAGCGGCCTCACTTAGTGTCTTTATTGCGTGTAGCAGTGAATCTTCTTCGTTGACGCTCGGGCAGGCCGACACATCCAACATGATCTCCTTTACCTGAATCTGATTCATCACGCACCCCCCAAAAGCCGGATTCTCTGTGTGGAATCCCTATTTGAATTCATCTCTTCATCTTTTTATCCATTACCCCGCATTTAGCGTCGAGGAAATAAGGGGGATCGTGTATTTCATATGGGCCATGTGACCCAGGTCCAAGATGCTTCCGTACATATGGAGAAGTCCAAAAAGTGCTTTATTCATGCAGGACCGGGCAACCGTACCGTATCTCGACCGTGGTTACGCAAATACATGGTTTGCCCCATTTACGGCTCCAAAGCAAGGGCGTACTGTCCGGGATGAAAATTGCGAACAAGGTCCGTCCGCCTCCCGGAAGGCGGACAAAAGCCGTCTTTTAGGAGTCTGTCGGAGGATTCCATGGAATATGGAATTCTCCGACAGGCTCCTCGTCAGGCTTTTCGCCAAAACCGAAAAAGATTGAAGCGCGTATCATTTACAATGGTATCCCTTACACCACGTTTATATTGCATGGTTTGCAGCGAATTCTCGCAACCGAAAGGAGGCACTCATGGTCAGCGTCGCAATTAACGGATTGGGGAGGATCGGACGGGCGACATTCAAGGTGATTCTTGAAACCCCGGAACTCGAAGTAAAGGCGGTGAACGACTTGATTCCCGTCGACAACCTGGTTTATCTGCTCCGGTACGACACCGTCTACGGGAGATATGAGCGAGCGGTGGCGGAGACCGACAGCGGCTTGTCGGTAGACGGGCAGGCGTACCCCGTGTTCAGTGAAAAGGATCCCGCCAACCTTCCCTGGAAGGACCTCGGTGTAGACATCGTCTTCGAATGCACCGGCGTTTTTCGCAAGAAAGAAGGTCTGGAAAAGCATCTTCAAGCAGGGGCAAAACATGTCATTCTGTCTGCCCCCTCAAAGAGCGAAGACGTGCCCATGGTGGTCCACAAAGTCAACCAGCTGGATCCTTCACCGTCAATGCTGTCCTGCGCCAGCTGCACGACAAATTGCATCACCCCGGTGGTGGAGGTCGTGGGCCGGCGCATCGGTATCCACAAGGCCACGATGACCACCATTCACGCCTACACCAGCAGCCAGACCATCGTGGACGGGCCGAGAAAGAAATGGCGACGCGGGCGGGCCGGAGCCGCCAATTTCGTGCCTACGTCTACCGGTGCGGCCCAGGCAACGACAAAGGCCTTGCCGCAGTACCGTGGGAAGTTTGACGGTGTGGCCGTCAGGGGTCCGGTACCTGTGGGATCCCTTGCGGACATGGTCTTCGTCACCGCCAGAGAGACCTCGGTGAACGAGGTCAATGACATTTTCCGACAGGAGTCCGGCACCGAGTCTTACCAGGGGATATTGGGGGTCTCGGAAGATCCCATCGTTTCCTCGGACATCATAAAGGATCCCCGAGCATCGATTGTCGATTTGACCATGACTCAGGTGGTCGACGGCGATCTGGTCAAGATCATGAGTTGGTATGACAACGAATGGGGATACACGAATCAGATGGTTCGAGAAGGCGTTCGGATCGCTCGCGGCATCTAAGAGCCTACCGGAGAACTCCGTTTTCGCTCAAATGGCGGCGATTATGTTCGGCAGCGGTTGCCGGAACCCGAACTCGTGGAGAGCCGGACGATCGACGAAACCTGATCGACTACCTGCCTTATCTCTTTTTGTGCCGGTACCTGGTGGATCAAACTAGGATAATTGGTTGTAAGGTATTCGATTACGGGAAGAGTTTGGTTCTCGTAGGTTTCCCACCGGTGGGTTACGGTCTCAATCGTATCGTCTTTTCGCTTCACCAGCGTGCCTCCGCAGCGGTTACACACGCCGACTCGGGCAGGTGGATCAAAATCGACGTTATAGACCGCGCCGCAGCCGGCACAGATCCGACGTCCCGCAATTCTTTTCGTACCCACATCTTTTGATATCTCCAGAATGATGACTGCGGATAGGTCAAAGTGATTTTCCGCTATCATGGCAAAAAAGGGGATCACCTGATCCATTTGCCGGGGAAAGCCGTCAAAAACGATGGTGGCGGATTCGGCATCGCTCATCACCTTTCCCAGGACCTCTATCATCAGTTCAGATGGAACAAGTTCTCCCCTTTCCACAAAGGAGCCAACTCTTTCACCCAGCTCACTGCCGATGTTCATTTCCCGTCGAAGCAGCTCTCCCGATTCAAAGATATCGATGGGAAGGTGCTTGCCGATTTTATCGGCCAGGCCACTCTTGCCGCTTCCCGGAGGCCCCAACAGTATAACGGCCTTGCCACGTTCATTCATGCCATCAGGATCCCCCGCCCCCGGATGAACGGGCTTCTTCGGATAAACTCTCGAAAGCCCGCTTGATCTCTTCAACGGAGGCCTCATTTTCCAAGGTGCTTAAGTCCCCCACTTCTTCACCGGAAGCAACCGCCTTGAGCACCCGCCGCATGATCTTACCGCTTCGTGTTTTCGGGAGGGAATCCACGAAATAGACGTCCTCCGGTGTCGCTATGGGACCGATGGCCTCTCGCACGTATTTAATGATTTCTTCCTTCAGATCTTCCGAAGGGGATTGTCCCTCCCTGAGTATGCTGAATACAACCAGCACCTCCCCTTTCTCTTCGTGGGGTTTGCTGCTCACCGCCGTTTCAGCAACCGCCGGATGGGAAGCCACCGCATCCTCCACCTCCACTGTACCCAGTCTATGTCCCGCCACCTTTATGACTTCATCGGAACGGCCCATTACCCACATGTACCCGTCTTCATCACGCATGGCGAAGTCGCCCGGGTAGTAGGAACCGGGGAATTTGGACCAGTACGTCTTCTTGTACCGTTCCGGGTTTCCGTAGATGTCCATCAACATTCCCGGCCAGGGCTGTTTTATCAACAATTGGCCCCTGTCTCCTTTGTCTGCTTCTTCCCCCTCCTCCTTCACCACCGTGGCATCCACACCGGGCAACGGAAAACAGGCGGAACCCGGTTTCAGGGGAACCGGGTCGATCCCCGGCGTCGGTGAGATCATGATACCTCCCGTCTCCGTCTGCCACCAGGTATCGACAATGGGGCAACGAGAGCCGCCGATGTGCTTATAGTACCAGTTCCAGGCCTCCGGATTAATGGGCTCTCCCACGCTCCCCAAAAGCTCGAGAGTGGAAAGGTCGTGCTTTTGAGGCCATTTCTCTCCGTAGCGCATAAACATACGGACGGCGGTAGGGGAGGTGTAGAGAATACTTACCCCATATTTCTCTACGATATCCCACCATCGGTCCACCTGAGGATAATCGGGCGCCCCCTCATAAATCACGACGGCGGCGCCGTGGGACAAAGGTCCATAAACCAACTGACTGTGTCCGGTCACCCAGCCGATGTCTGCGGTGCACCAGTAAACCGACTGGTCCGTTATATTGAATACCCATTGATATCCCGAGTGATTGAAGACCATATACCCGCCGGTGCTGTGCACAATGCCCTTGGGTTTCCCCGTGGTACCGGACGTGTAGAGGATATAAAGCGGGTGCGTCGCCTCAACCGGTTCAGGGGCGACAAACTTCTCTCCCTCCGCCGTCAGATCGGAGAGCCAGAAATCCCGTCCATCCTTCATTCCCACCTGCTCACCGGTCCGCTTAACGACGATGATCTTTTGAATCGTGGGACAATCTTCCAGGACATTTTCAATGTTGTCCTTCAGCGGAATGGTTTTGCCTCGGCGGAAAGCCCCGTCCGCGGTGATCAGGAGTTTTGCTTCGGTCTCCTGCACCCTTCCTGCCAACGCCCGAGGGCTGAAACCGGAAAAAACGACGGTGTGGACGGCGCCGATTCGTGCACAGGCCAACATGGCCACGATGGCCTCCGGAACCATAGGAAGATAAAGGGCCACGCGATCGCCCGTTTCAACCCCCATTTGCTTCAGCGCCGAAGCGAATTGGTTGACTTCCCTGTACAGGGTGGAATAGCTGAGAACCCTTTCTTCCCCGGATTCTCCTTCCCAGTAAAGGGCTACCTTACTCTTTCGCCACGATTTGACATGTCGATCCACACACTGATGACAAGCATTGAGCTTACCACCCACGAACCATCTGGCGTACGGCGGGTCCCAGTCCAACACCCGGTCCCAAGGTTTGTACCAGTCGAGCTTTGCAGCTTCCGCGGCCCAAAACGCCTCGGTGTCCTCGAGAGACCGGTGGTACATGTCTATATATGTCTTTACCGGCCACGTCCCGGTCCCGGTACAAACCGAACCGATTTTTTCAAGATCTTCTTTAAAGCTCATCTCTTTTCTCCTTCTCTTACACCTCGCACTCGCCTCGATCACACTGGGACGCATGATCGTAACTGTATGACTTCTCCCCCGCTCCTAGGGAAAGGACCTGCTGGGACTTACTTCCATAGCGGAAAATGGTCACGCCTTTTAGCCCCATTTCCCATGCCTGCCAATAGGCTTTCTCCACCTCACCGACTTCTGCGCTTTGCGGCAGATTGATGGTCTTGGAAACCGAATTGTCTACATGTCCTTGAAAGGCCGCCTGGATGCGAAGGTGATGTTCCGCAGAGATCTCCAGGGCGGTGGGAAACAGCCTTTTTAGTTCCGTCGGAACACCCTTCACCTCACTGAGTCTTCCCTTTTCTGCCACTTCCCCCATAATACCTTCTACATCGAGGTCGTACCGACGCAAGTATTCCAAGAGGAGCGGATTGGTCTCTGTCATGGTCTGCCCCTCCAAGACGTGAGATCGCTGGTAGGCAAGGGCAAAGAAGGGCTCGATGGCGGCGCTCGTGTCGGCAATGATACTGATTGTGCCCGTGGGGGCTACGGCCGTTCGGGCGGCATTACGCACCCGGTCTCCCCTCTTCTCGTACGTACTCCCCCGCCAGTTCGGGAATACCCCTCGTTCTTCGGCCAGTTTTCTGGAGACGGACAGGGCCTCTTCGGAGACGGCCTTCATCACCTCGTCTGCTGTCTCTATCGCCGTTTCCGAATCATACGGAATTCCCAAACGAACCAGGGCCTCGGCAAACCCCATGACTCCCAGACCCGTCTTTCGATTTCCTCTGGTCGCGCGGCCGATGGTCGAAACCGGGTACCGGCCCACTTCGATGACATCGTCCAGAAAACGCATGGCATCGTGGGTGGTGCGGCGCAGTTTCTCCCAATCTATTTTCCCCCCGCCTTCTTCATATACCATGTGGGCAAGGTTAATCGACCCCAGATTACACGACTCATACGGCAGCAACGGAATTTCTCCACAGGGGTTTGTGGCCTCTATGGTTCCGATATGCGGCGTCGGATTGTCCCGGTTGATGGCGTCCAGGAACAGAAGCCCGGGATCTCCCGTCTGCCAGGCTGCTTCTACGATTTCACCGAATACTTCAGCCGCATCGATTTGCCCCGTAACCGTTCCGGTTCCCGGGTGAACCAGGTCGTATGAATCCTTCTCCCGAACGGCGTTCATGTACCGGTCCGTAACTCCCACGGAGATATTGAAGTTACGCAGCCGGTCTCCGGACTTTTTTGCCTCCACAAATTGCAGAATGTCCGGATGGTCGATGCGCAGCACCCCCATATTGGCGCCCCGCCGTTTGCCCCCCTGTTTTACGTGCTCGGTGGCACAGTCAAATATCTCCATAAAGGAAACGGGGCCGGAAGCCTTACCCGCCGTCGTGGTGATAAAATCATCTTTGGGCCGCAGACGGGAAAAGGACATGCCTGTCCCTCCTCCGGAACGCTGTACCATCGCCATATTTCTGATCGCCCCGAAAATCGCCTCCATGCTGTCTTCCACCGGCAAGACAAAGCAGCCGCTCAACTGGCCCAGCGGTTTTCCGGCGTTCATGAGAGTAGGACTGTTGGGCAAAAAGTCGAGGGATGTCAGGAGGTGTAAGAAACGCTCTTCCCAGTGGGCCGCTTGTCGGGCAGTGCCCAGCTCTAACTCGGCGTGAGCCACGGCTCGGGCTACTGCAGCGAAGAGCTCTTCCGGCGTTTCCGTAATCTCTCGCTCGCTGTTCCGGCGCAGGTAACGGGCGGCCAGAACCTCTTTGGCATTTTCGGAAAGTGCTACTTCTCCCAAGAGTCCTCCGGCTTTCTCAACGTATGTTCGAGCCTATATCCCGCCATCAAGGGAGTAAATGGGGGATATCCAGTATATGTCCTGTCGGAATTCGGCGGAGAACCAGACCGGCCCCGAGAAGGCGGCCGGTGATCTCCATTTGTGTGGAGTAATGAACGAATGGAAGGGCGAAGGACGGAAAGGGTCTTCTTTCACCAACGCGAGGGTCGTTTCATTGCAACTTCTGCGACCACCGGCAAGTGGTCCGACGCCGACCGTGCGAGGCTACTGTCATGAACTCGCAGCGCTTTCAACGCCGTCTGTGGTTTGATCCAAATCCTGTCCAAGGCCAATACGGGATAACGGGTTGGAAACGTGGGAAGGTCCGGTGTTCTGCCGAAATGTTGGTGCAGAGAACGTAGAGCGAGACGCCACGGGACCCATTCATTGATGTCCCCCAGGAGAATCATGCAGTCGGCGTTCGGTTGATCCAGAAACGTCAACAATTTTTTCACCTGTCTCAACCGTTCCCGCCGTTTGAGCCCCAAATGGGTGGTAATCACCCGGATCTTTTGTCCCAGTACATCCAGCAGTACGTCCACGGCACCTCTTGGTTCCCGGCGCGAGACATTCAGACTCATCCGCCTGACCCGAAGGATGGGCCAGCCGGTAAGCATCACGTTTCCGTAATGGCTGTTTTTTCGGTATATCGTCGGGCCCGGGATGGCCGTAAGTCCCGTCAGTTCAGAGAGATGCGCCATTTGTGACACTTCTTGACCGCTGTGAGAGATGACTTCCTGAAGCCCCACGATCTGAGCGCCGGTCTCTCGTATCACTTCGGCAATCCGTTCTACGTCGCGGCACCCGTCGGTGCCGACACAACAATGGATGTTATACGACGCAGCCAGAAGGCGGCTCATGTTCGGTTTCCTGTATCATAACTCAATAACCCAAGGGTCCAGCTTTCATAACCCCTGGAAAGGGGATTGCTTACGCAGTTTCTTGTCCCGACGCCTATGGAATGTTGGAATATTGGGTTAGGTTCTACTTTCCCGTCGATACAAAAAAACGCTGGGTTTTCTCGAAAAATCCAGCAAGAACAACCGCTTTTTCCCAACACCCCATTCATCCAATATTCCAGTATTCTCTGTGCAACAATAGCAAGGCAAAGCCTTTTGTCTCTGACCTGGCCCAAAGGACTCGAATTTATTATGAGCAAACTTTTTATTCTACCATGCCAAGACCAAATGTAAAATGAACGAACAAGGAAATGGAAGAAATTACCGACAATACTTGATTTCCCCCAGGCATATACAGGATGCAATCTATTCTGCTTTTCCTGAGTATTCCCTTAGCATACGGAAGGAGAAACTCGAGTTTGAAGCGGATCCCAATACGTCCGCGTACCGTGGAAAGGAGTCTTTGATTTGAGTGACACACCCGCACCCGGAAAGGCATATCGACCGTTTCTACTGGGGATCCTTTTCGTATCGCTTTTTCTTTCATATCTTGTGCTTAAGTCGTTCCTCCATGCCATCGTTCTTTCTCTTCTCCTGGCCTCCTCCTTTCAACCACTTCAGCAGAGGCTTCTACGGGCCTATCGGGGTCGCAAAAACGCCGCGGCCTTCACGGTTCTTGCAGGAATCACCTTTTTGATCATCATCCCCATATTCATCTTTGTCTCCGCCCTGGTCAAACAGGGCATATCGAGTGTCAACGCCGTCAATGACTGGATTCAAGCGGGGAATCTCCAGAAGCTTCTGGCCGATTCCGAGGGATACACGAGCAGGCTACTCAAAGAATTGACTTGGCTCCGGCAATTCGATTTCGATCTGCGTGGCCACCTGATCGACATGACCAAGGGGTTAGGGCAGTTCTTGTTGGGCCAGGGGGCGCAGTTGGTCGGAGACCTGTTTACGTTGGTGTCCACATTGTTGATCGTCTTATTTCTCACCTTCTACGTCCTGCGGGACGGGAAAGCCATGTTGGAATACGTCAAGAAGCTCTCTCCGTTGAGAGAGGAACAAGAAAACCGCATTATCGAAAAAGTCCGGGATGTCGGCCGGTCGGCTCTACTCGGCAATCTGCTCACCGCTGTCCTCCAGGGGGCAGTCGGGGGAATCGGTCTTGCCATCGTCGGGATCCCGGCGTTGTTCTGGGGGACACTGATGGGGTTGTCTTCCATGATCCCCTGGGTCGGGACCGCTCTGGTCTGGTTCCCTGCGGTAGTCTACCTGGTACTGACCGCCCAATGGAAGGCGGCTCTGTTCCTGGCGCTTTGGAGCATCCTCGCCGTGGGTACCGTCGACAACTTTGCCCGACCCTTCTTAATGAAAGGACGGACCACAATGTCCCCCTTTTTTATTTTTCTCGCCATTATCGGCGGAATCAAGCATTTTGGACTTATCGGCATCCTGTATGGCCCCTTGATTCTGGGCTTCGCCGCGGTGATGCTTTACGTGTACCAAGCAGAGTATCAAGAGCTGCTTGAACCGGAAGGAGAAAGTGAAGGCAGCCGGTAGATATCGGTATGCAAAGGACGGGCGATGGGAGGAGAGACGTTGAGGAGGCTAAATCCGATATTCCATGCGACAAAAAAGTGAACCACAACTGCGGATAGAAGAAATGAATTACCAGAAAATCGTCGAGGAATCACCCACCGGTGTCTATGTTGAACAGGAAGGAAGAATTCTGTTTGCCAACGAGCGGTTTGCCCATATGCATGGGTACACCGTCGACGAAGTCACCGGAATGGAGAAACAACAGCTTCTTTGTCCCGAAGCAACACAGACCAGTGAAGGGCCCGACACGGAAAAAGGGAGTCGGCAAGCTGAATCCAGAGGCCTCAAGAAAAACGGCGAGTGCATATGGGTAAAGGAGAGCTCTTGCGAAATCGTGTATGGGGGGAAACCGGCGGTCCTGGGAAATGTAACGGACATTACGGAAATGAAAAACCGAGAAGAGGAATTGAAACAGTTTCTGTATGCCGTTTCCCATGATCTGCAAAATCCGATCGTCGCGATTCAAGGCTTTGCCGGGCGGCTCAAAAAAAAGAAGAGCCAGGATCTGGGAGAAAAGGGCCGGCAATATGTCGAGCACATATATACGTCCGCTTGTCAGATGCAGCAATTGGTGAGTGATCTCTTGACCCTGTCCCGCCTGGGACGAATGAAACTGGAATACGAGGAGGCCGATCTCAATTCGGTCCTGGACGAGGTTATGTCGGATTTGGGCGACCCGATAAGGGAAAGCGGCATCAAGATAGACGTGACGAGCAATTTGCCTGTCGTTCGGTGTGACCGGACAAAGATCTACCAGGTCTTTCAAAACCTGCTGACCAACGCCATCAAATACACCCGTGATTCCCCCGATCCGAAGGTCGCTATCGGCTACGAAACAAACCACTCCGGTCACCGCTTTTATGTCAAGGACAACGGGATCGGCATCGATACCCGGAACCAGGACCGGATATTTGACATGCTTACGCGGGCGAACGGCTCGGAACAGAGAGAGGGAACCGGATTGGGACTCTCCATAGTCCGAAAAATAGTGAAAGGCCACGGGGGAGACGTGGGAGTCAACTCTGAAAAGGGAAAGGGCGCCACCTTCTACTTTACCCTTCCAAAATGACCAGCGGAAAATCAGACATTCTTTGCAAACACCGGGAAAACGGCCTCCGCTTCCGGAAAAGCCAGGAACACGCCCGCATACAGGTTGTTTACAAAGGTCGCTTTTTTATGTAAGGTACCTTCTACGCTGCAAAACCCAGGGAGACGCTTATACCACCCA
>Ga0207797_1001581_pt1 | contig 16392 bp, 12 predicted proteins | sample PRCRCaboRojoPR_6_FD_187275 | JGI IMG/M metagenome (GOLD analysis project Ga0207797, IMG submission 187275) | Marine sediment microbial community from Cabo Rojo, Puerto Rico - PR CR 10% Liquid 1 (SPAdes) | ecosystem: Environmental > Aquatic > Marine > Coastal > Sediment | place: Cabo Rojo, Puerto...
AGCTGATCAGCCCCATCGCCATGGAGGAGGAGCTGCGGTTCGCCATCCGCGAGGGAGGCCGCACCGTGGGCGCCGGCGTCGTCACCGAGATCATCGAGTGAGCGTCGGCCAGCGACCGGCGAGCAGGTCCCTAGAGGCAGGAACGACTCCTGCGGAAATCTTGAGCAGGGTGTCCGAGCATGCGTGACCAGATCACGCTCGAGTGCGAAGAGTGCCACGAGCGTAACTACACGACGACCAAGAACAAGAGAAATCAGCCCGAGCGGGTCGAGTACAGGAAGTACTGCCCGCGATGCGACCAGCACACGACCCACAAAGAGACGCGCTGAGGCGCGCCTCCGGCCCGGGTCCCCGTCGGCCGCAGGTGAGGGAGGCGTCGTCCTCCCCCACGCCGCCGGGACCGGGCCGGTGCTCGTGTCGCGAGAGGCAGCATGACGGCCGCATGACGGCCGATCGAACGGAGGGAGACACACGCGCGGATGGCGTCGATCAAGCAGGTCCGGGACTTCGCCGAGGAAGTCCAGGCGGAGATGAAGCGGGTGACCTGGCCGGACCAGGAACAGCTGCGGAACACCACGCTCGTGGTCCTCGTGTTCGTCCTCATCCTGGCCCTCATCATCGGGCTGATGGACCTCGTGTTCGGTAGCGTCGTCAGCTGGATCGTGGAGGCCTTCAGTGCCTGAGCCAGAGCCGACGGAGGAGCAGGAGGAGCAGGGGGGGACCACCGCGTCCGAGGAGGACGACGGCACGCGCTGGTACGCCCTGCAGACCTACTCCGGACACGAGAACAAGGTCAAGAAGCTCATCGAGCAGAAGATCCAGGAGCAGTCCGGAGAGGAGAACCCGGCCATCCACGAGGTGATCATCCCCACCCACGAGGTGGTGGAGATCAAGGGCGGCAAGAAGGTGCAGAAGGAGAAGCGGCTCTATCCCGGCTACGTCCTGGTCCGGATGGTGTTCAACCGCGAGACCCGGCACATGCTGAACAACGTGCAGGGCGTCATCCGCTTCGTGGGCGGAGGCGACTCCGAGCCGCAGCCGCTCTCCCGGGACGAGATCAACAAGATCCTGGGCGTGAGCGAGGAGCTCGAGGAGGAGGGGCCGGAAGAGGAAGTGCCCTTCCACACGGGACAGGCCGTGGAGATCAAGGAGGGGCCGTTCAGCGACTTCAGCGGGACCGTGGAGGAAGTGTTCGCCGACAAGGGCAAGGTCCGCGTGGAGGTCAGCCTGTTCGGCCGGCCCACGAGCGTGGAGCTCGACTTCACCCAGCTCGAGGGCTACTGAGGCAACCGGAGGTCAGGCGCAGCGATGGCTGAGAAAGAAGTAATCGGAAAGATCAAGCTCCAGATTCCCGGCGGCGAGGCCAACCCGGCGCCCCCCGTGGGGCCGGCACTGGGCCAGCACGGCGTGAACATCATGGACTTCTGCAAGCGGTTCAATCAGGAGACCAAGGACGACGCCGGGACGCTGATCCCGGTGGAGATCAAGGTCTACGCGGACCGCTCGTTCGACTTCATCACGAAGACGCCGCCGGCCTCCGAGCTCCTGAAGGAGCGGGCCGGGATCGAGACCGCGTCCGGCGAGCCCCACCGTGAGAAGGTCGGAACGGTGACGAGGGAGCACCTCCGGGAGATCGCCGAGATCAAGATGGAGGACCTCAACGCCCGGGACGAGGAGGCGGCCATGAGGATGATCGCCGGAACCGCCCGGTCGATGGGGCTGGAGGTGGAGGACTGATGGCCACGAAGAGAGGCAAGAAGTACGAGCAGGCCCGCGAGGCCGTCCAGGGCGACGACGAGCCCTACTCCGCCGAGGAGGCGTTCCGGCGGGTGAAGGAGTTCGCCTACGCCGACTTCGACGAGACGGTCGAGGTGGCCGTCCGACTCGGGGTGGACCCGAAGCAGGCGGACCAGGTCGTCCGCGGCACCGTGGTCCTCCCGGCGGGCACCGGACAGGAGGTCGAGGTGCTGGTCTTCGCCGAGGGCCCGGCCGCCACCGAGGCGGAGGAGGCCGGCGCGGACTACGTCGGTGCCGAGTACCTGGACGAGGTCGAGGACGGCTGGGTCGACTTCGACGTCGCCATCGCCCACCCGAGCATGATGGACCGGGTGGCGCCGCTGGGGCGGATCCTGGGTCCCCGCGGCCTCATGCCGACGCCGAAGGCCGGCACCGTCACCGAGGACGTGGGACAGGCTGTCGAGGAGGCGAAGGCCGGGAAGATCGAGTTCCGGGTCGACCGCGGCGGCAACCTCCACGTCCCCCTGGGGCGGGTGAGCTTCGAGGCCGACGAGCTGACGGAGAACTTCGAGGCCCTGATGACCGCCGTGGCCGCGCAGCGGCCCGCGTCGGCCAAGGGGGCCTTCATTCGGAGCATCACGGTGAGCAGCACGATGGGCCCCGGCGTCGAGATCGACCCGAGCCCCTATCGGCTGCACCCGTCGTCATAGGAGAGGGCTGGAGAACCGATGAAGCGGGAAGAGAAGAAGCAGGTCACCGAGGAGCTCACCGAGAGCTTCCGGGAGTCCGGGACGATCTACCTCACGGACTTCACGGGGCTCAGCGTGGGCGAGATGACGGAGTTTCGGGACCGGCTCGCCGAGGAGGGCGTCCGCTACCGCGTGGTGAAGAACACGCTGGCCCTGCGGGCCCTCTCCGACAGCGACCTGCCGGACATCGCGGACCACTTCAGCGGGCCCACGGGCCTGGTCCTGGGGGACGAGGACCCGGTGGCCCCGGCGAAGGTGCTCACCGAGTTCGCCGACGAGCACGACGACCGGCCCACCCTGAAGGTGGGCGTCGTCGAGAGCCGGGTGGTCGAGCCCGCGGAGATCGAGGACATGGCGGAGCTTCCGTCTCGGGAGGAGCTGCTGGCGGGCATCGCCGGCAGCCTCACCGCCTCGATCGGCGGGATCGCCGGCATCCTGAACCGGATCATCGGCGACATCGGAGACATCGCCCACCGCGCGGCGGAGGAGCGCGAGTCCGGGTCGGAGGGCTGAACCTCCGGCCGGCCGCTGCGCCACACCCGGCGCGACGGGCGACGAGACGAACGCCACGGAAACACGAGACGGATCACTACAACCAGCTCAGGGAGAGCAGGAGAACGATGAGCAAGGTCGACGACCTTCTTGAAGAGATCGGTTCGCTGACCGTCCTCGAGGCGGCCGAGCTGAAGGAGAAGATGGAAGAGGAGTTCGGGGTGTCCGCTTCGGCCCCCGTGGCAGCCGCCCCGGCCGCCGGTGGCGGCGATGGCGAAGGCGGAGAGGAAGAGCAGACCGCCTTCGACGTCGTCCTCAGCGAGGTCGGTGACCAGAAGATCCAGGTCATCAAGGCCGTACGTGAGGTCACCAGCCTGGGCCTGAAGGAGGCCAAGGACCTCGTGGACAACGCCCCCAACCCCGTGGTCGAGGGCGTGGACAAGGAAGAGGCCGAGGAGATCAAGGAGAAGCTCGAGGAGCAGGGCGCGACTGTCGAGCTCCAGTAGGCGGCAGTCAGACTGTTCTCCTCACGGCATCGACCGGATCGAGGGACCGGACGTCCCGGCCTCGCCCGCGGCGTGAGCCGCCCGGGCGCGGGCCGGGCTTTCGCTGCTCTCGCCCCGTCGGGGCCTCGGTCCTCCGTTCGCGGGGACGGAGCCCGGCGACCGGGACGGGGGCGTCGGAGCAGGACCCGCGCACGCGGGCCGACGAGTGAAACGCAGCGGGAGCGAATCCGTACCACAGGGAGGCGTCTCTCCGCCACGCGCGCTCTAGCGCACGTCAGAGGGCTCGTTCACCTGCCGGACCCGGACGCTTCCCCCTCCGATCCCGACGACGGACGTCCGGACTCGCGGTCGCATCCGCGGCGCAATCCCAGAACCATCAGGAGCCACCAACGGTGACGACGACAGTGTCGACGAACGGAAGTGACAGCAGGGAAGTCGTCTCCTTCGCCAAGCTGGACCGGCCCGAGGAGATGCCCCACTTCCTCGACGTCCAGCAGCAGGCGTTCGACCGCCTGCTCGAGACGGAGGCGGACGAGGACGGACACGAGGTCGGCCTCCAGCGGGTCTTCAACGACATCTTCCCGATCACGGACGTCAACGACAACTTCGCGCTGGAGTTCGTCGACTACGAGATCGGGGATCCGAAGTACACGGTCGAGGAGTGCATGGACCGTGACATGACCTACGCGGCGCCGCTGAAGGCGACGCTGCGGCTGGTCATGTACGAGGACGTGGCCGAGGACGAGGAGAAGCGTCCCCGGGACATCCTGGAGAAGGAAGTCTACCTGGGCGACCTGCCGCTGCTCACCGAGCACGGCACCTTCGTGGTGAACGGCGCCGAGCGCGTCATCGTCAGCCAGCTCCACCGCTCCCCGGGCGTCGTCTTCGAGCAGGAGGAGCACGCCAACGGCACGAAGCTCTACTCGGCCCGCATCATTCCCTTCCGCGGGTCCTGGGTGGAGTTCACGCTGGACATCAGCGACGTCTGCCACGTCCACATCGACAAGAACAAGAAGTTCCCGGCCACGGCCCTCCTGCGGGCCTTCGGCTACGGGACGCGGGTGGACCTCCTGGACCTCTTCTACGAGACGCGCGAGGTCCCGGTGGAGGACGTCGTGGACGACCGCGGCGCCCGCCGCGAGGTGACGGGGACGATCCTGGCGGTCACGCTGGTGAACCCGGACTACGAGGGCGAGCCCGTCCAGCTCGAGCTGGGGGACCTGGATCTGGAGGGCGAGGAGCCCCTCCCGGAGGCCTGGGTCGCCGAGCAGGTGGAGGACCCCGAGAGCGGCGAGCGCCTGGCGGCGCCCGGCGATGCGATCGAGGACGCCCTGGTGCGGCGGGTGCGCGAGGCGGGGATCGAGGAGATCCCGGTCCACGAGTCCGAGGACGCCTTCCTGCTCCGGCGCGGACAGGAGATCGACGAGGACGCGCTGAAGCGGCTGAAGCGGGCCGAGGTCACCGACGTGGAGGTCTACTCCACGGCCACCTACATCCAGCTGCGCGGGGCCTACGAGGACTTCACGATCCGGCGGGACTGGAGCCACAACCCGCAGTTCGCCGCGGACGTCGTCGACCCGGACACCGGCGAGATCCTGTACGAGAAGGGCGACTCCTTCGACAAGGAGACCTTCCAGGACCTCAAGGACGTGGGCGGGCTCGAGCAGGTGCTCGTCTTCACCGGGGGCCCCCGGGGCGAGTCGCCGATCATCAAGAACACGCTGGACAAGGACCCCACGGACAGCGAGGCCGAGGCGCTCCGCTCCATCTACTCGCTGGTGCGGCCCGGCGAGGCGCCGAACCTGAAGACCGCCCGGGAGGCCATCGACCGGCTCTTCTTCAACCCGCAGCGTTACGACCTGGGGCGGGTGGGGCGCCACAAGGTGAACCAGCGGCTGGAGAACACCTACGACCTGCTGGACGACGAGGTGCCGGACGAGAGCCTCTCCGTCCTGGCCCCCTCCGACTTCGTGGCCATCCTCCGCTACCTGGTGGAGCTGCACGAGGGACGGGGCTACGTCGACGACATCGACCACCTGGGGAACCGGCGGGTGCGGTCCATCGGCGAGCTGATCGCCAACCAGTTCTCGGTGGGGCTGTCGCGCATGGCGCGGCTGGTCCGGGAGCGCATGTCGATCAACAACGACCCGGACAAGATGTCCATCGACGACCTGGTGAACGCGCGCACCGTGAGCGCCGTGATCCAGTCGTTCTTCGGCAGCTCGCAGCTCAGCCAGTTCATGGACCAGACGAACCCGCTGGCCGAGCTGACCCACAAGCGCCGCCTGTCGGCGCTGGGCCCCGGCGGGCTCACGCGTGAGCGGGCCGGCTTCGAGGTCCGGGACGTCCACTACTCCCACTACGGCCGAATCTGCCCGGTGGAGACGCCCGAGGGCCCGAACATCGGCCTGATCACCTCGCTGACCACCTACTCGCGGCTGAACACCCTGGGCTTCCTGGAGACGCCCTACCGGAAGGTGGACGAGGAGGGGCGCGTCACCGACGAGGTCCACTGGCTCTCGGCCGACGACGAGGAGGAGGCCTCCGTGGCCCAGGCCAACGCCCGGGTCGACCAGGACGGCTTCTTCGAGCGCGACCTGATCCTCTGCCGGCAGAAGGACGACTACCCGCTGCTCCCGCCGGAGGAGATCGACTACATCGACGTGGCGCCGGACCAGCTGGCCTCGGTCTCCACGTCGCTGATCCCCTTCCTGGAGCACGACGACGCCAACCGGGCGCTCATGGGATCGAACATGCAGCGCCAGGGCGTGCCCCTGCTCTTCCCGGACGCCCCGCTGGTGGGGACCGGCGTCGAGCGGCAGGTGGCCACCAACTCCGGCGCCGCCGTGACGGCGAAGCGCTCCGGCGTGGTGACCAAGGTCACCGCCGACGAGGTGGTGGTGGACACGGGCACCCCGAAGGGCGCCGGCGGCGAGGGCCGGGCGCCGCTGCAGAAGCTGACGCAGTACGACCGCTACCGGCTGAAGAAGTTCTGGCGCTCGAACCAGGACACGTCCATCAACCAGCGGCCCATCGTCCGCGTGGGCGACGAGGTCGAGGAGGGCGAGGTCCTGGCCGACGGCCCGGGCACCGACAACGGCCGGCTGGCGCTGGGGCAGAACGCCCTGGTGGCCTTCATGCCCTGGTACGGCTACAACTTCGAGGACGCCATCGTCGTCAGCGAGGAGCTGGTCAAGGACGACACCTACACCTCGATCCACATCGAGGAGCTCGAGCTCCACGTCCGGGACACCAAGCGGGGCATGGAGGAGATCACCCGCGAGATCCCGAACGTGGCCGAGGAGGACCTGACGGACCTGGACGAGCGGGGCATCATCCGCGTCGGGGCCGAGGTCGAGGACGGCGACATCCTGGTGGGGAAGATCACGCCGAAGGGCGAGACCGAGCTCTCCCCCGAGGAGAAGCTCCTGACCGCCATCTTCGGCGAGAAGGCCAAGGACGTGAAGGACAACTCCCTGCGCGTCTCCCCCGGCGTCGAGGGAACCGTCATCGACGTGAAGGTCTTCTCCCGCCGCATCGACGACCCGCTGCTCGAGCGGGAGCACGGCGAGCGGATCTCCGAGCTGCGGGAGCGGGAGCGCGAGAAGATCTCCCGCGTGAACGAGGCCCGCGACGAGGAGCTCCGTGACCTGCTGGAGGGCGAGACCGTCGAGCTCTTCCTGCAGCGCGGCACCATCGAGCCCTTCTTCGAGGAGGGGAAGGAGCTCACCGGCGAGGACCTGGACGAGCTGGACCTGGGCGAGGTGGACCTGTCGACGCTGAAGGTCCAGGACGAGGAGGCCAACGAGCGGGTCCGCGAGGTCATCGACGCCTCGAAGCGCCGGATCGAGAACATCCGCGAGGACACCGAGGAGGCCATCGACAAGGTCTTCCAGCCCGACGAGCTCTCGCCGGGCGTCGTCCAGCTGGTGAAGGTCTACCTGGCGCAGAAGCGGAAGATCGCCGTCGGCGACAAGATGGCCGGGCGCCACGGGAACAAGGGCGTCATCGCCAAGGTGGCCCCGGAGGAGGACATGCCGGTGCTGCCCGACGGGACGCCCGTCGAGGTCGTCCTGAACCCGCTGGGCGTGCCGAGCCGGATGAACGTGGGACAGCTCCTGGAGACCCAGCTGGGCTGGGCCGCCGACGTGCTGGGCTTCGAGGCCCACACGCCGGTCTTCCAGGGGGCCTCGGAGCACGAGATCGGGGCGCTCCTCAAGATCGCGGGCCTCGTGTGGGCCGGCGACACCCTGGCCCCCGCCGTGGAGGCGCCGGAGGTCTCCATCGGGGAGGTCCGCGCCCTGGTGGACCAGATCCAGTCGGTCACCGGCGAGTCGCAGACCAGCGCCGGGCGGGAGAACGGCGACCGCCGCGGCCTGGGCCGCTCGCTGGACGACTACCTGGCGGAGGACATCGACGACGACGTGCGCGACTTCCTCCGGGAGCTCGGCGACTACGCCGCCCGGGTCGGACGCGACGTGGTCGACCGGAACGACGAGTGGACGTTCGAGGACCGGTTCCCGAGCTCCGCCGCCCTCGAGGACGGGGACGGCTACGAGAAGGGGCTGGACGCCGCCGCCGTCGAGGTCATGGAGCGCGCCGGCGCGAAGCCGGAGGGCAAGATGCGCCTCCGGGACGGACGGAGCGGCGTCGAGCTGGACCAGGACGTCACGGTGGGCCGGATGTACCTGATGAAGCTGGAGCACCTGGTGGACGACAAGATCCACGCCCGCTCCATCGGGCCGTACAGCCTCGTCACCCAGCAGCCCCTGGCCGGGAAGGCGCAGTTCGGCGGACAGCGCTTCGGCGAGATGGAGGTCTGGGCGCTGGAGGCCTACGGCGCGGCCAACACGCTGCAGGAGATGCTGACGGTCAAGTCCGACGACGTCTCCGGCCGCAGCCGCGTCTACGAGTCCATCGTGAAGGGCGACAACCTCCCCGAGCCCGGCACGCCGGAGAGCTTCAACGTCCTGGTGAAGGAGCTCCAGGCCCTGGGCCTGAGCGTGGAGCTGGGGCAGGAAGAGTCCGAGGGCATCTTCCCCGGATCCTGACGGACGCGGCGGCATCGAGAAGAGAACCGACGGCACGGCACGCGACGAGCACCTCCTGACCAGAGAGGTCGGATAACGACATGATCGATTTCCCCAGACACGAAGAAGGCGCCCCGTCGGACTTCGACTGGATCAAGATCCAGATGGCCTCGCCGGAGGAGATCCGGTCGTGGAGCTACGGCGAGGTCACGAAGCCGGAGACCATCAACTACCGCTCGTTCAAGCCCGAGAAGGACGGGCTGTTCTGCGAGCGGATCTTCGGTCCGGTCAAGGACTGGGAGTGCCACTGCGGGAAGTTCAAGCGCATCCGCTACCGCGGGCACGTGTGCGACAAGTGCGGCGTCGAGGTCACCCTGTCCAAGGTGCGCCGCGAGCGCATGGGCCACATCGAGCTGGCCGTGCCGGTGGCCCACATCTGGTTCTTCAAGACCCTCCCCTCGCAGATCGGCTACCTGCTGGGGATGAAGCTGAAGGACCTGGAGAAGGTCACCTACTACGCCAACTACATCGTCACCGACCCCGGTGACCAGGACGTCGACTACAAGGAGATCCTCTCCGAGGAGGAGTACTGGGACCTCTCGGAGAAGGCCCGGGACGAGGGCGACGACGACTTCCAGGCGGAGATCGGTGCCGAGGCCGTGCGCACGCTCCTGGGCCAGCTCGACGTGGACGAGCTGGCGCAGCAGCTCCGCTACGAGGTGCAGCACGAGACCTCGAAGCACCGGAAGAAGAAGAAGCTGAAGCGGCTGAAGGTCATCGACGCCATCCGGGGCTCCGGCGAGACGCCGGAGGAGCGGAACGACCCGGAGCACTTCATCATGGACGTGATCCCGGTCATCCCGCCGGATCTCCGTCCCCTGGTGCCCCTGGACGGCGGCCGCTTCGCCACCTCCGACCTGAACGACCTGTACCGGCGCGTCATCAACCGGAACAACCGGCTGAAGAAGCTCATCGAGATGCGCGCCCCGGAGGTCATCCTCCGGAACGAGAAGCGGATGCTGCAGGAGGCCGTGGACGCGCTGTTCGACAACGGCCGCCGCGGCAAGGCGATCCGCGGACGGGGGAAGCGCCCGCTCAAGTCCCTGTCGGACATGCTGAAGGGCAAGCAGGGACGCTTCCGCCAGAACCTGCTCGGGAAGCGCGTCGACTACTCGGGCCGCTCGGTCATCGTCTCCGGCCCCGAGCTGGAGCTGCACCAGTGCGGCCTGCCGAAGGTCATGGCGGTGGAGCTGTTCAAGCCCTACATCGTCCACGAGCTGGAGGCCCGCGGCCTGGCCGAGACCGTGAAGCGGGCGAAGAAGCTCGTCGAGGAGGGGGACCCGAAGATCTACGAGGTCCTCGAGGACGTGGTGGAGGACCACCCCGTCCTGCTGAACCGGGCTCCGACCCTGCACCGCCTGGGCATCCAGGCCTTCGAGCCGGTGCTGGTCGAGGGGAAGGCGATCCGCCTGCACCCGCTGGCCTGCCCGGCGTACAACGCCGACTTCGACGGCGACCAGATGGCCGTCCACGTGCCGCTCTCCTACGAGGCGCAGATGGAGAGCCGCGTGCTCATGGCGTCCACCAACAACATCCTCAAGCCGGCCAGCGGCGACCCGATCGCCAACCCGAGCCAGGACATGGTCCTGGGCTGCTACTACGTCACGAAGACGCTCCCGGACTTCGAGGAGCGGGTGGAGGAGGCCGGCGGTGACCTGCCGCGCTTCCCGGACGCCGACGAGCTGGACATGGCCATCCAGAACGGCCACTTCCGGAAGGACTGGGGCGCGCCGAACTACCAGGCCCCCATCCTCTTCCTCGTGGACGGGGAGTGGGAGCCGACCACGGTGGGACGGGCGCTCTTCAACGGCATCCTCCCGGACGTCATGGACTACGTGAACGAGACCCTGGACAAGGGCGATCTCCAGGACCTCATCTTCCGGGCCTATCAGGAGGCCGGCCTGCGGGAGACCACCGACTTCCTGGACCGGCTCAAGGAGTTCGGGTTCAACACCGCCACCTGGGGCGGCATCTCCATCGGCATGGACGACATGGAGATCCCCCCGGAGAAGCGCGAGATCCTGTCCGACGCCCAGGACGAGGTGGACCGCTTCACGAAGGCGTACCACCGCGGGGTCATCTCCAACGGCGAGCGGTACAACAAGGTCATCGACACCTGGACCCACGCGAACACCGACGTCACGGACGAGATGATCGACCGCATCGAGCGGTCGCGGGGCGGGTTCAACCCGATCTACATGATGCTGGACTCCGGCGCCCGGGGATCGCGGGACCAGATCCGGCAGCTGGCCGGCATGCGGGGCCTGATGGCCAAGCCCCAGAAGGAGCTGACCGGCGGGATCGGCGAGATCATCGAGAGCCCGATCCGGTCGAACTTCCGCGAGGGCCTGTCGGTGCTGGAGTACTTCATCTCCACGCACGGCGCGCGGAAGGGCCTGGCCGACACGGCGCTCAAGACCGCCGACGCCGGCTACCTCACGCGCCGCCTGGTGGACGTGGCCCAGGACGTCACCATCACCGAGGACGACTGCGGCACGGTGCTCGGCCTCGAGGTCGGCGCCCTGAAGGAGGGCGAGGACATCGTCGAGCCGCTGCGCGACCGCGTGGTCGGGAGCGTGGCACAGGAGGACGTCTACGATCCCATCGACGACGAGCTCCTGGCCGAGACCGGCGAGCTCATCGGCGAGGACGCGGCGGACGCCATCGAGCAGAGCGGCGTCCAGACGGTGAAGATCCGCTCGGTCCTCACCTGCGAGGCGAAGCGCGGGATCTGCCGCCAGTGCTACGGCCGCAACCCGGCCACGCTGGAGATGGTGGACGCGGGAGAGGCCGTGGGGATCATGGCCGCCCAGTCCATCGGCGAGCCCGGCACGCAGCTCACGCTCCGGACCTTCCACACCGGGGGCACCGCCTCCCGCGTGGGCGCCCAGACGCGCCGGAAGGCCAAGCGGGAGGGCGTGGCCGAGTTCCACCGCCTGGAGACCGTCGAGGACGAGGAGGGCGACCGCATCGTCACCGCCCGGGAGGGCGAGGTCCGGCTGCGGGCCGAGGGCGACCGGGTCGTCTCCACGCTGGCGGTTCCCTACGGAGCCACCCTCACCGTGGAGGAGGACCAGGAGGTCGAGGAGGGCGACCTGCTCTTCTCCTGGGATCCCTACACGGAGCCCATCGTGGCCGACAAGGAGGGAACGGTCCGCTTCCGGGACATCGTGCCCGAGGAGACCGTCCGGCAGGAGCTGGACGAGGTCACGGGTCGGCGACAGTCCGTCATCATCGAGGACAAGGACAAGAGCCTCCACCCGCGCATCGAGATCGTCGACGACGACGGCGAGAAGATGCGGGAGTACATCGTGCCCGCCGGCGCCCAGCTCACCATCGAGGACGGGGCGCACGTCACGCCGGGCACCACGATGGCCAAGATCAGCCGCGAGGCGTACCAGACCCGGGACATCACAGGTGGCCTGCCCCGGGTGGAGGAGCTCTTCGAGGCCCGCAAGCCCGACGACCCGGCCACCATCACCGAGGTCGACGGCCGCGTCTCCTTCGGCGACATCAAGCGCGGGAAGCGCGAGATCATCGTCACCATGGAGGACGGCGAGGAGCGGATCTACAAGGTGGACGTCGGGAAGCACCTCCGCGTCCACGAGGGCGACAAGGTGCGGGCCGGAGACCGCCTCTCCGAGGGGCCGGTCAACCCGCACGACATCCTCCGGGTGAAGGGACCGCGCGCCGCGCAGGAGTACCTGCTGAACGAGATCCAGGAGGTCTACCGGCTCCAGGGCGTGCGCATCGCCGACAAGCACCTGGGCGTCATCATCCGCCAGATGCTGAAGAAGGCTCGGGTCACCGACCCCGGCGACACCCAGTACCTGGAGAACGAGCAGGTGGATCGCCGCCAGTTCCGGGTGCGAACGCGGGAGGTGCTCCAGGGCGGCGGGCGTCCCCCACGCTCCGAGCCCATCCTGCTGGGGATCACCAAGGCCAGCCTGAACACCGAGTCCTTCATCAGCGCCGCCTCCTTCCAGGAGACCACGCGCGTCCTCACCGACGCCACGGTGCACGGCGCCAGGGACGACCTGCGCGGCCTGAAGGAGAACGTGATCATCGGGCACCAGATCCCGGCCGGTACCGGCATCTACAGGGACCAGGACGTGGACTTCCTGGTGGGCGAGTCCGTGGAGCGCGACCTGGACGAGCTGCAGGAGACCCGGGAGCCCGAGGGCCCCGGAACGGGGATCTTCGAGGACGTCCGGTCCAGCTCGGCGACGGTGGAGGCCGGCAGCGAGAGTTGACGCGAAACGAGTTGACACCCCCGACCGGCCGGAGTAAACTTTAGGATTCGCTGGGCGGCGGGCGTGCAGTCCGCCAGACGGCGGGCCGGACCGGTCGGCCCGCCTTTCGCATCCGGGAGCGGTTCGCGCTCCCGGGCCGGGCCCCGGCCCCATCCGGGCCGGGCGGTCCGTGAGCACTCCAAACCGCAGACGCGCGAGTCCGCAGACGAGCGTTCGACGCGGTCACGAACGAGACGACACGAAGGTATGCCGACGATCAACCAGCTGGTCCGCAAGGGCCGCGAGAAGCCTTCGGAGAAGAACAAGGCTCCGGCGCTGGAGGGGAACCCCCAGAAGCGCGGGGTCTGCACGAGGGTCTACACGACGACGCCGAAGAAGCCGAACTCCGCGCTGCGGAAGGTGGCGCGCGTCCGGCTCACGAACGGGTATGAGGTGACCGCCTACATCCCGGGAGAGGGCCACAACCTGCAGGAGCACAGCATCGTGCTCGTGCGGGGCGGCCGGGTGAAGGACCTCCCGGGCGTCCGGTACCACGTCGTCCGCGGCACGCTGGACACCGCCGGGGTCGAGGACCGGAAGCAGGGCCGCTCCAAGTACGGGACGAAGAAGCCCGACTGATCGGCCGGGCCGGCGTCGCCGGCACGGAGGAGCGGGCCCGCCCATGGGCACCGCCGACGGAAGACAGATTCCGACGCGGCGGCCCGGGGCGGGCCTCCGCACGTTGAGGGTACAGGCCGAGCCCGGAGGGGCGGCCGCGAGAGACAGACAACACCAGAGACACCACCATGGCACGCAAGCTGGTACAGCAACGACGCGATATTCGCCCGGATCCCCGCTACGGGAGCCGGGACGTGACGAAGTTCGTCAACGTCCTGATGGAGGACGGCAAGAAGTCCCGGGCCGAGGGCATCTTCTACGAGGCCATGCGCCTCATCGAGGAGAGGACCGGGCAGCCGGCCCTGAACGTCTTCGAGCAGGCGCTCTCCAACACGCGCCCGGTGCTCGAGGTGCGGAGCCGGCGGGTGGGCGGAGCCACGTACCAGGTTCCCATGGAGGTGACGGGAAGCCGGCGGGACTCGCTGGCGCGCCGCTGGATCGTCGACTTCGCCCGGAGCCGGAACGAGCAGACGATGGCCGAGCGCCTGGCCGGCGAGCTCCTGGACGCCAGCAACGGCGAGGGCGGAGCGGTCCGCCGCAAGGAGGAGATCCATCGGATGGCCGAGGCCAACAAGGCGTTCGCCCACTACCGGTGGTAGGAGGCGGGTAGATGCCCAGGAAGACCCCTCTCGACAAGCTCCGGAACATCGGCATCATGGCGCACATCGATGCCGGGAAGACCACCGCCACGGAGCGGATCCTGTACTACACCGGCCGCGTCCACCGCATGGGGGAGGTTCACCACGGGGACGCGACGATGGACTGGATGGAGCAGGAGCAGGAGCGGGGCATCACGATCACCTCGGCCGCCACCACGGCGCACTGGAAGCGCCGCGGCGAGGACTTCAGGATCAACATCATCGACACCCCGGGGCACGTGGACTTCACCGTCGAGGTGGAGCGGAGCCTCCGGGTGCTGGACGGGGCGGTGGCGCTGTTCTGCGGCGTCGGAGGGGTCGAGCCGCAGTCGGAGACGGTGTGGCGACAGGCCGACCGCTACCAGGTGCCGCGGATCGCCTTCGTGAACAAGATGGACCGCACGGGGGCGGACTTCGGCCAGGTCATCGGGATGATGCGCGACCGCCTGGGCGCCAACGCCCACGCGGTGCAGTGGCCCCTGGGCGAGGGCGAGCTCTTCACGGGGCTCGTGGACATCGTCGAGGAGAAAGAGGTCGTCTACGACGACGAGTCCCTCGGGACGGACTGGACCGAGGGGCCGGTGCCGGACGCCATGCAGGAGCGCGTGTCGGAGCTCCGGGAGGAGCTGACCGAGGCCGTCGTCGAGTACGACGACGAGCTGATGATGAAGTACCTGGAGGAGGACGAGAAGCTCACGCCGGACGAGCTCCGGCGGGCGATCCGAAAGGCCACCCTCTCCGGGGAGTTCACGCCGGTCCTGTGCGGGACGGCGCTGAAGAACAAGGGCGTGCAGCGGCTGCTCGATGCGATCATCGACTACCTGCCGTCGCCGCCCGAGGTGCCGCCGGTGAAGGGGCACCTGCCGCACCACGACGAGCACGAGGTCACGCGGGGGGCGTCGGACGACGAGCCCTTCGCCGCGCTGGCCTTCAAGGTGGCCACCGACGAGTACGTCGGACGGCTCACCTATTTCCGGGTGTACTCGGGCTCGCTGAAGGCGGGCTCGTACGTCTGGAACTCGAACCAGGACGAGAAGGAGCGGGTCTCCCGCCTCCTGCAGATGCACTCGAACAAGCGGGAGGAGCGGGACGAGGTCTACGCCGGGGACATCGCCGCGGCCATCGGCCTCAAGAAGACCAAGACCGGCGAAACGATCTGCGACCCGGACGACCCGGTCGTCCTGGAGGCCATGGACTTCCCGGAGCCGGTGATCCGGGTGGCCATCGAGCCGAAGACGAACAGGGACCAGGAGAAGCTCTCCTCCGCGCTGCAGGCGCTGGCGGACGAGGATCCCACGTTCCGGGTGCACAAGGACCCGGAGACGAACCAGACCATCATCAGCGGGATGGGGGAGCTCCACCTGGAGATCATCGTCGACCGGCTCCAGCGCGAGTTCAGGGTCGACGCCAACGTGGGCCGCCCGCAGGTGGCCTACCGGGAGACGATCCGGAAGCCGGCGCGGGACGTGGAGGTCAAGTTCGTCCGGCAGACCGGCGGCCGCGGGCAGTACGGACACGTGATCATCGACCTCGAGCCGACGGAGGCCGGACAGGGCTTCGTCTTCGAGGAGGAGATCTACGGCGGCGCGATTCCGCGGGAGTTCATCCCCTCGGTGGAGAAGGGGATGAAGGAGGCCACGGAGTCGGGCGTGCTGGCCGGCTACCCGCTGATCAACGTGAAGGCGACCCTGAAGGACGGGTCGTACCACGACGTGGACTCCAGCGAGGCCGCGTTCAAGATCGCGGGCTCCATGGCCCTCAAGAAGGCCGTGGGGCAGGCGAGCCCGGTGCTGCTGGAGCCCATCATGGACGTGGAGGTCGTGACGCCCGAGGACTACCTCGGCGACGTCATGGGAGACCTCTCGAGCCGCCGCGGACGGATCGGCGGCATGACCCAGCGCTCCAACGCGCAGGTGATCGGCGCGTCGGTGCCGCTGGCGGAGATGTTCGGGTATTCCACGACCCTCCGCTCCATCAGCCAGGGGCGGGCGGTCTACACGATGCAGTTCTCCCATTACGACGAGGTGCCGCGGGAGACGGCGAAGGAGATCATGTCGGACGGGACCGGCGAGGGCGAGTAGCCGCGCCGCGTCCCCACCCCGACGGGAGACCCCATGGGACGACGGGCGGGGTCCGAGGACCGACGAGAGCCACGAGACCAGGGAAATAGAAGGAGCAGGACGGATGGCGAAGGAGAAGTTCGAGCGGACGAAGCCGCACGTGAACGTGGGCACGATCGGTCATGTGGACCACGGGAAGTCGACGTTGAC
>Ga0207797_1001582_pt1 | contig 16390 bp, 14 predicted proteins | sample PRCRCaboRojoPR_6_FD_187275 | JGI IMG/M metagenome (GOLD analysis project Ga0207797, IMG submission 187275) | Marine sediment microbial community from Cabo Rojo, Puerto Rico - PR CR 10% Liquid 1 (SPAdes) | ecosystem: Environmental > Aquatic > Marine > Coastal > Sediment | place: Cabo Rojo, Puerto...
TGGCATGACCGCGGAGGAGTACGTCGTTCCCGGCGAGCCCGTTCAGGCGGCGGCGCAGATCGCCACCGACAAATGGGATTCCGCTGACACCGCAGTCGTCGTCCCCGACGGCAGCAACGGCGAAATGGACGACTCGGTTGAGACGGTCGTTGACACCAGCGTCTCGCTCAGCACGACACCGGACCAGATGACGCTTTCACCGGACGACTCCCGGTTTACGAACGTCGACGGCAAGAGCGCCGTTCCCATGTTCCTGGGTAAAAGCGTCGGCGGCATATACATGGAAGCCACGGGTGACAGGTTCAACATGGACACCGGCATTATCACCCCGCGGTATGAGAACGTGCAGGAGGACTGGTGGCCGCATCCCTACGACGGCAACGGACCGGACTCCGATACCTTCTACCCCGTGATCATGCCCGGTTTCTACGCTCCCTATGTCACCGGTACGACCGGCATGGAACAGCTCACCATCAGCAAGTATCCGGGCCAGCGGTTCGACATCCCCATCGATGACACCGGCTCCAGCATCAACGTCACCGTCACCACCGACAGCCCGTCCACGACGATGGTTTATCTGATCGATCCCGAAGGCGTCCTCCGACGCCCGAACCTGCCCCACTGGGTTGGCGAACCCGAGCCGATCCATCACTGGAACGGCGGCCACTGGGAGCACAACTTTGACGAATTCCGCAAGTGGCGGCCCGAGCCATCGACGACCCGTTCTGTAGAGGTGCACAACCCCAGTGAAGGCAAATGGCACGCCGTCGTGGTGCAGCACCCGACCGGACAGGCAACCGGCTCCGTGAACGTGCAGGTCACCGCAGAGGTACGAACGCATAATCCGGATAGATGCAACGCGCAGCTTTCGGCGGCCAACGGCGCCGTCATCGCATCGCTCAACCACGCCCCGCTGCTCTACGTGAACCCGGACAGCGTTCCCTCCGACACGCAGGACGCGCTCGACACCCTCGGCGTCAGCAACATCATCTTCGTTAACATCGGCGAAGCCAGCAGCGCCGACGTCGGTGCTGACACGACCTACACGACGATGCAGGAAGTCGTAGATGCTATCAAGGGATATAGCGCATCCGAGAACTACATCACCGTGACGTCAACCGCGGCCAAGGAAGGATTCTTCGCACCGTCGGCCATGATAGCCGCCTACCACGGCAGCCCGGTCTTCGACATCGGCATGGAAGCACCGGCAGCGGTCAACCGTCTGGACAAGGGACGCGTGACCACCTACGAGATGGGCGACTACTACCACGGCTGCCTGGCAACAGGCCATCTGCACAAGATGGGCAAACCGTTCGACCTAGTGGAAGCACTCAAGGACCTGCTACAGAACCAGGCGCTCCCGCCGATCGGCTTTGACCAGCATAAGCGCTGGTTTGGCGGAGCGCAGGAGGCCATCTACGGTAATATCACCGCCAAGTACGGTCTTGACCTTGAGGGCAAGGAAGCCTACATGTTCGTGGCGGACCGTGAGCAGGTCATCCGTGACCCCGTGTGCATGGTTATGAGCGGCAACGAGTCATATGCCGGCCACATCATGCTCCGGAACGCGGCCATGGACACCGCGCAGATATGCCGAAGTATCCTGTACCCGGCGGTCATCTACGCGAATCCGGGCCGGGACGTGACGACCGCAATGTTGATGAACTTCCCCGACGGCCGAAGCTGGACGACCAACGACGGCACATCAACGTCGGTCAGATCGTCACAGCGGGTCAAGCAGAGCTTCAGCTCGCACGGCCGCTTCTTCGAGGGTCACTGCATCTGGGATAACATGCTTGAGCGGTACAACGAGGGTGCGTTGATTTCGTACTATTCCGGCCACGGCACGGGCGGCTCCGGCATATCCTTCCAGTGGAAGAACATCGCCGAGCAGTTCCCCTACGTCGAACTCCGCCATGAGGAACTCGAAGACTTCGAATGGTGGGACGGCTGGCGCGGCTACATGTACGACGACACCCGGATGAAGACCCCCAGATGGGGCGGATTCACCTGGTACAACGCCGTTGAGCCCAACCTGTACGACCTGGTCCACTTCAAGTACGTCGACCAGTACTTTGAGAACCTGCACAGCCTCATGGACCTGTGGATGTCCTGTACGACCGCCTCGCACATGGGTGCGAACATCTACCTGGAGCACGGCGCCGTCCTGTACTACGGCAACGGCGGTACCGGCCTGTGTCCGCAGGCGGACCTCCTCGACGACAACATGATGGAAAGCATGATGATCGAGGGTAAGAGCATCGGTGAGGCGTTCTCCGACGAGGTCTGGCTGCATCAGCGTGACTATACCACCGATGACCCGACGGCGATGTACGGCAGCTCCTCCATGCAGGTGACCAACATCCAGATGATCTTCGGCGACCCGACGATGGTGCCGTACAGCCCCGAGTGGACCGAGCCGACACCCATCGAGTCGTAAGGCAACCACCCCCTTTTTCCCTCTTTTTCTTTTCTTGCAGCCGGGAGCGGAGCCTGCAATCCATACATATATAAATAAACGATTGTTAATGATATTGAGAATATGAAACACATAGCCATCTGCATGGCCGTTGTGCTCCTGGCGACACCGCTGGCAAGCATACCCGGCGCTCACAGCTCACCATCTTCCGGTATCCCCGGGGACGACACCACGTGTACGGCCTCCTGCATCCGCGGGCGGTACACCGCCGCTGCCGCCGTGAACAATCAAACCTGGTCCATCGAGATGGTCGACTCTCTCGGCAAAACCGGTCAGCACACCGACATCGATGTTGGACCGGACGGAACCACATATATTTCTTATTACGATTTTCTCGACGAAGACCTGCGGTGTGCCATCAAAACAGGTGTTGAATGGAATATCGATACGGTGGACGCGGACGGCATCGTCGGCACCTATACCTCCATCGACGTACACGGCGACACCGGGCCCGGTATCAGCTACTACGACGAAACACACAAAGACCTCAAATATGCGGTGCTGGACAACGGCGGATGGACCGTGGAGGCGGTGGACACCGATGGAGATGTGGGCAGGTATAGCTCGCTTTCCATCGACGATCAGGGCACACCGCACATCGTCTACTACGATGCCTCCGGCGGCAATCTGAAATACGCCGCCCATTCCGGCGGCAGCTGGAACATCGAAACCGTTGCATCCGACGGCGACGCGGGCAGATACGCCTCGCTTGCCCTCGACGGTCAGGGCGAATCCCACTGCACCTACGGGCTCGACGAAACCACCCTGATGTATGCTTATCGAACACCCGATGGCTGGGAGACCCGTCAGGTGGACAGCGAGATAAAGCTGTTCGGGTCAACGGCCATCGCCATCGAAGATGACATTGCCCACATAGCCTATTTCGACCTCTCCGATGATCCCACCTGGCGCCTGCGGTATGCGACGACCAGCGACGGAGACTGGGCCAGAGAGGTGGTGGACCCCGACATCTACGGCTTCTGGAACGAGCGCGGGCTCGCCATGGCCGTCAGGGACGGCGTCGTCCACCTTGGCTACTTCCACTGGGACGACTGGGATGCCGGCTACGCCTACCGGTACGGCGATACATGGACCACCGAAATCGTGGAAAGCGAGGGGAATATCGGCGCCTTTGCCTCCCTTGCCTTGGACGGCCGGGGGTATCCCCATATGAGCTACATGGACAGAAGCAACCTGGCTCTCAAATATGCGCACAAGACGCGATATGCACCGGTGGCCCCACCGCAGCCTGACGGACCCGCCCGGGGGAGAACCGGCACGGCATATACGTATACCACGTCAACGGCGGACCTTGACGGAGACGATATACAGTACGGCTGGGACTGGGACGGCGACCGCACCGTGGACGAATGGACGTCCTTCACGGCGTCTGGAGACGAGATGGATGCGGCCCATACATGGGACAGCGACGGCACGTACGTGGTGCGGGTGAAAGCCCGGGACAGCACGGGCCTGGAAAGCGACTGGTCGGAGCCACTGCAGATATCCATGCCGCGTGCCCGGATCTCCGCCCCGACGGCGATATGGCAGTGGCTCATGGAGCACCTGTTTTCTTTTTCCCCGCTTTTTTCTTCATCATCCTGACGGGAAAAACGAATACTTTTTTAAAAGGGAATGCGTGTCTGCATGATGCACAGCTAATAAAATTTAAATATATTCGCTCATTTGTAGGCCAGTGGCAAATACTGGAGGGGCGGTTGCCACGTGATTTTACCACCTCCATCTCCCAGCCCCTCCATTTTTATCTCCGTTAGTCGAAGATATATCTCGCAACAAATTTTATGAAACCAGCTCGCATTACCGGTCATGATAGAAAAAACCATCGGGCAGCTGCTCGACGAAGCAGCAGAAACATATCCAGAGCAGGACGCCCTCGTATACCTCGACGGGCCCCGCTACACCTACACGGAATTCAAAAAGGCCTGCGACCGGGTGGCCAAGGGCCTGCTGAAGCTGGGTATCGAACCCGGCGACCACGTGGCTGTCTGGGGCTACAACGTGCCCGAATGGGTCATCCTCCAGTTTGCCACCGCGAAAATCGGCGCCGTGCTGGTGACGGTCAACATCTACTACAAGGCCCACGAGCTCGAATACCTGCTCAAGCAGTCAGACGCAAAGGCGCTCTTCCTCGTCAGCGGTTTCAAGGATGTCGACTACGTGGACACCGTCTACCGAGTGATGCCGGAACTGCGCGACGGCGAGCAATCGGACAAGCTCCCGTATCTCGAGCACGTGGTGTTCATGGGCGATGAACGACATGAAGGCATGCATACCTTTCCCGACATCATGGACATGGGTGCGGACGTGAGCGACGAAGCGCTCATGAACGTACAAACGAGCCTGGATTACCATGACACCATCAATATGCAGTACACCTCGGGGACCACGGGCTTTCCCAAGGGCGTGGAGCTCACCCATTACAACATCGTGAACAACGCCTACTGGGTGGGCAGATATCTCGGCCTGAGCAGCGACGACCGGATGTGCATCCCGGTACCGTTTTTCCACTGCTTCGGCTGCGTGATGTCCACGCTGAACTGCGTCATTTATGGAGCAGCAATGGTGCCCATCGAGATGTTCGACGCCGAACAGGTGCTCCGCGCCGTTGATGAGGAAAAATGTACGGTCATCCAGGGCGTGCCCACCATGTTCATCCGGGAGCTCGACCACCCCGACTTCGAGAGCTATGACACCACGTCGCTGCGCACCGGCATCATGGCCGGCGCCACCTGCCCCATGGAGGTCATGAAACGGGTCATGGACGACATGCACGTCGAAGAGGTCACCATCTGCTACGGCCTGACCGAGGCGTCACCGGTCATCACGCAGACCAAGCGCGACGATCCGATAGAAAAGCGGGTGGAAACCGTCGGCACGGCCCATCCTCCGGTGGACGTCAAAATCATCGACCCTGAAACGGGCAACGAGGTGCCGCCCGGCGAGCCCGGCGAGCTCATCGCCCGGGGCTACAACATCATGAAGGGCTACTACAAGATGCCCGATGCCACCGAGGAGACCATCGAGGACGGCTGGCTGCACACAAAGGACCTGGCGGAGATGGACGAGGAGGGGTACATAAAGATCATCGGCCGGGTCGACGACATGATCATCCGGGGCGGCGAAAACGTGTACCCCCGCGAGATAGAGGAGTTCCTGTACACCAACCCAAAAATCAGGGACGTCGCCGTCGTCGGCGTGCCTCACAAGGAATACGGCGAAGAAGTCGCGGCGTTCATCCAGCTGCGGGAGGGCGAAACAGCAGACGAGGATGACATCAAGCAGTTCTGCCGGGACAACATCGCCCGCTACAAGATGCCCAAATATATCTTCTTCGTCGACGAGTTCCCCATGACCGCAAGCGGCAAAATCCAGAAATACAAGCTCAGGGACGGTGCCGAAGAACGCCTGCAGAGCTGACCATGCGCATCGCCCATCTGTCCGACGTCCACTACAGCAAAAGCTGGATGTATCTCAAGCAGCGCTTTGAGCAGTGCATCGACCTCGTAAACCAGGAGGCGCCCGACGTCGTTATCATCACCGGGGATATCACCGACTACGGCCTGCAGCGCGAGTACGATGGCGTCAAAAAAGAGCTGGAGCGCATCAAGGCACCGCGCTTTATGGTGCCCGGCAACCATGACAGCCGCCACGAGGGATACAAGAAGTTCGAGGCGCACTTCGGCCCGCGTTTTTATGCCGTGGAGCACGACGGCTACCGCTTCATCGGCATCGACAGCAGCGAACCCGACATAAACGAGGGACACGTCGGCCGGGAGCAGCTGCGATGGCTGGGGGAACAGCTCACCGACCGCGCCATCGTGTTTCTCCACCATCATCTGGTTCCCGTCCCCCACACCGGCCGGGAGCGCAACATCCTGGTCGACGCCGGCGAGGTGCTCCGATTGCTCGACAGCTGCAACGTACCGCTCGTGCTCAGCGGCCATAAACATGTTCCCTGGGTGTGGAACCTGAACGGCATGGTGGTCTCCACGGCGGGGACCGTGTCCTGCGAGCGCACCGGCGCCCATCAGTCCTTCGACCTCGTCGAGCTCACCGATACGGCGGTCAGCATAGAAAAAGTCGACATCGCAACCGGTGAACGCACCTGCTACCGCGTCGACCGTCCCTGAGCCGACAAAAAAGAGAAGACTATTTATAACGACGGCAAAATAAACCGGACAGGGATGCGATGAGCAACAACGGAAAACACCTGTTCTCGAAACGAGACATGACGCTGGTGGCCGCCGTGGCCGCCGCCATCATCGGCATCGGCGTCATCAGCGCGTTTCCCGGCGGGCTGCATCTCTCGCCATCCGTCGAGATGCGCTACACCGGCGCCGACACCACGCTGCTGCTCGGCGACATCGACATAGACGGCGACGTTACCGGCTCCGTGGGGCTGCGCAACATAAGCACATGGCATATCGCTGCAGCGGGACAGGTCACGATAGCTACTGGTGGTGGCCCATCGAAAACGTTTGTCGACCCTGACATCGTGATTCGCGGCGGCGACGGCATGGTAAACGGCACGGTCCATATCCCTGCCACGCTCACCCCTGGGGCGGTCGTGTTCAACGGCACCCACGGCGGCACCTGGGCGTTCGCCGCGGAATCGATACCGCTTGCGATTTCGCCGGGTTCCATGGTAACCGCACGTGAAGCGGCCATCACGGTCGACAACGGGTCATGGACCGGCCAGGGCACCTTTTCCCTGCGGATGGACGGCAACGCGAGCGCTACGGCCAGAGCCGATTACGGTGTGGTGTCCACCGATGACCTCGTTGAGCTGACGGTCAAGCCGGGCACGGATTTCAACCAGAGCCTGCTCGACGTGCTCGGGGAAGAGCTGCCGCCGTTGCCCGTATCATTGGGCGGCGTGGCCGCCGTGCTCCCGGAACATGGCGCGACGATAGCCGTGGACGGAGACCGGCAGCGATGTGACAACATCTCGCTGGGCAGAGGCACATGGACCGCTTCGCTCGGCCGCCAGCTGTCGCTGCAGGGGGAAGCGCGGCTGCTGCTCCTCGACGGCTCGCTGCACAGCCCGGCGGACGCCACGGTATGGTTCATCCCCGACAGGCTCCTCGGACTGTGGCCGCTCGCCGTCGGCATATGGCTGGTCACCGCCTGGCTGCATCGGCGCTACCGCCAGAAGCAGGAGGCATATGACCGGGGTTTTCACTGGCTGGCGGTCATCGTGCACGTGCTCGCCATCGCCCTCACGTTTTTCCTGTGGGACGCCGAGATACGATACCTGTTCGGCGCAAGCATGCTCGACGCCGCCGTAACGACGCTGTCCACGGGCTCGCTGTCGCTGTCCGCCTGGACGGTGGCTCCCCTCGAGCTCGTTCCCTGGTTCATCGGGCTGGCCCTGATAGCGCTGCCCATCCGGGTTATGCTGACCGGCGTGTTCCGGCTCACCGGGCTTGATACCCTCGGCGGGGGCATCGCTCGAGCGGCCGGGCTGCTGTCGCTCTTGTTTATCGGCACCCGTTATATCCCGTTCTTTTTGAACGTGACCGTGCTCGCCCTGCTGCGGAGCATGCTCGGGCTGTGACCTACAACGCAACGGGTCAGGAAAAACGTGACCGCGCTCCAGGCATTATCCGGGGACAGACATCTTAAATACCGGCGGTTTTTAGGGAGACGCTGGCATCCATGAAAGCGACACCTCTCTACAACCGACGGGCGCTGCATCTTCCCGGCGGAGACGCCGTCATCGTTGCCGACCTCCACATTGGCATCGAGTACGACCTCTCGCTCACGGGAGCCAACATTCCCTCGCAGACCGCGTCGCTGGCATCCCGCTGCACCGGGCTGTGCGAGGACCATGATGCTACAACGCTCTACATCGCCGGCGACCTCAAGCACATGATCGCCGCCTCCGGGGATTCAACGGAGCATGCCCGGATGATGCGGCAGGAGCGCTGGGACCTTCGCATGTTTGTCCAGTCGCTGTCCAGCTGTGCCATGAAGCTGGTGAAGGGCAACCACGACGGCGGTCTTCGTTCCTCGCCGACGCTGACGGTGCATGACAGCGGGGGCATATGTATTGGTGACGTGGCCATCGCGCACGGTCATGCCTGGCCCTCCGACGAGGTGATGCAGGGCGAGCTGCTGGTCATGGGGCACGTGCATCCCGTGGTCCGGCTCAGAGACGACCTTGGCTTCTCCACGTCCAAGCCCTGCTGGCTTCGCGCTCCGCTGCTGGAGGATGTCGCCGTTGAGCGTTATCCCGATGTCAACCCGGAAATGGAGGTGGTCGTCATGCCGGCGTTCAACCCGCTGTGCGGCGGGATGGCGGTCAACACCGAGGGCATCCTGGGCCCCATGCACGGCATCGTTGACGTCGACGCCGCCGAGGTATATTTGCTGGACGGCACCCGTCTGGGCAGCGTCGCATCGCTCCGGCTGTAGGGCAGAAGCTTTTTATCCCATCTGCGTATTTACACCTGATATCATGAAAATATTGGTGACAGACCCGGTTGCAGATGAAGCCATGGATATGCTCCGTGAAAGGCACGACGTGACGTTCGACAACCTCACGGGCAGCGAGCTGGCCGCCGAAATCGGTTCCTACCATGGCATCATGGTGCGCAGCGGCACCCAGGTCACCCGCGAGGTCATCGAAGCCGCCGACAACCTGCAGGTCATCGGCCGTGCGGGCATCGGTGTCGACAACATCGATCTCGAAGCGGCGAGCGAACACGATGTCAAGGTCGTCAACTCGCCGACCGGGGCCACGCCCTCGGTGGCCGAGCTCACCATCGCGCACATGCTGTCCCTGGCCCGGCATCTCCCCGAAGCGGATCGGACGATGAAAGCCGGTGAATGGGCGAAAAAACAGTTGAAGGGCACCGAGCTCAAGGGCAACACCCTCGGCCTGGTGGGCTGCGGCAACATCGGCAGCCTCGTCGCCGAGTACGCGCAGGCGCTGGGCATGACCGTCATCGGTTACGACCCCTACATCTGCGAGGAGGACCTGGCAAAGGACGGCATCGAGAAAACGGAGCTCGATAGCGTGCTCCGGGAGGCCGACTACGTGTCGCTTCACGTGCCCCACATCGAGGCGACCCATCACATCATCGACGCTGCGGCGCTGGAGACCATGAAGGACACCGCGTACCTGGTGAACTGTGCCAGGGGCGGCGTGGTCGACGAGGACGCCCTGTACGAGGCGCTGCAAAACGGCGACATTGCCGGCGCCGCGCTGGACGTCTACGAAAACGAGCCGCCCGGTGAGACCAGGCTGGCTGAGCTGGACAACATGGTGATGACCCCCCATCTCGGCGCCGCCACTAGGGAAGGGCAGATACGCGCCGGGACGGTCTGCGCCGAGCAGATGCTCATGGCGCTTGATGGCAAGACCCCGGAGTTCTGGGTCAACCGGAAAAAGTAAAAAACCTCGCCAAAAACCCGCTGTATCCCGGAGAAAGCTTCCGGGCGTTGCGCAGCGTTTCAAGACGGCGATTTCTCTATCGACCGTCTTTCATTCTCCGTTTATTGACCGGTTACGCCACCGGAGGTATATGCTCCTTGTAGCAAGCTGTGGAGCGTTCGGGGAAAACGACATGTTTCATTCGTCGTATTCGTCGCTTTCCTCCGCCTCGGGGGCCTCGCCTCGCTCGCTGATGTTTTCGACGATCTGCATTGGCTTCGGTATCATGAACTTCGGCCAGAGGGAGGTGTTGGTGAAGCAGGGAAACTCGGTGACATAGTACTCGTGGTCCCGGCTGATGACGCATTGCAGCGTGAAAAATATCTCCCGCCGCTCGTCAAGTTTGAGGTCGCCGTCGGTCACCTCGACGAAGGCCCCCTCGGCACCGATTTTGCCGGACCCCTCCAGCATGACCTCGAGGTTGAAGATGCATTCCGCCACTTTTTCCTCGTCCTCCATGATGTCTCCCATGCCGATGTACAGGCCCGGGAACTCGGACAGCTCCTGCTCCATGGAGGTAAACACGCTGTGTACATAAATATTTTCAACTGATGCAGGTTGTAATGCATGGCCGTCATCTACTCCGTCGGTCACTCCAATCGGGGCGGCCGGGCCTTCATCGAGCTGCTGCAGCGCCATGACGTGGAACTGGTGGCAGACGTCCGCCGGCGGCCCATCTCGCGGTTTGCACATTTCAGCCAGGAGGAGCTGACGTCCCTGCTCCACGAGCACGGCATCGACTACGTCCACCTTGAACCGCTGGGCGCGTTCCGTGAAGAGGGCTACGAAGCATGGATGCAGACCAGGACATGGCAGCAGGCGTACCGGGAGCTCGTCGTCCTGGCCCGGCGGCAGACCGCGGCGTTCATGTGCGCCGAGCGGCTGCCGCAGCAGTGCCACCGCCGCTACATCGCCCGCCGGCTTGCCATGGACGGATGGCGGGTCGTCCATCTGATCGATGGCAGCGCGGCCCAGGCGACGCTTGACATGTAGCGGCGAAGGCGCAACGCTTTTAAGACTTCCGGCCATACCAGACAGGAGGGAAACCATTTTTGACGTCCTCGAAGCAGTCATCCCCTACATCAGCGGGCTGTACACCCTGCCCTGGATAGCCGTCGGCTTTTTTGGCAACCTGCTCCTCGGCCACATGTTCGGCGAAAAACGCGTCACGGCGGCCATGAAAAAAATCGGGCTGGTGCTGCTCTTCGTGTTCATCCCCATCCTGCTGTTCAAGCTGTTTTTAAACATCGACTTCCGGGCGCAGGAGTTCGACTTCGCACTACTCGCCCTTGCATTCATGGCCTTCCTGTACCTCCTGGCATACATATACGCCCGGCGGCAGGCCCCCCGGTTTACCGGGGATGGCAGCGAGAGAGTGCACTTCCTCAAAACCGTCATCGTCAACCAGGGGCGGAGCGCCGCCTTCTTCGGAAGCGCCATCCTGGCCATCGACGGGCTGCGTATCCCCGCCGCCATCTACATCACCCTGCTCGGCATCTACCTGTTCGCCATCGTCCCCTACCTGCTGGCGCATCTCCACGGGCGGGAGGTCGCCGCCAGCGAGACGAAGAACCCGCTGCCCCGGTTTTTACGGGTGTTCCCCTGGTACCTGGCGGCTTTCCCCATAGCGGCGACCGTTATACATGCGCAGACTGGGGTCACCACCGCCACCTATGAGTGGGGTGTGCTGCTCGACTTCGCAGCTGCGGTGACCATTCCTGCCGCATTATACTACGTCGGCTCCGGCATCAGGCTGGCGGATGTCACCCCGGACAAGCTCAGGCAGCTGTTTTTCGGCCATGCCGGAGAGCTGGCCAAGGTACGCATGCTTTTGCTGCTCACCATGGTGATAACCCCGGTCGTCGTCGCGGTGCTGTTCGGCTCGCTGTGGATGCTCGGCCTGCTGCCGGCGGCCTGGTTCGCGGTGCTGCTGCTCAACGCGGTGCTGCCCATTACCAGCACCAACATGTTCCTGATCCCGTATGGCATCAACAGAAAGGTGACGGCGCTGTCGGTGACCTGGTCGACCCTGTTCTCGCTGCCATTGTTCGTGGTGCTCCTCTACCTGATGTCCCAGATTTTCGGATAGCCTATTCCTCGACGACCCGCTGGGCTTTGCCCATGCTCCGGGGAATGGTCTCCGGCTCGACAACCTCGACCGGAATGTGCAGGTTGAGCACGGCGTAGATGTCCTCCTCTATCCGCTCGGCCAGGTCGTCGAGGTTGCCCTGGCGGTGGCGCTCCCGGGTGGGCTCTATCTTTATGGTCAGCGTGGTCAGCCCCCGTTTTTCTTTTTTGATGAGCTGGTAGTGGCCGCTGGCCCCGGGCTGCTGCATCATGACCTCCTCCAGCTGGGAGGGGAACACGATGACCCCCTTGATCTTCATCATGTCGTCGCTCCGCCCCTTTATCCGGGAGATGACGGGCAGCGTCCGCCCGCACTCGCAGGGCTCCTCCGTATACTCGGCGATGTCGCCGGTGCGGAAGCGCAGGGCGGGGAAGCCCTCCTTGGTGATGGTGGTGAACACCAGCTCGCCCTCGTTATCGGGCGGGAGCTGCTCCCCGGTGTCGGGGTCGATGATCTCCGTCAGGAAATGGTCGGCGTTGACGTGCATGCGCTGCTCTCGGCATTCGGTGACCACGCCGGGCCCGATGATTTCCGTCAGACCGTAGTGCTCGTGCGCCCGGATGCCCCATTTCCCCTCGATTTTTTTGCGCATCTCGTCGCTCCACGCCTCGGCCCCGAACAGCCCGAGGCGGAGCTGGAAGTCCTCGCGGGGCTCGTAGCCCATGTCCGCGGCCACCTCGGCCATGAACAGCGAATACGACGGAGTGCAGGCGACCGCCGTGGCACCGAAATCCTTCATCAGCGTTATCTGCCGCCGGGTGTTCCCCGAGCTGGTGGGGACCACCATGGCGCCGATGCGCTGCGCTCCTTTTTCGAAGCCGTGAGCGCCGGTGAACAGGCCGTAGCCGTAGGCGTTCTGCATGATGTCGCCTTTGCGGAGCCCGTTGGCCCACAGCGACCGGGCCATGACCTCGCTCCATAAATCTATGTCTCCAGCGGTGTACGGCCCGACGACGGGCTTGCCGGTGGTGCCCGACGAGGCGTGCACCTCCACGCAGTCTTCGAGGTCGACGCAGAGCAGGCCAAACGGGTAGTAGTCGCGGAGCTCCGCCTTGGTCAGAAACGGCAGCCGGGTGATGTCGTCCAGCGTCCTGACGTCGTCCGGCGATACATCGGCCGCTTTGAGCTTGTCATGGTAGTGCCCGTTGACCGTGTAGGCCCGCTGCACGGTGTCCCGCAGCCGTTTCAGCTGCAGCTGCTTCAATTCCTCCAGTGGCATGGTTTCATGCCGCTCGTCCCAGAAATCCATATGGGTAATGCACTGCGGTTTAAAAAATCCGCCGTTACAGTTGGCGCCGCAGAAACACCAGCCCGCCCTGCTGTTTTTCGACCTCGAAACCCAGCCGGTCGAACAGATGGAGCATCGCCTCGTTGCCTTCGGTGACCTCGGCGGTCAGCGCCGTGATATCGTGCCGCTCGGCCACCTCTATGAGATGCCGGAGCAGGGCGGTGGCCACCCCGCGGTTCTGCCAGTCATCTCGGACGACGACGGCGACCTCCGCCTCGCTGTCCTGCCTCGTATATCGACCCACGCCCAGGGGTATCTCGCCGTCGTAGTCATCCCAGGTCGCCAGCACGGCCACGTCCCGCTCGTAGTCGTTGTCCAGATATGAGACAAGCTCCTGGCGGGGCATGTAGGTCCTGGCCCGGAACCACCGCCGCTTCCTGGTTTCGGGGGAGAAGCTGTTGTACAGCTCGAGCATGAGCTCCTCGTCGTCGCGGGTGAGCGGCCGCAGCAGGATGACGCTGCCGTCGTGTATCCGGGCTATGGTGCGCAGCTCCTCGGGGTCCACCCGGCTGCCGTGTGGGGATGCCATCGCCTGCAATACACATGATTATTAAAAGCTGTTTTGGCTGCCCGAAACCGTATTAAACGTGTGCCGGTTGAGCGAGCATGGCGTTCAAGCTGGAGAGTTCGGCCTTTGCGGATGGACAGCCGATCCCGGAACGATATACCTGCGACGGGGAGGATGTGTCGCCGCCGCTGGCCTGGACGGATGTCCCGGGTGATACGAGCAGCCTGGCGCTGGTCTGCGACGACCCCGATGCTCCCATTGGGACGTGGGTGCACTGGGTGCTCTACAACATCCCGCCGGGTGAGCCGGGGCTGCCGGCGGCTGTTCCCGCTGTGGAGGCCATGGAGAACGGCGCCCGGCATGGATGGAACAGCTGGCGCCGGCATGGCTACGGTGGTCCATGCCCGCCGGGGAAAAAACCACATCGGTATGTGTTCAAGCTGTACGCGCTCGACACCATGATTGACCTTAAGTCGGGGGCAAAGAAAAAGCATCTTTTGAAGGCGATGAAGGGCCACATCCTGGCCGAGGCTCAGCTGATGGGCACATATACCCGGAAACGGTAGCTGGAGACACGCTGATACGCCGCAACAACCGTCTATTAACAATAGTTAATTTTAAATAATGCGATGTGTTGTTAGCATGTGATACAATGAAACATATGCGCACACCGTTGGTTGCCGTCGGCGTAGCCATGGTCATGCTGGCCATGCTGCTCCCGTTGCAGCACGCCGCCCCGTTCCCGACGGGGCTGGGCGACAACACGCCGCCCAACCCGCCGGAGATAACCGGGCCGAGCGAGGGCAAAATATGGGAGACATATACCTACCAGTTTACGCTCACCGACCCCGACGGTGACCGGATGGAACGCCTTGAGATCAACTTCGGCGACGACAAGGAGGAAATCCTGAACTGTGGATGCACGGAGCCATACTGGGCCTCGGGCACCACGCTCAACATCACCCACCGCTGGACGCAGCGGGGTGACTACACAATAGAGGCACGCGTCCGCGACGTCCTCGGCGGATGGAGCGAATGGGGCTCCATGCAGGTCTCCATGCCCAAGGCACGAGCCATGGAAAGCACCCTGCACACGATACCCCGCAGCACCCCGAAGGCCGAGGCATCGCTGGATGACACCACGCCGCCCACCGTGACCATCGTCACCCCCCAGGAGGGATACCTTCACATCGGCGGCAAACCGGTGATGGAGCTCCCCGCGTCGATGCCGACCATGCTCCCCGGGTCGTTCCTTTTCAACATGGGCAAGGTCCTGGTGACCGACAACGTCAACCAGCAGGACGACATCAATGTACAGGTTTACCTCGACGGTGACCAGCGTGCGACAGCCGAATGGAGCCCCTGCAGCCGCTACCATGAATGGGGCCCCCTCGGCCGCGGATTCGGCGCCATGACCCTCCGCGTCGAGGCCACGGACAGCAGCGGCAACACGGGCAGCGCCGAGATGCCGGTCTGGTATCTTTGCTTCCTGCAGCAGTAGCTTTTCCCCTTTTTTTCTATCTTTTCAGCGACTGCAATACCCCCAGGTGCACGTCGTAGGCCTCCCGGTCGTACAGCACAAAGCGCACCAGGTCGAGCCCGCCGTTGTCCTCCAGCCAGTCAAGTACGGCCGGGAGCGCCACCCGGGCGGCCTGCTCCAGCGGGTAGCCGAAGGCCCCGGTGCTCAACGCCGGGAACGATATGCTGGACAGGCCGTACTCCCGGGCGAGCCGCAACGCGTTATGGTAGCATGCCGCCAGCAGCTCGGCGTCGCACCGTCTTCCCGAGTACACGGGCCCCACGGTGTGGATGACATAGCTGGCGGGCAGATGGTAGCCCCGGGTTATCTTCGCTTCGCCGGTTCGGCAGCCCTCCAGCTCTTTGCATTCCTCCCAGAGTGCTGGCCCTGCGGCCCGATGGATGGCACCGGCCACGCCGCCGCCCGGAGCCAGCCGCTTGTTGGCCGCGTTGACAACCGCGTCGGTATCCTGCCGGGTGATGTCGCCGACGGTGAGCTCCAGCCGGGCGTCGCCGACAGATAGCTGCTCCATGACATCGGAGCCATGTGCGGTATAAAAAAAGAGTGCAGGGCAACATATCATATATCCCCTGCGCATTACGTGGTAATGGAACCCGTGATGGGTGATAACGGGGGACACGCACGCTGCCGGCTGTGCGGCCTTGAGAGCCGGCATATCTCGGCCACGCTCGGCGTCTGCCGTTCCTGCATTCGGGAGCAGCCCGATGCATCCCTCCGGCTCACCGAGACGGCGCATGCCCGCATGCGAAAAACAGACGGGCTGCCGGCGCAGCCACCCGACGAGGGCTCCGTCCAGTGCACCGTATGCGCCAACAGCTGCGCCATCGGATACGGCGAAGCGGGCTACTGCGGTCTCCGGGAAAACGTGCGCGACCTGCTGATAGAACGCCAGGGCATCGTCCGCACGCAGTACACCTCGGCTCCGGGAGCCTGCCCCGGGGCATCGTCATGCGACGCCGAAGGATACAGCCTCAACGTCTTCGTCTAC
>Ga0207797_1001583_pt1 | contig 16387 bp, 14 predicted proteins | sample PRCRCaboRojoPR_6_FD_187275 | JGI IMG/M metagenome (GOLD analysis project Ga0207797, IMG submission 187275) | Marine sediment microbial community from Cabo Rojo, Puerto Rico - PR CR 10% Liquid 1 (SPAdes) | ecosystem: Environmental > Aquatic > Marine > Coastal > Sediment | place: Cabo Rojo, Puerto...
CAGATCTGACCGCCGAGCACGGCATCAAGACCGGCACTCTGAGCCGGATCCCTGCGTAAGGCCTTGGAGTAGGTCGAGCCGTATCCCTTGAAAACCTTTTCGTTGCCATATCCAGTCGCCATATGCCGCCTCCTATGTTTCTCTATTCTGGTTCGCCGTGTTCCTCTTATACCTCTATGGCAAGAGGCATGCCAGGCAGTCCGGCTGGAGGCCAAGAAGACAACGCACTGAAAAGAATGGCTATTAAAAGGCTTTTCTGCTCGGCTGAATCTTCCCGGCCGATCAATCTGCCGGAAATATCGACAGGCCATGAGCCAGCTCAGATGCGCTGGAACGGCCAAACAAGGATTGGCGCTTCTTTTCTGACCCAGCTGAGAGTGTGGAATACAGCGACAGCTGGTCGCATTTCTCCACACTCTCGTCGCAGACTGGGGTTTGCAGGCATAGGGAGACGGAAAAACAGACGGGATTGGCTGGCTGGGCTGGCCGAAGCCAGGTCGGGTATGCCGGGGCTATGACGAGACAGGCAGGCTGACGGTAAAGACGCTGCCCTGTCCGGGCTGGCTGTCGACGGTTATCGAGCCTCCGAGATCGTCCAGGATGCCTTTGACGATGGGCAGCCCCAGACCGGTTCCAGAGATAAATCGGGTCTTCTCGTTCTTGACCCGGTAAAACCGTTCGAAGACCCGCTCCAGGGAGCTTTGATCGATGCCGAAGCCATTGTCCTCGATCAGAACCTTGACCTGTCCGTCCTCGGATCGGGCCTCGACCCTGATCGAGCCGCCCTCTTGAGTATACTTGATGGCGTTGGAAACCAGGTTGCTGAAAACGCTTTCCACCGCCTTGGGGTCGGCCTGGATCTCGGGCAGGCCCTCCTCTGGCAGCTCAAGACCGAGGGTCTGGTCCTTGCTTTTGGCCTGGCTGTCATAGAAGGCCACCAGCTCGCTCAGAACCTGGTCAAGATTGATGGCCTGGACGTCCTGGTACGCGGCCCCGGCTTCGAGTCTGGACAGATCCAGGAGATCCTCGACCAAAGCGATCAGCCCCTTGGTCCGCTCCTGCATGCGGCTTAGGATGCGCTGATCGCGATCGGATTGCTCATGATCGAGCATGTCCTGAATGACCATGGCCATCTGCTCGTGGATGGTCGACAGAGGTGAGCGAAGCTCGTGGGAGACCTTGGCCACGAACTCTGACTTCAACCGATCGAGCTTCTTGATGGCCGAGATGTCCACCAGGATGATGACCGAGCCAAGATAGCTCCCGTCGTCGCCGTTGATGGGGTTGGCCCGGACCAGCAAGAAGGTGTCGCTGGAGACCTCGAACTCGTGCGGCTCCAGATCCTGCGGAGCCTGCTGCCCAGCCAGACGGCCAACGAACTGGCAGAGGCTGTCGTCGGCGATGTACTCCTGCACCCTGCCGCCGATGCGGCATGTGTCGTCAAGCTCCAAATGTCGCCTGGCAGCCTGGTTCATGAGCACTACCTGCCCCTTGGCGTTGGTGACCAGGACGCCGTTGGGCATGGCCTCGACAATCGAACGAGTCCGGCTTTTCTCGGTGCTCAAATCGAACAGGGTCTTGCGGCGCTCTTCCTCCAGTCGCTCCGCCTCCCTGGTCAGATCGATCTTCTCCAGGGCCCGGCTGGCCACAATACGGAGCTGCTCGGCTTCGAACGGCTTGGGAATGAAGTCGTAGGCCCCTTGCTTCATGGCCTCGATAGCGGTTTCCACCGTGGCGTAGCCGGTGATGATAATGACCAGGATCGAAGGGTCGATATCCTTGATGTGCTTGTGCACCTCCATGCCGTCCATGCCCGGCATCATCAAGTCGAGGAAGACGACCTCGATTGGTTCCTGCTCGAGAATGCTCAGCGCTTCCTGGCCATTGGCCGCCTTGGACACCTGGCAGCCCTGCCGGCTCAGGATCCGATCCACGGCCAGGCGAATATGCTCCTCGTCATCGACGACCATGACCTTCATGGTCTCGCCGTCATTCCTGGACATCGGAGCCAGCTCCCTCGTCAGCCGTTATGGGCAGCTCGATCACGAACTCCGCTCCCCCGCCATCTGTGTTCTGGACCCAGAGCTTGCCGCCGTGATTCTGAACGATCCGGAAGGCCACAGACAAACCCAAGCCGGTCCCTTTGCCTTCCTCCTTGGTGGTGTAGAAGGGGTCGAAGATCTTCGGCAGGATATCTTCCGGGATGCCCGGACCGGTGTCGGCAATGCCGATTCGGATCCAGCCCTCAGACTTCTGAACAGTGTTCACGGCCAGACGGCCGCTGCCCTCCATGGCCTCGGCCGCGTTCAGAATGAGGTTCATGAAGACGTGGCTCATCTGCTGCAGATCGCACGGTACCGGCGGTAGATTCGGATCGAGCTGCTGCACAATCTCGATATTCTGGAAGATGGTGTGCTTCTCCAAGAGGAACAGGGTCCGGGACAAGGCCCGGTTTATATCCTGGGCCTTCGTCTTGTAGGTCGACTGGCGGGCAAACTCCAGCAGCTCCTTGACCGTTTCCTTGCAGCGCTGCGTGTCGTCCAGAATGCGCTGAACGTCCTGCCTGGCGTTTTCGTCCAGGTTATACTCCTCCAGGAGCAGCTGGGCGAACAATCCGATCCCCCCGAGGGGGTTGTTTATCTGATGGGCCACACCTGCGGCCAGCTTGCCCAGGGCAGCCATTTTGGCGGACTGGAAAAGCTGAATGCGCGTCTCTTCCAGCTCCTTCTCCATCTTCAAGGTCTCGCGGAGGTCGTGGAAGAAGCCGATTGTGGCCACCTCCCGGCCATTCTCATAGATGATCGAAGCATCCAGGCTGACCGGGATCTCCTCGCCGTCCTTGCTCAGAAGCTCCACCCGGTAGGCTTTCAGCTTGCCCGGGCCGCCGTACTCGCTGCTCCGGAGCTTGCGCATGATCTCCTTGGCCTGGCCGTCTTGGTAAATATCCCGGATATCCAGGCCCCTTAGGGCTTCCTCGCGTCTGTAGCCGAGAATTTCCGAGGCCGCGTTGTTAAAGACCAGGATACTGCCATTCTTGTCCGCAGCGATGACCGCATCCACCGAGCTGAGAATGAGGTTGTGCAAAAAGGCGTTGGAGCGCTCCAGCTTTTTCTCCAGGCGGCCCAGCTTAGGCAGATCGAAGTCCAGTCGGACCAGGGCCTCCAGTTTGCCGTGCCTGACGATGGGGTAACAAATGACCCCCTCCTCAAGCTTCAGGCTGCCGTCCAGATCCGTGTCGTTGCTCAGATGCCCCGGACGCAGAGCTTCATGGACCGGACATCGCTCGCAGGGCTTCGACCGGCTGAAGTAGAGCTGATAGCAGGACTGACCGACCATGTCCGCCCCGTACTTGTCCTTGCTGAACTGATTGGCCGCCAGGACCTTCTGGTGCGGTGAGATGACCACCAGCTCCCGCTGCAGTGCGTCTATGGCCTCGAGCAGATAGTGCTGCTCTTCCAGAGAATGGTTCGCCGCCTGGTCGTCCATGGGCTAGGTCCTGTGTCGTTGGGTCGTCCCTTCCAGACGGTTGATGTATTGAATATTGCTATAACGATCGCTGTCCTTGGCCTCGGCAAACTTGCGCTCGCCCTCCCTGGCGCAGCTCTGACAGGCCCCTCTGGGCACCTCGATGGCCAGGCAGTTGCGGATTTTGCTCGATGAGGTCTCGATGACCAGCAGCCCTCGACAATTGGTGCAGTCCAGGACAAACTCCCGTTGCCGCTCGGTGATAAAAGAGGTGTCGTAAAAGACCTCCTTGGACCGGACGTAGTACCCGTCCTGCTTGTCCTGAGAAACCTCGGAGCTGGGCGGGGTGAAGTAGTTCTTCAAGACGACCTCGGAGACCCGCTTGACGTAGTCGTTGATTCGCTGCTCCTGCCTGAGGCTCTCAGGGTCGTAATCCGGCTCGCGCACAAAGCTGTAATCCAGTCCGGCCATGGCCAGGACAATGCCCAGGTTGACATACGGCAAGGCCCCCTGAATGGAGTAGCCTCCTTCAAGGACAGCGATATCCGGATTGAGTTTGGTGTTCAGGGCGGCATAGCCCTGGGCCGAGAAACGCATGTTCGTGATGGGGTCGGTGAAATGGTTGTCCTGCCCGGCCGAGTTGACAATCACATCCGGCTTGAAATGCTCCAGAACGGGCACGACCACATTGTCCATCACGGCCAGGAAGCCTTCGTCCGAGGTGTTCGGCGGCAGGGGGATGTTCAACGTCCGCCCCCGGGCTTTCGGTCCGCCGATCTCCCCGGGGAAGCCCGAGCCAGGGAAGAGGGTCCGGCCGTCCTGATGCAGCGAAATGTAGAGGGTCTCTGGGTCGTGCCAGTATATATCCTGGGTGCCGTCGCCGTGATGGCAGTCGGTATCCACGATGGCCACCCGCCCCACGCCGTGGAACTCTCGCAGATACTCGACCATGATGGCTTCGATATTGATATTGCAAAAGCCGCGGCCGCCATGGACCACCTTCATGGCGTGATGCCCGGGCGGACGGACCAGGGCAAAGGCTTTGTCCTCCTGTCCCTGGAGGACCATGGTGCCCGCCTTGATGGCTCCGCCGGCCGAGATCAGATGGGAGCTGGTCAGGTTGCTTCCGGTGTCCGGAAAACTGAAGTGCACCCTCCGGATGTCCTCCATCGAGGCAACATCGGGCTTATGCTCCGTGATGCCGGGGATGTCGAAGACACCCTCCTCCTTGAGCTGATCCATGGTATAGAGCAACCGCTCCTGACGCTCGGGGTGGGTCGGCGATATGGCCCAGTCAAAGGCCGGAAAGAAGACGACACCAAGCGTATTTACAGCTCTTTGCACAGACATTTGACCACCCCTTCATACTCCGGCGAAATACCCGGCTTGACCTGGCACTTGACCCGAATGTCCTTGCCCACCGAATAAATGTCCTTGACCATGCTCATCTCGCTTTCCTCGATAATTTCGGCCTCCTGCTCAGTCACCTCCATGTGAAACCGATCGGCCATGGCCTGGCGAAGATGGTTTTTGACGTCCGTCTTGGCCTGCTCCAGGCTGTATCGAGAGGAGATGTCCTGGAAGACGCCCAGGACAGGTATGGACATGGTCCGCTTTTCCGTATCGGCAAACAGCTCGGCCTGCTGGGTCGGCCTGGCGATGGCCGCACCCAGGGCGTTGGCCACGGCATAGTTGTCCGGCACGACCACCGGCAAACCGAACTCCTGGCTGATATACGGGGCCAGCACCTCGGCCGGGCCGCCCATGAGGTAGAGCCGCTTGGGGGCCACCTTGCGGTACTCCAGGAACTCGTGCACGGTATAGACCGGCCTCTCGTTGATCTCCCGGAGCATGGCCTGGGCATCCTCCTTGATGCGGCGGCAAAAGGACTGGATGACCTGCCAGGAAAAGCCTTCGCAGGACATCTCCAGGCTGCCTCCAAGCTCCTGCATGCCCTTGTCAGACGCTTCGATGTCGCCATAGGCGAAGCACTTGGCGCTGTTCAGGGCGTCGACCAGGGTCGGGGCGGGGCCGCCCTGGGCCAGGCAGGCTCCGAGCCGTTTCGGTCCGATGCTCAGCTGACCCTCCTGGACAGTGATGCAGGAATCGCCTCCCAGGCCGATGGACTTGGTCTTCATGGCCCGGACCAGGGTCGGCCGATGCTCCAGCTCGATGCTCTCGGCCTCGATCAGCGGATCGCCGTCGGCGAAGACGGCCACATCCGTAGTGGTGCCCCCGATGTCCAGGAGCAGGGCGTCCTCGTGGATGTCGCACATGGAGGTAATGCCCATGATGCTGGCCGCCGGGCCGGAGAAGATGCTTTCCACCGGCGTCTGTCTGGCCTGCTCGAAAGGCATGGTCCCCCCATCGGCCTTGAGGATGTTCAGCTGCGGGGAGAGCCCGAACTCCTGCACACATTGGTGGACGGAGTTGGCGAATCCGTTGAATATTGGCCACACGGCGCTGTTGTAATAGGCTGTGGCGATGCGTCGGGGGAAGTTGAGCTGCCCGGAGAGGGTATGGCCAAGGGTCAGAAAATCGGCCCGGCCATCGAGCAGCTCGGCCATCTGCTTCTCATGCGATGGGTTGCGCGGCGAAAACTTGTTGATCGCGGCAAAAACCCGCACATCCTTGCCCAGCCAGTCATCCACGGTCTGCCTGGCCCTGTCCAGATCCAACGACTGGATCTCCGTGCCGCGATGGTCCAGGCCGCCGGGGATCACGCTGTAATGTTGGCCGATGCGAAAGAAGTTCGGGTCGATGCCCGGACCGGCCGAAACGAGCACGCCAACGTCAGACAGCTCATTCTGGATGATGGCATTGGTGCACAGTGTGGTGCTCAAATTGAAGCGTTCCAGATCGATCTGGCCACGATCCGTGAGGATGGCTTCCAGGGCGGCACGCACCGAGGAGAGCAGGTCGTCGTGGTTGGTGACCACCTTGGCCGAGTCCACCAGGCCGTTTGTATCCAACAGTACCGCATCCGTATGCGTTCCGCCGACATCGATGCCGAGCAACATAGGTCCCCTCCGATCAATCGAGTGGCCCAGGAAATTCTGACCATTCCAGCTCTCGACGGCCCGACCGAGGCCAGGGAGCTCCCCGACCGCCTGCCAGCAGACGTCGCCCCTGCCCTGCCGGTTGGACCGCTGCCAGCCCGGGCCCTCCGGTCCGATGCCTCGGAAAAGGCCGAACAGCGCAGGCTTCCGGCTGCCGACCGGGCGAAAGCTCTTTGTAAGCTAACAACAATATCCATGATTTATTGTTTCCGGTCAAGGACGAAACTCGGCAGCCGGAGGGTCCTGCGGCTGCCCAGGCAAATCGCGGCCGCTCGGGCTTCGACCAGGGTTTGACCGCAGAAAACAGAGAGGCTATATACGCATCGCCAGGCAGCATGTGGAACCGAGTGAGGCGGCCGGGCAGCCAGCCCGAAAAAAACCACAATGTATGCCACTCTTGCCCGGAACACTCCGGGCTCAAACCACAAGACGTACCTCTGCTTGACAAGGAGGAGCTTTCATGACCCAGGTAGGCATCTTTATCGGCAGTATTTCTGACAAGGACACCATGCTGCCCTGCACGGAGGTCCTGGAATCCCTCGGCATATCCTTTGAGTTCACGGTCTCCTCGGCTCACAGAACTCCGGAGCGGACCGACGCCCTGATCGAAGACCTTGAGCAGCGCGGCTGCCGGGTCTTCATCTGCGCAGCCGGGCTGGCCGCTCATTTGGCCGGCCATGTGGCCTCCAAGACCCTGAAGCCGGTTCTGGGCGTCCCCCTGGATGCCTCTTCCTTCGGCGGCATGGACGCCATGCTTTCAACCGTGCAAATGCCTCCGGGCTATCCGGTCGGCACCCTGGCCGTCGGCAAGGTCGGCGCCAAAAACGCCGCCTGGCTGGCCGCCCAGATTCTGGCTCTGAGCGACCAGGAGGTATCCAGAAAGATCGCCGCGGCCAGGTCGGACATGCAGGCAGCTGTGGAGGATGCGGCCAAAGATCTGGCCTCCAGCCTGAGCCAGGGCTCGCTGAGTCGTGAACAATCATAGAAAGCAGGCTGACCAGGGCTCAGAGCACTCCACTATGGCCGAACCCCCCGTCGTCACGGGCTGTTTGCCCAAGCTTTGCGACGGGCAGGATCTCCGCCTGATAGGCCGGCATAAACAGAAGCTGAGCGATACGCTGGCCCCGCTGGATTGTTTGTCGTCCTTGAGATACGTTCAGAAGCGACACGATGATCTCGCCCCGGTAGTCCGGGTCGATGACCCCGACACCCTGGCAGACAACCAGCCCGGTTTTGGTTCCCAGGCCGCTTCTGGAGAAGACGAACCCGGCCATGTTCGGGGCCTGGATCTCGATGGCGATGCCTGTTCCCACGGCCAGCCGCTCCCCTGAATCGGCCGAGGCTGACTCCTCCGCCAGGCAGGCCCGCAAATCCAGGCCAACGGAATGGTTCGTGGCGTAACTGAGGGGATACTCCTCGGCAATCGGGTGGAGCGGCTTGACTTTGACCTGAAGTCTGGACACGGTGACCTCCTTTGTCTGGATCCCCAATTCTGGGGAGGGTGCTTGCATTTTTCCAACTATCCTGGCAAAAAGAGACGATTCTGAGCACTGTCTTGCTGAGACCGGCTTTGCCCCGTGCCGGCAGGGCCTGAAGCCGGGGACCGATCAGAGCGGCTTCTGGAGTAGGGCCTTCATGAAACAACGGACCCAGCGACGTCAGCGACTCATCGAGCAGGTGTTGGCCAGACGACAGCCCGACTTCACGCTGATCATCGATAACATCTTCGATCCGCACAATGTCTCGGCCATTCTGCGCAGCTGCGACGCCTTCGGCGTGGGGACGGTCCATCTCTATTACTCCCAGGAGGACTTCCCGGTCATCGGCCGCAAAACCTCGGCTTCGGCCGGAAAATGGGTGGAGCAGAAACGCTGTTCTGATGGAGTCCGTCTCCTCCAGCAGCTCAGCCGGCAAGGCTATCAGATTGCTGCCGCCTGCCTGGACGATCAGTCCCGGCCCGTGACCGAATGGGACCTCAGCCGCCCCACGGCGGTCATTCTCGGCAACGAACACCGTGGGGTCAGCCCGGAGCTGCGACCGTACGTTAGCGGCAGCCTGTTCATCCCCATGCAGGGCATGGTCCAGAGCTTGAACGTCTCCGTGGCTGCGGCCGTGATACTCTATGAGGGCTGGCGGCAACGCGACCAGCTGGGCATGTACGGGCAACCGTCCTTCGATCAGGAGACGTTCGAGCAGCTGAAGCAGCAGTGGTCCGAGAAATGACCCGCCAAAGGCGGGTATCCGACTCTGCAGACTGAACACGGCCCAACCAGGCCGGACAGGGATGCGAACGCTATGTCAGGGAACACCTTCGGCCGAATTTTCAGGCTCACAACCTTCGGGGAATCGCACGGTCCGGCTATGGGCGGCGTCGTTGACGGCTGCCCGGCCGGCATCGAGCTCAGCGAAGAAGACATACAAAAAGAGCTGGACAAACGCAAACCCGGCATTTCTCCAGCCAGCACCGAGCGTCGCGAGAGCGATCGAATCGAGCTGCTTTCCGGTCTTTTCGAAGGCAGGACCACCGGGACTCCGATCGGCTTTCTCATCCGCAACAGCGGACAGCGGAGCCAGGACTATGATCGGATCAAGGATATCTATCGTCCCGGGCATGCCGATTACAGCTACACAGCCAAGTACGGCCGTTATGACTACCGCGGCGGCGGACGTGCCTCGGCCCGTGAAACGGTCAGCCGGGTCGCCGGCGGGGCCATCGCCCAGAAGCTCCTGCTCCATCAGGGCATTCGCCTCTGCGCCTATACCCTGGAGCTTGGAGGCGTCGAAGCCGAGCGCATTTCGCCTGAAAAAGCCGAGGGCACACCATACTTCGCTCCGGACGCCTCAGTGGTTCAGATCTGGGACAAAAAGGTCAATGAGGTCAAAAAAGCCGGTGACAGCATCGGCGGGGTAGTCGAGATTATGGCCCGGAATGTGCCGGCCGGGCTTGGGGAGCCGGTCTTTGACAAGCTCGACGCCAGGCTGGCCTCCGCCTTGATGGGCGTCGGAGCGATCAAGGCGGTCGAGGTCGGCTTGGGCAAGGAATCGGCCGAGCTGCTGGGCAGCAAGAACAACGACCCCATGACCAGGGACGGCTTCGTTCGGAACAACGCCGGCGGCGTGCTCGGCGGCATCTCCTCCGGGCAGTCCTTGCAGGTCAGGGCCGCGGTCAAGCCGATTCCTTCCATCGGCCTCAAGCAGCAAACCGTCAACACAGCCGGACAGGAGGTCTCACTGACCATCGGCGGCCGGCATGACGTCTCGGCCATCCCGCGGATCGTGCCCGTCTTGAAGTCCATGGTCGCCTTGGTCCTGGCGGACATGCTCCTCTTGCAGGCCGGCAACCTGTTGTTTCACCAGCAGGGCCCGAGCGAGGGCTGAGCCGCTGGCTTTGACCGGCTAGCGCAGGATACGCACCGCGTTGAGGATGGCCAGCAGAGCCACGCCCACATCGGCGAAGACAGCTTCCCACATGCCGGCCTGGCCCATGGCTCCGAGCAGCAGAACCACGCCCTTGACCCCGAGGGCCAGGACGATGTTCTGCCAGACAATGGAGCGCGTTTTGGCCGCCACCTGAAGGGCGGTTACCAGCCCGTGCGGGCTGTCCTGCATCAAGACAATGTCGGCCGCATCAATGGCCGCATCCGAGCCCAGACCGCCCATGGCCACGCCGATATCCGCCCGGGCCAGCACCGGGGCATCGTTGATCCCGTCCCCGACAAAGGCTGTCGATCCCCGCCCACTGCGCCGTCTCATGATCTCTTCCAGGCGAATCACCTTATCCTCGGGCAGCTGGCCTGCATGGAAGCCGTCCAGGCCGAGGGTCCCGGCGATTGCTCCGGCCAGCTCCGGCTCATCGCCTGTCAGCATGTACTGCCTGGAGACACCCATATCCCGAAGGGCTTGAATCGAGGCTGCGCTCTCAGGTTTGAGGCTGTCCTGCATCTCGATTCGCCCGGCATATTCACCGTCCACCGCCACATGCACCACTGCCAGGCTGTCGTCCGAGGAGGGCCGCCGGACATTCTCACGACCCATCAAGGCAGCGTTGCCAACCAGGACGGTGCGGCCACCGACTATCGCCTTGACGCCGTGTCCCGGGATCTCCTCGCTGTGATCGAGGGTACCCAGCTTCCCCGCCTCCTCCTGGGACCAGGCCTCGCGGATGGACTTGGCGATGGGATGATTGGACCGGCTCTCGGCCGCTGCAGCCAGCTCCAGAACCGTTTTCCGGTCACGACCAGGAGCCGGCCGGACAGCCGTGACCGTAAAGCCGCCCTGGGTCAGGGTGCCGGTCTTGTCCCAGACGACAGCTCCCAGCTTGTTCAACCCTTCCAGGAAGTTGGCCCCCTTGACCAGGACCCCCTGCCTGGAGGCGGCGCCGATGCCTCCGAAGAAGCCAAGGGGAATGGAGACAACCAGGGCGCAGGGACAGGAGATGACCAGGAAGATCAACCCCCGGTAGACCCATTGACCGAGATCCGGCTGGGTTGCGAACAGACCCGACAGACCGGGCAGGACTGCGGCAAGTGGTGGTCCGAAGGCGATGGCCATGGCGGCCAGGACCACAGCCGGCGTGTAGATCCTCGCGAAGGAAGTGATGAACTGCTCGGTCGGCGCCTTGCACTCGGAGGCGCTTTCTACCAGCTGGAGGATGCGGCTGACCGTGGACTCGACGAACCGTTTCTCAACCCGGACCAGCACGGCCGCCGAGGAGTTGATCATTCCGGAGAGAATCTCCTGTCCGGGTTTGATGTGCCTGGGCCGCGATTCACCAGTGAGGGCCGAGGCATCCACCGAGGTGCTGCCGGAGACGACCACCCCGTCCAGAGGCACCCGCTCCCCCGGCCAGACCTGGATGTTCTGGCCTGGGGCCACCTCTGCCGGGTCTTTGATCTCTGAACGTCCCTCGATGACCACCCTGGCGAAGTCTGGACGCAGGGCGAAGACCGAACGGATCGAAGAGCGTGAGCGGGCCACGGCCGCTTCCTGAAAGATCTCCCCGATCTTGAAGAAGAGCATCACAGCCACCGCTTCCGGATAAGCGCCCACGGCAAAGGCCCCGACCGTAGCCAGGCTCATGAGGAAGAACTCGTCGAAGAGTCTGCCTTTGACAATGTTCTTCACGGCGGACCAGACAATGTCTCCCCCGACCAGCAGGTAGCTGATCAGGTAGAGGATCAGTCCGGTCTGCTCCGGGAACCAGACCGGTTGGTACCAGACGGTACCGAGTGCGGCAGCGAACACGGCCACTCCCGGCAACAGGGTTCGAACCTGGTGTGCGAGGCTGAACTCAGCCTCCTGACCGCCGGGAGCTCAGTCGCCGCAAGCAAGCTTGTTGCGGTTGTCCACCGAACATTGACTGCCCGAGCCGTCAGAGAACTCCTCCGACAAGTCCATAGCTGTGTTCGACGATCTCATGCCGCCCCTCCAACATCCCGTTCTTGCACGTGCTCGGCTGCCTGCCGAAAGAGCTCCTGCACATGCCCATCGTCCAGACTGTAGAACACATTTTTGCCCTCACGCCTGAACCTGACCAGCCTGGCCGAGCGAAGCAGCCGGAGCTGATGCGATACGGCCGACGGCTTCAGGCCGAGGATCTCGGACAGGTCGCAGACGCAGAGCTCTGCAGCTGACAGAGCCATTAGAATGCGAACCCGGGTCTGATCCCCCAGAAGCTTGAAGAGCTCGGCCAGCCCTAATAAAACGGTGCTGTCCGGCAGGCTTTGGTTCACCCGGTCAATGCTCTCGGCATGAACTGAATACAGGCTGCAGACATCGTCTGATGGCTGTCTGGCCATAGCAGGGCTCCTTTGAACATATGAACATATGTTCAATTATACGAAGAAAAAGGCTCGTGTCAAGATCGACGGCCACGAGCTCTTGACTCGTCCGATGAGCCGATAATCCGGCGCTGGACGGAACCTGGCTGGCACGGCGAACAGACCTTGACCAAGGAGCTCGGTCTGCTGACCCTCGCCTTTAGTCTGACGGGGACACGATCAATTCCTGACCGGGATAGATAGGCTCATCAGAGGACAATCCGTTCCACTGGCGAATTTTCTTGGGACTGACATCGTACTGCAGACCGATTCGAAAGAGATTCTCCCCTTTCTGGACCACATGGACCGTACCCGGCTTCTCCTGGGATGCCTCAGCCTGCTTTGGCTCGGCAGGCTTCTCGGCCTGTTCGCCGGAACCTTCGGCCTGCTTCAGGTCCTTGCTCAGCCCGGCCAGCTCCGAGCGAAGCTCCTTCTCCACGCTTTCCAGCTCGTTGGACAGCGTGTTCATGTTCTGAAACAGCGTATCGAACTTATACTCCGGCTCCATCTCGGCCAGCCGGGTAGTCAGCTCCTGTTGCTTGGCCTTCAGGCCTTCGATGCTCTTCTGGACCTGGGTCAATGTCCGGTCCATCTCCTTCAGCCTGGCCTGGACCCCATCCTGATCGTCGCCGCCAAGCAGTCCTACCAGCAGAATCAACAGCAGGACAAGCGCTCCAGCCCCGAGAAGGATGGGCGGCAGCTTGCCGTTGGTCAACCGGCGCCCCGGAAATTGCCGTTTCCTGGCTGGTCCGGCCTGATTCTCCTGGGAGGTGCTTTCGAACTCTTCAAGGTCTTCGATCCAATGTTCCTCAACCATAGGGAGACGCTCCTTGGTCTTCGTTGATTGCTCCCGGCAGGAAAGGATGCCTGGGCGGCAGCCCGGTCCCGGGCAAGCGATCTGCTCGGAATCGGGTGAAGATTACTACACCTCTTTCCCCACTGACAAGTCCAATCCGTGCTTTTCCGCCCATGACGGGGCCCTGTCCCAAACCGGATTCGTATTGACACCGATTTCAGGCCGGTGGTAGGTTTGCCATCGTCTGCTTTCCTTTCGGGCCGCACTGCGGCCCTCCGGACCCGAAACAAAGAAGGCTTTCCCGCCGCAGCGCCGGCCCAGGCGCAAGGCTGCGCACAACAACACTGCCCTCCGGCAGACCAAGCTTACTCGGAGACCTGCGAACAATGATCCTCCCCAAAGGCACACCGGTTTGGCAGGAGCTGAACACCTTCTTCGTGGACATGCAGAAGCTGATTCAGTTCATACGCAAGCAGGACTTCAACGGATACATCTATTGCCGGTTCGCCTCAGACCGAGGGGTGATATTTCTGCAGGAAGGCGATGCGGTCTGCGGCATGATCGATGACGGCGACCGCAAAACCAGAGGTTCCAAAGCGGTCAAGGACCTGCTGGAGCGGACCAGAGCCGACGAAGAAGTCTCCCTGGACGTGACCGCCTTGCCCCTGCGGTCCGTGGACATTATCACCGAAGTCCTGCTTCTGGCTGTCAAGCCCTACGAGACCGACCTGTCGGCCGAGTTTCTTGACATCGAGAAGTATGTCTACAGCCGTCTGAACAAAGACTCCTTCACCGGCTACGTCGAAATCCACTTCGATGACGACAAGGAAGGCATCATTTTTCTCCGTGGCGGCGAGGTGCAGTCCATTGTTACCGAGTCGCTGCAGATCAACAGGAACACGGCCACCCAAAGCGAGCTGAAGATGTTCGACATCTACGCCCTGAAGCTCTTTGAACGGGCCAAGGGCATGGGAGCGCGCTACGACGTGTTTGCTAGAACCTGAGAGGAAGCTCGTGGACCTGGCTGCAGTCAAAAAAGAGACAGGAAAGGATGTGCATCGGTTGGTTCCAGGGAATCCTCGCGAGCAGGCAGGCTAGAGCAGTCCCGCCGGTCACCGGGAACGCTGGCGGCATGGTCGTTGTTGGCAAAAAGAGGGGATGGCCGAGTGAAGAATGGTTGGGCTTCTATTTTCTATGCATCATCCTGGCCAGAGTCTTGTTCTGTTCTGTCTTTATAGCCCTCCATGCCTACGGCGCCGCAGGCACAACCAAGCATAAAAAAACGCGGGGCGGCCGGGGGGGAGCGCAGATTCCATCACGCCACAGGCCGCTGGGACCACCTCCGGCTGACCATTGCAACCGATGATCATCAAAGCCCCGCTGACGTGGCCCAGGCTCCCGATCCATCAGGGCCCCGCATCATTGGAAGCCAAGCGAGCAGCCCGGCTGCCCTAAACCAAACAGATCAGCATGCCTGAGCACTTTTTTCATACAAATCAAATGCCTGGCTTTTGATTGATCACGGCAAAGCCTCTCAGCCTGGCCAGAGGCCAGGCGGTTCCGAACCACCGATCGTTCGCCGGCCACCACAAGGTGCCCCCTCGGCGGCTTCGCCCCGAGGCCCGACTCCTGCCCTTCCCTTGGCCGTCAGCGTTTCACAACCCAGCCGGGAACGGATGCCCTTCGCGGCAGCCGGTCAAAGGGATCACCTCCGCCTGCTCAGCGAACAAAGAAACGCAGTCCGCCGATGGCCAGGACGATCAAGGCGACGATCTTGAAGATGACGCTGACGGTATACGCCGTGAGGAAGCCGTAGCCCGGCGTCAGGAACAGGGCGATATCCGAGACCAAGAGAAAGCCGATCGTGCCGATGATCAGCTTGATGACCTGCTCGATCAGCCCGCCCTGATATTTCATGCGCGCGTAGATGAAGACGATCAGGATGACGATGTAGATCGCCACCGTCAGCAGGAGCAGCAATGCCGGTCCCATCAGGGCCGTGTCCAGATATGCCTGCATACCTTCCCCTTTTGAGGTTGTTAGCCGAACCGCCGGATCAAGTCGCCCAGCACGGCCATCATGCGTTCCGTATAGGTCGTCTTCACGGAGAAGCTTTCCACGTCCGCCTTGATTCTGCCCACCTCGGCCATGGTGGCCTTGGTCAGCCGGTCCCCCAGGAACCGCTTGGACCTGCGGATGATATTGGTCAGCAGGTCGCCGAAAATTTCAATGAAGATGAAACGCTGCTCCGGCTTGGGAAAGTAGGTGGCCATGTTGTTGAGGACGGCCTGCTTTTCGATGGCCTGCGGATTATCAAGGGGGATGCCCTCAAAGAGCTTCTGATGGCCCAGATTGAGCTCGGCCTTGGCATCGTCGACGATCTCCTGTCCCTTGCGGCCGAGCTCGGAGTAGAGCTTTGAGAACATCATGCCGTAGATGTCGAAGATAAGATCCAGGATCCTGGAGATCTCTTCGTACTCCTTGTCCTCGTACTCGCCCGACTCCTTGGTCTTCCTGATCAGGCCGATCTTGCTCAAGCGGTAGAGGATGCTCAGAATGGACTCCTCGTTGGCTCCGCTGAAGCGGATCAGCTGGTCGATGTTCCGGAAGCCGTCGATCAGCGAGAGGACGAAGAGCTCGTTGGTGTTCAGTCGGCCCCGGAGCTTCTCCTCCAGGTCCCCGAGGTAGGGTGTTGTTCTGAAAATAGCCTTGTTGTCCGAGACCTCCTTGCGGAAGTTGTCCACGTCGAACCGCCTCTGGGCCGCCTTGAAGGCCATCTTCAAGGGCGAGTAGGTCACCACCGGCTTCTCGGCAATGGTCTTCTCCGAGAAGGTCACCTCGCCCTCCCGGTTGAAGAAGCTCTCGCTGACCGCCTCCAGGATCTGCTGGGCCAGAATATCCTCCAGCTCCTGCGGGGTCAGCAGCTTCTTCTCCACCAGGTACTCGCCGACCCGCTTGCCTTGCTGCCTGCTTTCCCGAATGTAGGCGTCCAGCTGCTCGTAGGACAGATACTGCTTCTTCTCCAGAACGTAATTGCCCAGGCGCTTCTCCCGGCGTACATTCTCCAGAAAGCTCAGCAGCCCATTCTTGAAGACCAGCTCCTGCTTGGTCTTGCCATTGGTCAGCTGGCCGATGCCGGAGAGGTTGTTCAGGTAAATGGCGTAGAAGACGAACAGCAGGGGAACATCCCGAAGGTTGCTGCGCAGATGAATGCGTCCATCCGAGGCACGTTCCAGCTGGACCGGCTC